>Ga0179591_1280858_pt1 | contig 12541 bp, 18 predicted proteins | sample CZOMad2_1_08_16f_FD_182891 | JGI IMG/M metagenome (GOLD analysis project Ga0179591, IMG submission 182891) | Vadose zone soil fungal communities from Angelo Coast Range Reserve, California, USA - CZOMad2_1_08_16fungal (PacBio error correction) | ecosystem: Environmental > Terrestrial > Soil >... | reverse complement strand
ATTGTTTGGTTTGCTCCAGACCATTTTTCCCTTTAACCCACTCCTTGCAGGTGAGGCTGAATGATTCACTTTCCTTTCTAGACTCTTGATTTCCGTCGATTCGTTGAACCGTTAAAAGAACCTCCTTTTTTCTTGGTCGAGTTGGATAGTGCGCCAGTTTCCAATTGGCAACGTTTTCGCCTTTTTTAACTAAAACGACGATCTTTTTTTCTTGGCAGTTACATATCCTTGGAACCCCCCCCCCCCCGTTTAGCGTTATCACTCTTGGGAAGGATTTCTGGTCGCATCGAGTGTTCCCACCTGCTCCCCCCCTGGCGGACTCGTAAACCGACCTCCCTTCTGCTTCGTGCCTTGTCCTTCGTCTCAAGGTTTGCGAATGTCGCCTCTTTTCTTTCTTTTTGGTACGCCCCCATACCCGACGCTTAAAATTGCATTCGCAAAGTCACCCCCCTCTAGGTTTTGACCTTGGTAAATTAGATACACTTGTCTTTCCCCCATCGTTTTTCTCTCTGTTTTCCTCAGATCGATACTTCTCCCCGTTATTTAACTCTCTTTTCTTTGCCCAAAATAGCTTTGTACCTGACCGACCCCTCTGTCCATCTTACCTTCTTTTCTTTTTTTTTCTGTCTTCCCCGCCGTACAGGGGCTCCAGTCTCTTTCCCCCCCCACCCCTTGTTTCCCCTCAGTAAATAGAAGAATCAACTCCACGCATTCGAATCTCCCCCAAGTGTGCTGGGTTTTTTTGGGTCACTTCGCCTTTGGCGTTCTTTTTTTGTTCTGTTTTTCAACAGGGATTATCCCTCCGAGAATGTGGACCCATCTTCCCGAGAAAGGAAATTCCTTGCATTTCGATGCTTTTTCTTTCCTGTCCTTTTTCCCTCTTTTTTGAAGCAATCTTTCTTAGATTTTTCCCTCCGTGCGTCGAATTTCTCCTTCCCCTTCTTTCCAAGCAAGTCTCTCCCTTTGGGTATCCCGAAAACCCGATAATTATTGGTTCAATTAAGTTAATCAAGAACCGTCCTTTGCCAATTTCTTCCCTCCGGCGAAATTCCCCCTTTTTCCTTCCTCAGATCTATCTGAAATTTCCCTTTTGGTTTGTTGAGAGAGAGATATGTACCTGTGTTTTCGACCTCTCCCCCCCACGGAATTCCAAACGGTCTTTTCTTATGTGCCCTGACCCCCTTCTCTCTTCTTTTGCTTGGATGATACCCCAAGGATATGCATCTTCCGTAGTTCTTTTCTCGCCCGCCTTTTCCCCGAATTCCGTTCCATTTGCGTCATTGCTTATCCACCTCTGCAGAACCTCTCTACAGGTTGAGATTTCAAAGAAGAGGTCAACACTTGCCTCCGAATCTCCCTTTTCCCAGACCCCAACAGATCCCTTCCCCCCGTGGTCTTCCTGATTGGTAAATCTCATCGAACCATTCCCAGAAGCACTGATGTTTTCTCCCAGAATGCCGTTCCCCTTTCTTGTACTCCCCTTTTGCTTTTTTTCCCCCAGCTTTTAGAACCTGTCTTTATGAGGACTAGAATTGAAAAAGTGCAGGGAGATTCCCACTGTCCTACGGTAATTTCTGACTCTCTTTTTCTTTTCCCTTTCCACACTCCGGTAGAACTCCCCCCCCCTCTCTAAGTAGCCCCTTTACATAACCCTTTAGTGGATTTTCCGAGCATAAAGGCTTTCTATGCTACCCTTAACCTCTTCTTCCCGCCCTTATGGAAGCGTTTTTTTTGTATGATTTCCCCTCCCCTGCCCGATCAAAAGACTGTTGATTATTAGCTGCCTTCCCCCCCCCCCCTCTCATCACGCTCCCCCCCAGCGCATCGATGGTATGTGGCTCCTTTCTCGTATTTTCTCATTTCAATAAGGTCGTTTTCTAACCTCATGCCCACAGAATCATTCCAGTGAAAGCTTACAGGCTCCTCCCTCAAACTCTTAGTTTTTACCGTGAAATCCCTCTTCAGGTCACTAATGGCATTGAATGGACTGGCGAATCTACCATTTTTTTTATGAACAAGCCACCGATTCTTCGCTCCCTTCCCTCCTCTCTATTCCCCCCCAATCTGGAAAATAATTTACCTTCCGTTGTGGTTCAATGAGCCCGACGTGTTCACGTCCAACCGCCCTCAGATTAATGTTGGCGGACGGTGTGGGCATTTCCTTTAGGTATTCCCCCCCCTCTCCCCTTTCCTTTACTGTTCAAGGGGTTTTTTCGGCTAATTTCTCCCACCCATGGATCGTTTTCATTTTTTAGCAATGAGTCAGTCAGTCCCAAGCTTTTTCTTCTTTCTAACTTTAGGTGAATTTTGCCCGCTCGCCCTATTTGGTGGAAACACACCGGTCTAACCGTCTGTGATTGCTCTTCCTTTTTCCCCCGTTAGCTCCCCCTGGAAGTTAGCTGCCCAAAAGACTCTCTGGTTCTTTAATACCCTCTCAACCAAAGTCGAAGTCTTTGATACGACATAAGGCGGTCTTTCAGAATCGCTCTTTTCTTTTTTTGTCCAACAGTTTTCATTACCCCCTTTTTCCGCGATGATTTTCTGATAGGCCCCCCCGTCCCTCTTGTTTTCCTCCCTCCAAGTGTCAGTGCTACGATCCGTTTGCTTCGAAGCCCCTTTAAACATTCCAACAAAGAAGGAAAAAAGGTCCCCTTCAAAAGTCATTTCCACCCCCTTACCCCCCCCCTTTTCCGCCGAATCTCCCCCTTTTTACAGCAGTTTGCTGACCTATAGCACGCTTCTCTTCCGATGAATTCGTCACCACTAAAACGAATTCGTGCTTGATCCAACGGCACCTTTCTTCCTCTTTTCATCCTTTTCTTGCTCACGAAGACGCGCCCCAGTGCTCGGGTTTTTCTTTTTTTTCTTTGCGTAGTTGCCTATACTCCCCCTTTTTTGTCAGAAGTCAGCTGACAGTTGGGTCTGGCACCCCCCCCGTTGTCCTTTTTTTGTTTCCTTCCATGACCTTTCCTTAAAGTGTTGTCCTGTCTCTTGAGTCGGTTATCACCATAACACTGAGGCTCGAATGTCCTCAACCACACCCATCTTCGGAGATGCGGGCTTGTGACAAAATTAAGAGCGTCGACCCCCTTTGGATCGCCTGTGTCGCGCCACAGTCTGTATGATTTCCTAACGGTATGGTTAAGCTTATTATGGGCTTTCTTAACCCCTAGTTTCTTTACTTTGCTTTTTTTCTTCTTTTGTCATCTTTCCCTCTTTTGCGCTTAATCGAGATTTTAAGGAAGCCTCTGTTTTCCTTTTTGTTCTCCCTTTTCTTCTGGATTCTCAGGTATACTTTTTTTCCAGGAGTAAGCCCTGTTTCTTGCCCTCCCTTTTCCCTCTTTATTGGTGCTCCCCCTTTCTTTAGAAACCCCTATTTTAGCAAGCAGGTCATCGATTTTCATCGCAGGCCCCCTCCCCTTTTTCTCCTCAAAGAATAGGTTCCTTCCCGAAGTTCATATCCTGTATTCCCCTAAAAGTTGCCTACTAGAATGTAAGTCCCGTGGCCTTTCCCCCTCTCTTCGCTCCTCTCTTTTTTTTGGAGCAACCAAAGAGAGCCCCTTTTGGATAAGGATGACATGCGCGTCTTACACTTTTTTAGTGGGACGGATGATGTGAATGTCCACACGCCTCACTTTATTCTTTTTCGATGAGTTCTCCCTCCCCTTGGCTCTTATCCGGAGGTGATGGACGTTTTTTCCTTGGACTGTGACCGCAATTCCTTCTTTTTTCGCCAAAAGTGGGACTACTCTGGGGGACGCTTCACGGAGAAATACATCCACGACACATTTCCCTTTTTTTCACTTTTTCTCCCCTGCGTTCCTTCTTCCCCTTCCAGAGCAGGAAAGTTTCCTATTACGACGCCCCTCAAACGCCAGCAGAGACACCCCCCAGAACTCGTGGCGCTTACCGAAGCACAAATTCCCCTTATTTTTTTTAACCCTAAAACCTAGGATCTTGAAGTGAGCCTTTAACCGTCCCCTCGTGACAGCCCCCCCCTGGTCCCCCCCAACGGGGTTACCGATATTGTCCCCCCCTCGCTCTTTTCGAGTGACTTTTCTTACCTCGCATCTACTCTTCACAATGAACTTTTTTGTGGGTTTCAAGCCAGTCAACGGAATTCAAGGTTTGGGAAACTGACCCTGTCTAGGGCAATTCCTACCTTCCCCCCCTTTCTTCTTCTCCAGAGCGAAGCAACCGAGCACTCCCTAATCTTTTTATGATAGCTGAAACGAGTCTTTTCCCGAGGACGTCCTCATGAGGCGCGTGGTCAATCCCAGCATCTTCCTACCCCCTTTTCCCCCCGTTCTTTTTTATCTCATCCCGTATTCCCGTTGCCACCCAACTGCGGATCGCATTGTGGATGGCTTGAAGGTGGTACACGGCATGGCTAATTGGTGGAAACTTTACTTTTTCTGATCCCTTTTCTTCTTTTCCGTTTTTTCTTGGAATGTTCCGGGCTTTTCTTCTCCTCTTTTTTCTCGACCCTTCATTTGGGGATTCCAAAACACTCCTACGATATTGAACGTTGCGGGCCAGACTTCTCTTCCTCTTAGCCCCCTTCCCAACTAAGACAAAGAAGTTAAGCGGAGCACGGGACGCCCTTTTCGATTCTCCACCTCGACTCCCCCGGTCGTGTTTTTGCTTGGTATAGCAAAGCCCCAATACGGGACCCCCGTTTTGTGTTTGCATTTATCGTCCTTTAATCCCCTCCCGGGTTTCATTAAAGCAAATTTGCCCGAATGCACTCAGCCGTCGAACCCCCCCCCTCTTTCTTCGATCCTTAAACCCTTTCGTATAGGCACCCCCATACTGGATGTTCAGCAGCGTGCTAATCCCCTCTTGACCACCTCCCAGAAAGTTAGTGATTTTTTCTGAAGAGAAGTCCTCCTGCCATTGAACGTCCTATTTTTGTCTTCTTTCTTTTGTATTGATCCTGGACTTTGTGTCCCCCACAAGCAGAATGACACCCCCGAAGACTCTTCCATCAACCTATTGTTTTCTTGTCGTTGGCTTCCACAAGTCTTAGCAGTAAACCCGAAGGCCATACTGCATTTCTTTTTTTTTAAACCCTTTTTACGAATACGAGCCTCTCTCCTTTTTTCTCTAGCTTCTCTGAGAGTTCCTACGAACAATCTTTGGTTTTGGTCGTTACTCCCTGTTTAGTTAGAAAGTGCCATTCCACTTGGGACAGGATGTGACGATCGAGGGCTTAAGGTACCCTTTTACGACGCTAAGTTCTTCATCCCCCCCCGATTTCTTTTTCCTAGATCCCGGTTCCCGGAGTGCTCCCTTTTGAATGACTTGGTTAGGGGCTTCCCTGTCCCACTCTTTTCTCTGACCCTTCCCCCTTTCCCTCCTTGCTTTTTTCCCCATCTTTTTTTCCCTGTATGATTTTCTTTCATCGATCTCAGGGTCCCACCTCCCGTATCCCATAGATTTTTTTTTTTTCGCTTCCCCGTAGCGCTTTCTTCTTCTTAGCACCCACATAGTCTTGAGAGGGGCATCTTTCCCCCCTTTTCCTAATCCCCCCTCCCATCCCCGCATTAGCCATCAATCTATCTTTTGCAAAATAGAGGACGCTGTCTCTTGCCCCCCCATGATCGCAGTGTTCCTCCCAGTACTATCTAAACTTATACCGTATCCTAGTTTTTTTCAAAGACTAGTCTTGTTCACTAAGTAACAGGAACGTTGTTCCCCCCCTCCCTGCCTTTTTTTTCCGATTTGTCTTACCCCAGACGCATGGCCATTTTCGAACATCAGGTGAGGTGCTCATAATAGACATCACCCTACCCCTTTTCATTCAGTGCACCTCTTTCGAGGCCGAGAGCATGGCGTAAACAATAATTAACCCCCTCTTCCCTTGTTGTTCTGTCGTACACTAACGCCCGGTGAGTGGCTGTTCCAAGGAACCTCCTTTTTCTCTTTATCCCCATCTTCCCGCTCCCCCCTCTTTTCAGATTTACAGTGGTGTTGAGTCACTTTCCTGAAATTTTTGCCATGATCGACACCGTGAACCTGCCTTTTTGTGTTCTCTCCCACTCCTTTTTTTCCTGAAGTTCACGTTTTTTTGCCCCTGGGCCACGGAAATTGGCCCCCCCCCTTTTCCCCCCCCAAAGCCCCCCCCCCCCGTACAGAGTAAATTGAAAAGTCAATGAGACTTCCCATTCCTCTTGAAATTTCTTCCCGCCCTTCAACCCCTTTTTGTAGGTTCACAGAGAGTGACCCGTCGTTTCCCCCTCCCCCCTCCGTGTTTGTTGACCTCGAGATCTAGGCACCCTAAAAGTTGATGGAGCAGAACATCCTTCGCCTTTCCTGTTGCCACTGTGGCGTTTCTTATGTGCATTTTACACACATCTCCGTTTTTTTTTTGCGTTGGAAAAAAACCGTTCTTTTTTAGCATCACATCGTCTCCACTCCCCCTCCCTCATTTGTCATTCCCTTCTCTGAAGCCCGCTTGGGACCCGACTCTTTCAGTTGTCACTGCATTCCTTTCCCAGCAAGGGACGCATTGAACAATATCCCCTCCATTTTACGACTACGTTCTTTTCTCTACCCCTCCCCGGGTGTACGCCCAGAACAAGACCCTCCTTCCCCCAAGGTGGATCTCATGATTGTTTCCGATACAATCTTAACCAGCCCAGCCTCTCCATGGCTACTCTTCAGGCTTTTTGATGCCCTTTCTCCTGGGTGGGGTACTCTGAATGCTCATTCCTTCCTTAGAAGACCATTGCCAGAAGTTAGGGCGACTTGCCTTCTGTCCGTCCTTCAGGTCCCCCCCCAGTCTTCGTTTCCCGTCCGGACAATACTTTGGAAGTTACCCCTCTTCCCCAGGGCTTCTCTTAACCCCTATTCCCCGTGGATCCCGAGCATCCTTCGTCCTCCTTGTATCCCCATTCTTCCTTAAGTGCGAATTGCACCTTCTGGAAAGAGTTGTTGTATTTGCCCCTATCTTTTCCAACCCTTGCGAACAGCCCCTCCAAACTAGCCTCCCCCTTCCCCCCCTGCCCCCAAAAAAGAATCTCGGCAGGTTACTGGAGGGGGATCGAACTTGTCTCCTTTGATTAACGGCGATTTTCCCCCTATTTTCTGCCCCTCCCCCCAAAGCTTGAGCCCCCGGACGGTTTAATGAGATAGGTCCTTTTCCCTCACTGTTTCCTCGTATTGCCGGGGAACTCCCCGCGCTCGTAATCACTGGCCCTTGGTGCAATCCAACTCTTCCCCCTCTAGACCTTCCCCACCCCGATTTTAGTTCTCACGTTTCCACCGACGGCAGTATTCGATACCCCCACCTTTTGTTTTCCCAGCACCCTTTTGGTTCTTTTTTCTTTCGCTTCATTTTTCTCGACAACCTCCCCATACAGTATTGATTTGATGCCATTGTTTCGGCGATTTTTCTCCACTCATTGAGGAAATTCTTTCAGGATAATTTGATATCACAAGATTTCTAACAGGATAGTTAATTTTTCCTCCGGTCGACTGGACCGATAATTCTCTACAGACCTCTCTCGTCTGTTTTTTTAGCATTAGGTAGGGACACGCCCAAACCTCTGTGCACGATAAAGTAGTAGGTGACCCCCATGGTTCGCGCCCTTAATTGGACTTTGGTGTGACCCCCCGTTTCCAAGTTTGATTGAACTTAGAGTTGTAAACATGAAATCTTTAAAAGCCTACAGATGGGTTCAGTGTGAATACGCTTCCACTTTCGACTTTTCGATAACGACCCCAAGTTCCCCAGTGTACGCTTTTTTCATTCTTTCTCCCCATTTCAAAAGGCTCCTCTCCGCGATTTCTGTATTACCGCCATATTTATTGGACCTTCCCCAAACTGAAAGTTGTAGCTGACCGATCTCCAGCCGTGAGGCAGCAAGGCCACACCAATACCATAAGGAAGGAAACCAGTTCACATCAGTCAACGCCCGTCCACCAAACTGAAGAATGAGTGAAACGTTACCTAAACCCCCCTCTTTCTTCCCAGCAGTTAATAACGGGATGAATCAGAGACTCTCCCATCTTTTGGAACCATTTCCCTAGAATGAAATCCCCCCACGAATTCTAGTTCTATCTTGACCACGGCATCCTTAGTTAGTAATGAGTTTTCTTCTCTCCCTTATACTCCCACGACGCTGAAGTGGTTTGTGCTCGGGGGCGTTCGCGCTATAAGTAGTAACCTTCGTCGCTCCTCATGAAGAAGGAGAGAAAGGGGCGTATGGTAAACCCAAGTGCCATAAGGAGTGAATATGACATACCTGCCTTGTACTAGGGCTTGTAAGTTTGCATTCTTCCGATGGTTTCCACCATAGATTGACTTTTACAACACATCTTTATTCCGCGTGTACCCCCTTACGAGTATCGTAGGACAACATGGACCCGATAGGGCGGTACCCGATGCGGTTTATGCTAATGCACTCTTGTTCGTTTTTCGTTTCTCTTCACGAATGATTATTGTTTCCTTCTGCACTTAAACTTCCCTTCGTTCTTGGCATGGGGTGGTCAATTGCTCTTTTTTCCCTCCTTGGTCTCTTCCTTTATGTATTTTGAGTGTCCGAGCATATTCGCCGCGGTGACATCCTCGTGCTTTTCCTTGATTTTCCCCTTGGTAAGTCCTTCCCCCAGTTTTCCAGCACAACTGTGGTCCGAGCCCCATTTCCTCTCTTCACTCTTTTGTGCTCCGTCAATGTCACCCACTTATCCGTTCACCAGGCATTGAAGTAGTACGCATCGACAGGGTTTTAATTCCTCCTGTCCGACCCCACGAAATCCCCCCCGGTTTTCAGGTCCAGCTCCCTTCCTAATGAATTACAATCCCCCCCGTTTTCCCTAGGGCAGGTAAGGTCAGTACACCTTTGTGTGGCCGTTTATCGATTTTATCCTTTCTTTCCTTTTTTTAGAGATTCCAAAGATTGACAGGATGTTCTGGACCTGGCCTGACATGCGTAGTACAAAGGGGTGTGTTCCTACTTGCTTTTCCAATGTTTTCAACACCTCTTCTGGTGTGGAAAATGGGGCTTTTTTGCTCGTCTACACTACGAAGGACTGAGAACCCCTCTTTTTTTTTGGTCTGGAAGAAACCCTGTACGGCGAATTTTTTTTGAGTGTTGGTATCTGACCTTTTTCCTTAATATTTGACGCCTGTATACACGGATAATAAATAAACGGAGACCTTGCACGCCCCCCGCTTCTGCACTCTCCGACTATTTACAGCTTCTTTTCCGACCCAGGACCCCCTCCCGACCCCCCCAGATGGACCCCCCATCGGCCAAGACCGAAATGAGTGGAGATTGAAAGAAGCCATTCTTACACTCTCCACGCCCATAGCAAAGGTTACGTGGCAACCTTTGGAAACCTATCTGTTTTAAACAAAGGGTTTTCGACGATCCCTCGTTTGTACTCCTCTCTTTCTGTTGCCGGACATTTTCGCGCCTTGTCCTCTGGGGAGGCCCGTTCCTCCTATCCATCCAATTTTTCCCGACACCGGCACTGCTTAGCAAGTACACGTCTTCCCCCTGCTGCCCCTCCCATGTTCTTCCTTTCTTCTTGCTTCCATTTCTGCTTCTCCTTCAACGACTCCTGTCACGCTTTCGTGATCTCATGACTTTTATGATCCCCCCTCTTTGAGTTTTTCAAGTATTTCCTTCCCTACTTAGTTAGTTCTCCCCTGGAGGCCCTTTTCCCCTTTTTCTCTATCTCCTTTCCCGTATACCGGCTGTCACAACTGTTGCGGATGGATTTTTTGAAGTCTTTCCCCAATTGGTTGTTCTTAGAAATTGACGCTGTTTCCGTGTTGGTGTTGGCTTGCTCGCACTACCTCGTCGCGAAAATTCATTTGTTACATGAGCCAATCTTTCGAGTTCTGTTCCTTTTCAAAGCCCCTTTCCCCCTGAATTACCCCCCCTTTTGCCGCCCGCCCCTTTTAGCCAGAGACTTTCTCGACGGGACTTCTCGGGGGAGTTGCACCCCGCTCGGGCGTTCCCATCTGATCCAGCATTTTCCACGATTATCCTCTAAAGGGCTCTGAAAGACCGCCTTCCCTCCCTGGTACCTTTTGTTCACACCCAATTCCAATGACTGTTCTTCGATCAATGCGTTTCACCTACCCTACATAGGCTCTATTTTTTCTTACTTCTAAACCTTTTTGATCAGGGTTCTCCTCAGTCTAGCACTGGTCCGCGCCCCTTAACGTAACTTTTCTCCTTGTGACTCTTTGTCGTTTCGGATACTGCTTCCAAATGCCCCTCCGCCTTTTCCTATGCTTTTGTTTGTTGTCAAACACTTCCCCTTCACCTGCAATGTTTATGATTATTTCCCAACGAATTGGTATCGTCGAGCAGTACGCCCCCCACAGATTCATCGGGGTTCTCTCCATGGGATTTTCTCCCCTGTGCCATTCCATTGTTCGCCCTTTTCTTTAGAGGTTTTCCCCCTGTCACGTCAAGCGATATTGCCGGTCTTTCGGCAGGATTATATTTGACCCTTCGAAGGCTGGTTCCTTTCTTGCTCTCTTTTTTTTCTCGCGAAATCCTTCCTCGTCATCCTCTCCCCATTTGGGCGGCCCCTCCCCCTTAACCGACATATTAGCTTGTGAACGGTCCTTGCGAAGGTTGGCTCATTAATCCCTCTTTGCAGCTTTCTCCCCTCCACGACCCTTCATCTTTCCATCTTCCCGATCGGTTTTAGGTACCTTAGGACGCTCGGCTTGCAGTCACGTCTCGTCGTTTGCCCGATCCTATCCTTTGTCCCTCTGAAACGCTTCCTCTACCTAAAGAGCCCGTTTTTTCAATTTTCCCGGTTTTATGAAATTACGCTGTTCTTTCTCATCCCTCAGTAGATTTTTCGGAGAACCCCTTCATCATCAATACCGCATTCTGATTTTCCATTTTTTTTTCTTTTTGCTTCGAGGTCGTAAAAAACCCTCCTCTTCCCCCACCGCCAGTTGGCCTCTTTTTTTTTTGCCCACCCCCCTTTTTTCTTTTTTCTTTTTCCTTCGCGGCGGCCCGTTGGCTTGTCTACCGTTCCCTTTTTCGATTTCCCTGTGTAAAGACGGCAATGAGACACCCTTCTTGCTGCGTATCTTACCCGTCTTCTCCTTTTTTTTTTTTGGAAGATGCCCCCCTCTCCTTTTCTTCCCCAAAGTTCCCCCCCTTAATCGTTATTGGTTCCTTTTCCCTTCTCCCTTTTTGCTCCGAAATCAATCTCCATTCAGTGTTGCGAAGCCATCAATTGGTTCTTTTTTCTCTTTTCCTTTCTGAGAGATCTTTCCCCCCCCTTTTCTGGGGCCGACCCCCTCGCCCCCAATGACTTGGCTATTTATTTCCAACAAGACTCTTACGGTTGGATACCCACAAGGCGATTTTGTCCATCAGGGGCGAAATTCTCCTCCCTTCCTTCTTACCGCTCTGTGCGATTCCTCCGTCTTTCAAGCACAGGCCCTCCCCACTCCTCTCTTTTCCTTAAGTGAGATGTTCCCCACAGTCTTCTTCGTCCCATACAGCCATCACCGGGTTCCCAGAACCCCTTCTTTGAACGTGTCCCTCTTTTTTTTTACGATCTCCCAGACCAGTTAATTCGACAGATTTCTTTGATTATATCTTTCCCTTCCCTCCTGGCGTGGGTTTAGAAGCGCACCCCCTTTCTTTCTACCTCCCTCAATATCCTTCCCTGGCCCGTCCTTCCCCCTGTTCAGTGACTTCAAGGGACCGACTTTTTAATTCTTTTTTCCCGGCAAACACATCCCTCCGAAGTATCCCTCATTAAGGGATAACGATCCCTCCTTTCCGTTCCCCCTCCCTTCCGATATTTCCCCCCTATCGGCCTCTTTGCTCAATGCCTGGAAGCGTTCGGGTATTTGATGTAACTTTTATTCTCCACCTCGATTTCCCTTCTCCTATTTCACTCTTCTAGAATTTCTGGAGTTGCGTTTTTAGGATTCTACCCGAACTGATTTTTCCCCCATGTCTTGAGTCTCCCACTCGATTGCCCAATCCAGAATAATTCCACGAGCACGTCCCTTCTCTGTCCCCGTTTTGAGATCTTTCCGTGGTCACAAGCCCGGTATTTCAATTAATTTTTTTTGCTAACTATCCCCCCCTGTTATCGACCAGCCAAAACACTTTTGCCTCTTTTTCCGACCCCCCCGTATACAATCTCTTTTTCCCCCTTATCACATCGTGTGGGTGAATGAACGACCTACACAAAATCCCGACAGATTATGCCATTTTTTTTCGGGTGGCATTTCTGTTTTTCTTGAGAGTTTTTCGTCTCACCTCCAAGTTCGTACTCCTGGGCTCCTCCATTATTCCCGAACTTGTTCTTGTCTATTTGACGGCTTTCCTCCGGGAGCCACGCGGCTTATCAGAGTCTTCCAAGTAGCACCTTACCTCCTCCTTTTCATTGAATTGGTTTTTTCCCCCCCAAGTATACCCTTTTTAATGTATGATTCTTTCAGATGCCGTCCTTGAGTAATCTTGACTCGATGACAACCTTTAGGTTTTTTCAAGCCCCCAAGACGAAGCTTCCCTCCCCTATCCGCCCACTTTCTTTT
>Ga0179591_1369586_pt1 | contig 12543 bp, 12 predicted proteins | sample CZOMad2_1_08_16f_FD_182891 | JGI IMG/M metagenome (GOLD analysis project Ga0179591, IMG submission 182891) | Vadose zone soil fungal communities from Angelo Coast Range Reserve, California, USA - CZOMad2_1_08_16fungal (PacBio error correction) | ecosystem: Environmental > Terrestrial > Soil >... | reverse complement strand
CTGGGTAGCGCATCTTGAGATTGAACCGTTCCCCCTTGCGAACCGCTTCTTCAACCTATGCATTTCCCCCGGTTTTGACGTCTCGAGTGACCTGGTCGCTCGCTAGAACGCCGCTTGCTACGCTGTCGATAATCCGTCCCAACGAAGGCTTTAGTGGCGACAATGTAACAAATTTCCCCGTCGTACCGTTCTCCAGACACCACAAGCGCATTTCTTCTAGATGCCCTCGTCTGGGGGCGAAGTTACTTTCTGCCGGTGCTGGCGGATGGGCGACCAGCGCTTGCCAGGTGTTTCAGTCTTTTGAGTCAGAAGCGCAGGACTGTGTGGTCACCTGCCGATGGACTTTTGAGATCAAGTCCCCATCAGCGGTAGTTACCTCCCTCGCAAGCCTCCTAGGGAATGATTCGCAAATGGTCTCTAGGAATCAAATACGACGTGCCTTTCCACGGCAGTTCGACCCACCTATTCCTGAGAAATAGAGCTTGAGAAGCTCAGGACCGCTCTGTCAGCCTCCTGATCTTCTGCGCGCCGACCTGCTGCTGTCGAGCTGCTGTCGCTTTTTCCTTGCAAATTTCCCATCTCTCTTACTCGTGACCGCGATGGTATGGTCAGTTTTTTTTTCCCTCCGCTCAGCAACCCGCCCGCAGATCGCCGACAGCCGCCCTCCGTTTCCGGTGTGCGTGATGATTGCCCCGATTATACCCGATTCCTATCTTTCCCTACGAGGGCCTCATTGACAGATCACCGAGGTGCTGCAACGCTTTCACTTGCGTTTTCTGCCGGTTCTCGTAGCAACGGCCAATTTCATCCTGAGATGGAGAGTAAACCTTCTTTGGCACCGCATGTCTATGTAGTTATGCGTATTCTGGTTTCAAAACATGCCTTTTGCGGTCGCGATTGAAGCTTCTTGAGCTGGACAGGTGCTCCAGCGTCCCGGTTTTACATGTCCACATCTTTCCCAAGGCCGCAGTTCCGAGGTTCCAGGCACGCAAAAAGGGTCCCTGAGTGAGGCCCTGATCTTTCCGAGGCTATAACCTTTTTTTCGGTTCCCCGGGGTCGTCCATAGTCCGATAATGTTTTCTATCAATCAAGATTCTTTGAGCGCAGATAGATTAGCTCGACAAAGAAACCTCTCAGCTCCTGCAGGGATAACAAAGCCTCGTCCCGCGAGCGACCCGACCTGTTACACGGTAAAGTCCTTGCGACGAGCCCCCCAGCTGTTTTCTCCCTGATGACCCCCCAGATATTCCCTTTATCGGCCCTCTTGCTTCCGGTGTTCCAGAATGGCTTTCTGTTCTTCTTGTTCTCGGTGGGGCCTCATAGCTCAGAGAGCTCGATCATCGTTCTCTTTAGTGCATGGCGGCCGCGTCGCGTACTTGGATATGCCCTCTCTCTTTCATTGCTGTGAAGCTTCGCCACGTCGCTGCCGCACCTTAGTCCTAGAGCCGAATATGAGTGCCAGCGCTGCGACTTGTCAGGTTCCCTCTGTCCTTTTTCTTTCACAAATACTCAGAACCCACCCTCTGTGAGATGCGACAAAGATTGTCGCCCCCCAAGCCGGCCGATCAGGGACAGATCGGGTTAATCATGGCGATGGAACATGCTGGGGTTGTCTCCATCGGCCTCGCGATCTTCCCTTGTTCAACCGATCCCAGGTGAGAGGAGGTTGATCCCCCGGCACCGCGAGGACACCATACCCAGTTAGCTAGCGTAGGCTCATAGCTTTTTCCGTTTCTCCCCTCCGACCATATTGATTGAAGTTAAACTTGATAGGATGACGCCGGCGTTCAAAAGCCGAGTGTCCGAACGCTTCGAACTTACGGCCATCGAAGTACAACCAACATTTTGAGTGCTTCCAAAAACTGCGGCTCTTAACCCCCCCCCAAGATGAATCGGTCTGCTCCAGTTCAAGCGTGTGATCCTTGTTAGCACCCGCGTCCCCTGCCCCCCCCCTTCCACATAGCCCCGACCCATTAGGTTAAACCAGTCCCTATTGGGGTGTTGCTCCTGACCTATTCTTCCGGTTCGTTTTTTACTTCGGTTCATACAGGTCATCATGATGGAGTGGCTCTTTACAGTAAAAAAGCGTGCCGCTTCCTGATCCAGCCCGGGGAATCCCCTGCGAGAGCGGCTTCCCCTATACCTCTAATGTCCTTGTAGAAGCAGTGATTCAGTTTGCAGCGGCATTCACCCACGAGATCCCCCCATGGATTAGCTATGCTGTGAGTGCAAGGATCGGCGGTTGCTATGAGTTCTTCTATGATTTCCCCCATCGGCGTTTGATTGATGGCGGCTGATTGGCGCGGCTCTTCCAGTACAGCGCTTTGACCAAGAAGCCCCGGTCGGCGGCCATCCCGATCATTAGGCGTTACATAGAGAGGCTCGTTCCCGAGGCCTCCTGAAGTTTAGCTCTTGAATGTAGCAATGCGCGGTTGCTCGCTGAGTTTGGCCTTTAGGCCATGTCGGCTGCCCTTATCTTTCTCCTTCATGCCGGGAGGGTACTTACACCGCTCTTATGATTGATACGTCCATCGGAATTCCCCCCCCCCAAGTTGTCCCCAACCCTGACGCAAACGATCTTCCGCCCGCTTCTTCGAACCGCCTTCCAGCGCTCTAGAATTCTTCGCCTCGAGTAGGAGATATTCGTGGATTTTGGTCTTTAGCAAGTCTGATTTTTTACAACACATGGCAGTCTGTGTCGTTTGACCCTCCTTGAATTCGATGTCGAATAGTCCTGCGCAAGCGTCCGCCTTTATAGCTTGACTTTTACACTCGCCTCCGGTGAGACAAATGATCGGAGGTCCCACCTCGTAGATCGAGGCTCAGGCTATCTGTAGATTAAGCTGTCCAGGGATATATTTTAATACCCCCTGTTGTTGTTGGGCATCTGTCCCTCGTATCTCACATTAGATAGTCACTTTCTTTTACCGCACCTGGCTATTTCCCTAGCCACTCGCCGAGACCCGTCGTTGAGAAGGTTCTTTTGAGACGCTCCTACGCCACCGCCGCTACTCTACCGTCGATTCTTTAAGTATCTAAACGACCACATAAGTTCCCTGATGTTGGCGACTTTCATCCCAAGCCTTTTTTCCGAATTCATCCAGACCACTAACGTCTCATTCCTATAGAGATGAGAAGCTTTCCTGGCCTTCTGGCGTTAAAAAGGGTACGAAGCACCCGATAGTTTGATTAACGCCAGGTGTCAGACTCTTGTTCAATTTTCTTACGTGATCAAGTCTTATCCGGTTTTGTAACTCTTAGCGTTGACGGATGCAAGATGAAGCCCCGAACCATGGTGCTCTATTCTGCAACCGCCTCGGAGCCTAGAATCCCACCGCACTAGATTTTCCATTCTAGGAAGAAGAACTCAAGACAGTGCCTATGTCAGCACCCTTTCATCGTATGACTTCCGAAATTTGCTTTCTTGTCGATTCGCGGCTTTTCCTCTCCTCTACCAAGGCAGGATCAGCAGCGTGCCGCAGATGAGGCTCCCTTAAGTCAACCGGTCCGAATCCGATAGAAACACCCCCCCTTTTGATCCTTACGCACCTTCCCGCGAAATCCGTGGGGGATTCCCGTGGTTTTAATCTTGACGGTTCAGAGATTCTCCGGTCTTTATAGACGCTTCCATAGAAAGGAGGATCTTTCACCGATGGTGATGCTCTTCCACGTCGCCGGCGTGTTATGCGGTCGGACGTCTGCCCTTCCAATTTAATAAAGGTGGAAAGCATTTCCCTCTTCTCTCAGGAAACCGACACTCAGGATGTAAACCTTCGTTCTTCTTTGATGGTAATTTGCTTGTTTTATTGAGCTTTCTTGCGAGGGACCCTGGTGCTAAAAGTCTCTCACTTCTTTTACCTTAGAAGACCCCGTTCTTTATCTGTGCCCTTCCAATCATCCTGTTCCGGACGAAACCACTTGTTTTGTAACCCCTTCTATTGAGGCTTCCCCTGATTGAGAGTATTTCCGTCAATCTTCCCGGCTACACTGGGGGTCAGTCGCCTCGTCCTCGACCGATGTGGATTTTCCCAGAATATTATGCTATCCAGTCGATTAGAATCTTTTCCACAGAACTAAGTTTTTGTCCTTGCCTTTGCCATGCCGGGTTTTGACGATCCCCCCTCAGCGACTGAAGATCGCTATTTGGCGAGAAGTTTTCTTTTTACACGGTCCTAGACTTTCTCTGATGGTCGCCCCCCAACTCTTCCCTATCGACCTGATGACGCCCTGATCTTCCCGACGTTTTTTTTCCCCACCGTCGGTTTCCGCTGTTGAGCGACTCTTTCTTGTATGCGGATTTGTGTATTGGGAGGCATAAGCGGTCAGCGTTGTCCTCGAATTATGGCGCCCGCGAGGCGCGCATTTTGCCTCGGCTGAGAATGATATTTCTCCCTCTTGTTGTTCGAGAGACTCTTCGCCGCTCGAAACCATGAGAGACCTCGCGTTTCTCCTCATGCCCCGGCGAGGCCATTCTCTCGCACGCTGATGCCGGGCCCATTCCTCTCCTCCCTCACATACCGATACGTTCAAAAGAGTCCCCCCCCGCATTTGTACCACAGGGACCCTCGTTAGCACTCCTTTTCATTTTTCCGAGATGTTTGAGAGGCCCTCGGCACTTTTTCCCTTGTCAACGTGCGCCATTTTGCTTGCTGTCAACGTAGAGGATGTTGTGGTTCCCCCAAGAATGGGAGCTTCCACTACCCGGATGCGGTGTTCCCCCTCTAGACAAGGCTATGTTTACCTCCCATCACGATCTTCTTGCCTTTGATCTGAGGAGGCTACGTCCTTTCGTGTTAGGCCGTTCAAAGCGAAGAATTCATCGCGATGCACCCTCTTGATAATTCTACACACCCTTTTGCGTGCTGGGCCCCCTCGAATTACCCCTGCCCATTCTGGCTCCGTCCCCCCCCCGGCGCTGGTAGAACAGTCAGAAATACCCCACCGTTGACGACCGCAAAGTCCCGTTTTAAACCCCCATAGTCTCTCCAGATCCGGCTTTTATTTAGATCGGAATAAAGGGTCTTCGGATTTCACTTGGGCTTTGCCCCCCTAACTCTCCCCACGTAAGTGAGTCGTGAAGCTAACCCCTCGGTGGAATCACCCCTTTTTCCCGAGACGTCCCTGAGCAGACCCTGTTTTCCCCGGGTCTCATCAATTCAGAGAGGAAGATTAAAGCACGACACGAGTTACCCCTTCTTGCGCGGATGTGCTTTCAGCGTCTCGTCGGTTGCGACTTCGCGTACGGTTCTCCCTTATCTTCGTCGCTCCCTCTCTTCCTGTTTCCTTGGAGATGCTTTCCTAAAAGAAGAGCTACGAAATCAGCGGTCGTGCGTTTCCTCGTAATGAGTTCTCCACATCGTCAAGAGCGGCTTCTCTATCTTCTCTGCAGAAGGTCCTTAACCCGCCTTTGACCGGACCGTTCGTTTCTATTTTCCGCGCCATGTCCCCACCAGTTTTCCTGTCATGCCGTCTTTGACCCTCTCGCCCTTTTACACCGTCTGAATGATGTTTCCCGGACTAAAGTATCCCGATTTTCAAAACATTCTGCCCCACTTTTCGACGCCCAAAAGATTCCCCTCCATGTTCCTACCCCTTTTTCCTTTCCAGCCAGAAGCCTTTTTTCTTACGCACCGACTCGTGAGACGGAAGTGAAGCTGTTTTTCTTAACTGACTAGTTTTTCTTATTTATTCCCTTTCCCCACACATTACGTATGTGTTCCCCGATTCCCCCCCCTTCCTTGAACTTTAGAGTAGCGCAAGCTAAGTTTAGTGCGAGATCCTAACGGCTACCCCCTAGATCGCTTTCTTTGACTCTTGCTCACCAATGACGTACCAGTTTTACTTCGCCCTTCTCATTCCCTATGATCAAGATTCCCAGCATGCTCATTCTCTCTCCCTCTTCTTTCTCCAGAATATAAGTTTTTTTGGCCTCTTTCCTGTCCATGTAGAGAAATTCCCCGCGATCTTAGATAGACTGAATGTTGGAATATCCCACCCCTCTTTGCCCCGCAAATTCCTGAAGATCCTATAAGGGAAGCAGTTCTCCGCTGATTTTTTCACTTTAAATAGCTAACTTCAAAGTCTTTTTCAACGACCGAAGGAATGATTTTGACGAAAAGGTATACCGCCCGCCTAAGACCCTTTACCTACAACAAGAGACCTTCCTCTCTCTCCTTCCTGTCTGAGCCCGACTCTTCTTTTTCTTGCTTCGAGGAACTGGGTATACTCCCCCCTATTGATCCTCTCTCTTTGAGTCCATAATTTTTTTTTCTACTTTTGTGGTCCATGAAGATTTATCTTTCTATCCCCTTTTTTCCCCTTTCATAGGTAAGTTTCTTTCCCTCGTCCCGAAACGGACCTTCTCAATTAGCTTGCCCTTTAATTTGCGAATTCTAGGCCAACCTCCTTCCCCCCTCTCATGTGCAACCAACCCCTCCCTTTGCTGCTTCGCTTCTAGAGACCTCAGAAATGATATGGCGCCATGAAGTATGCGCTCTTTACCGTCTTTGTCTTCGAGCTCGTCTGTCGAGAGTTCCCCCCCCCCTTCGCCGACTGACGCCTATTTAATCCTTCCCCCCCCCCAGAGATCGAGGACCTTCCTCCAAAGACAACGCGCTGTATCTCGTGGTGGCGTCCTTTTTTCCCCCCCCCTCTGCACTGCGTTTCGACCCGGTTTTTTCCCTCGTTCCTCTTTTTCCTCGACTAGACAGTGGTCTTCCGCCGGTGATCCGTTTTCAAGAGGCGCACGGGCGTGTTTCTCTGTCTCCTCCAATTGGTTTCTTTTTTCGTCCCGAATCCCAGCGTCGATCCCCCCCCGAACGCATATGTAATTTTCGTTTTTTTTTGACAACGGACTTTGCTTTGCCCCCCCTCTGTGATGAGATGACTTTGGTGTCCCCGAGATCAAGGCTTCCGAAAGCATATTTTGGATACCCATCCGAAGTTAGTATTTTTTTTTCCCCCTTTCACAGCAAAAAGGTTTTTTCCGATCCTTTGATGTATGACCCGCATTCCTTCTGCTTCCATAGGATGTTTTTTTTAATTCCGTTATCCCCTCTGACTATTTCCCCTTCGCGCCCAATCAGAAATTTGTCTCATCCACATATCGCACCGCCTCCCTTTTTATTGGTGACTCGAAATGAAGGTTCCTCTAAAAAAGCGCCTCCCGTTTGCCCTCAGCGAAATCTGGTTCCCTCTATAGCTGATATCTTTGACACTTTTTTCCCTCCTCTCTGAGTTCACAACCGGCCCCCTTCTGACATTATGACGAATCTTTTCCCTGCTGAAGGTCTGGACAATAGGTTTTTCACTTTTTTTCTCTCCTTCCCGCATATTGTTGCTTTCTTCTTATTTGTTTGCTTTTGGCACTGTTTTTTCCCCCGGCATAAGATTCTGCAAGATTTTTTTTCGGAATTCGGCGCCCAAGCCTCTTTTTCCTTGAGGCGTAAGTATGCCGAATGTGAATATGATCTCTCTTTTTTTCCTGTGTTGTTGCGATCCTAGACGCTCTCCTTTCCCCCCATAGCCCTAATAGAGTGGCCGAATAGGAAGGCTGACCAAGCTGATGATAACCCCCTGACAAAATACGCGAACATCACCATCTTCCCTCCTTCTAAAACAGAGTGTGACCCCTCTTGAAGTATATCCCCTGGAGTTTAGTATCATGGCAGCTCTTGACAGAGATGTTTTTTTGATAGAAAATCTTTAAGGTCTCCTTATCCCGAGGCCTGGCGTGATCGTTCCGTTCTCGATGTTCTACTTCCCCCCATTTAATCTATCTAACCCATAACGGGCTTCTCTTTGTCCATTCTCCTGATATTCCCCGAGCCCATAAGATATTCTTTGATTGTCCCTTTCTCCCCTTTGCCTTTCTCCGTGCTCTGCGAGGCACCCCCCCCTCTCTTTCTTCCCCCTCAAATTATGTTACCCCTTTTCCACTGCATTTGACTATATAGGTTCCTTACTCCGTCCCCCCCCTTTTTTGAGTGCTTTTCCAAACCTAGCACTTCTTCTTTCACTTCACCCCTCTGTCCCCTTTTTTGATAGTAAATTGATCGCGTTAGCACCCCTTCCCATCTGCCCTAAAGCCCCCCCAAGCTCCGGCCAAAGTAAGATTCTTTCCCCACCATCAATCTCCTCTGACATCTGCTTTTGTGAGATTTTCCCCCTTCCCCTCCCCTCCCATATTAGGATCCCTTTATGACCGCTCCCTTCAGCACAGAATATTTACCCCCCACTTCCTGGGCGCCTCTGCGAGCCCTGCCCTTTCAATCCCCCGTCCCTCTTCTTGTCGTATTATATATAGGCTCCCTCTTTTCGACTAGGAAAATGACCCGCCCTGGAAAGCTTAACTTCACCCAAGATATACACACGGTCGTCGCTTTCTTTTGTGCAGGCTCTTGTGTTTCTCTTGCTTCGTCCTGGTATTTCTCATATCATTCCCGAGGTTGTTCTCTTTTTTTTTTCCTTTTTTTTAGACCCTGACGACGCTAGACAAGCCCTTTGGTCTGCGAGATATCTTTATTCTGGCTACATTGCCAGGCTTCTTCTCTCTCGGATCGCTGTGTGGTTTCTTAATTCTCCTGCTTTGAGTAGAGAGTTTTTTTCATCCATATCTATCAGGTCGTCCCTTGCGTCCGCATTTCCCTTTTTTCGAAGTTCTCGAAGTCGGTACTTTCCCCCCTGCTGTTTGATATCCATTCCATCGTCCTTCCCCCCCCCCTCTTCAAACTTTATGAACCTCCAACGCTTTCCCCCCATCCTGCGATGTCTCCCCCCCCTTTTCTCGAAGCATTTTCGAGAATGCTTAGCACCTCCCTCGTCCCGGGAGCTATTTGTGGCTTTTTTCTTCTGACCGTCTTCGACCGCCCTCTCCTGTCCCACCATGGCCGTCTTTTTCCTTTTCAGAATTGACCAGACTAAACTCGCCTTAGCGCAAGCGTCTTTCTTTTCTCCTCTCCTCCCTTGCCCACTCGCTCTTCTTCGTCGTTCCTTCTCCCATGGAAGCGCTTTTCCACTGGCCTCGTTTCTTCCTCCCCCCCTCTCGTGTCGTGAGCTGTTAGAATCCCGCTCTACCAGATATCTCTCTTTCCCTAATACTGACTTTTTTTGTTCTTATTATTTTTCCCGGTCTCTTTTTAGAAGATTCTCCTTCTGACGGAATCGAAAGCCCCCCTCACTTCACCTCATTCATTCTTATAGCCCCCCGCAGAGATCATGTTCGGCCGGTTTTTCTCCCTCTTTTCACGTTTACCCAGCGTCCCCTCTCCCTTTCCTTCCCCTTTAAAAGCAAGGTCATGCTTTTTGGCTCCCCAAGGTCTCCCCCCTACCCTTCGAACCTGAGTTATCCCAGACCAACCCTCCTACCCTCCGCCCCTCGTCTTTTAGAAGAATTCGCGCTGGCGTTGAAAAAGTTCTTGTCTCCAGCGCCCCCCCGCCCTTTATGCCCATCTTTTCTCTCATTTGGTCTGATTGGCAATCCCTTATTCTGCTGAGATCCTTTTCACCCTCAGCATATTTGTATTACCGATCTCTCCCTCTTTTTTTCCTCCCCTTCAGATTTAAGCATCAGACCTGGCGCCCTTTTTAGTCCCAAAGCCTCGCCCCCCCAACAATTTCAGTGCCTTCGACCCTCCTCTATGATATTTTTCTAGAATTTAACTCCTCATCCCCCTTTCTCTTTTTTCCTATAATGAATCGTGTGACCTGACGAAAGTTCCTTGTATCGAGCTTTTGAGAGATTTTCACTGCCCCTGTCCGCCCCTAATTTACTCCCTTCTATGTATCGTTTAAGCCTTCCTCACCGTCCTACTCTCTTCTCCCCCGCACTAGAGATGAAAGACGGCTCCCTGTTTCTTTGTGTGGAGTGCTGCTTTCCGCTCCCTGTTCTTTTTCAAATAGGCCAGGGATTTTCTTCCCCTCTCCCCTTCTTCCGATAAGGTATACCCCTATGTGATGATAGACGGGATCCCCCTTTTTTTTTGCGGTTCCTTTAAGGTCAACTTTCCCCCTAATTTTTTTATTCATTCCCCCCCCTTTCCTTCCTTACGGAAATCCTGTCTGTTTTTCCAGCTCTGGCTCTGCTTTTTCCCCCAAAGTATCGGTTCCCCCCTTTTCTCTTTGGTTTTTTGGTTAGATTTCTACCTAGATGAGACCCGGGTTCCCACTCTCTCCCCCTTCCTTTTCCTTTCTCGACCCGTGAATCGTTTTTGCAACCCTCCCCCTCCCAGTTCGCTTTTTTTCATTGACTTAAAACTTTTTTTTTGTAGCTCTTCTTCTTAAGATTTCAAGGTCTTGCGATTAACTTTCCTTTTTCTGCAACCTTGATTAGTCTTACTTTTTTCTCTTCCCAATTTTTGAAGCCTACCACCCGGTTTTTCCTACCTGCCATCCCGAATATATTGATTCCGCGCAATCGCTCTGACCCACTTTTCCTTTTCCCACCTCGCTTTGTCTATGGTCGCTTTTCTTTTTCACTACCCACCCTCCTCCTCCTGATCCTCTGATTCGCTCATAGATAGTGACCCCCGGAAAAGAGAGCCCCTTTCCTCTTCTCTCACAAGATCTTTCGAACCGTCTCCTTACTATATTCCCCTATAATCCGGCTTTGGCGAAAATGAGTTTGGCTTTTTTTCCTCATTAGCGCCTATTGTTTTTTTTTTGGATTTTTCCCTCGAAGTATTTTAGATCCGCTTGTCCTCGTTGATAGGAGAAATTGATTCATGGTGTGGAGAAGATTTTCCTCCTTTGGTTATATGATATATCTTTTCTTCCTTCTTCTTTTTTTGATATTCTCCCCCATTCTCTTGTCTTTATTTAGAGATTGTGACTTTTCTCGTCCATCTTTCTAACTTGATCTCTTTTTAAATGAAGATCCCCCTCCGCCCGAACAGACCCTGCCGAGCGCCCCCTGGAAACCTCCTTGTCATCCCCTCCCTGATCAGTTTTTTTCATGCCCCCCCCTACTCTTCCTCTCTTTTTTGAGAGAATCATGAAGCGAGAGCTTTCCCCGTTTCACTCTTCCTCTTTTGATCTCCTCTTGCGGCGTACCCTTTCTTCCTTGTTGGCTAGTTACTGGTCCCCTTTTCACCTAACGGCTGTTAGAGAGACCAAGTTGCCATCCGTCTCTTCCCTCGCCCCTTCAGATATCTTTCTTGTCCTTAGCCACATTTGATATGCGAGTTTTTCTTGACTCATGCTCCCCACTCCGATTTCTTTTTTACTGCAACATTAGCTTGCCTTGACTCTCCACTCTTGACAATTAAGGGACTTTACTCTTACCCCACCCCCCCTTTTTCTTTTGTTTCCCCCTCATCTTCTTTCTTCCCTGCCCCCCCTATTATTCCGTCTATAAGTAAAGCATTGGCCAGAACACGTTTCCTTTTCCATCCCCCGAAGTCCCTCACCGTCTTCAACGCCCCTCTCCCCCTCTTCCATCTTCTTCTGGAGCGTGAATTCTATCCCCCTCTAGGGAATAAGTTTCTTTAGTCGTATGAAATTGGCCCTTTTTTCTTCACGACTTCGACCTCCTTACACCGACTTCGCCAGCGTGCTCTCTCCCCCTTCGGTTCTCCCCCCCTGTAGAGGTCGCCCTTCGTTTCGAGTCCCTTCCCAGGAACCGTGTTCCGTTAAATGATCAATTAGAGAGCCTAGTAAGCATGACCTAAGATTCACGACCCCCCTCCTTTTCTCCAACGGATCTTTCCGTTTCTTCTTATCGGTATCACGACCTTTTTTTTTATCCTGCTCTTTTTCTTACTTTTTTTTCTTGAAAGAATGCCCCTTTTCTTCCTCCTAGTCTTTCCGGCCCCTATTCTTCTTCGATTTCTGTGCTCCACTGGTTTGGAACCTCTCTCTAGATGACCTGTTGGATGACCTCGAATCCCTTGACCTTTTTCCCGTTCTCTCTACACCACTTCCGGGTCATGAAGGCGATGATATAGCAAGGTTGAGCGGGCGTTATGCGAGGTTGTGCTCAGGCCAATCGGTTTTCGAGGGGTTGTACATTTATGTGAATTTTGCTCCGGCCTTGTCGTTGTCTTGTATATGCCCGGGCTATTCCCCTGTATTATTCGAAGCGCGTAGGGTCATCCCCGTGTGGAATTTTCCGATCGGAGATTCCTAGGTGTACTGAAACCTCGATTGGTGACTATTTCTCATCCCCAGGCCCCTTTCCCCTTCTTCCTTCCCCCCTGTCTCAACTTTCGGAGAAATTCTTCCCTGTTCTCCCCCTTTTTCCTTTCAAGCCCCAGCATCGCAATTTTCTCCCTTTCCTTTTTCCGTGATGAGTGTACTTTGTTTGTGTTTTGTGAGAAATGTGTGTGAAGTGCTTCTTATTTTCCACCCGCGCCAATATCCATCATGGCCGTATTAGTTAGATATAATGTAGCCGAACGTTCCCCTTACCCATGCGAGGTGAACAACCCGCAGTATCCGTTCTATGCTACGCTAGCGATTAAGTAGCGTCACTCTCTCGGTTTGCCCAGCCTCCAGTTTATTGTCACCTGAACGCCTAATGACTGACTTCCCTGCTCTGCTTACGCT
>Ga0179591_1322446_pt1 | contig 12543 bp, 10 predicted proteins | sample CZOMad2_1_08_16f_FD_182891 | JGI IMG/M metagenome (GOLD analysis project Ga0179591, IMG submission 182891) | Vadose zone soil fungal communities from Angelo Coast Range Reserve, California, USA - CZOMad2_1_08_16fungal (PacBio error correction) | ecosystem: Environmental > Terrestrial > Soil >... | reverse complement strand
AATTGTGAGCTGCGCATGGCCCGCCCTCCGAATCTTTTGCCTGAGATCCCGGGCCCTTGCGAATCCCTTTTTGCGGTAGACCTTTTTAGACATTTGCTGCCGATCGGTCCCACTCAACATTCCCCTCCCTCGGAAGTCTCTGCGCGGGTTGGGAGACGCGTTCTCCCGTCCCTGAAGCCTGTTTAGGGACGGCCTAGCGGTTCATGACCCGGGTTCCTTTTGTCCCTTTTCTATGGCCAGCGACCCTCGTCCTCGGCCCCGCGATTCCTAAAGGGCAATATCGATTCGGTGTACGGACATAGGTCTGGTTTCCCAGTGTTGAAAGGTATAGCTGCGAATTGTTCTCTTTCTCGATCCGCCCTTGCTTGGATATTTCCACTTGTAGATAGGCGATCGAGTTCCATGGCGGCACTACTTGGTTGAGAGGTTCTCCCCCCCTCAGAGTTCAGGAGTCGTGTTCCCCGGCTGCGCTCCTTTTTATTTGTCTTCTTCATCGGCATATCGGGAAACGATTTCCTGGTCCCCGAGTCCCCCGGTGGAGTCGAGAAGCTAAATCCATAAAAGGCTTTCGGCCTTGGCAGGATGAGTTGGAGGGGCAGATTGGCCCACAACAGCGCGCGCTCTTAGAGAAATTCAGTTATTGTCTTCCTGCGCTTTCTTCCCACCCGAGATTGGGTCCGCTTAAACGGAGGGGAATCCGGTACGTTTCGCCCACCCGCCCCAGGCGTAGAAACCTTGAGATGGACGGTGTCTACTGTTCGATCCTTTTTTCCGCGAGACCCAGCTAACACCCCACTTGATAGCATCCGAGGGTGAGAAGCTGCACAGACCCCTTTTTTAGCTGCCTTGTTCTTCACCCTGTGTTTCCGCACCTTTTTTCCCACGTTAGGTTGTTTATGCGAGAACTCACACGTATTTTCCGCCGAGCCTTTTTCGACGTTCTCTGAACCAGGCGCCGATGGTGGATCTTGGCTGTTCTTTTCTTTTGCTGTTTCCTTCCCTTTAATAGACACAACCCAGTCTTCCTTCTGCCACCTGGCTCTTAAGCCTCTATTCAGAGTTTCCCCGACGTGTTTAAGCCTTCCCTCCAACAAGTTCGCGCTTCCGAGCCATCGGCCCCGCGATTGACGTAAGAACATATTTCCCACTGAATGCTATCTCCTCCCCTCATCTGTTGTTAGAGATAGTCCCCCCTATTCTTTTTCCCCTGTTATGACTTTTTCTTTGCTTCCGTCTTTGAAGTCCCAAGGCGGAAGATGTGCGAGGGCCGTAAGTCCTTGACCCGCTTACAGATATAAGACTTATGCAGAGCTTTTCCGGCGTTTTACGACTGGGGTCGCCTGCCATTTTTCTATAAAGTAGCCCCTCCCAACTCGGCTTTTTGCGTGAACGTCTAGCTCGGCGGTCGCGCGGCCCGGCCCGTTTTCCGTGTTCAGCCATCCTGTTCTGTGTTGGACCTGGGGTCCCCCACTCTGATTTTTTTCCGCATCGACGCCGCTCTCCCGTTTCCCCGGAGTATCGCAACGGTTACCGGTCTATAAGTCGGTCTAGATGAGAAGCCGGCTATGGCGAGATGCAAACAGCTTTTTTTCAAGCCGCCCCCATTTGCACGAATTGTCTTGGTTTTCGCCCTTGCCCGGCCAGCAAAGAAGATCGGACAGCCGCTGTTTTCCCTCGAATAGCCGATCTTTTTTTTTTTGCGTTCTCCTCTTCGTCTCGGGCCCCAACGTACCTCCTCCCGCACCCCTCCCACTCGTCCCCTCTGTCATATCGGTCCCGGTTGGGAGTTCTTAGACCCTCAACCGAGATGGACCAGGTTTTTTTGACAGGTTTTCGTCTCCTATCATACTGACACTGGATCTTCCCTGAACAAGTTTTTGCGAGTCCTGGACCCCCGTCCTCCTTACCGTTAGGACTTTCTTCATCGCCACCGTAGCTGCCGGCCAGCGCCGTCGTCGTCCACTGTCCCACCCCCCAAAACCTCCAGTTGTTTTTCGATCCTCCGCCTTCGCGCCAGAGATCCCAACTTTTTTTTCTGGTTTATTCGTCAGGTACCGCCGTCTAGAGACACAGGTAGAGGCCCCATCGCGCGGCCTCGTTTGGGTTTTTGTTTACGCTTTTCGTTTATGGCAAGTGGCCGCGCCGCCTCCTCCCCCCCCCTTTTTTTTTTTCCCCTGTCCCAATTCCCGCGAATGCGCTTTGTCCCCCCTGGATTGCGCCTGTCCGGAGAGAAACCCCCTCCCATTCTTGACCTTATTTTTCGTTCTGGGTTCGTACCAATTCTTTGCTGGCAGAGCATATCGCAGCACCCAGTAAGTTCCCTTCGACTTGCAGTTTGATTCCGCTCGTTCTCATTTCTAGTACTGGAGGCCCTGCGAGGTCTCCCTTTTTTTTTTTTTTTATTTCTTCCCCCATCGTCGAGATAGCGCACGCTTTTCGTGACTTGGTTGGCTCAGTTCGTAGGAGCGTTTAGGCGGTTCTTCCTTTGTCTGCATTCCTGAATGCATGCGAGCCGAGACCTTTCCAACAGGGCGACTTCGTACTTTCGTAAGCTTTTCCCATCCCCGGCCCGTTCGCGCTTGGGAAGGTTGGGAGTTTGGTGGGCGCCCCTTAGGAGTCGGACAGGAATCCAATGCTGATGCGATTGTCTGGTTCACAATTACTTTGGCGCTCATGGGCCCGTGATATCACAGTGTGAGCTCCGTACTCCCATAAGAAAGTCGGCGCCTCCAAACAGTCAACTTCTTTGGCCGGACCCTCGGAGACCTCTCCACCGCGTCTTTCCATTTAGCCCCCTTCTCCTTCCTGAAGCTTGGCTCCCACCTATTACAGAGTGTTTTCTCGATGCGCGACGAGACCCCAGTCTGTGATGATGCTGTCTCTCGCTCCCTTTTGAGGGATGACCCACCTCACTAACCCTTCTGCTTTCCCCCCCCTCTGTGTGAAGACTCTATATTTCCCCCCCCGCCCCCCTTTTTGTGTCTATGCAAGATCTGAAACTCAGCGAACATTTTTTGTCGTCTTGCTAAAGCCGGTTTAGGCGACGGTGAGGTAATCGAGTCTCATCCCCAAAGCCGGTCTGGTCCGCCAGGCGCGCGAAGCTCTCTCTTGAGCTTCAGGGAATTTCGGTTACATTTCTAGATCTACGGGTTTTTCTTCCTTTAGAAATATCTCATCCTGTCCAGCATTCGGGCACGACTGTTCCGTCGCCGCCCCCCGACCTCCTGCGAACCCCCTTTTTCATCCAGCCCCCGTCTGATCCCCTTCAAACAGGCGCTATCCAGAATGTGCCACCCCTTTTTAATCGACCAGGATCTTGCGACTCTGTTGGAGATTCTGAAACCCATGACCCTTTACGTCTCTTTCCAAGCGCCCTATTACCTTGAGATCTTTCTTGGCATCGTGGGCCTTGCACGTCTCCGGACCCCAGGCAAGGGAGCCCTCTCAAAGGGCTTGTAAGTTCCTGACACGGCAGAAGCAGAATCCCGACCCCCCCCCGCGGACGCCGGCGCCCAGTCAGTTCGACACAGCGTGGGAGTCCCGAAGTTTTCACAGGGCAAAGGTCAGTGCGCATAAGGGTTTTTTGAGCCTTCGCCTGTCCCCTCATTCCCCCGACTAAGTTAATGTCTACGAATCCGGAATCCCTGCAAGTCATTTAGAGACCGGGGAGAGAGCCGAGATGTCAGTGGGAAGGTTCCTACTCCTACGCCACCCACCCCATCTCCCTCCCACTCCTCCTCTCACTCCAACCCTCACCCCGCCACCCCTCCCTCTCTCCCACCCCCCCTACATTACGCTGCCCTATACTCACTTACCCCCCCCCTCCCCATCCTCTCCCCCCCCCCCCCCCCCCCCCCCCCCCCCTCACGCCTCTTACTCTCTAATACTTTCCTACCCCACCCTATTTCCCACTCCCTCACCTCCTATTTCCCCACTCTTCCCTCCACCCTCTTCTACCCTCCACCCACCATCCTGAAAGGATTCGTTTCCCCCAACCCCTAAACATAACACCGGTGCGTTTCAGCTATGTCTGTGAGAAAGCGACTCGGGAAAGAGTGACCTGTTCTACCTCTTTTCCGCTGGGGACATGTCGTTCCTTGTATCGCTTCCGCGACCTCGCCACTCGGCTCCCCCTTTAGCTAGAACATGAATTTTCTCGGGTCCGGCAACGTATTAAGATGACACCGTATCTTTCCTCATCAGGCTCTTATAGACCCCCTTCAAGGCAGTCGTAAAAGTCCAAGCAGATCTTTGACGCCCAAGAGAGAATTGGACGTCTATCGGTTTTCTATCCTTAAATAGACCCCTTTTTTCTTGTTCCCATGCGTGAGCTCGGTTCTGCCGATAGTCTCTTACCGGATATAGTGACACAATGAATTGCGAGCTGTTTTCTATAAGCTCCTGAAACAAGTCTTGGATGAAGTGAGGACGGCTTTAGCGGGCGGGAGTTCCAACCCATACCAAGCGCCTTAGACTATAGCCGGAATTTCTGCGAGGAGGCGCCCTGTCCACCATGCTCGGTGTCCTCTCACAAGGAGGTGTCCTCCGGGAAAAATAAGAACCCAAGGCGGTCCTTTTCAGAGCGGTGTTTTTCTCTTGTAGCTCTTGATGTTTTTTTTCTTAGCCGAGGGTGAAGCAGCGCCACCTCCTTCGACGAATCCGGGGTGCCCTGCGCCAGTTCCCATTAGCCTGGTTTAGTAATTCTACCACCTTTCATTTTTTTTTCCCTACAAAATAGGTGCGCGAACTGCGCCCCCGCCACGGCCTTTCCGTTCGGACATCTCGCCGGCGAAGTGTCGACCTCCAGGCTCTTCCTGGAGGTTCTTTGGATATGCGGCAATTATTCGCCCCCAATTTATTTTCCCCTCCCGTTTCCCAAAACGGAGAATTTTCCCAGGTTTTCCCTCCTCCTTGTGTTAAGCGGCCCGAGCACCTGCTTCGGCGCTTGGCCCGTGCGCTCTGCCCCTTCAACCCCTGCAAACAGTTTCAATCGCATGGCTCTCCCTCTCTCCTTCCTCCTCCTTTTTTTTTTTTTATCTGATCGCCATATATTTTGACCCTGGTTCATGACGTCCTTTGATTCTTCGCTTTGCCATGCGCCGGTCAAGACTGCTTGTTGCGCGTTGCTTTGCACCCTCGCGAACCAGACCGAATGCATTGCCGTTCTTGACGTATTGGGGGCGTTATATTGGCGCATGGTTCTCCCAGACAGCCAAACTTCGTCGCTGGTTCGTAGAACCTTAGAACGGCTCTTAGTCTCTGGTTCTGTGGGCGACTTCTGGTATTTGATGCAATGAGAATCTGTTACGGACCACGCCGGCAATTTGCCCCCAGAATAGTAACTCAATTTAGATTGGATGGGAAGTCCAGTCTTCCCCGGATTAGGCTTCAGGCCTTGGCTGCGCTACCGAAGGATCTTCGACGAATCACAACTAGTATACTACACGTCCACTGTCCCCTGCCTCCTTGTCCAAGCTGGTGGCGTGGGTGTTTTTCCCATGGCCCCTGCGACACCCGGTGCATTTCTTACCCTCGCCTTTGGAAGTCTCCTCTAGAAGTTAAATGGATACCTAGCGAGGCGCAGGTCTGTTCAATCCTCACGACAGCCCAAGGCGTCCCCTACCCTTTAAGGGGATGATCTTTCTCGACCTCACTCCAGCCCTTTCAATTTAGGGTAACTTTATGACCGAGGGCTCCTAGAAAGATACTGCAATACCAGCTTCGAACAAGTGGGAACCCGTTCCTCCTACATTCTCAGCATTCCACCGTCGTATAGCAAACGCTCGGCGTCGCACTATTGTTGTACTGGTCCATCCTCCGCGCCTGGTGAGCTTGCTCGCGACAGCCCGATGCGGTTTTTTCATCACTGGTACCACCGCGGTTCCTTTCACAACGAGATTCCCCCCCCCACAAGTTTGGTTTTTTTAGAAAAATCGCGGGAGTGGCGAGGTCTTCTCAGAGCCCCTTTCAGCAGACTACCGTTCATCCCCTTACGAAGTCTCCCCTGCGTTCACTGTACCCTGGAGCTAGGTCCCTTAAATAAAGAATTCTCTGAAGCCGATTGGGTGAGGCTGGTTTTCTTTGACAGAGATTGAGAGAGCTCCTCCGCCCGCACCCCTTTATAATTCGAATGGAAGTTAAGGTGGATACATCTGCGATCACACCTTCTACGTATAAAAGATAACGAGCACCAAAATGTGGTAAGTATGAAGAGTTTGCGGGAATTGTGATGGGGACGTAGTCCTCTCATGGTAGGTTTGAACGGACACTGTTGTTGAACTTTCCCAAGGCGGAGGCAGAGGTTTGCCCGTCGGGGGGGTTGGGGGGGGGTGCGGGTTGGGGGGCGGTGTTGGGTGGTGGTTGGGGCCGGGGGGGGGCGGTTAGCTGTCGAGTGTCGGGGGTGGGGGGGTCGGGGGGGGCGTGGGGGGGTGGCGTGGGGGGGGGTGGGTGGAGGGGGGTGGGGGGGGGGGGGGGGGGGGGGTGGGGGGGGTGGGGGGGGGGGGGTGGGGTTCGAGGGTTGGGGGGGGGGGGGGGGTTTGGGGTTGGGGGGGGGGGGGGGGCGGGTGTGGGGGGGGGCGGTGGGGGGGGGGGGGGGGGGGGGGTGGGGGGGGTGGTGGTGGGGGTTGGCGGGGGTTGGTGGGGGGGGGGGTGGGGGGTCGGGGCGTTGGGGGTTGGGGGGGGGTTTGGGTGTAGGGGGGGGGGGTGGTGGGGGGGGGGGTGGGGGGGTGGGTGGGGGGGGGGGGGTGGGGGGGGTTTGGGTTGTGGGGGGGGTCCCAAACCCCACCCTCCTGGGCCAGGGGCAATCAAGGGACGCCTTTTTCCGTCTCGAGGGACCCCCGCATCCCTCCATTCCTTAGGAGGCGGGACGCTTTTCGAGGTGAGTACAGCTCTATGACCTGCACCCTGATGCCGTCTTTGTTCACGCTTTCCAAGGAGAGGTTTGGCATGTGAGCCCTTCAGGATGGATGACGGGGTTTTTGAGCCTGCTTTCAAGTAATCTGGTTGTTCTCCTCCAAACCATGTCTCCCCCCATGTGGAAACCCTTCAGGCGCTCAATAAACCGCGCCTCTACTTCCTCTCAGCCTGTTAGGAGACACCACTCTTACGAGAGCCTTTCTTTTTCGAAGTTCTCCTGCTGTGATGATCCGCCCAGTACCTCCCGCTTCAGGAGTTCTTGTCTCACGCCTCGCCACAACTTTTCCCAGCATGTCTTGAGTCGTGCCTCCATTTACCTCCCTCGTGTTGTTGTGAATCGTCGCTGAATATCTGCCACGCCCTCATTACGGCGCAGAAGTTTGTCGATGGCTTGTGTGTGATCCTTTTTCCCTCTCCCCCTGGCGGTAGATTACTCGGCTGCCCATTCGTTCGGCGCGAGGCGTGAGAATCCCCTGTAATATTGGGTTGTCCGCGGTCAGGCTTCCGCTGCTGCAGTCGATATCTCCCGCGGGCTTTTGAGCGCCTCGCGGTCCCCGTACAGCAGGCCGTCGCCTGTTTGGCGCGCTCCCCTGTTTGAAATAGGAGTTCCTCCTTTTCATCCTCCCGATGATACCTCTCTCCACCCTTGATTTCTGACCCATTGAACATCATCGCCCTGCCATGCGCTTGCAGGTTTCCCATCCCCCGTGTCTTAAATAGCAAAAGCCCCTCCGCATACTGAATATGGACTTCTTACGCGTTGGCACGCAGGGGCCCCGAAGGTGGACCGTTCCCAGGGATCCGCCTCAACAATTCCTTTCAAAGCCAAATTCCGTCGCCCTTCCACGGTTGCTTCGAGGCTCCCCGACCCCCCCCCCCTTTAAGAAAAAGCGTAGGGCGACGATCCGAGTCCCCACCTATCAAGAGGAGGTTGGTTTTTTGGCCCAATTGGGTGCTCCAGTCGCATGGTTCCCATCCGAATTCAGTTCGTCGCTTTTTCATCCCCCTGCCCTTCGAAGGAAATTTCCTTGTGAACGCTATTATAGCGTCGGATCCCCGACAATTCGCGTCACAACAACCGAACTCCCCTCCGCGGACAGGTAGGCTTGAGGGCGGGAGCCTCCTCGCCGGCAACGTCTCACCTGGGTAGAGACTGGGGACTTCCCAGGGAAGCGGTATTAGAGGAGTCCCGGGGCCAGCCGACCCCCCCCGCGCCACGAACCCTGACTTGTCTCCTCTCTGTGCCCCTCTCGTTTCGTGCGTAGGTTGGTCCCCTCTTCTTGACGTTCTCCTGCTGGCATGGCCGTCTGATCGAAACACTGCGGTCGGAGAGTTTAGTTCCCAAGAATTGCGGCGGTAGAATTGGCCCTTCCATCCGACTTTTTTAGCATGTCTCAGAAAGGCTTGAGGGGGCCCAGGCGTGCGCAGAAGCGTGGTAGTTAAGCCTGGGGACTCACCTACTACCTTGCCCCGATTGACTTTTAAATTTCCGTGGTCCTCTTCCCAAACACGACCAAGTTATGGACGGTGGGCCCTTCCCGGAGTTGGTGTTTTCTGATCTGGCCCCAACCCCCTTCTCTCGAGGGTCCTCAAAGGAACGGCGGCTCTCGGCGACGGCAACCACCCATTCGCGGTGTATCTGTAAGGGTTTAATGGCCGCCCACGCCTAACCACCCAGTTTGGAGGGGTTGACGGTGCTTCTTTCTGATAGTATGTTATTCCGTCGCCTGCAGTTCGGTGCCTCTCCCACCGCTTGACCCTTGTTGATTAGCACCGACCCTTGTAAGCAGGCTCGATGCTGACCAACCTTGAAGTCGTGGTCCGACCTCCCCACCTTAGCAGGATTACTAGAAGCAAGTTTTTCCGCCGCGATCATCTCGCCTGAGAGGGTCGAACCCATGCGCGATTCGGCTCTTGGCTTGCTGTTTGACTCATGGTACTATACGCCCATGTCGTCGAAAAAATTGATAAGAACGTATTCCCCCCAGAGTTCGCGGGTCCCAGTCACTTACGCGGAACTACACCACATCTTTGCTTGGCCGGTGCCTTCTCAGGGCGCCCCCCCCTTCCAAAGGAGTCAACCCCCTTTTCCATAGAACGTTTTTCAGCTTTCTTCTCCCCCCCCCACTCGTTTGTGGCTCAAGTTCTATGTTCCTGTTTTTTTTTTCCTTCCTTGATTTCTCTTGTCCTCTGCATCCCGAACCTAGAGTTAAGGCTTGTTGGGAGCGGGACTCTTGAAGTCCTGAAATGTTTTTCAAAGCTATGAAGCTTATTGCCGCGAATTGCCTTCTTACGACTTGGTGCCAGTCTACTTTTTCAGTTCTTCAACCAGCTTTCAAGACCTATCCTCCATCGGCTCCTTTTTCGTAGAACCCCCCCCCCCTACCTTGAGGTTCGCTCGGAGGCAAGTGCAGGGTCGAGGCCCGAGCATGTCCTCCTGTTGAACTGTGGCCCCCCCCCCCCGTGTAAGAATTTATGCTCTACTTTTCTTTCCACTTCTTCCTCCTTCAAGTATTCGGTGTCTATCAGGGCGGTTTGAAGCTGCGCGCTGCTGAGATATCCCAACCCTTACAAGAACGAGCCCTTTCTACGCCTGTTGCGTGATTAAGCCCGACCGGCGAGGCCCAGCCATGATGCGAGTACCGACTGGTGGGCCGGATCTAGGACTCCAGTAATTTAGCTCAGTTCTTTCCTCTTGTCTTGGTAAAGTTACCAAAAACCTAGACTGACCTGCTCCTCTAGGTCCGGGTTTGAGATTATCAGCCACCCTACAATTGCCAACCTCAGGTTCCCCTAGATGACCGTTTAGTTGCCTCGCTAGGTCATAAACTCGAGGCGACGCCGGGGCCCTAATAGTCTGAAGGGCACGCCAACTCCCCCCTTCCCCCCCCCAGTTTTTTTTAGGAGTAGCTACTCTGCTGGTTTTTACCGTCCCCCTACGACTGTCCCAGTCGGATCCTAGCAGTCTTTTCTCGCCGGTCTACGTTTGTTTTTTTGGACCCAGAACTTCTGTCCGGCGTCCCGGATGGCCCCCGGTCGAGACAGAGGGAACTCGTGGGCGCGGGTCCTGGTCGAGCTCCTAGCAAGTCAGCCCCTCCCCGAAGGGCGTCACCCTTGGCTTGGCGAGGCCGTGCGTTTCACTCCGCCCCACTTCTATGCCTCTGAGGTTAGGGGTTTTTGACTCTTGCGGCTCGTAAGCCTCCGAAACTTCCTTGTTTCCCTACTTAGGGATCCCCTGTCGGTACTCAGGCGAACTGATTCAGTTGCGTGTTTTCCCCATGTCCGGTTATAAATTGGGATCCTATTCTCAACCTAAATGTGCATGTGCATATGTAGACTGTCATTGTGCGGACCGTTGTTGCGGTTCGGGGAGGTTTTGCCTTTGTTTGCTACGTTTTCTTCCAAGGCCTTTTATCTCTCTCTCCCTGTCTTCTGGCCTCATTCTTAGTTAATGAGCTGCCCCCACGCCCCCCGCCCTAATCGGCGCCGAGGCGCGGCCCGAGAATGGGAGAGGTGTTCCTCTTCTCGGCTTCATGCTATTGTATTGAGAGTGCACCCTGTCGCGCCTTTTTTGGTCCTGGAAGCATCTTGATGAACAGGGTTTCCGGCCAAGTCCGCCTGGGCCCTCATCCGCCAACCGGTCACGTTCATGGCAGCCCGCTGTCGCCTCACGAGACCGCGTCGTATCTTCCCCCCCCTTGCAGACGATAGTCAGCCCCCTTCGCGGAATCAAAAGAGCGCTTTCTCTCTCCTGCGCGTCCGCCTACATTCTGGAATCCCGCTGTACCTAACCGTCGAAAGCCCGTTGGCTTTTTTCACCGCCATCGATTCTGCCTATAATGAGTTCCCCGCTCTTTCCTCTCTCTCCCCTTTCCCTTCCCTCCTTTTTTGAGAGATGCAACCAGACCTCCGCGGAAGGCAGAAGTTTCGATGGAGGTGGGTTTCGGGCTATTGGTCTCTCCATCATCACAGTCCTTCTAGAGTATTTTTCGCGATTTCGTAATATTGGGTGCGCCCTGCGGGGCCAGGATTGACTACCGCTGCCCTTTCAGAGCGGTTTCTGTGTCAATAAGTTCCAGGCCGGTTCTGCTTTTGCGTCGCCGCCAGCGTTTTTTTTTTTTTTTTTTGGCACTCGGTTAACAGGCGCCGAGTTTTCCTTCTCGCCACAGTTCCCGGTTCCCAATCTGATTTTCCCTTGCGTTCATGGACACAAGCGACGCTTGTGACCAGCCGGCGTATCTTTTTCCCTTCCGCTGATGATAGCGTGGGCCCTTCTCTCGGGACGACGTATTTCCCTTCCCCCCCCGTTCCACTGTCCCCCCCTGAGGACGGTCCTATGCCCCCATAGGCCTTACTCTTACAGCGCAAGTTGGCTCCCCGTGCCGCCCCCGTTCAGCCCCGTGCCTGCAGAGAAAGGCCCAGGTCGGTTTCGCCGAGGATCCCCCTTTTTCCCACGTTTTTACTGTCCACCGAAATCCCTTCCGTAGCCAGTAAGAATTTTTTTCTTTTTTATCCCTGTCCCCAAGCGAGGAATAAAGTGGTGCGGCATTATTTCTCTTCGTCCTTGCCTCCCCCTCTCAAACCAAAACACCTCCCCCATCTCGGCCCGAGATGGCGGAGGGCAAGCGTCGCCGGCCCGGCGCTCGGTTTTCTTCGCTTTTGACAACCGGGAAGGAGTCGAGGGCCTCGGGGGCCAGCGAAGCACTCGGCCGCTGACTTCCCTTTTGTCAAATGTGAGTCTGGAACTATTTCTGGTTCCAGAGTTACCCCCCCCCCTTCATCTTGAGCTAAGGAGCCGAGTCTCGATCTCCAAAGGGCTGCGGAGGTTGGACCCACTCATCCTTCCCTCGAGCCTTAGGATGGAATACTCAGGTTTATTGGCTGGCCATTCAGCGGTAGGATTCGCTTTTGGAACCCTTGACCTTTGATCCTTCCGCTGCGCTTAGTCATCGTCATCTCGTGAACCGGATTTCCTGCTTTTTCCATTTTCGTCTTGTGCTGTCTCTCCCTCTTCATCCCCCCCGCCGAGCTGCCAGGCGGGAGCGCGCGTGGCGGGTTTGATGGCCAAACTCTCCGCGCCGAGTTTGATCTGCAGCCTGACGTCGGACTCTTCCTTAGACTTGAACCCGTATTGTCCCTCCTCCTCCCCGGCTTTTCCCCGCCGTCCCGGGCGCCACGCCCCCCCAGGCGGTTTATTTGCGAGGGACAGTCTTTTGCGCATGTCGCCCCGGCTGTGGGGAAGGTCGTCAGGAGAAGCCCCCCACCACTGATTAGACCGACTCTGACGATGACGCCGGCCCATCCCCTGTCGAGCCTTGTAGATGATTCCAACTGACTTTTTGTCCGACTTTTTCCCCCCCCATGCTACGGTTATGAGCAGCCTTCCCCTCATTCTTGGTCGCCGCGGCGCATCCGTCGATCGGTCGTTGACCAAGGGCGCCGAACTTTGGACTTCCCTTGGCCTGTCCTTGGGAGACCTTTTGATCCTCCTGACCACTTAAGATCCCCCAAAGGAGCCCCTCCAGTCGCTTTTTTGCGCGGTCAGTTCAAGGCCCGCGCCCCAAAAGCTTCCCGTTTGGCGCCATGGCCCGGATCCCCATTCCCAAAGACGTCATGACCCCAGTTCCT
>Ga0179591_1215848_pt1 | contig 12543 bp, 11 predicted proteins | sample CZOMad2_1_08_16f_FD_182891 | JGI IMG/M metagenome (GOLD analysis project Ga0179591, IMG submission 182891) | Vadose zone soil fungal communities from Angelo Coast Range Reserve, California, USA - CZOMad2_1_08_16fungal (PacBio error correction) | ecosystem: Environmental > Terrestrial > Soil >... | reverse complement strand
TCTCAAGTAGAGCCCTGCAAATGATTCCCTTTGAATTTATTCAAAGTCCCCCCCGTTTCATCCCAGTCGAGTCATTAAGGTCTGAGGCATTGACTTAGCCAAGTAGGTGCATTCTTCGGCTAGACGCCTGTCTCCTTCTTCCCTGGCCTACGTATGAATTTAATCCAAAGAAAGTCCATCTCTCAGAGGCTGGAAGACGAGCTCAGCTTCTCTGATTAGCGCAAGGCTCTTTTCCGCAGCATGAGCCTTTCTCCTTCGGAGCACCTCATGTCGTCATCTTTTCCCAGTCGGCACCTGCACCACCGAGCGCGCATGCCCCCAGAAATTCGTAGTCATGTTCCTCACACCTTATCCCCCCTTCTAATTCAATCCTTTTGCTAGAAGATGTTGCAGGACCGATTCTTAGTGAGAACTGTTCAAGTGGTTTCCTCAGATTCCGGCAATCTAAGATGTTTTGTCGAAGGGAAGATCAAGGTAGATGATCGGTCCAGATGCGGCGTCACCCATCGCTTACCGATCGTTTCTTTTTCCCTTCTCGTTGGGGATTCTAGGCGGTGCATGCTTTATCCCCAAGTTTCATTTCCCGGCAGCACTCAGGGATGAATGGGCCGTAGGCGATCTATTCTCCGACGGTCCAGCACCAGTGACCTTTCTCTAATGCAAGGATCGCGAGTCCCGTAAACCGAATTCGGCCCAAAAGGATACTGTGACCGAAGCTGATCATCACCATTCGCTGTCTGAGACCTGCACGAAGTGTTCCCCTCAACTTATTCTGAATGCCCCCCCAGGTGGAAGCGGTATATCCGGGGTTTGTTTTGGCGACCTCCACACCCCAACAAGATGACATCTTTTGGTGTCCTGCGACCGACCGCGCTTCGGACTCTCCCGATCGGAGACGGTCTAGGCTTCTTCTGCTCGCCTGATGGTCGGCGTCCCCTGTACCAGGACGGCTTCCTTTCATCTGGCAACCATCCTTGTTAGTTCCGCCCAATTTTCCCCATTGAGCCTATCTGGCTCTTCATAAGAGCTAGGCCGCCATTACGCGATGTCCTCACTCTTGGACTCTCGGCCGGAATTTGCCGCGGCTTTCAGAGTCTCGTTTCCAGTGTCCCCACTTTTGCTCTTGTTATGAACTCGTATACCGCCCCTACTGCAGGCCGCCCTCAAAGGTCGCCGCCTGTCGAGGTCTTTTATCTTCTCGTCACTGTCCTGAGCCCTCACAAAGCGCTCCCAACCGACAGTGCCCCTGAGCCGGTTCGACTCCTAAACGCTCCTCTCTGAACAGACGAGCACGACCTGCAGAGAGTGAATTCTAGGAGGAGGTGAATTGGTGTGATGGTCACGATTTCATGCTCATCGTCGGTATGTTGCCTCCCTAATCGCGGCGCATGTACATTTCGCCTAAGCTAACGCGTCTCCCTCTCAAACCGTTTTATTCTCCCTTGCGTCCCCCAATACCCCTAGAACTTTTCTTTCGGGGATTTTCCTTTGGATACCAGGCCCCAGAAGTTCTTCCTTAGGCCGTTTTATTTTGATGTTCTTTTTTCGTGACAGCCAGCCCTTTCTGACCGACTCGAAATGAGGCGTCTTCGTCTTCCTACCTCAGGTAGGCCGTTCTCGTTCGCAGGCACCTTTGTGTTCCTTGCATCGGCTCGTCTCCTAGTTGGGGTGCGTTCTGGAACAGATCCCTACTGTGGTCTTGATTTGTTTGTCCGACGCGACTCGCCGACCCCGTGTCTTGACGGCATGGTGGGTGGGAAGTATGCCGCCGAGAGGACGCTCCGGAGTCCCCCCTTGCTTCTTTCCCGTTCTTTGAGGGCCCCCCCCCCCCCCCCCCCCCCCCCCCCCCCCCCCCCCCCCCCCCCCTGGTAAATAGAGTGCATGACTTGAGTGGATGTCTTGCCCGGTGAGTGGACTTGGCTGTCAGCAATTGTCATTTTTCTCCTGCGTCGTTTTTCGCGGAGAGAGGCCCTCTGGAGCCTAGCACTTTAGTGCCTCCTTGCCTGGCCCCCCCCCCCGTGGCGAGAGCGGTGACTTTCAGGCAGCCTTTAAGTGGACATGTGATGCTTAGCGCTTTCGGGTCCCAGCTTCTTCAACGAGTCCCCCGACTGGCGCCTCCCCCTCTCGAGGGTTTCGGATGAGATTTTTTTTCTGGTCCCCCCCGTGTTGCTTGAACGATCACGGATTTTACGACACCTCGTGTTCTGGTCCTCCTGCTAGTTTTCCCGACGAGTCTTTCAGAGTTCCCTCCCCCCTCCTAGTGAGAACGCTCTCCCTTTTTCGCCCATTTGGTAGCCTGAAGCGCCGTGTCGCGACTGAACGTTCTTTTTTGCCCGAGCAAGTCCGCCCTTTTCGTGCCCTTCTGAACTCGTATCGTGTGCGTCCGTTCGGTTCGACTTTTCCCCTCGGCGTCTGGTCCGGTTCTCCTTTCGGTCACACCACTATTCGTTTCGTTTTCTTCACGATCCGGTGTGGGTTGGGTGGAAGCTCTTAGAGTGACCTGTGTGGTGTTTGGGCGAGCTCAGGTTCCCCCCCACCAACGAGAGAGTTTGGTTAGGTTCCGTGTCTTATGATAAACCGGCCCCCCTCCCCTCGCTTGGTGGTCGCCCTGAGAACCTCCTCTATTTAGTGGGTAAGGTATCCGCTGCGACTTCAGAAGAGCGCGGTCATCGGCCTTTCTTTTCTTCTCTCAGAGCGCCTCCCCTTCAAGATAGCAGCGCGCTTCCCCTACTGAAGACAACTTGCGCTCCCGCATTGCCCCTGGAAGCCGGCTCCCCCCCCCCCCGCGAGTATCAGTGTCCCCTCGAACCAACCCGAAAACCCTTGTTTCTGATCGCCTTCCCCCGGCTCCCTTTTGCTCTATCGCCAAGTCGATCTCGGGATTAAAGATATGACCCTCGTAACATAGGGGCTCCCCCCCCCAGACAAAACGGTGCGCCATCAAAATGTCCTCTTGACCAGGAATGTTTCCCTTACAGGACGAGAAAGCGATATAAGCCCTGGTCCATTACAGTCATCCCAAGCCCGGCTCTCGCGGCACGGTCCTTCCTAGATCCAAAGAGTGCCGTCGCCCTTTCCCGCGTGCGCCTCCTGCCCCGCAGCCTTCTTCCACCCTTCCACCCTCACCTTCCGACTCGAAGTTCCGGCCCGCCCCCCTCCCCCCAGGTCCCTTCGAGAGATAAGTGCTTTTCTCTCCCCGATCTTCCTCCTTCACTTCAGTTTACCGGGCCCAGGATGCCACTCTTTTAACCGTTTCCCGTCGTTTTCCCCCCAACCTCCCCCTCAGTCCATGGATCGTAAATACAAAACTGACCCCCAACGCCGCATAGCTAGTGCCCCTGCCCCTACCCCACAGGTTTTAGCGCACTAGAAACCTCTGACTCAGCCGGCCTTTACCAGCCTTAGGTCGCACTTCGTCTCAGTCTTATCACCGCCTCTTCTTTTGCGCCCCAATAAAAGACTCGTCCCTGAACGTCCCCTTTTTCCTTCCTCCCAAGCACCTCCCCGCACCCCACAGAGCCTTTTGTGGTAGTTGGTGCCGCTGATCATAGGCTTGATAATCCCTCAGGTGGCGTCCCTCGTCACAACCCCCCAGACCTCCACCCAACCCATGCACGTTTCCCAACCCCCGTGGGGAAAGATTGCACTGCCTACCGACGCGGTCCTAAGTAGAATAAGCCTTTCCTTTCTGCTCAGACCCCTGAACCCCCCTCAACGGAGACTTCGATCTGTCTGCTCCTGTGTTTACCACCCAGGTCGCATTTCTGAGTGCATCCGGCCAAACCCCCGGGACACCAACTCCCCGCGCCACTCTCTTTCTCTCTGTTCCGTGGAACGCTCTAGAAATTCAGTCCCCAAAGCACCCCCTTCCGAGTCACATCATCTCATTAGCTCCCCTCGCACGGAGGAGCTTTAGAGAGTTCTCCCTCCTGTTGTAACCCCACGTAGTTTGGCCCTCCGTCGAGAAGCACTGCAGTCCACAGCCTACGCGATCGTTCCGGAGAACGAAACGCCTCACCGCACCCCCTCTCTTCCCCGGCTCCGCGGCCGATCGAGGAGCTTTCCCCCCCGGCTGGACCGCCCCAGTTGGGTAACTGCCGAATCGCCCTTTTTCCTCCGACAAGATCCACTAAGCTCGTCCCTCTTCCCCCCCTCCCCCCCTTTCGCCGATCCAGACTCTCCCGCACCGCTTCTCTTTCGTCTCGTACTTTCTTCCCGTTCGATTTCCCCCGCGGATAGTTCAACTTGCAGTCCAGGTTTTAACACTTCCTCCTCTTATCCTCCCCCCCGAGCCAGTCTCGCTTGCCGAAGGCGGCCCTGTCAGTTTTGGTACCTTATGAGTTGTAAGAGACCCTTCCAGTCCCGTCTCAAGTTTCCGGCCTTGCGGAATGGGCCGACATTAGAGGCCGCAGCTTCAGCTCCTGTCAGAACCCAAAATGAATCTTTGGCTAATAAGCCGTAACAGTCTCCGCCAGTCACCTTTTTCTTCAGAAGATCTATCTTTTCCGCAGATGTTAAGAATCCTTCTCAGCGTTCCGTTTTACTGATGACTTCTACGGTGCACTTACCCGAGGACTCGTTGCTGACTCTCGGCGTCCCCCAACGTTCCGCCACTCGGCTTCCAAGTAGTGGTTCCCCAGTTTGCCGACCCCGCCTCTATTCTGTTAATTGAAACTCCGGTTGTTTTTGCGTCGTATGAGACTCTGTATGTGGTTTTACGTACTTTTCCCAGAGCGGTATGGCGATGATTTCCCGCCCCTCTGAGATGTTCTTGTCTAGCGAAGACGAGGATGACGATCAGATGAGGTGCATTAACTACTTTTTTTCCCCAAGATCAAGTTATTGTTTTTCCGTATGTAGGTCTAGAATATTCTCCCGTCGTTTAGAGGCTGAAGTCTCCTCGTGTCTTCTGATGGATTTTTAAGGCAGTCCCCCACGCGCGTTGCAGTAGCCTCTGACCTTTTTTGTCTGGTCCCTTCGTTCTGGCCGGGACCCGGCGCTTCATTAAATGTTCAGTTTTTCCTGTCCGTGTACCCCCCTGTCCCCGGGCCGGCCCGCCATCTCCCGCTATTACTGCCTTGTGGGCCTTTCGATTTGTGTACGAGCTGTTTTAACGATCGCCTTAAGCCCCAAGTTCACTGGCCGCGGGTGGCGATCCGAGACACTTTAAAGGACCTAGGGCTGCCCCCGCTTGACCCCTGACCGGTGCTCCGAAATACGACAGCTGATAAGACTTTTTCTGCTCTTAAGTATAGTACCCGAGAGATGGCTGGTTTTTGTTGAAACTTTTCGCAACCCCCGTGGTTTCCGGGCCCCAAGAGTCTTACTACCCGTCCCCAAGTAAAGGCCGACACTCTGCGCCTTCCCGTCGTCTTAAGACAACTCCGGCTATTTTATCGGGTTGCCCGGATTAGAGATTTAGCTCTGGGAATAGGAGTATACTTTTTCCCTCGTAAATAGTGAGGTGATGAGTCTGTACCTTCCACTCTTTGTATTCTCATGATCCTCTGCCCGTGCGAGTCAAGTGCGTTCCCCCCCCCATTTTAATAGAGACCCCAAGTTCGCCTGAGAAGTACGGAAGGGCCCTTAGAGTAGACCTCCCCCTTATAGAAGCATTGTCCGACTTCCGTTTTTGGGCTACTTTTTTTTCCTAGGAGTAACTTCAGCTCGTACGAAGATAACAATAGAACGAGATATAATGTATCTCTTACTGTTGTATTTCGTAGTTACATTGTCTTGCTGTGAGATGAGATTCCATGTTTGTCGGATTTTTCTTCAATGAAATCTAATGAGCCCCCCCGATTTGCTCCCTTAGAGGCCCCCCCCCCACGTCCATCCCTTTATAGGTCGCCAGTCCCACCCCAGTGCCCCGACCTCCAACTTTCCCGACCTATCCTTTCACCCGGGTTTCTTTTTGTTAGTATCTTAACCATCCCTATCTTTCCGTTCTGTCCGTCGATTATTCCTTGTTATTGTATTCCGAATACCCCAGCGAAGGCGTACCTATACCATCCTCTAGGAGCGATTTCCGAGTGAATTGTTTTCTGTATTAGGCTCTCCAGTCATTGTGATCGCATTTCTAAGTGTTGCAAGTGTGTGAACACGGTCTCCTTCCTATGTTTTGGTCGGTTACTTGATGGCCAACTCCCCTTTAGTGGATATTTTTTTTGTTCAAAGCACCGTAGCCTCCGAATCTGTTTGCTGTCTTGTGCCTTATCTCCGTATTCCGTTTCGTTTAGTTCATGGGTGCATCTCCCTGACCTTCCTGTAGCGATGTTCTTTTTCTTAGGACTGTTTTGAGAAGAGCGGACGTAGGTATTTTATGTAGTCTTCTCCAATGTGTGTCTCTGTCTGCAGAGAACTTTTCTCGGCCGCATTCCCTTTTTTCAGGGATAGTCGGATGTCCCGTAGACTCTCCTCGGTGAGACGCTTGATTTGGTTCGTGCGTACCCTCAGGAGGATGGAGATTCGCGTTTGCCGTCGAGGCCCTCTTGTTGCGTAGTTATCCTTGCCATGTTTTGATGGGCTCGTCCCTCCGTCTGTCTCCCGATACTGCCTGCGTCGACTTTCCACTCGGTTCATTGTTTTGAATTCTTGGCGATCATTCGTTTGCAGCCGTGTGCCGGCTCCCCCCCCCTTTAATAAGGCTTAAGATTCTTTCTCGAGAGATGGCATGCGCTGAGACTCATGATTTAGCCCAGTGAGTCAGTGCCGTAATAGTTAGCCGTCGGGAGGGCCTGTATTTCCCTTTTTTCTTCGAACGTTAGGCGAAGTTAGTAGCTTCTATTTAGGCATGCTCATATTGGTTGTTGAAGATCTCGTAGTTAATTCCAGGTTTTACGTGGTTATAGCATGAGAAGAGTTCTACAGTTCCTTCATGTGCTCCGTTAAAAGCAGATCTGGGAGAGCGTCGGTCACCAAACGAAGGCGTTCCTTCCTTTGGTTCCCCCGAAAATGATTGTGGTGTATTTCCTCTTCTCTTCTGTTTTTTTCACTCACTCGAATCCTTTTCTCTCGAGCTCTTGTTTGCCAAACCCCCACTTTGCTTCCGTGGGACGACACCTACCACGCCCATTAGTGGGGGCTAAAGGAAGGACGACTACGACCCTATGTTTGACGTTCCTACTGCGGACTGCTTGAATCTGATCTTCATACTCCACTTTCATCCGCGTAGACTTTTCCCCGACACCGGAAAGCTCCTCGCCTTATAGCCCAAAGACCTACACTTTCGATTTCCAACTTTGCATAATCCCGTCTAAAGTTTTTTTTTTGACCTCCATTCCAACTCCAACGACCCAGTGAGAGCACCTCTCTGCACCCCGTCCCCCCTAAAATGCGTCTCCTATCCCCGGCGCCCCGTTTCCTTTAGAGACCCCAATCTTCTAGAAACTTCAGAAATCTCTTGGGGAGCTTCCTTCCGTCACTTTTTCCTGGACGCCGACATTTTAGTAAGATGGCTCAACATGTCATTTAGGGCACTGCCCCGACCCTGCCTAGACTCCCCCATTCTGAAAGAGCTTCTCGGCAGTACGCCCGAAGAAAGTCTCCGTCACCTTTGAGGTCCTTCAAGCCTAGATATGTCCCCCCCTTATGTGGCTGATCCCTGCATTCCCTCCCCAACCGTAAAAAAGCCCGTCCCTCCCCTCACCAGCCCCACCTCTCTCCTATCTTACCGCAGACCCCCCGCAGCCGGTCCCCTCTAGTCCCGTGTAGTTATAGATGGCCTCCACCCTATCTCGCCCCTCCGGAAGCCTTAAACTGTCGGAAAGAAACAGAGGCCTCTGCTGAGTTTCCCCTTTCCTCCCACGAGCATGGAGAAGTTTCAGACCGACAGACCCCCACGGTACGTATCGCCGTCCGTGAAATTGACCCCCTCTATGGAATACACTTCCCCCAAGACTAATATCCTCCCGTTTAAGTCTTGATCGAAGGTTACCCCCTCGTCGCCCTCAGCGATGAGACCAATCCCCCAAAGCTTGAATAGAGATTTTCAGGTAAGGCTGAATCGCAAGACATCCCCACCTCCCCCGGCGTTAGAGTGGGACGACCGTCTCTAGTGGTTTTCTACCACCTTGAGTTTTTTCCCTGATAGATGTCCCTCCCCGCGGTAGACTCAATCCCTCAGAGATCGCCTGCCATCCACACCCCCCTTTCATCCCTTAACTCACGCATTCTGCTCCGACTCTTCAGACTCACAGGTCGCTTCTTATTTGACTGAACGACAACTCCTTTGCGATACGCTTCCCCCTGCTCCTCTTACGGGAGGTAAGATCACAGAAGAACTGTCGTACCGCCTTTTGAGCCGCTTCCCGCCTTCTTGGCGCCCCTGATCAACCCAATAGACTTGGCCCTCTGGACCAAAGATTCTAAGTACAGACTGTCCCCCCCTTCACTAAGGCCCTAGCTTCTCCCTCAGCCGCAAAGATAGTTTCCTCCTGTAGGACTTAACTCTTGAGCTCTCTCGCGGGAAGTTTTGACCGAAGAAGTTTGTTTCCCCCTCAGAGAAGAAGCCCCTCAAGAAGCCACCCCTACGACCAAAGAAGATTCTTATCGCCTTACACCCCTCCCCGCCGATTCTGTTCATTGGCCCTTCACGATTAGTAGTCTTCTTCCCCCCCCCTAGAAGTCACTGCCTTTCTTTTCAATGTGCCCCCGAGCCGCCAGTGCCCTTGGTGCTAAGGAGCTGTGGACCCTTTCCTCGAAGAGCAGCTCCCACCGTCTTACGGACGGATTCAAATTGACTTTTGGTAAGCCTAATTTTTCCCCCCCTCCCAGATCTGATATCGATCTGATCTATTGACTGGCAGCAAGTAGGACCTTCCCTCAGCTCGCAAAGAGTAAGAACTTCTCTAAGGCCGCCTGCATTGACCCATCACAGCCTTCCCTCCAAAACCCAAGTGAGAGAAAGATTCCTTTTTCCTTAGTTTATTCCCGGTCATCTGGATGAGCCAATTGATAAGGTTCCTCCTCTCCAATCTGTAGATCGCGCGCGTAGACCCAAATTCACAAGACTCTATTACATGCTTCCCCTCCCCCCCCGTGAAGAACCAAATCCCTTACCCCCAAGTGTTTTGTGCCTCGATGTTTGTTTTACTGTCATATTTCCGGTTAGAATTCCTGATAGCGGTTCGTTTGTTTCAGCAGATCCTTTTCCCTCGTGTCTCCGATCTCGGTTGAGATACTTCCGACCTATAAATGTTTTTCGAGAGCCCTACCCTTTGACCTACCCCCCCCTTTTCTACAACTTCCTTACCCAGAATATGGGATACCAAGCGTCTGTCTTTTTTATGCTACGTCTTTCTCTTACGTGGCGCCCCCCGAGTAGGTCTACGCGTACAGAAGGAGTCTGAGGGATTTCCCTTCCTTTCCCCCCTCCAGAAGAGACTTCCTTTGACCGAAAATCGAGCCTCCCCCCCCTTATTCACTTTCTCCGCCCCCTCTCTTTGTTCACCAATCTTTTTTTTTGGGCGCAGCCCCTTCTACGTGTCCGTGCTCTCTCTTGCAGGAACGTTTCCCCCCCCCATTTTAGAACTTATTAACAAGTGTCCCCTTCTCTTCTCAGTCGGCGGTTCTTTATTGCAATTTTCTTAAACCGGGTCTATGAAAGATTGTAACATTTTTCCGACTTCTCATTGCTCCCCTCCATCAGGTGAATTCCATATCGCTTCTCTACAGGATAGAGGATTTTAGCTTTTACCCCTCTCTGTATTTTTGGATCTTTTCTATCCCCCTGAGCGCATTCTTTCTCCTGTCCCCCCCCACTGTAGTCGCCTTCTCAAAGGGAAGGACGACCTCTTAACGAGAGGTAGCCGTGAGCGAGCTTCTTCGCTTACAGCTCGTCCGGTTCCGATCTTTTCTGGAATTTGAGGTAGGAATAGAGTTTTCCGCTTTTCCAATCCCGCGAGCTTTTTTCTTATCTGTTTAGATCCGTTCGAGTGGCTTCGAGATTAGACGAACGTAGTTGTGAGAGTCGATCTATATTTCCTTTTCAGCCGCCTCTGTAAGTTTTTAACCCTAGCATCTGACATCTCTAGAATTTTTTTTTTTTTCCTTCCTCTACTTTCTGGAGACTACCCTCCGCGCCCCCAGAGTTAGTCAGTGCAGCCGCTTTTCAAGAGAACTCTTCCCCCTGCGGCCTTTTCCCAATTGGTGTGTCTTCGTCTTCTTTAGATAGTTTTTCGGAGTGCCGCCGTGAGTCCCCTAGCGATCTTCCCGAGGAGCTGAAGACGCCTTTAGTTTTTGGATCCCCCGCTTTCTCCCCTCTAAACGCCCATACCAGAAAGGGCTTTTTTTCTTTCTTTTGATGATCATGAAGACGTCTCTCCCTCGTCGTTAAGGGGTGATTTTGCCTAAGCTCCGGTCTCTCCATGAGACTAGGAGATCCTCTCATCGACTTGAAGGTCATGTATCGTTAATGTTGTAGCCATCCCCCCGCCGTTTGGATGATATAACCTTCCTCCATGTTGGGTTTTTCTTTGCGCAAAAAAGTGCTGCGCGTGGTAACTGGGGGTTTTTCCCTATCGATATCCCCTTTTTATTTTATGACCGGGTTGTTCCTTAGAGGGGCTCGCTGAGAGTATGGTGCGATCACTGTCCCCAGTCGCTAGCTTGTTACTTTTTGAGTTTTTACATCATGGTTTGAAATCTCTTTGCTACGCGTTTTATGTACTTCTCCCGTTTGTTTTTTTTTTTTTTTGACTTAGTAGAACTGCCCTCCCGTTGGAATTACCCTCCCCCAATGAGTCCTTTGCGGAGCTTTTTAGTCGGGCGGAAGGCAGAGGGTCTCACTCCTTTGATAGCCAATTCAGGCCTTACGATATTTCCGGGGAGATCCTTCCTCCCTTCATTAACGTCCCTAATTCCCTTTTTTCGCAGCCCTCCCGGAGCAGTTGTTGCTTCCCCAGTATGCCCTAGACGCTAATACAATATATCGGTATGAATGCTACCCTGAGGATGTTCAGCCTTCTGTCCCGGCCCTCACTTCCTATACATTCCCTCCTTTTGGTATTTTCTGGCTGAAGAGTCTAGGTCATCTCCTTCTTAGCTTGTCTGTCGCGCCTTTCATGATTTTCTCCTGTCCACACAAGTTTTGCCTTACAAACTTCTTTTTTAACTACTTAGCTCTTAAGGCCCTCGCTCTGTTGTTGAGTATGCTTCCTTCTCAATAGTGTTTTAGTCTGATAACCGAGACAGCTTGGGCGATTCGTCAGTAGTTGTTATACTTTACCAACCCTAGTAGTAAGGATTACTCGGAGGACAACCCCCTACGTGTTCTCTGAAGTTGTTCTCCGCAGATCGGGTGGGAGTGCACGCCTCTTTACCTTCTCATTGTAATACTCTTATTTTTTTTGTGAGATTCGCATATCCCCAACCCCAGAGTGATGATTCACTCCCCTAATGTCTTTTTTTATACACCTCCTGCGCCCCTACTAATCCCTCTTGGGGAAGTATAAGCTTTCCCCCCTTGGCTTCGCCGGGCATCTTCCAAAAATTCTTTGACTGCCCTGAAACCCGAGCTGCCTCAAGCTCTCATCTCACGATATCTACCTCAACCTTTTTTTTTTTTGCCTTCACCGTAAGACCGTAAGTTCAGCAAAGCTGTACTCCCCGGCCCAAGAAAAGCGTCTTCCTCTCCAGTACAATGAGAAAAGCCATCCCCCGCTTCTTGATAGCCAGGATGCCGGCCTCTTCTCATTCCAATAAATGATTGCCAAGCATCTCCTTTAGCCGATTTTCTCTTAGCACGCCGCCGCTTATTCCTCTCAACGCGACTGAGGCCATTACCCCAAAGTCCCTCTTCTTTTTTCACTTCAGAACTTCTCCCCGTACCTCCTGATCTACATCTCCTTCAGGTACTGCAGTACGTACATCTCACTTTGATTTTCCCTACTAGTCGAGGCCCCCTCCTAATAGCCCGACAACCCCCCCTCGCCATTCTCGCCTTTTTGACCCCCCTTGCCGACATCCTGTACACAAGGATCCGTCCCCTCAAACCCCATAGCTCCCCTTCCTCCTCCACAGATCGTACCTTCGACCGCTTATTGAAGTTCTCGGCACCCTATATCGACCGCCGAATAATGTCCCCTACTTTCAACGAGGGACCTGTCCACTTTGATATAGTCTAGTAACTAGCCAGACACTAGACTTCCGTTTCACAGAGTCTAACCGCGAACCCCCCCTCTCATCTGTGCAGTTTTTCACCTTGTCCCCAGACGCCACCCCAATCTGGCGGACTCCACAACGTGACTCTCCTGAAATACCGTCAGAGTGATCTAACGGCAGGTCGCGGCTCTCGCCGATTCTCCACAAAATGCCTCCCATTCAAGAAAGTTTCTTCCTTAGACACAGCAGCCTACCAAATCCCTCTGTCAGCCGATTTTCAGAAGGTCTCCACTTTTTTGTCTCATTACCCCGATTATCCCCGGACTAATCTATTACCTTTCTCTAGTAGACTCATCCTGAAGAAGCTCGCCATTTACTCACACAAAGTTCCCCTACACTTGTCTTCCTTTATTCCTGGAGATTTGTCTAGATCCGAGAGTG
>Ga0179591_1196048_pt1 | contig 12543 bp, 15 predicted proteins | sample CZOMad2_1_08_16f_FD_182891 | JGI IMG/M metagenome (GOLD analysis project Ga0179591, IMG submission 182891) | Vadose zone soil fungal communities from Angelo Coast Range Reserve, California, USA - CZOMad2_1_08_16fungal (PacBio error correction) | ecosystem: Environmental > Terrestrial > Soil >... | reverse complement strand
TTTTTCCTCCCTGGTCTCCCTCTCTCTTAAGGTAGAGGATTCCGAGCACTCGTTCTAGGGGAGGGTGGCTGAAGGTGGTCGCGGGAGGCACACGAAGGACTTTACTTTTTCGCACATTCCTTTCTTTCCTCGTTCTTGCCCTTCTTCCTGGTCGGGGAATCGAGCAGCGCTTCTCTTTTTCTCTTTTCTTTTCTGCACAATGCACTTTTTTTTCCCTCTCGTCGAGAACTCCACCGCTGGCATTTTCGGGTTGGTGTTTACAGCCGCGCACGTCCTTTTTTTCTCCAGTCTGGTATAGTGACCAACCTATTTTCCCTTTTTTTTTTGATCTCTTTTCCCCTGATCTGACCAGACGGGATCCTCCTTCTCTGATCTATCGTCCTCCCCCACGAATCCATGAGCCAGAGTGTGCTTTTGGTCTCTCCTCCAGTCTGTTCCTTTTTGCCGACATCAAGCATTTTCTCCCTCTTCTCAATCCTCTGCATGGATTCTATCTCGATCTTCTGAATCTTTTTCACCCTCTTTCTTCTGAGTCTTAGTTAGTTCCTCCCCCTCCTCTCTTCGTGAGAGGAAATCCGGAGACCTTCCCGCTCTGCTTCATTTTTTCCCCCATCCCAAAGAATTTTCACCCCTCTGTTTTCTTCCTCTATGACTGACAAACGAGAGCCAACTCTTCTTCCAAACTGATGTTTTCATTCCGCCCCGGTCATAACAACCTTCACGCTGATCCGCCCTTCCCCCCCGATGTCCTTTCGTGGTTTTCTCTTCTGTCTCATCTCCTCTGTTATGATACGGAGCGTTTCCCCCTTTTTCCCTCTCCTTCTGATTTTTTTTCCCCCACGAGTGCTGTAGGAGTTTTTCCTACTCGTTTTTTCTCTTCCCCCAGTCGTTTTAACGATTCCGCATTCTGTTCGGGAACGCGTCTTTTTTTCTTCCCCTTTCCTCCTCCTGTTATATTATGTTTGTCTTTATCCTTCTCTCTCAATCATCGCTTCCTTCCCCACCCCATCTTCGTCTGTGTTTTGGTTGTCCGCATGCCGCTGTCGTGTGGGCTATCCTTCTACTTTCCCCCCTTCTTTTTTTACACTTCAGGTTTCCTCGTCTTTCACCCCCTGTTAAAGCCCTCAATTTGCTCCCTCCGTAAGGAGGCTGGGAGCCCTGTCTTTTGCAACGTCTTGTTCTTTGCAAAACAGAGGTATACATCAGGTCACTTCTCGGGATATCCTTCCGTTTCAAGTCTCCTTCCGCCCCATCGATCTCAGGTCCAATGCACTCTTCTCCTAACGGGATTTCATTCGCTTTCCTGCATTTTTTTGAGAAACCACCTTCCACCATCTCTCCAAGGTGGTTTGTTTTCGTTTCTCCTCGCGCTTCTCGGTGCAACCTTTCCCTATCAATTCTGTAAACTATTTGGCGCCTTTCCTTCGTGTGATCCTCTCAGACTTATAATGCGCCTCGGTGCTTGCCTGGATTATTTCTCTTCCCCCGTAGGTTTGTACTTCTCTCCCGTTCTCTTGCATCTCCCTCAAAATTTTTCCCCAGCAGTGCATGTTCTCTTCTTCTTTGTTCTTTCTATTAGAGGCTATACTAGGTGCCCGGAGTCTCTTTTTTCCACATAATTTTTTTTTCCCCTCTTCTTTTCTTTCTCTTGACTCGGAAATCTTCTTCGGCTTTGCCCTATTTTAACACCTTCCGTTACTTCTTTGCTCCGCGTACTTTTGCCCTGGGCCCAGACCTCCTTGCGGTGTATGTTAAACGCCCTTTTTTTCCTCCTTACTATACCCCTTTTTTCTCTCGCCTTTCCTGCTCAATTGTGATTATTCGTATTTTTTGAGAATTTTTCCTTCCCGACACGTTGCTGAAACCCTTTCGTGGTTCAAGATTTCTTCCTTAACCCTAACCCCCTCTGTCGTGCCTGTCTCGTCCTTTTGATGCCAGTCCCCAAGATACCTTCCTCCTCTACGGTCATAGGACGTTACTTTTTCGCACTCCCTGTTAGACAATTTCCTTCCTTCGCTCCTTACTCTATAATTAGGATCGACCTCGGCATTAGAGGCCCTTTCTTCTTATTTGATTCTGCTGTCTTTCCTGATTTCGACCAGTTATCGGTTTTTTCGTCTTTCTCTATTGATTCCAGGATGGTTCTGCCTTGCCAAACCCTGTGCTCCTGGGTTATTCTGATGAACCTCCATTTTCCACAACCCCCCCACTCCAGCTTCCCGGCCGGCACGTAATCCTTATTTTGCTCTCTTTTAAATGACTGTATTTTCGCTCAGAGGTTCTTAGTGAATGCCTCTTGTCTATCCTTGTGATAGGTGTTACTTGGTTCGTGTGTTTACGGGAGTTGACCACTGCCATCTAGCGATATTAACCCCTCTCCGCTTTTTTGTGTCTCTATTTTCCGATGATAGACGTGGCTCATAGCTGGGAAAAACCAATCTACACGCTGCAAGCACACTCCTTCCTTAAGAAGAACGACTTCGGCCCTAGTTTTTGGTCGAGACCTCCCTTCATGGCTATCACCTATACTAAGGCATCTGCATCTCCTGGCCACCTTGACCTTTTTCTCTATATTTGGTGACCCCTTCCGACCCCCCGGGATCCAGTGTAAGTCCCAAGTTCAGTCTTTTACTGCCGCGCCATCCGCGATATCCGAGCCCCCTTAGGGTCCACTTCTAAGACGACTCTTGCACTCTAGTAGGACGTTCCCTCCACGGTTGCTCTTTTTTCTCGTCTAAGTTTTCGTAGTAAGTTATGATTTTTTCATCTTTCCGACACCTTCTGTGAATCCTTCCGCTGCTTCTTCGACGGAGACCCCCCTCTCCTCTGCGTCTTGACCTAAGCCGGCGACGACCGCGGCCTCGGCCGCATCCTAAGTTGGCTTTTTTGACGGAGGACCCCTCCGTTTTGGTGGAATTAAACGGTCTCTTTCCTCTTCTTTTTTTCGAAAAGAGTAGAATCACGTTCCTGTTGACAGTTTTTGCGATGACACTCCTTTCTTAGTTCATTGTTTATTTCTGTTTCTTGTGTCGGGTAACCATCCCCCTCCCGCGCCCTTAGAAGTCAGAACCCTTTTTTATGTCCAACATGTCCATCGTTTATTTCTCTCGAAGCCCATCAAGACGTCCCTCTTTCTGCCCAGCATAACGGCCCGGACTTCGTTCACCTCTTCTGAGCCCGTCTTGAAGGACCCAACCCCTTTGTACGCCAGACCCATGTCTTTTCGCCTCCTCACTTATTTTTCTTCCCTTCTACCGATTAAGACCGCTCCTTCCCTCTTTCGCCCGATCCCCTCCTTTTGCCCTGGAAGCCACGCTTCCCATTGAGCTTTCATTCCTCCTCGCCCGCCCCCCCCCCCTCTTTTTTCTTAATGCTTCTCCTTTTGAACCAGATCTATCCATGTGAAGACCGCCGAACCCCCCCCCTTGATTGTTGGTTTTCCATGTGGTATTGCCCACAAGTTTATCGAGTCCTCTTCCCCTTTCAGATCAGCTCTCCCTCTTCCGTACTTCCTTGGCGATCCCCTCCCCCCTGGGTTCCATACAGAGATAACATTTAAGGTTGGGTGACCATCGTTCCGGGGCCCGAAGACTTCCAACTTTGATCTATCCCTCTTTTTCCCTCTCCTGACTTTTCTAAGCCTTAGGTTTCAGCGTTGACTTTCGGTGAGTTAACCCCGCGACCGACTTCTTGCGCGACTTCATTTCTGTCGTTTAGATAAGGAGAGAACCCCACTAAAGTTCTTTCTTCCCATGAAATGACTCGAGCATGTTGATCGTCTTTTCCGGAAGAGGACTCTGATTGTTTTCCATAATCTTCCCGGAGTTTTTTTCGTTCCCCCACTTTTCAGTTTTTTTTTCTCGTCTTCGCCTCTCTTTTTTTCTAAAGAAGACCTTCCTCCCCTTTTTAGACCACAGTCCTTCCCTCCAGCCAGTAGGGACATCTATTTTGGCGGCGGACTTGTCTGTTTTTGCTTTTTCAAGCCTGGTATTTCCGCGCCCTTCCGCACAGCACGTAAACCCAACGCCTTTCCTTTTTTCTGCATCAGTAATAGCCCTTTTCGTGATGGTTGGTGTGTCTTTCTTCTTTTACGCTGGATGCTCCCCCCCTGCCCCGGTGCATCAGATGATGAACCCCACGTGGTGTCTCGCCTCGGGGCAAGAACGAGCCTCCCGCCTCTTCTGGACTTTTTTTTTCCCGCTTGCACGTCCCTCTCTCTCCTGGGTGAGATGCCGTTTTTCTTTTTGCGATCCAGCCGGTCTCTTTTCCGGGGCTTGTCACCTTCTTTAGAAGCCCGATGCCTAGGCAGTTATGGAGACCTTTCCTGATTGATGTGTCGCCAGTTTTTTTCTTACCTTTCCCTCAAAAACGATGGAGGAGTCTTGAGTGGTGTCGTTCCGCGCTCGGTTGTTTCTTTCCATTCTCCTTTCCTCCGTTGTGTGCGTGAGAGTCTTTTTTTTTCCCTTTGGATCTTCTCTTTCTTCCCTTCCAAACGCCGACATTCTCACTCTCTTTTGATCTCGGTTTGGTTTAGAAGTACCATGACTGGCGTCCCGACTCTTCTCACTTTGTTCAGCGTTGAGTCCTTCCGCCGAGTTCAGCATCTAACTTTCGTAGTCCGAGTGTCGACACCCCTCGTAACTAGAGACCTGTTTCCTTTCCCCCCTTCCCCTGAATAGATTTAGTATTTCGTTTTTCTTACTTTCTTCTTCTTTTCCCAAAACAACTCACCAAAGAATCTTTTTAGTCGACCTACCGTCTTTTTATTCGTTCCGATGCTCGTCCAACTCTGGAGAACGCCACCCTTCCCTCTTTCCCCCCCAATCTCCCCCTTCTTGATCAGATGCGGCATTTTGTCTGTGCCTTTTCTGGGATTTTTCGCTAACGACCATGAATCTTTCTTGCGCTCCTCCATTCTCTCTCATCACCTGTACTAATTCTTGTTCTGGTTTTTTGTGATATAAGCGAGACTTTTTAGTCCACATTTTTTTTAACCGCCTCCTCTGTAGCCCCTCTTAGTTTTTTAACACGGCCAATTCTTCCTTTCTTCTCCCCACAAAAAATAAAGGGCATTTCGCGGTATCGGCCGACACTTCTTCTACCTACCCCCCTGAGAGCGTCCAGGGTCTTTCTGCAAAGTCTCTAGTTGTTTTCTATTCCACTGATTTACTTTCTCTTTTTTACTTCTTTAGCCTAAGAGTACCTCTGCTCTCCCCTACCCTCCAACTTCAGTTTTTCTCTTAACCCTCATTCTTCTTGCGCAACCTCTTCCTCAGTTGCATTTCTGTTTCTTCGGGCACCCCGAGGTCCTTACTGTTCCGCCTTCTGGATGAATCGTGTCATCCTTTCTTCCAGAACCTGAAGATCTTATTTTCCCAATTCACTCGCGGTCGAATTCTGGAAATCCGCTTAAGCCCATGTGGTTGCGCACTTTTCCCCCAGTTCCTGCAAATGTGCTTGGGTCCCTTCCTTCCTTTTTCGCGACTATCAGGTTCCCCCTTATCAAGAGCCGTCAACCTGCTGGTCCACGATTATTTCTGGACTCTTTGATAGGGCCGTCCGTTTTCCTGGCAACCTTAGATCGGCTTTATCTCTTTTGTAAGGAGAGACTTTTTATTCCCGGTTTTTTTTCGCCCCGGTACCCCTCATTCGTCGTCGGAAAAACTACATTGCTTTTCGTCGGACGTGTTTTCTCCTTCCATACTACTGTTCACGAGTTTTTTGCTTTGTCTAGGTAATACGTTCCCTCGTTTCTGGCTGCTATGTAACACGCCGTTCTTTGCATCCCCGCGAGTCATGAGGATTCCTCTGTCGTCGTTTCTAATTTTCCCCCCCACTTGCGCTGTCTCCTCTTCACCCATGAATCCCCCTGGTCGTTATCCTCTTGTCGTGTTTACCTTTTTTCACTTTTCTCTCTCGGTGCATAAGGGCAATCTGTTTCTTTTTCTTCCCAAAACGTCCGAGGTTTTTCCCCCTGTGTTTACCTCAGCACCCCCCCCCCTATAACCTTCGATGTCGCCTCTTCTTTCGATCCGATTCAAGGTCCATCCTTTCCTTCTTTTGCGCCACGAGCACGGTCAGATTTTTTATTTTTTCAGCGGTGTCCCTACAATTTGTACACTTGACCCTTTCTGCATTCTGAGCTCGCCTCTGCACGTCTTTCCCATGTCCTTGCTTATAGTGATAGGCCTTCTTCTTCAGTGTTCCTCATAAGGTTGTCGTTCCTCGCATCCATCCCGGTTTTCCGTTCTGCGAGGGACCACTTTTTTCCCCCTTTTTTGGCTTTCTACTCTGCACCAATAAGCTACACACACCATGTTTGCTTTGGCCTCGGAATTCTCTTTTCCTTCTGAATCTTTTGCTGTAGTTTTTCCCTGACCTTTCGTATCACAGGTCCGTTTGGGACCGCGGATACTTACTTCGCGGGGCTATCCTCGCTTGAATCGTGGTGTGCTCAGGGCTTCCTCAGTTCTCTTAACGGTACGCGCCTACCCCCTCGCTTTCCTCCTAAATTGCCCTTGTTTTCCCTTTATTTCGTGATACTCCTCGTCGCGCACCCGTAGAAGTTAATGCCCACGGCTCCACCCGCTTCCCCCCAAAGAGTTCCATTTTAACCTCCCCCCTGTGCGATCTTGTTTTTGGTTATCTTTTCCCTCATCTGAAAGATCCATTCTCGCCCGGAAGCGGTCCAAATTTTTGCTCCTTGCTTCTGTTGTGTGCTTCATCGCGGTTTTAAGGTTTTTAAGCAGAATTCATCCTTTGCATGGCATCTGTTCCTCTCTTGCAGCAGACCTTTCTTAGGGAAACCGCAATAACGCCGCCCGACACTTTTCTTTCGTAAAGTCATCTCTTTTCCGCGACCTTTTGTACTGGGCTTCTCTGGTACCAGTTATGTGCTCTTTCTTTACTTTATGTATATCTTTTCCCCCGGCTTCTCCCCCCCAGTGCCGGCCGTTTTCCGTGAGATTAAGCCAAATCTTCTATTTAATTCATTATTTTTACTCTTCGGAGCCTAGCCCCACCCTTTGTTCTGTTTCTGGACGCCTCTCCCCAAGAGAGCTTGAGACCTGACATTTTCCCTTCCCTCGATCTTTCCATTTATTTAACGATCTTAGCCCACCTCCCACTGTGCTCTTTACGCCGACTTCCCCGAGACCTTTTGGAGATATTTTCTTTTAACCGAGCAGTTCGGGTTTTTTACCATAAACTCGCAGCGGCCTTCTTCGGCACAGTGATAGTTTCTGCAACTAACTTCAGTGTGAGACGTACATATTCCCGAAAGCCGTATTTTTGACCCCCCTTTTCAGCCCAGGAACGCACTTTTCTTCAGGGTAACAAGTTTCTGCCGCGCTCCTCTCCCTTTACCAAGCTTTCCCTCCTCCAAAGCACGTAGGTTGTTTGAAGTAGGTTTGGTGAGCTGCCAGTAGACTGCATTGCTCGCATCGAACCAAAGGATGACGTGCTTTCCTACCGTGCATAATCTCGCTTTTCGGTCGTTAATCCACGAGACTCGCACTCTTGGAAATCAGTTTTTTCCTTGTTTGTCCCCCACTCTATCTCGAACTGAGCTCCAACCCATGAGTCCTCCATTCACCGTTAGTGTTTTCTTATTGTGCTTCCCCCCACCGCATGCCGCTGACCTGCCTCGTCCGCGATGCCTTGGAGAACGTCCTCGCTCCCGGTATTAAATCATACGATCATCAGAAGGAGTTTCATTCTCCCATTTTTCTTTCTTGTGAGACTTACTTTTCCGACCTTGTGCTTTCCCTAGCAAGCGGGTTCTTCCTTATTCCAGAACTTATGTGCCGAAAGTTTAGGACTTTGCTTCCCTCGTTACGCTTCTTCGACCGCGGCCCGGGCCTGCCAAGTCTTTACTGTTAGTCTTTTTTTACACACGACCACATGGACCCAGTCCCATGCTTCGGTCTTTTTTTCCTTCCGTGTTATTCGAATGAGGACTTTCCTTGATTTTGTTTTTCATTCATGTATCCTGGCTTAGGGTCCCGTTGCCCCCCTCCTCCCGTTGTTCATTTTGTGCCACGTCAGCCCGCTCGACGGGTGACCTCCTCGTTTTCCCAAAGCCCGCGAAAAAAGCATCGAACCCCGTCGTCGCGTGATCTGGTACGCCATGTATATGAGTCGCGATCATCCGGTCTTTCTGAGGTATTTCCGCTCAGTTCCCTCTTCACCCTCACCGGACTCTCGTGGTGCCGGGTATTGTTGTTAGGTCTGTTGGTGATGAACCGTTCATCGTGCGACAAGCTGGATGAGCCTAATCCTGTTTTCCTACCTCTTCTTCCTACTAGGAACGTGGTTTCTTAGAGAAGTTCCGAGTGTGGTTTTGTAAGCCAAGAGGCCCCTCAGCTCGGACGGTCTTTTTGCGCTCTTCCCCACGACGATCTCGGGCCGGGGATGCAGTTGGGCGCCAGACGGGGCGCTGAGTAATGTGTGTCGACCCTTCCTTTCGTTTCTTCCTGCTCTGATCCTTTTTGACTGGTTTCCAGCCTCGCCCCCGCTGCCTGCGAATGAGTGAGTTAGCAAGTTTCCAGCGTTATTCTCTTGAGTCACCCGATCAACAGATGTTTTCATGTCTGGGTCGACTTGCACTGCCGGGATATGTAGTCTCTCAAGGTTCCAAACCATATCCTCCTCCTCTTTTTTTTTTTCTCGCCGGATCGACCCAAATAAGTTTTTCCCCCGGCACCTTCTCGCGAGTTCTTCTTTCACAACACGCCGACATGCGCCTTCGGCCTTTCTCCCCTCAAAGGCATGGTGCGACCCTGCAAGAGGTTCACCAGTTCGTTTCTTTGCTGTAAGCAAGTTCCGAGGGAAGATTTCTATGGCTCTCCTACCTGCGCGTTTTCTTTTCCTAACACGTTATCCCTTTGGTCTCCCTAGACCCCCTTCATTCACCCGGCCCGTCTTTTTTTTTTTTTTTATTCAGAGGCTGGATCTCGGGCTACACCACAGTTTCCCTTTGTCGCCCTCCTACCACCAGTTCCTGTTCTTAATCTCTGCTGAAAGAGCCTGATTTCTGTCTCATCGTCTCGTGCAGGAAAGCACTTTTATAACCCAACCTCTTGAGGACGAGTCCGGCACCACGAGATCTCTGTTTTTGCTGTTTGCTCTAACTAACTCATAAAGATGCTGATTGGTTTTCCTAAAGCGCTAAAGAGCTTCCTACTGTTTTTTGCTTTAGGCGGGTGGTGTCTATGATATCCTTTTCTCCAACTTTCGATCTATGGAAGATGTACCCCTTTTTTTACCCCCTTTTGGATTACAAAAGGGCCCCGCCCGGCTCCTTTTCCCCTCCCCCGGCTTTCTAGGTCTCGGCGCGATAAATCCTATGCACGATCAAACGCGATCCTTGGTCATGGATGTTATTGCCGTTTTTTTTTATATATCTTCTCCCTCTAATCTGATCCTGGGACCTTCTTTTGAGAATCCTAGGTAACGATGTGATGCCTTTTCCACTTTTCAACCGCCTTATTCAGAAACGGCAGGTGTGGTTCCATGATTCTCTGGATTTCCTTCTGGTTCTCTTGCCTCTTCACCATTTATTACTAATTAGGGGATGCCCTTGTCATCCCTAGCGCGCCAGAATCTTCGGATACCCCTAAGTCAATTTCTCACCCTTCGTCGAACTTCCTTTCCAAATCGTCCTTTTTGCTTCTTGAGAAAAAAATTACCCCCCCTTTCCCGGTGGGCTGGCTATTTGTTGAGTCGTCCCCCTACTCGTTACAACAGGTTATCAAGATCTTCAAAACTGGTCCCTTTTTTCCGCAGACGATCTCGATGAAGACCTCTCTACTTCGCCGCGGTCTTACTTGCCACGCCTTGATCGTCGGAAATTTTCTCCCCTGCTTTTCAAGGTAGACTGGCAGTCCCCCCCTTCGTAGTAGAACACCTTTCTCGTTCGGTACCCCCGTGTTGGGTCTTCGCCGTGCTCCCCTCCTTTTCAGAAGATGTCTGCCGTCTGTGTCCTCGGGCCTTAAAGACTTTTTCTGGTTTTCTTTTCATCAGGCTTAACATTTTTTTGCCGCACGCTTGTTGTCAAATGGACGCATACCTGGCCCCCTCCCCACGGCCGCGTGGCCAGGCAGTCTCACTTTCCATCCCCCCCCTTCGTTATCCTTCGGTTTTCCGTGATCACTGAAATTTTCTATATGCCGGGAAAGACTAGCCGGAAACCCACAGTGGCAGACAAAACTTTTTCACGCCCGTCCTCCTCCCCCTCTTCACCCCATTTCTCGTTCTTGAAGCTAGTAAGTATTTCCTCTACCCAGTTATCTCGCGAGGCGTTTTTTTACGAGCAGGGCAGCATTCCCCGTCACGGTGGCGCCTGTACCCCTTCCCGACAGCTCACAGCTCTTAATAACTGCTCGCCCTCTTTCATTCGGGAAACGTCCTATGATCTTCTCCCTATAGTCGCTTTTGTGAGAGTGTAATACTCAGGGTATACTGATGCGCGCTTCCGGAACTCGTTATGCACTTCTTTTCTTGAAGATTACTTTTATCTCTTGGAGTATCTTTCACCCCGTCCCCACTCAAAGCACTGGGCGGAGTTGACCTCCGAGATTCGTTCTACTCGTTCCCATTCCCCTTGATCTTCACAGAGCCACATTTCCCTTTACGGCTCGGTTTCTGCAGAGCTTCTCTTGGGCCAAGGGCCTGTTTCTTTGACATTCAGGTCGAGCGTCCCAATCTCTATATTCTACCCTTTTTTTTTTTTAGAGAGGATTGGTAGTGCGTTCCTCCCAAGAGAATTTGCACTGGGAACAACCATGCTTTTTTTTTTATCGCAATCACAAAGGGGCATTCCTGATCTCCTCTGTTGAGCCTCTGGTTAGATCCTACCTCTGGACAGATATCACCAGATTCCTACTGATAGCTCTCGGACCCCAGTGCGGTGCTTGCTAGATGTGCAGACCTAGAAGACCTTGACCCCCAGTTTGTCGGCAGATCCCGTCATCAGCCGCTTGAAGCCCCATCTCTTCCGTCAGAGCACGGATTCTGACAAGAAAGAACTTACTGAATGAGCACTCCCCCGTGAACGTGGCCAGCTTACTTTGTGTGGGGAGATTCGCTTGTCCTCTAACCCTTCTCTGTAAATATTTCGGAAAAAGTGATGCGTCCCACTCGTGCCGCACAGTTCCTGGAGAAAGGCGCCTTTCTCCACCTCCGAGGTCGCTTTTCCCCTCTCATCTCGCACGACGCTACGACTGCGGACGACAAAGTTTAGGGTTTCGTCTGATTTTCGGTGCCAAGCTCTTGTGTTTCCCACGGGTAGTTTGCCTTCTGACTTGGAAATTATTCTTTTGACTACATTTAACACGGGAGCAGCACGCCGACCAGCAAGATTCTGAACCGACCGTTTGTCCCTTTTCTCCTGTTGAGCAGTTCTCCACGGTGCGGGTCACACCGGAAGCCTTAATGTTCCCCCAGGAAAATCCCTCGTTTTCAAGGCCCCGTAGTGTGTTCACGACCCCTCAGCATTGAAAACGACGTCTGTCCGTGGCCCTCGGACATCCACGGCCGACCTTCTTCTTAACCAGGAGTCGATTCAGTTATGGTCGCCAGAGACCCCGAACACTCGCTCTCCTCCCGTAGTGATTTCGGGAACCTTCCTCCGGGGTTTACGTTTGACCTCTCCAGTAGAAGGGAAGAAAGAGAGGACGGACCCAGTTTCTGCAGAAGATCCCGCACGGGCCAATTTACTTCCTTCGGCGACGTAGTCGGAGTATTATAAGAGAGTAAACTGAGGACCCAAGCTGGCCCGACAGTTTTTAAGATCCTTGATCCCGTTGCACCTTCGAACGATTCCCCATGAAGAACGCCAGAACCCACCTTGCGGGTGGCAGAGAGACAGGTGGTTGCGCCCCTCCTGCAGAGGAACCCTCAGCTTAAGAAGTCCGACCGCCCGCGATTTGACTTTATCCGAATATTTTGCGTGAAATCGGGATGCCCTCCGATATCCATTCTGGTCCGAACATGATGTAACATCTGTGTGCTCACCCTCCCCGGTTCTTCCAAGAGCAGCGGGTAACCGTCATGTGGGCAGAATAATGAGGTGCTCCTTTTTCTTTGATCCCCGAATAGTGGACACGATTCTGCCTACCGCCGAGGCCAAGGATTCAAGCGGTAGCTGTATAAGCACAAACTACCCCATGGGAAGGAAAAAGTCAAAATGTCCATTCATTGGATAGTAGAGGACGTTGTATAGCGCCTTTTCCTCTCACGGCCTTTGGTCTTCTCAAGGCTTGGTCCGTGTCCAACCTACTCGTTTTCGCCCTTTCTTCCAGCCGCTCGACGGGGGAGAAGTAACCTCCTTGTAGTTACTACTAGAACCCGCAGCAGCAGTTATGCCCCTTCTGTTCTTGGGCAATCCCTGTTCTCCTCTCTCCTTCTGCCGGCTATTTTTATTTTTCAGCTCCAAGCCCCGCCCAGACCGTTCCCCCGCACAGGACCTGATATCTTTTCTTTTTAAGGCCGTTGTACGGGATGGGTTTGTGTGTCTTTTCGTTTTTTTTTGCGACCGATGTC
>Ga0179591_1339228_pt1 | contig 12544 bp, 12 predicted proteins | sample CZOMad2_1_08_16f_FD_182891 | JGI IMG/M metagenome (GOLD analysis project Ga0179591, IMG submission 182891) | Vadose zone soil fungal communities from Angelo Coast Range Reserve, California, USA - CZOMad2_1_08_16fungal (PacBio error correction) | ecosystem: Environmental > Terrestrial > Soil >... | reverse complement strand
ACGATGGTCCCTGGAGACCGGTTTCCCTTCCCGAAGACCTACCGAATCCCTTTTTAAATGAGATCCCCGGTTGGCACGGTTCGGCAAAACGTTTCCCTATCCCGGGTACCTCCCTGGTATTTGATAAGGCGATTTTCATCAACTGTAGTGAAATCTTCTCCCGAATATCACGCACCCGGAAAAGTCGCGACGAAGAATCAGGTCTTCGATTCATCTACTTTTGGTCCCCGTCGTAAGCTTACCGGTAGTATGCTTCCCTCGCGGGAGGTCCAGTAACCTTACTTTTTTTTTCGTCGAAGTCAATCCCGATCTGCGCGCGTCCGACTTATTTCCCCCGCTGAATTTTCAGACACAGTCCTCCCACCGGTTAAGTGACCGAGGAAGAGTCCTCCCATTGTAAGGTGTAAGCCGATTTTTCAGTCCCTACTCTCACGCCGTAGGGTAGTAAGGACTTGTGCGCGACTAGTCGTTTAAGCTTCCAGGCGATCTCTCTTAGAGAGAACAACGTCTTTTTTCCTTCCCTCGAACGTCGGTGGTTTTTGGTTAGCTCTGTCTCCCCCCCTTCTTCGCCGTTTCTACACCCCCCTGATTGCTCGGCAGTCTTTAGCAAACGCAATCTTGCCCCTATCTAAACGCCGACCTGCGCCTTTACCTCTCCTGGTTTTTTCCGATCGTTTTGGAACGTCCTGTGAAGTCTTTTCAAGCCCTTCGGCTCTCGTCCCCCGCACCCAGCAGGGTTTAGCGCTGCGAGACTTCCTCAGCCGACCCCGTACCTCCTCACCACAGCTTTATTTTCGTCTCGGGGCAGAAGCGCCCCATTCGGGCAGCCGCATGAGAAGAAGTCCCGTCCCGTTCCCTTTACTAACGACACTCCTTGCCCACCCCTCCCCCGCGATTCGTGAGACATCTCACTTTAAGAGAATTCACTTTTTTCCTATCGAGACCTTTCAACTAGGATCCTGGGGTCGAGCGCTGCATTTGAGCACCATCTATTCTAGCTCGCCGACAGTTTACTGTGTCACTCGAAGACCCTTATCCCCCCCCTGATGTCGTTTTCCGGACGTATAGGAATCTAGAGACGGATGTCCTGATCTTAGTAAGCATCTCAACTGGTACGCGTCTTCCGCCTGGAAAGTACTCTTGACTGATTTCCTTTTCTTGCGCCGTATTTTTGAAATAATCCCAGGGTCGTGCGAGCAACCCAATTTCCCTTTAGTCCCTAGCTTTCCATCATGATCCGTCCACTAGACTTTTTTCTTGACTTGACGTCGTTACCCAAGAGAGTGGTTTTTATACTCCCCACCTCTTCGAGCATTACTCCACCCGCCACACTCCACCGGGTCTCTGTTGCGTTTTTGATTACTTTCTCCTTTGTTCGAGGTAGGCACGCTCGTTGTCGATTTTTCAAGTGAAGGGTTCTAAGGAGCGGCCTCTCTCCCCCCTTTTGCTAGATATGCTCCACTGGTGCCGCTATTTTCTCACCTAATGTAGCGCTTGTCTTTCGCTTCAATCGCAACCTTGTACATAGTACACCGCTTCAAAACTCTCTCCGGACCTGGCCCTCTCTAGTTTTCTCTCATCTCGTCAATTGATTGAACCTCCTCAGGCCCCCTGAAACCCCCACGTCTTTTCGTTCACCGCGTAAGCTTCTGAGGAAGAGATCGCCAGCTTTTAAACCCCATCTAGTCCTTCCTTTCCAAACAGAGTTAAGTCTTCCCATCCCGCTCGTAGCCAGAAGAGGCCTTTATTTTCCACGTCGTGCGTTTTATCCTATCTCCTCCCGAAGGTACCTCCCTTTGAACTGACACCACTCCCCCCCCCCCCCTCCCTTGTCCTGTTTAGCAAGTATACATCCGTTTGGGCATTCGTCAGAATCAAGCAACGTTTTTTCTCCCGAGAGCATCTAGACGGAAACGGGTCCCTCTTTTTTCGAGTTTTCGCCCCCGCCATTCTTGTTGATTTTCTAGCCTGCGGCTCCGCACGGTCCCTTTTCAGCCAGTGTTAGCGGCTTTCTATCTCCTTCCTTATTTTGAAGAGTCCTCCGAGGCCCGCGCCGTTAATACTAGGTTCTTTCCACCCCCCTCCACAGCAAGGCCAGGAAGCTTAACTCTACCTCTGTGTCCGAGTCCATTCTGGTTTAGAGTTTGTGCGACTCCTGTCACGTTGCTAGGTCTTCAACCTTCTCTCTTCAGTGCAGGCGCCCCACCTTAGTTGGTTTGCGGAAGTTCGAAACGCTCCCCCCCGCTTTTCACTGCGCCAGATTTCCTACGCCTTGTGCCTGCTCCTAAGATCCGTACTATCCCAGTCGGTAAACGCCGCGCTTTCTCGCTGTGCCCTCCTCCAGGGTATATTCTTTTCGTTGTTGTTTGAGCCAGATGGCATGCAGCTGCGCGAATGCTCGGGTTTTTGGTGTGAGAACCTGTGATTCCCCAGGCGGCAAGGTGCCTCGTATCTTTTCGACACGTCTTCCGCGCGTCAAGTGGCGTGTAGTCCTTTTTTCCGACAGGGTTTACAGTCTCTTTCGACCCCCCTTCCTATTTGGGTAAGGAAATTTGACTCCATCTCTGCACGGAGCTCAGTATAACCCCCTTCTCAAGTGATCGCGGCCCACTATAAAAAGTTATTAGGCTTCCTTGACTTTTTTTTTTCTGTGCTTTTTTTTCAACCCGTGGGAGCCCGGCACGGATGGCGACGGACCCCCATACAGGTCCTGACTCTCGCCCTTCCAACGTACTACCCCGACTTCCTTTTATGAAAATAAATCGCGGCAGAGATTGCAGAAGCCCCACTATGTCGTCGTCTATGATGCTGTCTGCGCGTTCCGCTCGGTCGGTCACTCTTCTCTCCTTCCTTAGATAAGAGTGACTCCATTTCCCCTCTTTTTTTCGACTCTGACACGGTCCAGATTTTTTATGTCGGGGTTGAAGTTGATCAATTTTACTTCGTCTTTTGCGCATACCCCCTTCCGTACGACTTTATGTTTTAGTCCTGTGAGACATTCATCTCTGAGGTGTTTCGTCGAAGTTGCCGTTACCGGAAGTTCCCCTCCCGCAGTCGGGGAGGTCATCCTCGATAGATTTTCCCGACCGGTCATCTCAGAAACTAAGTTGGTGGGAGTGTTCTTCGGCCTTACGGAATTTATGTATTTGAATAGGATTTCTTTTCAGCACTCTGTCGTGTGGGTCTATGGCTACTTGGGTCCCTCCCCTCTTTCGATCCAGCCCGAGGCCGTTTACGGGAATCCCTCTCCGAATCCCTTCTCCCCCCTTGAATCTGATACCCTACCTCCTTCGCTTTTCCCTCCCCCAACCCTAACAGCATTTGATGGTCGGCACAGCCAAGAAGGCTATTCCTTTCCTTTTCCCTTTCTAGTCTTAGCCCTGTCTCTTCGTTTTGCGGGTAGGAAATTCAGATTCTACGGAGCGAGGAGTGCTACGGGCATTCTTCACCCTTCGGAGAGTGGGAATGACAAATGAAGTGCTCACTATAGGAGACCTGGTTGCACTCTCCATCCCTCGAGCGGACTCATGGCCAAGTTCATGTGTCCCTGCATCCTGCGCTATAGATGGGACCCCTTGGGAATTCTACAGAGTGCCATATTCAAAATCCTTTCCCTTACAGTACTCCGAATACCTAGGAGTCGACGAGTTAAGAGGCCGTCTTTGCTTTGAGAGGTTGATTTTTTTCTCATAACGACGTTGTCTCGGTAAGGCTGCGCACCAGGGGGAGTCGGTCTGAGTCGATTCTCTCGTTTTTTTATGGTGGCTTGACAGTCTTAAAACACCCTTCGGGCCTTTTCCCCTTTCTCCCCGTGTGGCACGGGTGCTTCCGAGATTCACGTGTCGACTATGGCTGCCCCCCCCATATCGTCGGGACAGGCTTTTCCTTTTAGGGAAGACCGTGCCTCTCTCGTTTAGAGTTCGGTCTCGGACCTACGTGTGGAGGAGATAGCTACGGATCTTCGCTTTGAGTGGTTGCTTTGGTCGAGTAGTTTCTTTGTAGTCTCCACGAGAAGTCCGGGTCTACACCCTTCGCCCTCTCGGTTTTCATGTAGGCGCTTCCTGTTAGGACTTCCCCGTCAGATTTCCCTAATTTCCCACACTTCGCGGTCCGGCGCCAGCCCTGTCTTGTTTTCTGCCGCCTCAGGCCAGTTGCTGTTAATAAGCTGCTTTTTCCTTCATTTTTAAACTTCCGCTGAGTGCTGGGGTTTAAGGAGAAGACGGGCTCACGAGTCCTCCCCCCAAAACTCGAATTTTCCTATTTTCGCCCATAAGGTCGTGTCCCGCTCGATCCTTCAGGTTGATAGCGCGTGTTCCGCTGTCCTCCCTATTCCCGCTCCTGCTAAACCGTTTCCCTTTCACGACTTCACAGCCCGGGCGCGGCCCACACGACCCTTCGCGCTGTGACAGTCTCCCTCTCTTTGGTTTTTGACCTCCTTAAGCGTCCAGATTTGTCTCGGAGCGACCAATTTTCGGTCGAGGTGTTACATGTCTCCGCCCCAGCTCCGTTATAGAAGGAATTTTACTTGTCGGCGCCGCCGGCCCCGGTGGTTCGGGGCTTCTTTGAATTACCTTAGTTTGAACAGACTGTTGTCCAAAGGAGTCTTCGTAGCACTCGGAGGCTCTTCTCCGGAAGTTTTTTGTCGTGGCGTCATGCTCCGTGTCGGGCTTCCCAATTCCGAGCGCTTACTTGCGTTCGCACGAGCTTTCAGAGGACGCCTCCCAGGCTATGCCGACTGCTCTTTCCAAACTGTCTCCGCCGGTTCTCCTTTTCCGTGATAGCTTTGTTCTCGGCCTTCCAAATGAGATTTATCCCCACCCTTTTTGTTGAGAGAAGCGGTCCCTGAAACCTTCGTCGCACCTACCTCGAATCTGACGGCGCCCTCCTTGCGACCTTGCCCTCCCTTACACCTTCCCTCAGGCCCTGACATGCTTGCGATTCTGAGGAGGTTCGTCTTCCCGTGAACCGGTTTTTCCCCGTCCCCGCGGCGACCGCAGCGCCGACAAAGTGAATGAGACGTCTGCCGCTGTGAGCTCCCTGGTTTAACCGCTTCCCTCTTTTCCCAGCGGACTTTCCCCATCCCTACCCTCTCGGCATCTCGGGCGGCCGTCCCATCCCTCACACCACCCCCGTTCTTAGAGTGCACTAGGCTTCAGGAAGATTTCTGAGTCTATACCGAGTAGTCCAGTAGGAGGCTATAAGTTACGAGTTCCTTCCCCGCCTCGGTCAGTTATGAGCGCTTTTTTTTTCCTGACCCGGTTACAATATGCTTTCGTGATCACTCTCTCCAGTACGTGTATTTCCCTCCTTGTCGGAGCATTCCCTACGGAGGTCGGACCCCTCAACGACTAGGTCGGTGTCTTGTTACCCCCCGAGCACCACTCCCGGACTTTCCCCCTGCCACTCAGAGACCTCGACCCGTCGGGTGAGTGACTCTAGTAGATGCCCCTTTAATTAGCCAACCAAGCAGTACTGTTCTCCTCTCCGAGCCCTTTTTCTATCAACTCTCTTCACATCTAAGGTAGTTTACCCACTGCAGACGGACACCCTCTCTTGTTCTGCAAAGAGTGACTGTCCCCTTTGTTGGGCACTCCGAGAGAGGAGCAAGGCCCCCCGGGCCAGCGATTCGCGGGCTGGCGTGTGGGGGTTGGGCGGGGGGGGTTTCTCGAGGGCGGTGGTGTTTCCGGGACGAGGTGCCCCGTTTTGAGGTGGCGTGGGGGGGGTTGGGTAGGTTGGTGGTGGGCTGGGGGTGGGGGGGGGGGGTTTTGGGTGTGGGGGTTGGGCTGGCTTGCGTGGTGGGGGGTTTGGGTGTTGTTGGGTTTGGTTTTTGGGGTGTGTTTGTGGGGGGTTGGGTAACCTTACACCGCAAGGTTGTAGCTTTGAGAGCAGACATGAACCACAACTGCGAGCACCGCTAACAGCCATGCTCTTCCCAAGCAGCTCCTCGATTGACCGAAGAAACGTCGGCCCATCTCCTTTCCTTTCCCCCCGTCCTTAAGTTGATATCCCCTCCTTTCGAGAACGCAGAGATTCGTGGTGAATCCCCTTTCCTACACATTCAACGTGCAGGAGAGGTTTCCGCCTCCCCTTTCACAAGTTTTGTCTTATCGCGACCAATCTATTCTTTTTTTTTTCCTAGCTCGTGAGCACCCTCCCTTTCCGAGATCGCCAAAAATATGTTATCCCTGCGCCCGCGAACCCCGGAATCTGATGTCGTTCGCAATCCCCCTAGAATGATTAGCATCCCTCGTGTCGATCGTAAGAGAGTAGACCATTTACGGATGACTCGTCCATTTTTTTTTCTTGCTTCCCTCCCCCTTTCAACCTCTGGCTTAATAAACCTGTAGTGATCGCCTTTAATCTCCGTGGATCGCCAGGCCAATACTCATGTGATGTGCATTGGAGTAGCCCGTTCCCCCGATACTCTTTTGCCCATACCTTCTAAGGCGTTTTTATGAATGTGCCCCTCCCCCCGCCACCTTGAGTTTCTTTTTGGGCCGTTCCCTCTCCATCTATAGGACTGTCCCTTATTTTACTGGCCCGAACCCCCCCCTTTTTTTCTTTTAGAAGGCGTGTTTTAGAGTTTTCTCCTTCCACTGGAGTCCCTGCAATGGAGCGATGGTACTTTCTCAATTCCTTGGGTCGCGCCCTTTCTCTGAGTAATAGAAGGATTCTCTGCTCTCCAGCCAGTTTTGCCCCGAAGGAGTCCATCTATTGTTCTCCCCCTCTCATTTGAGAAGTCCCCTGCCTCCTACACCCACAAGTTCTTTGCGTGCAGAGGAAGCCTTTTGATTTTGACGACCTCTACGTTGACCTATGGCCCATGGCCATAGGCGCCTCCCCTTAGCCCTCGGCATTTCGATCTATTCGTCGCTGATGCTCGTAGTGGCGAGGTATTCTCTTTTTTTCCTCGCCCCTACAACAAGGCACCCTTTCTGCACCCCGCCCCATCCAGCAATTAGTACGCCCCCCTTTTCTCAACCCAGTTTCGTTCCGAAGTCCGGAGCGGACCCTCTTACACATCTTAAGTAGGGATCCTTTTTGCTTCTCCCCCAATCACCGCGCTACCCCGCTGAATTCTTCAGTCCTACTGCTCCGACACATGGCGTCCTTCTGCTAATCGCCTGACTTCTGCTGAGTCCCCCTTTTCAAGGCGGCCCGAAGAGAATTAGACAGCGTTTTCTCTTAAGCTCATCTTTCTACCTCGATTCGTAATGCCGATTTTTCTTCCGGATTCACGTACCTGCAAGAGCCCTTCCCCTGTATCCTAGAGGTAGTAAGAGATTCCTGGGGGGGGAAGCGCCAACCAACACCCACCCCCAACCCACCCAACACCCCACACCCAACCCACCCCACCCCAAAACCAAACCCACCCACCAAACCCCCAACAACCACCCAAACCCCCCCAAAAAACAAAACCAAAACCCCCACACACCCCCAACCACACCAAACAACCCCCCCCATCCCCCAACCACAACCCCAAACACCCCCCCCCCCCCCCCCCCCCCCAAACCCCCAAACCCCACCACCACCCCCACCCCCCAACCCCCCCCCCCCACCCACACCCACACTGTAGGTCCGGGCCTTGTCCTGACGCGAAGTCCTTTTCCTCTTTCTGCACACGTTTCCTTGAGGTATAAAACTTCTGGGTCCCAGGTTCAAGGTCTCCAAAGTCTCCTAGAAGTCGGTCCCCAGTATAACGAAAAAGATTCTCGCGGTCACTGAGTGACAGATTACAGTCTCTTCGCCGCTGCAGAAAGGATTCCACGCGCCCCCCAAACAGCGTTGATTCGAGAAAGAAGGGCTCCTCATCCCTCCGGGTTTTGTGAGAGATCTTCTTTGACCCTGGTGAGCTTCCCCCAGAATCTTAGGTGTTTTGGGCTTATATGGACCCCCCTCTCGGTCCGTAGGCAGGTCGGCTTTTTGAAAATTAGTCCTTTTTTCAAGTGCCACGCTGAGGGGCGTGTTCCCCTTTCTTTTTCCAGACCGGGACCGTTCTTCTCCTTGGTTGCCTTTCAGGCGACGAATTTTTTTGCTCAACGACCTTGTGCTTCTTTCCCCTCAACAGTTAATGAAGATACTAGCCCCCAAGCTGAGCCTGGGATACCGGCTTAGTTTTTTTTTTTTCCCCGCGGAGTACGGTCCCTCTGTCGACCCCCGGTTAATGCCTTCAGCTCTCTATCTTTTTCGCATACCTAACCCGCGGGCTCGTCTTCTGATTGTTCAGGCCTAACCACCGTGCCCCCCCGCTTTCCCTCTTCCATAGTATTCCCAGACGCCACATCTTGGACGCATTCTCCCTCGCGAGTGGCTTGGCCTCTCGTGAGCGCAGGCCTGGCGACTTCTTGTTGACTAGGGATCCTCAGTGGTGTCACCCCGAAGTGCTGTGATTTGGGTTCTCTGTTCCGCCGCTGTCCTTCTTTTCCTCTGCCAACCTTCCGTTTTCGCGGAACGAACTGATTTTTTCTCAAGCTTTCATCTATAGCGGTAGTTTATCCTGGTTTATACGTTTGCTCTACCAACGGGAGCCCTTAACAAGCCCTCTAGAAAGGGTACCTCTTTCCCGCCAGATTTTGGGGTATTGGCCTGATCATTGCTCGTTTTCGAGGAGCACCCTTCCCGCGGCTTGGGCCTGGCTCCCTACTCTGGGCGCCCCCGTGATGTGAAAGGCTTCCCGGATCGCTTTCAAGCCTGCCGCCGCCTCCAGACCATTCCTGACTGGCATCTGTGAAGATCGACTGCTCCGATCCTTCCGGATCCTCCCTCACAAACTGCCTCTTTTTTGATTGGACCTGTTCCAGTTACAAGATACTTTCCCACTCCCCCGACCACCCAACTTTAACCTCTTGCGGTTGGGGGGTTCTGATAGCTGACTTTTCTTGAGAAACTTTTCTTTTTTCGCTTTTAGCGGCCGTCCAAGCCTCAAACGGTAAGCCGAGTGGTGTATCTATTCCCTCCCCTAGCCAAGACGATACGCCTGGGGGGGATTTGACCAGAGGCACGGTTTCTTCACTGCATGATCCTTCACAAAAATTTATGAGCAGCTAAGAAGAAATCTCCATACGGCTGATGACATGATGACCCCTTCCTCCTTGCGCCTAGAATGCCCGAGACCTCAATCGTCGTTCCCCTCCCCTTTTTCGCTTTTTCTCTCTTCGTCCCCCCAAGGTTCTGCTGTTTTCACGCGCATTCTCCTGCAGTGCATTCCCGCCCCCTCCCTGGTTTCGATTTATCTCTCTGCAGTTGTTTGACGTTAGCGGCGGTGGTCGATGATGAACCTTCCTCTCTCGTCGCGGTATTCTTTCGTTTTAAGAACTGGGACAAACATGCTTTGCATTTTTGCTGTGATGTAGCTCTTAGATAGCGCTGTGGTCCCCGAGCGGCTTTTGGAGCGGGGTTTTCTTCCCTCGTTAGGTCGGGTTCGTGCCTCTTTTAAGCACCATTCCGCGGGCTGGCGCCTCGCCATAGTCCTCGGGCGTCCCACCCTTTTCAATCGGCCCCCTCTCGAGAACCAGTCTAGTTTTTGGGGCTCTAGGAGCCCCTCGTCGGCTTTTGAGATGTTCGGCCTTTGGTGCTCTTTCCCCTTTGGCTTCATGAGACCGGCGTGAGTAGCCTTGTTCTATAATGGCGACATGGTTAGCTCTCTCACAACCCCAAGAAATAGCCTGTCTCGGTTGGTCTTTTTTTGACAACGGGTTTCACTCATACTATTTATTAGTCGAGTTTCCCCCCGGCCTGTCTTCGGCCGAAGAACCTATACGACCCGCCTAGTGTGCTTTTCTCCGAAGGACGCTTGCCCATACAATCGAGATAGTGCCCGATCCGGTTGACCTAGTGGTTTCTAAGGTATTCTCAGAAGCGGGTTTCCCCTTCCCCGATCTCGATTCTGTCTATTCCGGCCCGCCTGAGAGTGATATCTCCCGGTACGTGCTTTCTTCTTGCTCCGCGATTATTCCATGAAGTTGCGGACTTAGTGAAACTATTCGGGCCCCATTCTTGATCAGACTAGGATTCTTTCTTCAGACGTTCCTTTGCTGCAGGACCGGTCCAGAGGGCTCCTTTCCTGTGTCCTCTTAGAGCCGTGTCTTGCCGCAGCGAATCCGCTGAAAAAGGTCCCCAGTATTCTACCGGTTGTGAATGGGACCCCCGTAGCGACGTGCTACTTTTTTTCAGGTCTCTATGCCCCGCTGATACTATATGTTTCTCTGCCTCCTTTTTGTGTTTGGAGTCAGCGTGCATTGGATCCCGTTCTCGCCTCCTCCCTCACTTAAGAGTTCGGAAGGGCCGACGGTGAGGGAAAACCTTTGAATGGGCGCTCCCTTCGTGATTTTTTGAGACCTTCGCTGCGCGGAGGCTTTTCCCGGAACGGCCGGGACCCCCACCAGAGACGACTTAGAAGAACGGCGATACGAGGTGAGACTCCTAATGGTGAAGTCATTTGGGTCCCCTGCAGAGAGGAATTGCCTTCCGTCATCAAACGGAAATCGGTAGTCACGCTTCCCAGCCCAAGGACGCCTCGCCTTAATGACAGACTCTTTCGAGCGCTCTGCCGCGTCCCGAAGTCGGATTTCTTTCCCGGCGCCCAGAGTTCCCGAGCCGTCGCCTCTTTAACCTTCGGACTTGTCATTCTAGCACCGAGCCGTCCCTTTCGCCTCCCCCCTGCGTCCCGTTTTTTTCCCTTGGTTTTTCCCTCTCCCCCGCTCGTCACGGAGATGGGGCTTTTGTGATGGATAACGTCCGGCCCCCCTCGACGTCTCTTTTTTTTAGTTTTCTTCTGTGAGCTTCTTCCGAGCCTTCTCTTTTTTAGATGATCGGCGCGTTTCAGAAACGTCCACAGAGCTGCCCGGAGGTCTCTTGCAAACGTCCGAAGACTGTCCCCCAATCGGTGCGCCGGACGAGTTAAGTGGCCCTTTTTTTGGGCACGACCCGCCCGTTGGTTCTTGTGACCCCATCCCCCACCAGGAGCCGAATCCATGACGCACAAGTAAACTACCGCCTCGCAACCCTCTAGCCTCTACCTTCTCGTATTTCGGAAGCCTCCATTTTCTGAAAGATGCGAGACTCTTCCAGGTTGCAGTCACCCCCCGAGCGTTCCCGAATACCCGCCGCATGTTTTTTGGGCATCCCCCCTCTTCCGAACCTACAGTGCAGCTTCGTCACTTCTCTTACACGCGTTACCCTTCCCCGAGATTTGTCCATTCCGCGCAGAATAGTGAGAACCCCATCGCCCCCGTATAGTGTACCGTCTCCATTCTGGCGACTCAAGCTAAAATGGCCCCCCACTTTCTTATGCAGGCAGTTAGTCGACTTTTTTTTTCTCCCCACCACTCCTCACCGGAATCGTCTTCTTCCCTCCGCTGAGGTGGTGTAATCTCTTTCTCAATGCTTGTTGCCGATCTTCATTGTCAATGGACCCCCCAGGGCCTAAACATCAAAAACCGGTATTTGTCGATCACCCGAAGTAGCGATTTATCTTCTAGACTTCGTGAAGTGTTGAGTTTTTCGGTAAACTCTTGGGTGTTTTAACCTTTCGCCGGCCGCTCCTCGCATCTGCATTTCCTCCCCGCACACAAACGCCAGTGTCCGTTCTAGGGGTCACTCTCCCCCTCCTTCGGTAACACGTTTCAATTCCAAGCTTTAGCGGTATGAGAAGGCAGTTTCCCTTAATCGCTCGGGGGACTTATCTTCCCGATTCAAAGCTGGTTTCTTGAAGCGGAGAATCACTCTTCTTCCCTCTACGGTAAATAATGGCGGACCCATAGGGCTGCGTTTACGGACAGCGATTTTCTCCTTCTCATTGGAAGCCGGCCCCACCTTCACCTCCCCCAACGTTTTCCTTTTCTTACCGACTGTTTTTTTTCCAGAAAATCCCCCCCCATCTTTGTCCTGCCACCCTCTCGCCCGTCGGAGAACGTCTCTCCCCTCATGAAGACTTATATTACCTGCGGATTTGACCGTTTCCCCCGAGAGCTTAACAGGGCTGCCCACTTTTGTCAGCTAGGCTTTGTAACCTTGCTTCTTGCCGGCCTACGACTTTCTTCCCGCATCCCCCTGCCGTCCGGCCTGGTTTTCGTTCCAAGCTTGTGAAGCTATCAGCGACTGCCCTCCCCCTGATAGTGCGCTGATGATCCTCCCTTTCCGGGATGATCCAAGGGAGAGCACGGGGTTTTTTACCTGCATCGAGCTTTCTCCTTGGTGCTTTCCGTGGCTGATTTAGATTTTCTCTCCCTTTTCTTCGTCTGACGCTTTTTTGACCTCGGATCCCAGACCTTCTTCAGGCGGTATCCGGTTGATCGAATAGATCCTGGTTTTCACTCTTTGTGGCCCCTTAGACCATCCAAGAGACCGCGTACTTCTATTGCTCTGCACGTGCCTGCCCTTCCGGAAAAACTGAGTAACCGTCGAGGCCCTCGGACCCTAAACCCAGCTTCGCTCGGTCACTGATTCCAACGATTAAGACTCCCTTTTCGCCCCTTCTCCCTAATCTCCCTCCCCCCCCGAATTCCACCCCCAAAGAGAGGGATAGCTGACTGCTCCAGAGTGC
>Ga0179591_1335538_pt1 | contig 12544 bp, 12 predicted proteins | sample CZOMad2_1_08_16f_FD_182891 | JGI IMG/M metagenome (GOLD analysis project Ga0179591, IMG submission 182891) | Vadose zone soil fungal communities from Angelo Coast Range Reserve, California, USA - CZOMad2_1_08_16fungal (PacBio error correction) | ecosystem: Environmental > Terrestrial > Soil >... | reverse complement strand
CCCCCGATAGATTGATTGAGTTTTTGTGAATTGCGGTGATGTTTTCTCGCTTTTTCAGTTCTTCCCGGTCTCGCGGTCCTTCACCTAGCTCTACCCCTCCCCCCGGTCGGGTTTTGGAGATACCCCTCCTCCATAACCCCTCTCCAAATCATTCCTTGTCTATTTCGCTGAAAGAGATTTTTTCCCTTCCAGGTAAAGTCGCCTTCACCTTTTCCTCTTTTTCCCCCTCCATTTCTTTCTTGTCCCCCCCCCCTTTTGGGTCCCCCCCCCCCGCCTTTTCGAGGTTTAACCGCGTACTGAGTTCGTCTCCCTTGGCTTTTACGGGAAGGTTCCCTTTTCTCTTTCCGTCCCTTCCTCTTCTCGCTCCCCTCCCCTTTAGCAACCGACGAGCTCCTTTTATGCCCTTAGGTCGTCGTATCGCATGATCTCCCTTTCAGCAGGTCGAGCTTTCCGTTTTTTCTTCTTGATCTGAGTTTTTTCCGCGGAGCCCTCCTCCTCTAGCAGCCTTTCTCAGACTGGAACGTTTGAGAGAGGTCCACACGCCTCCCCTCGTTATTTTTATGGTCTTCCCCCCCTATCCTTCCTCTCTCTCACCCTGGTTGTCTTTTTGTGAGACTGAACATCTCCCTGATTCGATAGACCATTTTCTGCTCTAGTTTCTTCCCTTTTTCCCCCCCCACCTCCTTTTTGAGCCTCTTTTCCCACAAATCTAAGCTTTTTTAGCGGTGCAGTCAGTCTATCGGGCAGTCTCGCTCCCGTCCCTTTCCGCGAGTTTTTCCCCCTTCTCTTTTTCGGCGCTTTCTACCCCTCCCCTCTAATGGCTGACCCCTTTTGATGAGGCTCTTTGTTATCGTTTCCCTTTCACTTAACAAATTCCAACCTGATTTTTCCTTACAAGTCTTTTTTTCCCCTCCCCCCTCACTACTGTCCCTTTGTTGAGGTCTATGGGATAAGGTCTCTTAATCGCTTCCTCTCCCCCCCCCCTTGACAGGCTTTATAGTTCCCCCCCCCTTCGATCTCTGTTTCGTCCCCCCTTTCTGGATTGAAGGACTGGTGAACAGGCGATCGGTCCCCACGCCGCCCCGCCCCGCTTTCCTGATTAGTAACTTGAAGTTTTTCTTCCTTCAAGATTGTTCCCTCTTTCCATCCCCCTTTCTGGTGATGTAACCCCAACAGCGTCTCCCTTCAAAAGACCTTAATGTGAAGATGAGCCTTCCTCCCCCCTCTTTTTGGATTTTTCTCCCCCCCCTAGATCGTCCGTCCCCCCTCGGAAGACCTCTTTTTTTCTTCCATCCCCTTCCGAGACCCCTTAAGAACGTTAACGACTAGGAGCATCTAGCGAATCAGAATTTTTCCTTTTTTCCTTCGCGTGTACTCTTTATTTTTTCATCGTCTCCCCCCCCCCCTCCCGCATTCCTTTTTTTTTTCAGCCCCAGCCTTCTTCTTTTCTTTCCTTGCAGGCTTCCAGGCACTTTTTCTTCTCTCTTTTAATAATCCCTTTTTCTCTTCCCTGATTGACACGTGAGGGGGCTTGGTGCTTCCCCCCCCTTTCTCTTTTTTTTTTGCGTGCTTCTTCTCTTCTGTTTGTTTTCCCCCCCTCCCCCTCTCATAATTCCGACGAGACCCTTCCGATAAAGTGCATAATCTCTTGGTAATGTTCGTGCGTCCGGCCCTTTTTTTTTTTTTAGACGGGGACCTTCTTTGACGGTGCTGCGTCTTCCTCCCGATGTTTTTTTTTGCTCTCACACTCCCCTTTCTGACAGTCTTCTTCTCGAGGTCTTGGTCATCGATGAGAGATCCTAGCTGTCCGGAGCACCTTTTAAATCTTCATTCTCCTTTCCCCCTGAATTTTCTTTTCCTCTTTACCTTTTTTTTTTTGGTCTTTCTTAGAGGATTTTCCCAAAGTTTTCTCACTTGGTAGGCGGTCCTCTCTCCGAGAGAAGCTTGATTTTTTCGTCCTGGCGATTTTTTTCGCGACCTTTTTTTTTATAGCGGCTCTTTTCCGAATCGAGATTTTCTTTGGTCATTCTCTTAATGGTAGACTTCCATGTCAAGGGATTTTCTTTTTTCTCTTCTTCATCCCCAGCATCAAGCATTGCGGCCTCCTCCCCCCTTTTTGCCTGTCCGATTCCTCTCACAACTTCCAGGACTTTTTTTCTCTAGGGTAAGAGGTCGCCTGGGTAGTCCCCCCTCTCTCCATCCACTTTTTCAGCCCTCTCCTCTCTTTTTAGGTTCTTAATCCCTTGTTTTTTTCATCGAGTCAAGGCTCTTAGATCAAAGGGCTGCGATTTTGATTCTCTTTTCTTCCTAGCCCCCTTCCTTATTGTCTCTTCTTTTTCCTTCCTTGAATTTTCTCCGCACCTCCTCCGCAGGTGTTCAATTCCGAAGCTGGTGAGAATGGCTTCGCGCTTCCCCTCAGCTGCGCGGGGGGCTCCCTAACCTCCCCCTACCCTCCCTGTCATCTTTTTCCCTCATTCTCCCCCCCTTATTCTTTTTTATGAGGTCCCAGGAGAGTAGTCCTTTGGAGCTTCTTAGCTGGTTCCGCTGTTTCTTTGCTTTTCCTCCTAACCTCTTACGTTCCTGAGGTCAGATTGACCATGAATATGCGGGGCGTGGTCTTGCCTCCGTTTCTTCCCCCCTGTTTTTTTTCACGCTCCCCCAACGACCTGCTTAACGCTTAAGGAGTGGCTTTTTCCGATTTTACCGATGGCTCCCTTTTGACGTCCCCCCCCCTCCCCAGATTTTCTTCTTCCACTCAGTCTTTCAGAGGTGGCTGGTTTCCCTCGGTTTTTCTTTATCTTTTTTCCCCCCCCCCCTTTTTCCACCCCCCCTTTGTGCCCTGTTAGTTACGATTTGATGGCCAGACGCTCTTGCTCCTCTTACCTTTCACCCGAAGGTTCAAGTCTTTTTACCCCCTAAGGTCATCCGAAAGGAGAGATCGGCAGCCTCTGCTCGATTTTTTTCCGCTTCTTTTTCCTCCCCCCTTTTTTTCTTTTCTTTTTATATAAGACTTTCGTTTTTTATGACTTTCTTGTCCTTTTAAACTTCTCTCGTATCTAAGAGTCAAAAGATGTATCCGCGAGCCCCCACAACCCTCGGGTCCTTTTTTCTTATTAGAATCTTACCGACTTTACCCATAGCCCCCCCCCCCCCTCTTATTTCCTCGTAGACTTCCTTCGGATAACCCTTTAGGAGATATGCCCTCTTTACTTCCTTTTTTTTGCAGTCTTCGCAGTTTTTCTTTCTATTTTCTTCCAAAAGACTTATAAGCATCTTGTTGATAGAGACCTTTTTTCCAGTCCCCTCTCTCAGGTCTTTGTTTCCCGAAGCCATCTTTGGGCTTCTATTAGAGGAAGGACCCTTTCAGGAAAAAATATTCCTTTCCTCCCTATAGATCCCCCATTTTTTTCTCCCGGTTTTCTCCTCTGGAATCCCCTTCTCATCCTCCCCCCCTCTCTTTAAGCCCTTCCGGACCTCAGATGCCATGGCATTTTGGTTTGATTTATCTTCTTCTCCCGCAGATCTCTTTTTTCTATCCATTTCTTCACCCCCCTTCGCGTTTCTTTCAACCCCGACCATCAATTCCCCATCTTTCCCTTCGTAAGCTTTCCCTCTTTTCCTCCTAAGGTTTTCTTCCTTCGATGACCTTTCCCTTTTTCCTTTTTCTCCTTCCTGTTTTCCTCTCCGGGTTCGTATAGAGGTTTTTTCCCCCCCCCCTCTTTTCTTCTTTTCCTTCATCCCCCCTTCCCCCCCTTTTGCATAGATTTTTTAGGTCTCGAGAGGAGAATAGAGTACTTCTCCTCTCTTGTTCCCGGTCTCTTGTTTCTCTTAGCTTTCTTCGCAAGAGGTCGCCTGTATTTATCACATAGCTTTTTTTTTCGTCCACAAGAGACCCACCTTCTTTTCGCTTAACCAGAACCTTCGATTCGGCCCCTTCTTCTCGGCGGCTTTCCTGTTTCGCATTCTCCTCATTTTTTTCAATAAGATTTGAAAGGTCTCTAGTCATAAAAAAATGAGTTCACGTGCTTCCCCCTCGCTCCTTCGGACTCTTCTTGGCCTGTCCCATGTCTGTTCCTCCCTCCAGCCCCCTCCCCCCTATTCGCGATTCTTGGCATGGTCGGAAAGATGCAGGTAACCCCATCTTTCTGTGATAGCTGTCTCTCTGAGTCCCCTCACAACCCCTCTCCTCCTTTCCCCCACCCTCCTTTTTTTTGCTCGTTTTTCCTTCTTTTCTTTTTTTCGGTAGACCCCGGTTCAAGACTTGGCAGTGGAAAGATGAGCTTTTCGAGCACTGGGCGTCCACCGAGACCTACGGACCATCACCTATGAGGTCCCACTCCCGCTGTCCCTTTCTGGATTCTTTTTGGAATCCCTTTTCTGAGGCATAGTTTCCTTATCAGACTTGCAGCGGCAATCGAAGATAGAGTGGATCTTGCGGCCCTCTCCCCATTCTTCATAGTCTCCCTTTTCTCTCTTCTCCCTCATCCCCTAAGTTTTTTTTTTTTATTCGATGACTTTTCTTTTCTTCTGGTTCTTCTTGTTCTTAATCCTCTTTTTTACCTGTGTGGAGGGATGCTTTAATTCACGTTTCCTTTTCCGCTGGAGGCACAAACACCCTCCTTCTTCCCTCTTATAACTTGTCTTTTCCCTTTTTCCCCGGGATCCGGGAGATTCCCTTATTAAGGGGGCGGGAAGGAAGACTATAACTGTTGAATTTTCTTTTCGACCTAAGATCCCCAGATCCTCTCTCTTCCGTACTTCTTTTTTCTTCTTGTGGTGCCCTTTTTTTTTTCCAGCCATGGAGGACCTTTTTCTCCCCTCCATGAATTTTAAGGGAAATGATTCGAATAGTTTTCTCTTTTTCGGAGTGTTTTATCCTACTTTTTTTTAAACTCCTTTCCCATGGCGCTCCTCCCCGGGTGTTCTCTTTTCTCGAAAAGGTTTTCTTCTTAGTCCTTTTTTTTAATGGAAGAGGGGCGGAAGTCTTTCTTTAGAGCCCAGTTCATCCCCTCCACCTCTCCCTTCTCTCCCACCCCCCCCCCCCCCCCCCTTAGGTGATTATTAGATCAGGCACAGTGGATGTGGCCTTTTGACCTTGTCTGACCTATACTTCAATCCGGAATCCGGCTCCCTTTCCAGGTCTGCCGCAGGCCCTTTTTCTCCCGAAACCAATGTTAAATATAAGGTCAACCCTTTGCCTTATTCCCTTTCTCCTATTACTCCTTTTAGATTTAATAAAGAGTTTTTCCTTGAGAGTGGAGTAAGTCTGAGAAATCAGATCGTGTTTTCCAGTCTTCCGATCCGACGTCCTCCCATCCCCCAGATTCCTCTTCAATGTCGTCGCCCCTCTCTTAGTTGCTTATACTAGCCGCTCTCCAACATTCCCCTCAACCTTCCTCTTGATCTCTTACCTTCTAGGAATCCGTCCGGAAGCCCATGAGGAAGGAAGATACCTGTCCCCCCCCCTCTCTTTTGACCTCCTTCATTTGACGGGTTTCTTCTTCGATTCTCTTGAGTCCTCTTGGGAGTCCCTCTACCGAAAAGTAACCCTTGCTTATTATGATCTCTTCCTCCCGATAAGATTCTTTTCTCTCTCTTCTCGAAGAGTTTTTTCCCTTTCTCGATTGCTCGAGGGAAGGGTATACTATATTGTGTCTCTGTTCTTCCTTTTTCCCCATACCTTAGTCCCCCGGAGCCCTAAGAGGAGGATAAAGTCTCCTAGCCTTTTTGGATGCGAGCCTCTGATCGATCTTTAACAACTTTTTATTTTTTCAACCCCTCCCAGGATTCCAAAATGTCTTCACGCATTTCCTCCTGCTTTTTTTACTACTTTCCGCTTGAACTCCTTTCCCAGACCTTCCTTAAGTTTTTTTTCCCCCACTTTAAGGATTCGTCCCTGAACTCACTTTTTATTAATTCTAGGTGGATCTCATGCCTTTTTCTCAGACGGTTGGCACTCGAGGTTCCCCCTCCCCCGATTACCTGATGTTCCTTCTTACGACTACCTCACCCTCCCTCAAGTAGGCAAATACATCATCAAGATCCGAGAGGAAGATCTGCTCTCTGAATCATCTTTCCCTAAGTTGTTTTGTTTTTTCTTATTTTTTCTTTCAGAATTCCTTCTCCTAGTGATTGGCCCTCTTTTTGTATTATATGAGCCTAAACGGTTTTTTTTATTGTCTCTTATTCGCTTCCTCAGAACCGGGTGTAGACTCGAATCTCTCTTTTTTTCCCCCTTTTCACAGCGGACCCGGATCTATCCTCTGTCTCCTTTTAAAACCACCTTTCTGATGTCTCCCCTCCCTTTTCTGTCTCATTGGATAATAGATTGGCCCCTCCTTTCCATGATCATTTCTCTACCTCGCGTTCCCTCTTTGATATTCTCGTATTTAAAAACTCTGTCACTAACATAAGAAAGCGTCACAATAGACTTCAGACCAAAGGCCCACGTCAGGATCCTCTCGCAGAATCATTTCTTTCTTGGCCCCCCCCTTTGACCATTAGAGGACTGACCTGAATTTCTTTCCTCTAAACGCTTTTCCTCAGTACTTTGACAAGTTGAAGACTGGGAGAAGAGCTCAAGAAGTTTATCCGCAGCTCCCATTCCCTTTATAGAGATCGGCGAGTCTCTTTTTAGACTCTCCGTGAACTTTCTTGTTTGGTCCCCTCTGTATTCTACCTCTCCTCTCCCTTATCTACCTTCCCTCACCCTCTTAGACTTCGGACTCTAGGCCAGAAGATGATGTTCCCAAATCCTCCCCCTGCCCACCTCAGGGAATCTGCCGTTCTCTGTACAGTATCAAAATTTGGAACAGGTTGCTATAGATCATTCATCACTGTCTTCCTCTTGTTTACATACTCTTCCCGACTAATATCCGGAAAAAACCTATCTACTGCCGAGCTTCTCCTTTCCCTCCAGAACTGAGCTGGCTTCTGATTGTCGTTTTCCCCTATTTCGAGAGCTTTCCTCCCCTATCGCTCTATCTTTAGGACAAGTTTTCGTAGATGCTTCATTGGCCCCTCCTGGTCCAACGTCGATCCCCCCTTTATCTGGTAATTCAAAAACTTGCAAAATCAAAGACTGCCCAGGTCTTAATCTGCAAAACGGACCCCCTTTTCAGTCTCTCCTGCGGTGGACCTTCTCGTTCTCTTTGACTCAATAGACCCGGAGAGACCAACCCCGCAACCCCCCCCCTTCCGATCGTTTCCCCCCTTCCCGATCTCGTCCCCACACCAACCACAGTTCTTGAATTTGACGGTTCCAAGAGAAAAGCCCCATCCCCCCTGTCTAATACTCTTCCTATTTCAGGTTTTCCTTTTCTCCTTCACTCTGTCCCATTTTGCCTTTTTTTCTCTTAAGCTAGTCCCTTTTCCCAGCGTCCCCCTCTTCCCCCTCCAAGCTCCAAGATCTACAGAGAGAGGTTTCCGGAGGGTTCTCCACCTTCCCTCCTTTACAGTCTCTTAAGCCCCCCTCCTTAAGAACGTAGAGTCTCCCTTCGACCCTCTCCTGCACAGAATCCTCTCTTGGAAGTCCCCCAATGGGGGACCGCCGGTCCCCGTTGAACTCTCCTTTTTTTTATACGTGTTACACTGATCCCTCCCCTCCTCCTTCAGATATCCCCACCCTCTTGACTCTCCCCCCCGTCTCCCTTAGAACGTGGTATTCTCTCTCCTAAGTTGTTTTTTCTTCTTTTCCCTTAGAGTCTCAGCTGAACTCAAGGAATGTGCCCCCATCGGTGGCAGGGGCTTTCCTGCTTCATTTATTCCGTTTTTTTAAGTTTTTTTCTTCTCTCCGACCTCGGGCATCTTCACCTCTACTCCCAGTCCCATTTTTTTCCCTTCTTCATATTTCCTCTTTTTTTTCATTGGAGTGGGGTTCCTCGCCTGAACAATTAAGTGCCTGTTCTTGGCCTGAATACCTAGTTTGTCCTTTTTTCAACATTCCTCTCACCACTCCGATACTATATCTTACTTAATTAGTTTTCCCCCCTTATATCTTTCTCGTGGGGACCCCCCCCTTTCCTCTATCCTCAAATCCGAGGACCAGGCCTGAACTTTTCCGACCCCCTTTCTTCTTTCGAATAGGTGGTCTCGGTCTTTCTGGGTTTTACCTAGCTGGTCCCCCCCCCCCGGGACCCCCTTTGGGAGTCTTTTTTTCTCCTAGATCACGGAATTAGGAGACGGTATCATGGACTAGGTTTTTTCCTTCTCGTCTTTCACACTCCTCCGCTCCGGCTTATTTCCAGTCCTTTCTCCTCCCTTAGGTGTCTTTTCCTTTCCCCGTCACGGGGGTTTCCTTTTTCCTCCTGACAAAGTCCCTTCCCGAATCAATATCAAGTCCTCGCTCGGCTTTCCTCTCCCCCTCCCTCCCCCCCTGCAAGATTTTCGCGTTAGACTACTTGAGCGCTTTTCTATTCGCCCGCCGTCTCCTCCCAAAGACAATACTCCCGCTCTCTCTTCCTGTTCCTTTATTCTCAAATCTCTTGGCCTCAGAGAGACTCGCCCATTGCAAGAGTGTGATCTATTCACCCTCTTCGACTTACGACGCTTTCTTCTGATCGAGCATGGACACCTTTTCTCCCCCAAACTGAATCGCTTCCGGAGTCCTTCCTCCCCCCGGGACTGAGGAAGGAGGTTAAACCTCTCGAACTTTCCATTCCCTTTCCCTGACTTTTCTCAGGGTCGGCCCGCAGTCGCTCCCGAGAGTTTGGCGTTCTCCCTCCCCCTCCCTCCCGATGAGCTCCCTTGCATCACATTTCGGAGAAGTTCTTCTCTTAAGCCGGAGTGCTATCGGCTCTTATTACCCCTTTTTTTTTGAATGTGGTGAGGGTTTAAGGAAGTTGAAAGGGCACGACCTTTATCCCCCCTCCTGCGAGGGGCCGCCGCCCTTGTCCTCCTCCGGTGGTGGCCTTTCCGCTTTCGAGTCTCCGGACTGAGTGAAAACGTTTTATGTGTGTGGACGTCCGAAGATCATTTGCCGAACCTTTTCTCACTCTTCCTCTTTAATACTTTCGCTGGACCTGGTGAGATTTTACCAGCCGGGCTCTGCTAGATCTCCCTCTTTTTTATGTTCCCTTTCAGGCTTCCGTAGAGATGATCACCGACACCCACTAATGGTGACCCAGATGGCTTTTCGGACTCTCCCCGCGGGTGCCCAATTCCCCTAGTCCGATTTTTCACAAAATCACCAACCCCCGACTAGAAGAAGGCCTAATCATCAAGAACGTAGCTCTACTGCCTGCGCGCCGTTTTCTCTCTTTTCCTTTTTCCTCTTGTGGGTTTTTTTTCGTCATGTCAAATCTCGAATTGAGCGTATTGATTTTTTTTGTAATACTTTTCTATTACCTGATTGTATAGTTCTTCTTCCCATGGCCCTTGTATAGGCACAAGCTAGCGGTCACCCCTCTTGTTGTCGGGGGAGATCTACTTTTTTTTTCCTCTTACGGAGCCCCCCCGGAATCTCGGTGGCATTCGAGTCGAAGGATCTTTTTTTTTTTATAGTTCCCGAGGAACCGCCTTTCTCACTTTAGCCCCCCCCAGAGGGATAAAGGTTTCGCGCATGATCTTCTTCAACACCAGAAAAGTTTCACAATAACGCCTCGTCCTCTAACGCGGATTGTACGATTGATGATTCGTATACCCTGATGCCGGGCGTCCTTAGAGTATTTGAAGAAGTTCATATCCCACTCTCCCCCTAGATCGAGTCCATCTACTCCCTGTAGCCCATTCCGTTTCCTAAGATTAGCTTTTGCATGAACCCCGGAAGAGGTTCGTCCTTTCTAGAGATGCCCCGGCCTCCGGTGATTTTTGGGATGCCCAGCTTCTTTCAGGAGACTGCGCGCCGATTTTCATAAAATTACGTTCGGGTTTGCACTGACACAGTCTTTCATCTTTTCCACCCCTCCCCGAAGTTTTCTTTGGGTTTTTTTTTCTGGCCCTTCCGTTTCTCGTCGCCCTCATTGTGCTGGCAAGGGTGCATTCTTTCAGGAGCCATCCTCCTTTTGAAAGATCTCCGACTTCTAGATCTCGGCCCTTTTTTTCAGAGCTGGACCCCCCCCAGATATATGAGGCCGCGTTTTCCCCAGCATCACCCCTTCTAGACGAGATGCTTTATTGTTCTTCAGGAGATCGCTCTCTATCTCCCTCGCTCCTCTCCCCTAGCGGCGGTAGATCTTTGAGAAATGTGGCTGATTTTTTTGGGAATACCTCCCCTTTCCAGGTCTTGGCCTTCGGACTCCATCGCTTACGACCCATCGAACTAAGATCTCCCCCTACACATCCCTTCCTTTTTAGAGCCCATCCCGTCTGCACCTTTAGCCGGCGGATTCCCCTTTTATCGCTTCCCCTGTCTCCTGGAGAACACCTCGGCCAGTTTCCAACCTTCTCTAGATCGTCACTGTCGATTAGCGTCCCCTTGCGCCCTGGAGGGACCCCCGGCACTGCCCGGTGAGGTTTTCCCTGCTCGGATCCAGCCCGACGATCCCACCGATTCGAAGCTTCCGGCCTGATCTCCCAGAGCTTCTTGTTCCCTCACATGTGTCCTTTCCTTATAAGCGCTCCGCCCCTGGCCACGGTCACCACTTCTGCCTTTTGAAGAAAATTCATGAAGAAGGTTCTGCGAGGTGTCTCGGATTTCAAAAACTTCACTATCGGTTTCTTCCGCCACACTCTCCGGATGCCCCTCCCCTTCCCCCCCCCCCAAGACGGACACTTTAAGAAGCTGAGGCACGCGAGGAGCATTGGAATGAGACTTTAGCAGTTGTCAGACCTCTGACCCTTTCTCTTCTATCCGACGACCCGCCTCCCCGATCACTGCCCTCCCTTTCTCTCTCAGAAAAAGTTTTAGAGATTACCCCGAGCACGGTACTCCCCCCTTCTCTATATATTTTCATCCCCTCTTTGGTGTGATTTCTTCTCCCAGTTCGCGCTTCCTTTGGGCGGATGACGCCTCTTTCACTCGGAGAGCGTTTTTCTAGCACTTTTTTAGTACCTTTTTCCCCTTCCAAACAAAGGGAATCGTCACCGCGGAAACCCCCACAAAACCCCCCCCCCGGCGGCCCCATGTCCGCTCCTTTTAAGGCTTAGTGCCTTTTTTTTTTTCTTAGTTTTTTTTCTTTTTAATACGCTCCGTTTCCGGTGAGGGCCGATGATGTTGAAGGTGGGACGCCCGAGAAAACAGCAGTAGGACCGTCTTCATGTGCCTTTCTGCTATCCCTTTTTGGTTTGGGGATCGCGGGCGCTCCTTCATTGCTTCTCCCCCCTTTCGAAGCGGAATATCTTCCACCTACGGGACGATCTAGTTAGGGGAGGGTAGGAGTGCCGCGGCCGTGTTAATCCCCCTTTCGCCCCTCATAACAGGGTTCTTCTTGGACCCTCCCCCCCCCTCCTGGTTGGAGACCTATCTCGAGACGGGGGCGACTGGCTGTGGGCGTGTATAGGAGGGACTGGGAGCCTCTCCCCCAGTTCCGCCTCTGCCGGCGCCTCTAAGTTCGGTTCCTTGGTCTCTCTCTGGTCCTCCGGAACGGGATGTGTTTCTGATAGGGTAGTCCTCTCCCCTCCTCCAATTTTCGTGCGACAGGTTTCCCTCGGTCGGTCCTTCATTTCCAGAGATCCGGCCCCCTCGCGTCGATTTGAGAGGTAGAGGAGCTTCCGCCCCTATATGCCGCCTCCCCCCTAGCAAGCCATTTTTTGATCGTTCTTTTTTTCAGTCACGCTCTTCTCCTTCTCTTTTTTTGATTCCTCGCTACGGCCCGGCGCCCGGAAGCGACTCGAGCTGGAGGAGATCTCGCTCGATGTCCTGACTCCCTGAGTGCACCTTTCCTTCCTTGACTTTTTTTTTTTTTTGAGTAGATTTAATCTCTTCGACCGTGTTCCGCAGCGACTGCCGTCGGTTGTGAACCTATGTATCCCCCCCAACTCTGCGATTGTTTCCTTTTTCGAGACCCTCCGGGTTCCTTCTTCGCAGTCTGTCCTATCCCTTGGGCGTTTCACCGATCCCGGCCAGTTTCGGAGAGCGACCCTGAAATTTATCTCTCGACGAACCGGCTTTCCTTAACGGCTTTTTTGGTCGAGGAGCTTTTTTTGATTTCCCCCTTCCCCTTTTCGAAGGCATTTCCCCGTAGGACGCTTACGCCCGGTCGGGCCGCAAGCGAGCGTCCCCCCAAGAATACTGTCCTTCGGGGAGCCGGCGCCCTCCTGACGAGGCGATGTGACCCCTTTTTTTTTTGTTCTCCCCGTCTGCGCTCCCTTGCTCATCACGCTGCAGAAGGCGCTACGACTTCGCTTGGAAGCCCTTTGCCGCCCCCCGCGATGTGAGATCGCGGAGCACTTCGACGCCTTCCAACTTGTGCGCATGCCGCTTTGATGGGCTCCATCGAAGGGTTGCGCTCAGGATCTCTCCCCCTACCCTTTGGTGTATTTTTTTCCCGAGCTTTCCAGAGACCCCGGGTGTCGCCATTTTGCCTAGGATCAAGAAAGAAAAAAGCTCAAGATAGAAGAAGTACAACCCCCCAAGAAAAAGACGCTCGTTGAGGACTCAGTTCTT
>Ga0179591_1486130_pt1 | contig 12547 bp, 14 predicted proteins | sample CZOMad2_1_08_16f_FD_182891 | JGI IMG/M metagenome (GOLD analysis project Ga0179591, IMG submission 182891) | Vadose zone soil fungal communities from Angelo Coast Range Reserve, California, USA - CZOMad2_1_08_16fungal (PacBio error correction) | ecosystem: Environmental > Terrestrial > Soil >... | reverse complement strand
CCTTTTTCGAACGAGAACACAATGGCCTCCTTCCCCCTTATCGGTACACTCGCACCTATCTTCCAACAGGGTCGCCATCTCCACCTTCCCCCTTTTTCATTTGAACCACAGCAGAGAGATTTTCCCTTGAGCGGCAACGGAAACTTTCCTTTCTTTCGCTTGGGGTCAGCTTTCCCCCCCCCCAAGCAGAAATTTTTGGAGGGAGAGAATTCTTTTTTAGCCTTTTGCGGAACCCTCTCTTCAACCTCCGAGCTTCACCAAGAAAGGGACATTCTGTTGCGTCTGCTCTCTTAAGGACGTGCCGGCCTTTTCCCTTGGTGCGCCGGTCCTTCCCTCAGCAGTGCATGGGCATTTCTTTTGCCGCTCATCTCAGATAAGAAGAAGGGATTTCTTCTCGCAGCATAGGACTGCCTGCGCGCTCTCTAATGCCTGTGCTCCTGCTTTCGTCCAGGGAACCTTCCCTCCTGTGAGACACGATCAGGCTTCCCCGGGCATCCGTCACCTCCTTTTTTGTCCTAGACGATCACGCTCTTCAGGTGGTGACCATTTTCTGGCCGCCATCCCTCTGCACGGGCGCCATTGTTGTCTTCTCCTCTATCGATCGGAAAATGCGGGCCAGCCTGCCCCCTCCTGTACTTCTCCGCGTTTGACCAGGTGATAGGTCCCTCTCTAAACTTGCACGGACCCATTTGCGCCACCAGATGGCTGCCGTCCTTTTCTTCCATGGAATCATGGACTTCAGGCATTCTGCCGTTCACTTTCCCTGTCTGAGGATGCACTCAATGTCATTCATCCCCTAAAAAAATGAGATTTTCCACCATCCTTGAGGTCACGATGGGAGAATCCTTTCCATTTTAACCCGCATCTGGTCGTCCGGTTTCCCTTCTCATTGTTGAGGGCTGGGAACGTTTTTTCCGAGATCTCCTCAAGCAGCTTTTTTTTTTCAAACAGAGAGGCGATTTCGCCTGCAACTTCACTTTTTTTCCTTCTCCTGCAATCGCGCCTCCGAGGCCGTTTTTTTTCCTGGCGTTTTACCAAATTTCCTAGTGCCCCTGATTGCTTTCAATGTTTTCTAGGGAAGCTCAAGCTACAAGTCCCCCTTTTTTTTCGATATTTGCGTAGGGAGTGCTGTGACGGGCCGAAGACTTTTTTTCCCCCCCCTCTTCATCCGATATCATCCTTTTGTTGGATTCAGTCTTATCGGCCCCCTGCTCTACTGAATGCGCGTTCCCCAACCTCTCCACGAACGGTTCTTTCCTCCTTTTCCCATCCATCCTGTCGTCAAAAATCCCTCGAATCGTGAGCGCGATCTCTCTTTTTGAAGAAATACCTTCTCATGAAGTGGCCTGTCCTTTTTCCCCCTTTTTTGACAGCGAATTCTCGGAGCATTCCTCGCATCAGCGCGTGAATTGTTCTTTTTTCTTGGACGATCATGAAGTTTTTCAGCCACGATAGCAGTTGCGCTCTTGCCTTTCTCCCTTCTGCAGTTCGTGTGAGCCGGCACCAACAACCACCAGCTAACCCTTTGGTTTCGCCTGGGGAACCAACGCCATCCCTTTCGGTCCGCCACCAATACACACCCCCGCCCAACCTCCCCCCCCAGCGTCGCACATGGTTTTTTTTTTCGCGGCCCGATGAAATCTTCCCTCTTCCACCACCGCGACCGGGGCGGGTGCTCTCCGCCCACTTTCCCACCAGCGCAGGGGCCCCCCGGTGACAAAAAGCCCTCCCCCCTTTTTCCCTTGCAGGAGCCAATGCCCTTTGCCTAAGCGGCAACCACACCTTTTTTTCAGCCCACGGTGAGGCCTTCCGGGTTCGCGGCCCCCTCCCTTTCCCCCCAATTGCCATCGGGCTTCAATGACTTATTCAAGGCGACTTCCCCCTCGGAACCTTAGACAACGCCATTCCCCAAATCGTCAGCGATAGGTCCCTTCATCGCCCCTTAGGAAAATCAGCAATCGGCACGGCTCCCTCCACAAGAAGATGTTCGGCACCCTCATGGCGGGAATAGGAAAGGCTTTTCCTTTCCGTTCCCTTCCCTACTTCGATCGAAACGCCATCCGCAATCCTCGCCCCGCCTCGCCTCGGGCTTGCATCGCAATCCTCCCTCTTCTGCCTCATCAAAGCGTCACCGCGAGGCGAGCTTCTTTTCGACGATTATTCTCCCCCCCGTGCCCGGCAAGGTTTCAGATGTCGGAGGCCGGGCAACTTCGGATTTGATGTAGGATCGTACTAGACGCTTAAACGAAGCCCCCCGCGCCCAGCAGTTCCTCCCGAGTAGGGGATCTTTGGGTGAGGGAGATTCCCCCGCTGGAGGGTTAGCTCTCATCTATTTCTAGACTGTTAGGAGATTCCCAAGAGGTTTTACTGATACGCTCGAAATATATAGTCATAGGTTTTTTTCCTTTGTTTCTTGTCTTTCGCGGTTTCCTCTTGGTTCCGAAAACGATCCAAGCTGGAGAAAGCCTCTTTCTCTGCGAAACCAGCGAAATCCCCATTCCCTCCCCCCCCCCTCGACGCACTTACGAGGGCGCCCCCCCCGATTCTCCCTGCTTGTTTTGAAAGAGGCGTTGCTCTCGATTCCGAACTTCTAGGCCGAAAGCAACTCGATTTCCCTTGAAGTTTCCTTTCTCCCTTCAACAACCTGGTGTCGAATCTTTGACAGCGGCTAGGCCAGCGCTTTTTCTGACGAGCGGGGCCTTTCGTCGTTCTTTTTCCCCCTTTCGCGCTGATGTAGGATGAGATTTTAACCGTTGCATCCTGGTGGCGACTCTTGTAGGAGGTGGTGACGATCTACGTCGGGCCGGCTCTCTCGACGACGTGGCGATTGCCCTCTCGGTGCGAAAAGCTGTTTTTTCCGTTGCACGGTGCCGATGAGCTGGAATGTCTATTCTCTTTCAGGGCGCTCGTTGGCGGACGGGGGCTTGGCGCGAAGTTTCCCTCTTCTTTTCCTGGCCTAGCAGTGGGTCTACCCGGCATTGAAGCCAATTTGTCCCCCCCTTTTCCCGGAGAAGATGATTTTGACGCGGTGTTGACGTTTTTGGGCGTCGGCGAAGATACGTTCTCTTTGTGCCGATGTATTCCTTGGCATTCTGCTTTTTTTTGCGGCTGTTGTCACAGTTTTGCGTCAGCGTTCTTCGAGTTTGTCACGGGGCTTTTCCAGCGACCCGCCCCTTCGCCGGTGTTGAAGCTAAGTTTTTTTTTTCCGCAACCCGCTCTCTTCGGACGAAACATGGGCGATTCTGGTATTGGTGGCGAAGCCGCCGCCCCTTCGTTGCGTTGTGTCCTTTTCCCGGGCGAAACCCTTCCGTCGACCGTAGCTTTTTTCACGAAATGAGCCTTGCCGGGGCGCGGTTGCCAAGCCCGAGCGAACTGCTCCTTTTTTGTTACCTTCTGGAGAAAACTTCATCAGTTGCAAAAAAGCTCCCCTTTGGTTAACGGAGGCGCGCGAATTCGCTTCACCTAATTGGATTCACCCTCCCGAACCCATTCAATTTTCCCTTTGGTGGTCCCGGCACAGCGTGGCTATTCCTCTCTTTTTGACGAACAGGGATGCTTTTAGAGGACCTTCGTGGATTTTGGTGGGTCAACGATCGAAACAGAGCGCTTGTGAGCATGCTCCGAAACTTCAGGACTTCAAACAAAAAGGAGAGCTTTTGTGCGGGCGGGCCCTTTTGCTGCCCCGCGCCTTCCAAAAGATAGACCCCCCCTTAGCGTGGTGTCGCTGGCAAGGATGCTTTTCCTTTCCCCCCATTTTGAACGTCGGGCATCCTCCCAATCGCGCCAATTTTAAAACCTCCCTTACCCGGCCTTTCGGCTAGAAGTCCCGAAATCTTACCACCCTTCTTTTACGGCGACGATTCGCCTCTCGCTTTTCCGATGCGCGCCTTGAGGAGCTATCTCCCCGTTCAGACATCAACAAGGCAAACGGCAATGGGCCGCCCCAGACTCCCCCTTCTGGCGTGAGGTTTAAAACTGTGAAACACGGCTTTCTCCCTCTGTACCATCCGGATCGGGGTTTGAGAACAGGCTGTGGGGTCTTCGAATGAGATGCATGTCCCCCCCACTGTTGAAGCCCAGCGTGAACGGGACATAGGCCCCTTACTCTTTCAACATAGACTCTCCCCAAGAATAAAGCCCCTTTTTTCCGTCGAGGCCCATGCTGTTGGCCTTAAATGTTTTTTCTTCGATGAGAATATCACCTGGCACCTCCGGCAAGACAGTGACGGGCGCGCGTTCTTTCCTTTTCCGATCCTACGAGGGAGATCAACCCTCTCGACAAAAAAAATGGCGACCGTGCATCCTGGATGGCTGTCCCTTTAGCATGCGGATAGTCTAGGACAACCCCCTCCCCCTTTCTGGTCTCGACCGCCTGCTCGTGGTTTTTCCAGGATTGCTGGCAAACAATTCCCTTTCCCCCCTCCCCCCTCAAGCGGGGAGCACAGCCTTGAGAGATCTCCTTTTTTTTCCAAGATCATTCGCCCGCTTGAGGACGCACCCCCCCCTTTCCTCTTGGCCGCTTCGGCCGGCGGCGCTGCACAATTCCTTTTTGCAATGCGGGGAGCCGGTCTGCAAACCAGACGCTCCTCTTCAGGCCGTCTGTTACGGGGGACGCGATCGTTCGCAAAGAAGACTTCCTGGGTGAGCTCGGAAGTGCTGCACTGAACTGATCGTTTTTTCCCGAGAAGCCACGCGGGGCGCTTTTTGCACAACAGTGCCAATTCTTCCCCAGCTGCCCCAAAGCCTACGAACGTTTTCTTTTCGCTTTTCCGTGGCCGTCCTCCCCCGGCGTTAAATCTCTTTTTCTTTCAAGGTCTAACGTGGTGAGTTCGTTTCTTCTCGGCTTGCGGAGTGGTACCGATAAGTTTTGCCTAAAGTACTGTCTCAGTACCTCCCCGCGATGCCACGGCCTTTGAGGCTCCTCATCCGCGTTGTTGTTGTTTCTCTCTCCCTCCCGTGTCACGCGGGTAGAAACGAGAACACCAATCCATTAGGAGACAGTACTCCCTTCTTTCCCTGAAGCCTATCTGCACACTTTCACCACGTGAGACCTTGCCAATTTGTCCCCCCTTCTCCTTCCTTGTGTTGCGTAGACCGGTTGAGCCGGCCACAGAAAAGCGGACATCTCCCTTGTCAGATTTCACCCCTGGCAGACGGTTGTTACCTTTTTTCCGCCCTTCGACACGCGGGGATTAATGGTGCCCTTGCGAAAACAGCTCATCCCTCGCTCACCAGCAAGGCCTGTATCGCGTCACCCTTCCCCCTTTCCTCGCGCGTCTGGTTTTCACTTGGTATTTTGGCCTCGGCGCCACCCCCCTTTTTCAGCGCCTTTTGACGCTCCCCTCCGACCGCCGCAGCTGCCGCACGCGGGCTCGCCAGCATAGGACATGATATTCTTTGTTCAACGATTGGCGTCCAGGGAACTCTTCCTGGCCGCAACGAGCAGGCTCTTTGCATCCTTCACCGAGGGCGGTAGTTCCTCCAAGAGCATGACTGCGTGCGTCTGCAGACACCCCCTCCCCGTTTGCAAGGTCGCAATTGTTGGCTGACGGTTGAGCGGTTCCTCTTTTTCTTGCCCAGAATGCCAGCGCTCTTCTCTATGTATCCGAGTTGCCTTTTTCTCCTTAGCAGAGAAATCAAGTGAACTGGACACCATGCGCAACCATCATGGCCCCATAAATGGGCCCAATAATGAAGGAGAGGTTGACCTTTCCTCCCCTCTGGAATTCAAAACGTAGTTTAGATAGCAATTCTATGGCACCCGCGTCTGATCTCCTTTAATCCGGATGGTAGATGGATCTGTGGAAACCATTCCTTTTTCCCCGGGCAGCCTTTGTTCGGCCGGTTCGTGCATTGCCGTTTTTCCCTTTTTTCAAGGCGATATCTACCTCAAGGCATTTCCAACGCGAGAGGCGATCGTTCGCCTTTTTTTTCCCTTCCCCCTGTGGTAAGGATTCGCTGCAATCTTTCTCAGGCCGTTGTCGTGGAATTCCCTTTTTCCTCTTTTGAATAGTGAAAATGATTGACCCCTCTCAGGGATACTCCCCCTCCCCCTCTACACCACGCTAATTTGCATGGTTTTTCGATATTTTTTTCTTTCCCCCAAGTAGGCTCAGCCGTGGCCCCCCCCTTTCCGCCAGCACACCGATCTTCCTTTCTCCTTTTGTTTTCATTCTTATCTGAAACCGTTTCTTCTATACGACTGCGTTACCCGAAAAAACCTCTCAACGAACGGTTCTTGCCTCCCCCTCCCCCTATCCCTGTTCGTCAAAAATTTAGGATGAGAAGTCTTTTTTCTCGCAAGAGGGTGACGCTTCTCCGGAATTGAATTGAGTGTTCCCAACCGTCCTGTGAAGCGAATTCTCGACGCCTACGTTTCCCAATCAGCGCGCATGGCCCTCCTTCCTTTGGACGATCATGAAGTTTTCCCCTTTCAACTCTTCGCAGTTGCGATCTGCCTTGTTTGTTCCTTTTGCGCCGGCAAACAACGAAAACCCCCACGGCGACGGCGCGCCTGTAAATTCGACTTTCCAAAGAAGTGGCGGAGGCTTCTAATTGGCTCAACAGCGAGAAAATGGGTTTCTCCCAACGCGAGCGGGTTCGTTCCCCCCTTCCTTTTTCCCCCACTAGCTTCAAACCCAGCGACAGGGTGGGCGATGAAGTCCCCCCCCTCCCCCCCGACGTTCCACGGTGAAACAGCCTCCCCTCCCTGGCAGAAGGCCAATGAAAGAGGGTGACCGAAATCTTCCCTCGAAGGGTTCTTCGTCCCGGGAAGAAAGCTCCCCCCCCCCCCCCCTTCCGGGTCGCGGCCAAGCCAGTTTCCTCCCATATGCATGGCTCGCCCACGGCGACACAATGTCGCCATCGGCCTGCCACCGCCATTCCGCGCTCGTCGCGGCGTCCCCCCCCAAATTCCACTTCAATCTTCTTCAACGCGCGCCACTTTTTCGGCACCCGCCTCCCCACCCAGTCGGATCGCCACGGCTCGAACGCGCCGCTAGTCTTTCGATCGTCACCTCCTCCTCTCGCCACCAGGAATGCCTCGCCGACCTAGGGTTGCATCGTCACATCGACATCAGCGCGCTCTTCAACGGACTTTCGGAATTCGCCGCTTGGGATGCAAGTTAGCCCGGCCCCGGCAGTTTTCTCCCTTCAAAACTTCAACTTTTTTTGATGTAGGAATAGGCTATCCCTTCCGATGCGCTTAAAAGAGATTTCCAGGCCGACCCAGCCCTTTCCGTAGGGGAGTAGTGCGAAGTTTCTTAGGGAGATGGCCCCTATTTTAGGCGTTCGCCTCTTTTTAGGCTTTCTCGTCTTCCGGGAGAAGCGACCTCTTTTTTTCAACGCGACAGACATCTTCCTCTTTTTTCTCTCTCCGTTGTTGTGTTTTCTTTTTTTTCAGGAAAAAAAGCTTTCCCCTTTTCCCACGCCGAGAAATCCTCGTGGCCGAGAGATTTTTTCTCGGACAGACAGCACCTTAAAAAGACATTCTCCCAAATGAACGCCAAAAGACGAGGGCCCTCTATTTTCCCCCCCCTTCATTTTGGATCCTTCGGCGTTGATTTTCAGCGCCATCGACTTCCCTAGTCCTTGGCACTTGAAGTTGACAGCTCCCCCCCATGCTAAACATTCCGGGCAGGGTTCCGTCTTTTTGCGACGGAAGTACCTCAGAGAGCTTCCTCATCCGCAAGCCGCGCGGTGAAGTCTTTTTCGATGAGTGTAGGATTGCGCAAGAAATCTTTCTCCTCCTGGTGGAGCAGATGTAGACGGACGGGTGAGAAAGTAGGTTAATGCCTTTGGCGGCTCTCTTGGAGAGGCACCGACAAGTAGGTGTTGCTGGCTTCTTTGCGCGCCGTTTCTTTTCCTTTCTTGGCCGTGTATGTCGAAGGTCGCCCTTCCGAGAGCTCGTTGCCGAAGGTGGACGAAGTTTCTGCGGACATTGTGGTGAAGTCAGACTGGGAATTCCTCCCCTGGCAATATTTTTTTTGCAGGCTTCTCCCCACCGACGCGGTGTTGGATCCTGTTCCGTCACAGTCGGCAACCAGGGTCGTCCTTTGTTCCGATGTCGGACAAAGCTCATATTCTGCCTTTTCCCCTTTTTTGTTTGAGGATGTTCTTTCAGAGTGATCCCCCCTTTCTTGGCGCTGCTGTCACGTGGGTCAGTTCTTGTCCGAACCGGTCGCTTCTGTAAGCATAAGTTGGCCGCCCCCCTCTCCGCGGTGTTGGAGATTCCCCCCCCATGGCGAAGATGTATTAGATTTCGTATTTTTTTCCGCAGACGGCGTTGCTTCCCGGGCGACGACCCCCCCTCTTCGCGAGTCGCCGTTAGATTGTTCGTTTTTCTTCATGAGCCTGGAAGGTCCCGGTTCCCTCTTTTACTGCGAGAGTTGCAAGCCGCCTCTAAAATTAATGATCGTCCACTCCAAATGAACGCGATTACCAATTTCCTTCTTTCTTAACGGAGGGGCGTCGAACGCTTCAACCTGGTCCTTCTCGGCAAATTACAAATTCAATTTCCGGGTGGTACCCGTCACAGAGTTTCTCTTTTTCTCATCTTGATTTTTGCGCAGGGATGATTCCCGATTCGGGCATATACTTTGTCACGATCTAAAACTTTCTGAGCATGCCCGGAAAAGGGACCCGTAGATAGATCCTTTCCCCTCTATTTCAGGATTATAGGGGTTCTTTCCCCCGGGCTGCGGCACCTCCGGAGCCGAACGTTTTCATCCCGCCCCCCCCCCCCCCAAACCATGAAAAGTAGCTTTTGGCCATGGAGGCTTTCTCTCCTTGCGGAAAAAAACCGTTGTTTTAACGTCGGGCACAATTGGAACTATATTCCACCATCGTTTCCCTTTCCCGACAAAGGCATCTCTTCTCCTTTTGAACTCCTTAACCACAATTGAAGTTGCAGACCTTCTATGGCGAACCTCTCTCTCCCCCCGCGCGCGATCGATCGGCTTGTGAACACAGTTCCATTCTGCAAACGGCAATGGCCGCACCGGCTCCCCCACGCTGCCGCTGTCTTCCATGTAAAAACTGTTTCCATCGGACATGCTTCGGAGTTGGAAAGCTTCCTTTTTGGTTCGACCCGAGCGAATGATTTTTCTCCAATTGGTGAAGGCCAGGGACTTTTTAGCGGCCTGACCTGTCAACCTCGCCCCAAAGCATCCCTCTTTTTCTAGTGCCCTTCTGGTGGCGCAAATGGTGGTTCGTGATGGCTCTCCTTACCCGGAAAAACGCGGAAGAAATTCTCTTGCGCGCGATGGCAGTTCTTCCCCCCCCTTCTTCCAGATCTAGGCGATCAACCGATCCGCGCAACAATGGCTTCCCTTCTTGTCCGGGTTCAGGCAATAGTCTTACGCAGCATGAAGCGAGTACGTCTGGACAATCCCCCCCCCTTCTGCGTGTGAAGGCTGCTAGACTTCCCTTTTTCCGGATTGATTGAAAAATAAATGGCTCCACGCCGTGGTATCCCCGATAGAGACTCCCCAGTCAGATGATGGCTCTTCGGCGCAAAAATAAGAGAGGCGGATAGTGACTAATCTAAGGCGGTTCTCTTCCTCCTGCCACTGCTTGCCGCACCATTTCCCTTTTCTTTCCCCCCGGCACGGCGTAACGGGGGACGCGATCGCCTCTTAAGTCCGATCCCCTTTCGGAAGTTGCCTGACTTTTTTTAGCAAAGGCGAAACCAAGAGGACCTCTCCCTTTTCCCCCTCCGCGCCACGGCACAACCGTTCCCCCTTTCTGCCTTTTTTGAAAGCGGGACCAAAGCGCCCTTGTTGCCGGGACTTTCCCCCTTTTTTCCAAACAGCGTTAAATTATCTTTTTGGTTTTTTCAAATTGCAATTCGTTAGTTAGATGGCTTTTTGTACCGATTAGTTGGTGCCCTTTTTTTTCCCCCATTGGTTCTAGTTCGACAAGCGCTGCACCGGTTTGCGGATCTCTCTCTCCTCTTTCGAGAGATCCGCAAAGCCCGTGGCATTTTTTTCCCCCCCCCAATGGACTACTGAAGACAGTACTTTCCCCCCCCTTTTCTCCTGCGTACATCGCAAGCCTATCTGAACAAAGTTTTCTGCCCGTAACGCAACGGTCCCCCTTTCTTTCCACCCAGCAGAGAGATCCTTTCCAGGCAACGGAAAAGCGGACATTCTTTTTCTTTCACCCACCAGCAGAAAATTGGCAAGACGGTTTGCCGTGGCGCGGATTTTTGGGGTGTTCGGGGCTTCTCTTTTTCTACCACAGATATTTCATCGTTTGGCATCGAGCTTTTACCAAGCAAGTTCTCGCTCGGCGATAGAGTCCAACGTGAACCTTGCGCGCGTTCTGGTTTGCCCCTTGGTTTCCTTCCCGCAGTGCATGAGTTTCGCACGACGGCGAGCGGCACCTCTCCTTGATTTTGTTCGCGCAACGCGGGTCTCCAGCAGCCTTCTTTTTTTTGGCGGCGATCTCTTCCCCGCTTGGCGTCCAGGAATTGTCCTCCCCCTTTCTCCCCCCGATCAGGCGTCGAGACCATCTTTAAAGAGGGCGGGTGATTCTCCTTCTTCACGCTTCGATGCTGCGGGACCTGCCACGATGGCTTTTTTTTTTCCCCGACAATTCTGCCTGTTGCGATATCTTTTTTTTCCTCCTCCTTATTGGATCGACGAAAAGTGCTTCGCACCAAGCGCGCGCCCTGCCCCTTTCTTAAGCGGTTGCCAGTTTTTTTTCGCCATCACGGCCTCCCCCCCTTTTTTTCGCCACCAGCAGGGCCCTGCCCTCTGAAATCATGAAGGCGAGGTTCCTCTGCCCCGTTCAAGATGACCCCCCCCTTTCGAGGATGCTCTGGTTTCCCCTCGCATCCTTCCAAATTGAGGATGAAATTTTCCCCACTCCGATTTTCTGGTCGATGGAGAATTTCACAGTTTTACCCGCAACGCCAAGCCCGTCCGGTTTCCTTGCCGTTGCCTGTTGAGGTCTGGTCCCGGCATATCTCTCAAGGCAGCAGCGCGAGAGGTCCTTCCCCTTATAGTTCCCTCCGCCTAGGCAACCTTAAATGTTGTGGATTTAGCGGAAATCGGAGATTGAGTGGAGGGTCAATGGGAGTTTTTCGAATGAGAGATTGTTGGTCAGCCGGGGGTTTTTTTTCTTCCGTTTTTCGGTCTGGTTTTTTTTTTTTTTGACCGTTTTTTTTTTTTTTTTTTTTTTGCGGGCCTTCCGGACGTGTCTTGGATAGCTGCACCTCCCTCGACACCCCGCTACTTTGCATTTTGGTTTTTCGATTCTAGTGAGAAAACTACGCAAGTTCCTTTCGCAGAAAGGTTGCACCCGCACCCCTCCCTTTTTATCATTTTTGTTTGCTCTTCCGGAAAAAACAGGTTTTCTTTCCTCTCTACTGACTGAGCGATGTTTTATATCGTGACCCGCACCCTTTCCCGGTATCTGCGACTCCCTGTAGTAAAAAATCCCTCTTTTTCTTGAGCGCGGAGCATCCGCCAAAGCCTTGACAAGAACTCCTCCCCCCTTGGCCTGAAGTTTCAACCCTCCTTCCTCCTTTTTTTTTTTTACGACTCAGATCACAACACAGGCGCGAATTCCTTTTTGAAAACTCATGAAGTTTTCTAAGAAGTCCCCCCTTCTTTTTACTCTCGCAGTTGCAGCTATGAATGTGACCCCACGCGCCAGTCAATTCTCTCGCAGGCAACCCTACAGATAAAGGAGAAAGAGATCCCCCCTCTTGGTAAAATTCGCATGCGGGAACAACCCCCCACGCCGTCTTTCGCAAAAAAATACCGCCCACAGCGTAGACCATTTTTTTCTCCCTCCACCGCGAGCCGGGTTAGAGGCCCCCCGCGGACCACGAGAACGGGGCGTTCTCCCCCCTTTGACAGAAGCGAAACCCACCTCTGCTTCTCAAGATGACGCCCCCCCCAGCCGCAAAAACGGACCTTCTAAGGCCAATGCAAGAGGTGCCCCTGAAGTGCAACATTCGAAGAAGCAACTACAAAGCGTACGTTTCTTCGCCAGCGCGACGGCAGTACCAAACTTCTTATGCCAAGGAGAACGTCCCTCGGCATAGGCAACCTTCGTCCCCCCCCTCCCCCTCACTCGTCCCGATAGGCCGTTCCTTCCTGACCACGGACATCGGACACCTTCTTTTTTCCCAACGCGAGCCCCCTCTTGCACATCAAGAAACCCTACACCATGGCCTTTCTCCTCTCCGCAGAAGGAAGGAAGGCCCGCCCCCTACACGCGGCAATCCTCCCCCTTTTCCCGACCTCGGCGATTGAATAGCCTCCGACATCAGCCGCGCTCCCTCAACGACGTAAACCGCGTTCTTGCGCTGGAGCTCGCCCCTCCCTGTCCCGTTCGAAAAAACGTTCGTTGCAAGGTTTCTCTTTTAAGGAACTTCACTTTCTGCTTGATTTAGGAATTCTTTTCGCGACTCATTTTACGGACCTCGGCGCACTTTTGTCGTGGACGTTGCCGATGGTTTCTCCGATTTGTTCGCATTTCCTTCCAGACGAGGATTCGAGTTGAGCATGTTCGGGCGAACAGCTACCTTTCAGAC
>Ga0179591_1368673_pt1 | contig 12548 bp, 8 predicted proteins | sample CZOMad2_1_08_16f_FD_182891 | JGI IMG/M metagenome (GOLD analysis project Ga0179591, IMG submission 182891) | Vadose zone soil fungal communities from Angelo Coast Range Reserve, California, USA - CZOMad2_1_08_16fungal (PacBio error correction) | ecosystem: Environmental > Terrestrial > Soil >... | reverse complement strand
TCCTCCCCCGCAAACTCCCTTTTTTCCCCCCTATGAAAGTAAGAAAGGCTCTTCCGACGGCAAGTGATGGGCCCTTCTCTCTCTTTTCCCTTTTCCGCCCGGTAAAACGCCGCGTCCGCTTCCCTTTGGAACCCACGTTTTTTTTTCCCTTCGGACCGAGAGAAAGCTCCGAGCCTCCAAAAAACGTCCCTCTTCACGCTTCCCCCAGATGGCCGATCCGCCGCTTCCCTCATCGCAACCAGAGCAAAAAGCCGGCACTCTTCCATGGGAGAATATGCCCTTCCTTTTCTCCCCCCTACCCATGGGGACATGACTCGGGACTTGTCTTGTGTACCAACTCTTTTTGGAGATAGAGGTCCTTTGCTGGGGCACCAAGGGCCCTTCCTCTTCCCCGTTTTTTTCTCTTTCGAAAAGTGGTAAGTGAAAAATTAGTTCGCAAGTGAAAGATTTCCTTTCCCCTTCCTTCATAATTTAAAAGATAGTGTACTATTTTTTTTCGACCACATCCTTCCCCCATCGAGGGTTTTATTTCCCCAGGAGAGGAGAGAGCCTCATCCTTTCCCTCTGGCGATACCCTGATGGCGCTTCCCCCCTTCTTGCTTTGTTTTTCCCCGTGGTTACGAATACTATCCCGAGCGGCCCCCCGCCGCTTGAGCGCGCTTTAAAATCCCGAATAAAGACCCCTTCAAGATATACTCCTTTTTTTCTCTTTTTCCTTTTCTTCCTTCCTTCTCTGGTGGGAGAGAGCGGTAAATGTGAGAGGATAGGGTTCCCTTCTTTTATTATTCCTTTCTCTTTCTCGTAGTAGAAGAGGATCCGTGGTGAAGCGCCTTCCCTCTTCCGGCCGGACCCTCCGGTGTTAGGAAGTTTCTCGCTTTTGTAATTACATTTCCATCTCTTTTCCGATTTTTTCTTCCGATGCCAAATTTATCCGTGTAATAGAGGGGCCCCTTCGATCTCCGTACAGGAGAGAGGTCTTTTCACCCCCCGCGATAAAAGCCCCCTTTCCTCGGTCTTCTTTTGCCGAGAGATTAATGCGTCTTCGAGAGATGCTAGTTGTTTGCTTCTCCCTTCTTTCCTTGGCGATGAAGACCGCGACCCCCTTTTTCCCCCTCGATGGGTTGACCTTCCCTTCTTTCCCCTCTCCCGGAGATCAGAATAATCTTCTTGTACGCGTTGAGGGACGGCTCCCTCCCTTGGATGAAGTAGATTCCCCTCTTTAGGCCTTTTTTTTCCCTTCTCTAGTAGAGGTTCTCTCCCGTCAGCTCGGTACAATTGAGAATCTCTCTCTCCCTTCTCTCGTGAAATAGGAACAGGACTCTTTTCTTCCTGGACTCTTGTTTTTTTTCAGCGAGAAGTAGACTCTTTTCTGTAGATTCGAAACTTCCTCTCTTTCCCTGCATCCCGCGAAGAAGGCGGCTCCGGAGCGCTTTTTTCTTGTTAGCGAACTTGGAATGTCGGCCAGTGCTTTCTGTAGTAAGATATTATCTTTTTCCTCCCCTTTTTTTATCTCGATCGTAAAGCTCTTAGGTAGAGATCATATGCGCTTTTCAGAAGAGAGAATCGATTTCCCCCCCTCCTTCGCGGTCTTTAAGGAACCGATTTTACCATAGTTTTTCTCATCTAGAACGGCAGAGAAAAAAACTGACCTTCTCCTCCTCTTCTTTATCATTCCCTCAAGAATAACGACCCTCTCTGGCCGTTCCTCTCGTGGGCGCTATCGGATGAGAAATTTTCCCCCTCCTTTCTTTCAATTACAACGGATGAGTGTTCTCCCCCCAGCTAGACTTTTTTTCATAGGAGGAAGACCTTCCCCTTTTTCAAATAAAAGGTTTATCTTTTCCCCCTTTGGCCCGGCAACAGAAACGCGTAAAGACGCGCTCTTTTTTTTTATGATTGATCTTCCTCTCCAAAGTAATGAGAGGAAAAGCTAGTTGGTAAGTAACTTCTTGCCACCTCATTTATAAAAGGAAAAGAGGAATACCTCGCGAGGACTCCCTTTCCCATTTAAGAGAGATTAAGAGGTCTTTTGCAGAGAGGTCCACGCGGAACCTACTTCTTCCTTGAGATAGAGCGAGTAGGAGAAGTGCCCCCTTTTTCGGAATTTACTACTTCCCCCCTTTCCCCTGCCTTACATGGATGAACAGTGACCCTTTCTTCTCAATCAATCCCCCCCTATACGGAAGGAAAGATCGATTCAACAAGGTGAAGAGTCGACTTTCCCTTTCCGAGGAGAATACAAAGAAGCCGTAGCCCTCTCCCTTCTCTTAAAACCATCGGCTGTAAAGAGAGGATCCCCCCTTAAGAGGGGCAACTTCTCTTTTTTCCGGCGACTTCTTCAGATTTTGAAGGAGGTGTCCTCCCGGAGAAGGAGCAGCTCACTCTCCAACAGTTTCTTAAGGGGTGGCATAGTGCTCTTTTCGGGGAGCGGTGGTCTTCTCTAAAAAAATTTCCCCCTTCTTTTGTTTAGAGAAAGAGTTTCTCCTCCCCGCTTTAACTCTCATAGAGAGCCAAGCTACAACATCGAATTTTTTTCTTTTCTTTTTTTTTTCTTCCCACAAAGATGTCCCCTTCACTTCTGATCGACGCAGGACTTTCTGATCAAAGATCCTTAGGTTAACGACAACTTCTCTCCCTTTTTTTCCCTTGCCAGTCCTCTTCCGTGGGGAAACAAAGATGAATCCCAATGAGGAGTCTCATGGGTTTCCCTCCCGAAGCCCTGTCCTTCTTACTAGGAAAGGTATGCAGAGTACCTGGAAGAGATAAGAACATTTCTCTCTTTCTCGGCGTGAACGGGTGCGCTTCCTCTACAGGATGGTTGATCCTTCAGAGGCAAAGAGTTACCCCTTCGTAATAGCTATTTCTAAGACGCTTCCCTTAGACTTCGGGTTAAGGTTTTCCTCTGTTTGACACGGTGGAATCCTTACTTCTTCGTTTTATCTGGGCGGGGCACGCTCTTTTTTCACGAAAACTTGAAATTCTCTTAAGAGGTGTAAATCCTGTTTTGGGAAAGAGAAGGTTTTCTTTTTCCGTTTTCACGCAGAGTAGCAAGGGCTTCCCTGATTGTACAACCGCCACTTCCTCCCTCAATAAGGGTTGTTGTTGAGAGATCCAGAAGAAATGCGAGTGAGAGTGCCCCTTCCCCCTTCCCCCCCCTTCTTTCACCATATGCAAGTACGAACGTATGGACCTCTTTTTTCCGCAGGAAACGTGCTTTTGCGCGAAGAGAGAAAAGAAGGGGCCTCCCTCTCTCCCCCCAGTAAGGATGCAAGCCCTTCTCAAAAATAGTTTTTCCTTAGACTTTTTCCAGGGAAGATTTCTTCTTACCTCTCCACCCTAAGACACTATGGCCAAATTTTTTTTTTCCAGATTCCGGCCGACGATTCTTGTTCCTAGAAAGAGCAACACCGCCTCTCAGCTCGAAAAGGTCTCTCAAGTGCAGAATACACCTACGAGCTCACATTTTTCCTAGTATAAGGGAAGTGGCTTGCTCCCTAAGAAAAGGGAATCTCTTCCTTTATCTTTTTTCCCAAGGTCAGCAAAGAAAGTTCGGTTGCAAGAGCGGGCCTTTTTTCATCTTCCCCCTTACAATGCCTTTTCTTCTTCTCAGTGCCCCGAGGTTCTGCAGAGTGACAGACTTTTGGTAGCCAGGACCAATCCTCCCCTCTTTTTATTTAGCGGTAACCGTCTTCGCATCGAGATTTTCTCTGCGATAAAATATGGAGCTCTGCGGAAAGTTTTCTCTCCTACCACCCCCATACCCGAGAGGGTCCATAAAAAGAATTACTCTTTCCCATAGATTTCTCCTCCCTCCCAATGAAGAGAATAGAGCTCTTTTTTCTAGTATTATATTTTTTCCCTCAGGCGATGGTGGAGAGAGATTTTCTCTCTCGGGGAAAGCGACTTCTTCTCGTTGGTTTCGTTTGAGGATAATAGGAAAGCAAGATTTTCGACGAGAACCCCAGGAGGGGAGGGCTTTTACCCCCTTCTGCCGTCTATTTCTTTGCCTGGTAGTAGTGAGAGACTCTTCCCTCCTTTCCGAGGGCGTAGTCCTTTGCCGCCCGACGTGTAATAGAGGGGAACTTCTCTCTCAGTAGTAGGAGAGTTTTTCTTTTCCACCCCCGAGATTCACTTCCCAAATTCCTCTGAAGATATTAATAGGAAGAGCTTTCTTTAATATTAGAGAGATGATTCTTCCTTCCCCTCCACTTCTCTTACTTGGAGAAGAAAGAAGACTTCTCCCAGAGTTGCTTTGTCTTTTTTCCAGTAAGGTGGCTAGAGCCCTTCCGCCGAGAAGATAGAGTCTTCTTCTTCTTTTTTTTTTTTTACCCCAGGAGCTTCACCGTGGGATTTCCTCCTCTTTGCGTTTGTTTCAGTGCCAAAGGAGATTTAGTACTAAGAAGTGGTCTAATCTGGTCCCCTTCTTCCTCTCTATGTAGGACAAAATCCCCCTCTCGTTCAAATTCCCTTCGAGGATAGAATGATGATGGCCCAAGAGGTGAACTGCCCCCTTCTCCCGACGAGCCCAGTGTGTGCGTCTATTCTATAGGAGAACAGCCCCTCTGATAGAATAGTTTCCCTTCCTCTCCCACCCCCCCCCCCCCCCCCCACCAACCCCCCCACCCACCCCCCCCACCCCCCCTTTTTTTCAGAAGAGGAGACGTAGTCTCTCGTAGTAGAGATTTTTTTTTTCCAGGATGAGATCGACTCTCCCTTTTTCAGACTATATTTTTCTCCTACTAAGGTGTGGTGTTGGATCTCCATAGAGGACCCCCCTCTATCTATCATGGCCGCCTTTTTTTCCACAATTCTAATCTCACGAGTGATAATAACCCTCGAGAAGGATCCTCCTTCTTTCTTTTGCTGAGATGGGAGAAGATCGACCGTGCGCTTTCCATTTCTAGTCCTCGAGATGCAAAAAGCGGCCTCTTAAGAGACGAGCATTTTCTCTTTCCTCTCTTTAGGCTACATACGAATTTTGTAGAGCAAAGTGGACCCTCTAGGAACATTCTTTTTGAGAAAACTTTCCATTCCCTTGGAATAGGGACTCGCGAAATCTAATCCACTCCCCTCTCTCAAGCGCCTGGGATACGGCACCTCCCCTCGTACGAAATTCTCTTTTCTTTCTATTGATGATGATCGACGTTTCCATGCGAGGCACGATCGGGCCCTCTTGTTCCTCTTTTCCCTTACTCGAAGTGGATCACCCCTCCTTCTTAATGACGAGCAGCGAGAAGATGCCCCGTTCCTCAAAGGAAAAGAGAGGAAAGGTCCCTCCGAAGAGGATTCTTGGTCTTTTTTCCTCGCAGCGGTGACTTCTAGAAGGTACGTTCCTTCCTCTCCTGCTAAGGTGAAATAAGAGTACCCCTTCAAGCTGTTGGAGGAAGAGCAATTAAGGAATGAATACATTTCTTTTTTCCAATTTTCCTCGTAGCGCACCCTAATCTTTTCCCCCCCCTATAAGCGAAAGTCGGATATTCTTCCCCCTTTTCTCTTCCCCTCCTACGCGCACTGGCTCCTCACAGCAGAGTTAGCCCAGGGATCGAAAAAATTTTTTCCTTTCCACCCGCGCCGTCCTCCTTCGAAAGTACTTGGAGACTCGGAGAGGAATTTTTTTTTTTTTTTTTCGCCGCAGTCTTCCTGCGTAACTCAGGAAATCGTTTGGATGGGTGGTGCGTTTCCTCTTTCCTGCAAAAAGTGAAAACATCCCTCGGGGTTTTTGGGTGAGAGAAACTTGTTAGAGCAAGAGTAAAGCTCTTATCCCCCTCTATAAAAATCCTTGGATGGATAAACCCCCTCCCCCCTTGCACTTCTGATGAGAAATCCCCTGGGCCTGTCTTCCCCCACAGAGAAGGTTAAAGTACCACTTCGCCCTCTTTCTGGAAAAATGCCCCCTTAGGTTCTTGGGGAACCCCCCCCTTCCTGGAATAGATGAAAACTGCTGCGAGACTTTCAAGAAGACAGCCCCCCCCCCCCCCCCTTCCCCCTATAAGCTGTTCTAGTAGATGTAGTCGAAATGCATTTTTTTGACCATTCGGATGAGCTCCTTCCTTTTTTTCCCGTTGTGCGAGGTCTTTTGGATTTTTTCTTGCGGAGGCAGGAAGCTTTTCGACATAGGGCGGAGGGTTTTTTCTTCTTCTTTTTTTTGCCCTTTTCCTCTAGATTCTTTCCTGCCAGACAGAAGACTTTCATCCGGAAAGGAGGCTTTACGTTCTTCTCTCCTTTCGCGCAAGTCACCAGCCAACCTCCCCCCCCCCCCCCCACTTTGCGGTCTATTTCTCTCCCTTGTAATTGCAGATTTCGCGGGGCGTGGCAGAGTGCCCTCCCCCCTTTTTCTGCCTCGCTGCCAACAGCCACCTCTCTTTTCCTTCCTTTTTGTTTGAGCTTTCTTCCTCGCCGAAATTGGATTTCCCCCCCCCTCGGAAAAGGACACCCCATCTGCAAGTACTCCCTTCCCCCGGTTTCCCAACTTGCCGGAAACGTGCTGTGTTTTCCTTCGCAAAAGCCTTTTTCCCCTCCGTACGGATGACCAGCCGGTGGCAAACATTTTTTCTTCAGATAGCAAGAAGAGGCCCATCTCTCCGGAGATAACAACCTCCTCCCCTTGAAAGCCTTCCTCATTAAGGCCCATTCTCCTCCCGCGCAAAAGGGAAAGAAGAAGGACCCATGGTAGATAAGTCCCCCCCCTCCTTTTCCACCTTCCTCGAAGAAACATGTTCCCTCCCCGGGCGTTGGAGGTTTTGTGTAACAAACCTTTCCTCCCCCCTCTTTGGCATAGAGTCTTATTTAGTCCTTTTCCCCAAGGAAGCTTTTTGTGCAAGGTTCCATCTTTCGTCTTGGTACGTGAACACTTAGACTGCTCGGTTGCTACCTTCCTGAGTTAAGGAGGAGAGCCTGTACTCGGGTGTTGGTCTCCCCCCTCCCCCCTCCCCCCACTTCGAGGTTATAGCATTAAATTTGATGGAGAGGAGCGATATTTAAATATGGAGATAAAATCTGGCTCCTCCTTTTTTTTTTTCAATTGGTTAGAATAATTCTCACCCCTCCCCCCCATACTTGAGCTATAAAAGATTTACTCTGGGAAGAAGAAACTCCTCCCCCTCCCCCCCTTCCCCCTCGATAGAGATATATAAGTTCTCTCTCTATTTGAGACCTGAGTTCCCCCGAGACGAGGGTGGTACCGTTCTTATCGTTTCCCCTTTCTCCTTCCCTCCGGCGGTGAGGGATCCTCGTTCTCGAAGAGGAACTGGTGCAATCGCTATCCTCTTCCTCTTTCTCTTTTCGGAAGGTAGTAGTGATCTCCCTTCCCTTTTCCCTAAATGCCCATTTCTTTTCCCGAGGGAGTAGTAGATGGGCCCCGTGTACGCGAGGGGGAAAGTAGTCAGCCTTCTTCCTTCCCCCTTCTAGAGGGCAGACTGGAACATCGCTCCCCTCCCCCCCTAACGGAGTGATTTCCTTCCGCGCTTAATGGAGGCGTTCTCCCATATCGGCCTTTGATCACTTAGCGGACTTGGAGAATCTTTCCCCCTTTCTTCCGTGCAAGCTCTTTTACGCTTACTTTTTATAAGGACGCTTGCCGCGCGATAGAGAGCGTCTGTCCTCCTTTCTTCTCCCTGTCGATTCAAGTGTCTCCCTAGATTTGTTTTTTCCTCCTAGAAAAAGGAGTTTAGCCCCTGCCAGCAGTGGTAATTAAGCTCTTCCTTTTCTTATCCAAAAGAGAGGATCTTTTCCCTCGAAAGTCTCTTTATGGAAGTACTCCTGGCTCTTTCCCCTTTACGAGAAAGGTTATGTTCTCGTCTTTTCTTTCCCCCCTCACTAATCATCCTAGGGCCGTGACTTCCGAAGTTCCAGTCGTAGAAATACGATGAGCTCGGCCAGGATGAGCTCTCCCTTCCCCCCCTCCTCTCTTATCTTTTCCTAATCCTCCTTTTTTGCGGTCTCTAGGAGGTCCTTTTCTCTAATACTGGGGGGCAGGACATTTTTCCCAAGAGCTACGACTTCCCCCCCCCAGATTTCCTCCGGAGACGCCTTCTTCTTGGAGAATAGTGATGCGTTTTCTTCCTTCGAGCACCCCCTTCTTTTCTTAGCCTTACTTTGTCCTCTTCCCAGGAGGAAGGCAATAAAGAATTATCTATTCAACGATCGCGCGTTTTTTTTTTTTCTCTTTCTGTCCAGTGGACCGAGTGAAGATCCTGCTGAGTGCTCACCCGAGGACGTCTTTTTCCGTGGGACTAGGAGGCCTCCCCTGCGACCCATAGAAGTCAAGCACATTTTCCGCTTTGAAAGAATCCAAGCTTTCCTCCCTTTTTTTTTTTCTTCGGATGATGATGATTCGCCTTTTCTCTCCAACCCCAAACATTTCCCCCTTTTTTCGCGGAAAAGATAGGGAAATCTTTTTCTTCTTGCCAAGTACGAGAATTGACCCCCCCTTCCTTCCTCCTGAGAAGATGAGAGAAGATCCCTCCTCCATGACTCTCACCGTATAGAAGAGGATTTTTTTAGGTTAAAGGAGGGAAATCTCTCCGGTACTTTTTTTCCTGCGAGTGACAATAGAGAGTACATTTCTCCCCCCCTCCCCGGGCTTGCAGAGACTAAGAAATCGGGACATACGTTCCTCTTCCCTCCTCGCGTTAGAGCAATAATACCTGCCTAACCCCTCTCGGAAGGATTCCGTTCTGCGTAAAAAGTTACATCCCTTTCTGGCTTGCCGAGGATAATCACTCCTCTTCTTCTCTTCCCTTCTTCCCAGGTCAGAGAGCTCCCCAGCGTCTTTCCCCTTCAGAGGAAGAGACCCCCGAGGCGAGGCTTTTTCTTTCTTTTTTTTTTCCCCGAAGAGACTCTCGTGAAATCTTGAGGCCCTGGGGATTCGTAGGGGGGTCGCTAGAGTGGGGATCTTCGCCTCCCAAAAAGGACACCCTTTTTTTTAGCGCCACATCGTTTTCTAGAGTGAAAGAGCGATCTTCATTCCCTCTCCGGGTCCTCTCCCCCCCCCCCCTCGTTGGGGATGGGAATGGTTCTTTTACAAACACCCATCTTCTGCTCGACGAAGGAAATCGTTTCCCGAGCGGCGAAGGTTCACGCTCCCCCTTTCCTTTCCTGGTCCATTGAACACCCGTATGCTTTCCGTGGGGCCGCGACCCTATCAAAAGAGGCGGAGAATGTGTGTTTACCTCTACTCGTCCCCAGGGGTCTCCTCTTCTCTCCCCCCTTCAGGGAGAGATAGACCATTTCTTGAGTTCTCCCTTGTGCGCGTAGAGGAAAGGATGGCGCTTTTTCCCTCCCACGAGTAACTTGGAATAGGGCTTTCTTCTAGTAGAAGACGATGCAATTGCTTTCGGACTCTTTTCTCGAGTTTTGAAAAAGGAGATTTCCTTCGGAGTGGATAGGGTTTTCTCTCTAGAGCAAGTAACAAGCACTTATCCCCCCTTCTGAATAGGTGTCCCTTGTCTCGTAATTGACAAGAGGGAAAGAGACGTGTCTTTTTTTTCCCGCCCGCTCAGCAAGGGAGGACGATGATGAAACCTCCTTTTTCTCTTTTACTACTTATCCGTTGTTTTTTTTTTTGCTGAGCTTTTTTTGTTCATCATTTTCGAGCAGGCTTTCCTCCCCAAGCAACGATCACGGCTCTTCCCCCCATCTGCAAGTCCCAGACCGGATGGAAACAGATTAAGAGTCCTTTTTTTTTCTTGCGCGAAGAGCGACACGCGTTGTCCCCCCCTTTTTCCCCTTTCAGGAGGAAAGCCGGTTGCAAACTCCTAGTAGTTGTTTCTGACGGCCAGGGAAGCGCGAGCTCCCAAAAAGCCGCCCTATGTTCCTTCTCTTAAGGCGCATATCATGTAGCCCCTTCGGCGCCCTCCCTTCTCTTAAAGATAGACTTGTCGATCCCTTCCTTTTCCCTAATAAAAATAAGAAGCATTTTATAGGGGCAGTGGCGGCGTCGCCCCCCTTTTCCTGAACAAGGGGAGCCTTCGAGTTGCTTCCCTTCCGATAAGAAGGTTTTTCCCCTATTTCTCGAAGTGGTAAGTACCCCTTTCTTGGAGAGAGAAAAGTTTTTTCCGGCGTCAGTTCCCGATAGGGTAATAGGTGTTTCCATCCCAGCCCAATTAGAGGTTATGCGTTACCTTTTCCCTCTTTTCCGAATAATATGGAAAGCTCCTTCGGACTGTCACTTTTAGAAGAATTCCCACCCATCCACGAGCTTTCCCCGAGTTAAGAAGCTTTCCGCTTCCCCTTTTCTCCAAGAAACACCTTTTTGTCTCTTACTTAGAAGTGCGCCGCGGAGTGGTTTCTTTCCCTGTGAGAGCTAGGGGAAGCTTCGGCTACTCGGGGTGAGGATCCTTCTTCCTTCTGTGCGAGTAGTGACGATGGACCTTATACGAAGAGGAATTCCTTTATGTTTTCGGCAAGGTCTCTTTCGAGGAAGAGCTTCTTTTTCTCCATTTAAACAGTCTTCTTTGCGTAGTAGACCCTCCCTTTGGGATACGCTGTAATAGAGGCGTTCTTTCGACGAGGCTATCGCCCTGAGGGCCTCAGTGGAAAATAGCCAAAAGAAAAATCCCATTCGATTCATGTCCCCTCCCTTTATGGAGGCTCTCGAGGATAGTCATTTCCCTCTTGCCTTCACTTTGCGAAGACGACAGCGTTCTTCCTTTCTCTGAGGAAGCTGCACCTTCTTTTCCTGCGATAAGAATCCCTCTCGCAGAAGTAGCTTTACCGCGTTGCGGTGCCGGTCCCCCTCTTCCACCGTGGGATGGAAGTCTTTCTCTGGTAGGACTCCCCCCCAGGAGATTTCTTCTTTAACACGCAGCAGTGGTACTTTAATCTCTTTCCGCTAGATGTAGCCCAAGCTTCATACTAAAAGGAGAGTATCTTTCCTTTTTCCTCTCCTGGCCGCGTGAAGCGCGACTTTCTTTTCCTTTTCGAGAGGTAGTATCTCCCAGCCCCCACTTCTAGAAGAGAATCCCCTCTCTTCTCCGTAGTAGAAAATCTCTTTTCGCCTCTTGGAAAATGTAGGACAGTGATGAGATAGGTCAATCCCCCTTCTCTCATTTTTCCCCTCCCTTTTGATCGAGATAGCCTCTTGGTCGAGCTCATCCTTGGGCCGCCCTTTCTTTCCGACAGAGCGCATAGCTTTTCCTCCGCCTTCTTAGCGGGTTCCGGCCGAGGAGATAGTGATTCCCTGCTGGGCGATCTTTGCGCGCCCAAACAAAGGATCCTCCTTCTCTCCCCGCGGCAGGAGAAGGCCTCCTCTAAATGGGAGCGTACTGTCGCGTTGGGCTACCTCCCTCTTCTTCGCCAAAGTGGACCGAGGAGACTTCTTCGTGTTCGAGAACCCCGCGTCTCCGACTTTGCCCTCGGTTTTTTTCCCGCCCAGCGCGACCTTCCAAGGTGAAGCGGCCTGGGATCCTACTGCTCGAGGCGAGCTTCTCTTCTTTTCTTCTCTATCCACAGTAATGAGAGGCCCAGCTCTCCTCGGTCTTTCTTTAGACCAAAGTCAGCGAAGTGGTCAAGCAGAGCGCGAAGCTTCCCCCCTCCCCATTGAAGAGCAGCTGCCCTTCCGGATTTATTGGGCTTTTTTTTCCACGGAGCTTACGGAGAATCTCGAGATACATTCCCCTCTAGTAAAAGGAATCACTCTTGAGCCCCACTGCTTTCCCTAAGTCATTTCCTTTCCCTTTTCTCCTCTCTTAGAGAAATACTAACTGCCTCCCTCTGAAAGAGTAGCGATTAGCGCTTAAACATTACTTTTCGGGCTTGCAGAGGTTCTCCTCCCTTTCTTCTTCCCCCTTCTCTTAAAAGAGCTATCACTTCCCCACAAGAGAGCGTTCGAACGTACCTCCGACGTACTTCTTCTCTTCCTCGGAGAGGACATTCCTGGTGCGCCTCATTAGTAAATCGTTGATTCCTCCTTTCTTTTTTTGGTCGGGGTGCTTGAGGATTCGAACCACTTCCCCACCCGTTCTTCTCGGGTTTTTCCCAGAGTGAAAGAGCGCTCGGCAGCGTCTCTCCTCTCTTCCTTGGCTTGGAATGGATGGCTACCACAACTCTCCCTCCTTTCCATCTGACTAGAAGGAAGGAAACTCTTCGAGAAGAGAAGGTTCAAGTACAAATTAGAGCCCCCTGGGCCTTTTTTTTCTCTTTCTTTTTTGTCCGTTGGGGACCCATTTCCCTCCCTCCTTCCTTCTATGGACAAATGAGGCCGGATCCTACAAGAAGCCGACAAACTTTACTAGGCCCCAGTTTTTTTAGTAGAAATTGAAGGGTCCCAATTAGAGCTTGAGATCCAGTTTGTTCTCGTCGATTGAAAGGATGGAGGAGGCTCCACGAGTAAATTGGAAATAGGGCGAAGTTTTCTTTTTTTCTTTTTCTCAAGATAGGGCAGAAGGTCTTCACTTTTTGAAAAAGGATGGCATCTTTCTCTTTGGCGGCAAGGAGTGCAGATTAGAGAACCTTCCTTTTTCCGGAGGAACCTTTTCCTTTCTTACTGGGGCCGAGAAGGTTGATGCGTGTTTTCTCCCGTGAAAGACGATCTCCGGGCTTTCCCCTCA
>Ga0179591_1220177_pt1 | contig 12549 bp, 11 predicted proteins | sample CZOMad2_1_08_16f_FD_182891 | JGI IMG/M metagenome (GOLD analysis project Ga0179591, IMG submission 182891) | Vadose zone soil fungal communities from Angelo Coast Range Reserve, California, USA - CZOMad2_1_08_16fungal (PacBio error correction) | ecosystem: Environmental > Terrestrial > Soil >... | reverse complement strand
TTCTTTCTATTTTTTTCCTAGCTTTGAATATCGCCCGGTCCTCAAACACGCTACGGACAACCAATCCACCCCCTTCCCCCCCTCCACACTGGCGCAGCCCGTCTTGACCCCTCCTTGCCCAATTCCGGGTGCAACGCCTCTTTTTCCGGTCCACAGACAAAATGACACCTTTTTGCAGCGTTCGGACCTGAGCTGATATTATCAAGCCGTTGCGAAGACGCTTGACTTTCTCCCCTCCAGTGCGTTCGTGATGGGACGAAGGACTCTCCCCCCCTAGGCTATTGGTGCGATGCCTCCTATAAAGAGCGCCCGGCGCCCGGTTTTTTTTTAGATTCGTTAGGTTTGAATTTCTTCCCCACGTACTGAGAGCCGATACATTTTTTAGTGCCGTAGCTTGCCCTTTTTTCCTTTAGAATCCCCTCCCTTCAACTCTTCCTTGCTGAATTTCTAAGTCCGGCATGGGCCTCATTTCGGAAGTCATGACGCAGTGACCACATCAACCTCTCAGCGTGGTACCCGCTCGTCGACTCAACTTAGCTTTTCGCTGCCCCAATCCAAGTTGCCTTTCTCGCGTTCATTACTTTAAAGAACCTTCCTCCCCCGCGAGCCTCAGTGCATAAGCGAACGGCCCATCCTTGCCTTTTCCCCCCTTCCCCCCTCAGTCCCATCCGGTCTCCTTAAGACAATAGGGGAAGAGTTTTCCTTTTTTTGTTCGAGGTGATCGGCCTTTTTACCTTCTTTGGGCACCCCCTCGCATAGGCCAACTATGCCTCGTACCTGCCTTATTTTGCTGTCTCAGAATATGGACCCCCGACCTCTAGTTGTAATGAACTCCTTTTTGATAGTTGGGTTTTTTTTCTATGTCGATGACTCGGATTCTGGATACAGTCTACTAGTCTACTTTATGTTATGATAGATTAATTATCAAGGAATGATCGCACCTACCCCCCTTTCCACACCGACTGAGCCGGCCCTTTGGGGGTTAAGGGTTTTCCTCGAGGTGGTTTTCTATCTTTTTTTCGCCCTTGCCGTATCTGAAGTAGAGGTTCCCCCCTTGTTGGAACACTAAGCCCCCCTACCAGAGCTAACTCCCACTGGACCCAATCTTCCTTTTCCCCACACTGAATTCCCTTTCGTCGTTGACCCTGTTTCGCGAGGGCTACAGAGATGTAAGTTTTTTGTTCGGACCCCTTCCCCGGGAAGCTTCCATCTTTTTTTTAATCCCATCCCTTCTCATCTCCTTAATGATTATGACACCTTTCTAGCTGTCCCCGAATCCGTGTTTTTTTCCTTGAGTCAAGTAGTTCTCCTTTAAGTCGCGTCAGTTGCCCCCCCCAATTTGTCATACCTACATTGATAGATTCTAGTCCCCTCTCCCCAGCCTGAAATAGGTCATGACTAGTTAGTTCCGGCGTTACCACCCTTGATAAGTAGTGATTCCTCGCCAACCACCTCCTTTTTACGAGCGCTACGTAGCCCTCCCTCCCCAAGACAGCCCTGCACCTGTCTCTATCCGTGACCCCTTGGGTGTGGGGATGTTCCTCCAATTTCTGGCTTGCCGCTATGTTTCTCCCAGTTTTGCGCCAGCTTCGTAATTTCTAGATTTCTAGCTGCCGTGAGATACCCGGCCCTTTTCTTTTTGGGTCCCCAGCACTTCTTGGGATTTTTTGCTCACTAGCAATAGACTCCTCCCTTCGGTAATGCCTCCCTTTCTTTGGTTTTCTTCCTCCCATTCCCACCATTTTTTCCCCCTTTGGTCCCACGCACCATGTGGAACCCTTCCTCCGCTAAAAAAAACTTCTTCTTTTTTTCTTTTTGCAGCCCATTCCCCTTACCATAGTGCAGATTTAAATTCTTACTTCCCTCTGATCGGTTTAACCGTAGTAAGGCAAGAAAGCGGGCCGCTTGTCAGAACTAGCCCCTCCAAAGATCTGATCGTCCAAACAGTCTTTTTTCTTTCCATAAACCCCGTTTTCCCCTTGCTCCCAGGAATTACCACAGGGCTGACGGTTCTTCTTCCCATTCGAGCAATGAGTTTCTCATATCCCCTACCCAACTGCCCACCAACTCCCTTTTAACGTCAAGTTCCGCTCAGGTGGATTTTGCTTTGCCTGAGCGTTTCTCCCTCTGTTTCTGGGGTTTTTGCCTTTTCGCATTTCGGGAAGTTTGTGAAGCAAGTAAAGCTCCTTTTCCCCCCACTGCGTCTTTTTAGAAGTCTGTGCTTTCGTTTCTTCGCTCATTTTCCCCCTTCAGCCAAATCGTTGCCCCTTTCCCTCCATCTCTTTCTACAGGCTGCTTTTTTTATCTTGCAATCGTCCTCTTGTATCGGAAGATAAATCTTTTGTCCTTTTTTTCTTAACGGCCCCCCTTCCGCTCCCCCCCCCCAACCCGTTTGTCTGGTTTTTCTTTGTTTTCGACTTTCAGTTCATTTGCCATCTAATCTTTTTTCCCCGACACGTTGTGTTTTTTTTCTTTTTTCTTTTCTAGCTCTGGTGATGACAGCTGTAATTTGGTGAATTGACCCCCCGGCCCCAAACACCCCCTTCCCAAGGTTTGTTCTCGAGGGGGTTGTGGGCGTTCCCTGCTTCTGAATTTATCGAGATACGCTGACTCCCTTATGGCTGCATTAGCGGATCTGAACGTCAGTCTTAACGATTTTTCTTCCCCTTCCCCTCATTTCCTTTCCTGGGTGACATGTTCCTGAACCTTTTTTTCCCCTAAAGACCCTTCCCCTTCTTCCCCTCCTGACCTTGTTTAGGGCTTTATTCTTTTTTCCCCTTCCCGCGCTATCTAGTCGGCCGAAGTTTCCCAAGACTCTTCTTGAGCCGATCCCTCTTCCCCCTCTACGGCCCACGACCATTTTATCGTTTTTCCACCCTTGATTGATTGTGCGCCTGTCTCTGCTTTTTTCTCCTCCCATCCCCTTTTTCTATTCAAACGACAGAACCCCGGTCCAGTACGTGTAGTTTGTTCTTCTTCCTCTTGGTTGTAGGTAAACCCCCTCAACTTTTGGTGTGTCGTGCTCGTTCTCTCTGCTTTAGAGACCCGATCTTCCCTCGCTTAAGTACTCGGGCCGAAATTCTTCTTTCTGCCGGAATCTTGGCGCGGTTATTGGTTGGATTTTCGGTAAACTTTCCACCTTACGGAGTTTTTGGCTTTCGTTTTGTGCGTTTTGCTTTTTTTAGTTACACAGGGGTTTCCTTGGAGCCGACCAAAACGTCCTTTTCCCGTTACTCCTACCGGCTCTAAGCTTCTCTTGGTAGTCCTCTTTGAGCACGAGAAACCTCTCCAAAGCCGCCTCCCTTTGAGAATCCGCCGCTCGGCCACGCTTCGACCAATCTCTGCGTTTTTTTTTTTATGTGTTTTCTCTAGTTGGCTCGTTTTAGTTCCTTCCTCCAGTGGTGTCTTTTCCCCCCTTGAGGCTACGTGAGATTCGGGGCCTTATTTTTTTTGTTGTTCCCTACACTTTTCTTTCGCTCGCAAACCTTTTTTCTTTTTCTCGTTTTTTTCATCCTCTACGTGTGATAGTGAGCGCCTGCCCTCCCCCCTCTTCCCGCCAGACTTCTGATGTCTGTTTTGCATTAGGGCTCCCTCCTATGGTCATTTAACCCTTGTTGTCATGGGCCAGGTGACTCCCTACATGGAGGAGGAGAGTCTCCTTCCCTCTCTTCAACCCAACCCGAATTAAACCCTTTTTCTGCGGATGAATATATCACCGTCCTTTTATGAGGTCTGGGGGATCCATCCCCCGAAAGAGCATGGCGTTAAGCCCTTTGGAAAGGTCCGACCTCTTCCTTCCTCCTCTTAAAGGCTCGGCGTCGCCCTTTTTCTCTGCTCCGGGGTAGTCGTTACGGCACGATGGAGTTACACCCCCTTTATTTTTTTTTTATGTCTTAGGACACATGTTCCTCTACTTCCGAGGACTGCGGCGTTTTTTTTTTTCTCAAAATCGCGACCGTTGCCCCCCCCCTCCCGACATCCCCGGCGCGCTTTTTTCTTGGCCTTTGTGCCCTTTTCAGCCTGATCCTTCCCTCCGTCAGAACAATACCCTCTGACATGAGAGACGGTATTTCTCGCCCTCATCTATTTTTAATCCCCCCCTTTCTTTTACGTAATTGCAGTGCAGCCGCGCTGGCTGGCCTCCTTCTTTTTTTCCATCGCAAGGAACTTGCCCAGGAGATTGGCGCTTTGAACTTTCTTTCTTTCTTCCGCGTTGTGCATCTCCTTGACTTGCAGCGCACCCTTCCCCGCGTTTCCCTATGGTCTCCCCCTCTTCTTTCCCTATTTCCTTCTGGTGCCGTTTGCTTTTCGAGTGCAGTGCGGGATAGGCAGCTGGGCCGTTTCTTTTTTCTGGATTATGAGTCTTGTCCTCCTACCGTTCGCTCAAACCTTGTTTCCTCGGTAATTGGTCTCAGTGGAAGGCTGGATTTTCAGCTGCGCGTTATTTGTTTTTCTTTTTTTTTTTCCTTTACCTGCCTAGCACATTTCGGCCATTCCCGAAGGGTTCAGCCTAAATTAGCTCCCCCTCAAGCATTGTTCTTGTGAGGAGCAATTGATCAATTCCCTCCCCCTTCACTTTCCCGCTCCATTGAGCTCCTTTTCTCGAGCTTGGCCCGCCCTCCTTTCCCCCCCCGACCGTGACCGATTAACACCAAAAGAAGGAGCGGGGATTTTTCCTCCTCCTTATGCATCGCACCAAAAGAGTGTTTTTTTTTTTCGGTATAGTCCGCACGAACTCTATTTTATCCGTCGTTTTTGCTTTTTTAGTAGAAAAGTCTGAGAATCTCATGCGCTTTATCCTTGGGGGGCGCTCGGTGCTTTTTTTTTTTCCCCTGCCATCGATGCGTTTGTTTTTGTTTGAGTCCTTTCGTCCTCCTTCTTCCCTCCCTTTTTTTTGTGTGCGTTGTGTAGCTGAGTGTCCTTTTTCCAAGATGGTATCCGATAGTCATACGACCTACCTCAAACATCTCTCTCTCATCTCTCCGGTGTTGTTCTTTTTCAGAGTCTCGTTTTGGTCCTAGCTATCTCGGTTCCTCCGGTCACAACTTTACCCCCCTCCCCCTCTTCTCACCCCCAAGCCAACGAGCCACTAACTTTCTCTGAAAGTAGGACACCCGACCTGCTCTTCCTCTTACCCCCCCATTTTCCAAGCATCGAGGACTGCCCTCAACCACCGGCTTCATCTCCCCCCAGAGGTCACCGAGCTTGTCTTTCTTTCAGAGTTGCGAACGCCCCCTCGGAGAACGCCTCCGGTTTTTGTTGCGCACGTACCCCCTAGCCACCAAAGGCTTACTTGGTGCGATCCTCCTCCCTCCCAACCTTTGCCGGTCGTTGTTTTTTCAGGAGGTGCGGTTGGCGTCCTTGTTCCCCATGCTCCTTGCCGCCCCTCTATCCAAATCTTGGGCTCTGGGCAGTGCTGAGCAGTGAACTTGACAATGGGCTTCCCCCCAACGAATCATCTCTTCTCTTGATTTCTCTGCATGCTCCTTCGCGCTTTTTCCGATCTTCGCCAGCCACCAGCATTCCCAGTCTAACTCGTACGTTTTCCATCTCGTCGGTCCTCGAAGATGACGAGTACTCCCCAGTTGAATGAGTTTTCTGGTACGTCTTTCCCAGAACTCAGATCCCCTCGCGCCGCTGGTCATAAGCCCGCCTTTCCCCTCCATTCCCCCCCCCCTTTGCTCTAAGATATGACTCTTGAAGATCAGAGGACCAGAGGGATTTTTGGCGGCGAGGTTCTATGCCTTCCGCCGTGAGCTTTTTTTCCCCACGGAACCATCAGGCACATCTGTTTTCACCCCTCAATTTCGCACGTTTTTTCTTCCCGTGCTCTTTCTCAGCTATCTTCCCCAATAGACCAGCGTGGTTCCCTTCCCTTCAAATTCGATTGGTACCTTTCTTGTACTCTGACGAGAAGGCTAGAATCCGTTCTATTTCGCTACTTTTTATCGCTCCCTTGCGTTCCCGTTCATTGATGCACACCATCACAGAGGCTCCTGATTGCTGGGGGTTATTTTGTAGAGTAGGGGGCGAGCGGTTTGTCTCCCTCAATCTAGGTAATAGATTCCCTTGTACTAATATAAACCCGACCCCAGTATACCCCTTCTGGAACCCTTCCCGGGAAAATAATACCTGTCGCGCCAATCTTCCTCTCCTGAGGTCCTTTCATGTCGATGCATCCTTTTGGGTCTACAGGTCAATGATTATATCGCTAGTTAGTTTTTTTTATCCACATTTCCCTCTTCTTCTTTCCTCTTTCCATACGCGTAGCAGTTTAGTCTCCGTGGGTTTCCAATAGAGGCACGGCGGAGCACCCCTCCCCCCTCCTTCCAAGGTGTTCCCATCAAATTGACTCCCATTCCCCAGATGTATTCTCACTACATCCACAAGAATTAAAATTTGTTTACTCTTTTTCTTTTTCCCACCCGGCGCCTTCCCCGTGAGAGAGTTTGATTTCTCGCCCCATTCTCTTTGACCTTTCTTTTTGGCGCCACCTCATCCCCCTAAGCCACAGCCGCGCACCTAGCTCCTCCCCTCTGGGCCTCCACCTATTGCTTGACGTCCTTTTATTCGACTCAGCTCTTTTCTCGAAGCGATTTTCTCGCATCCTTTCTGTTTCATGTTCGGTTGTTTCACGAAATTCTGGCCTTTGCTCTCCATGCCACCGAGCCCTTCGCAGCGCGTACGGAGTCACGGGACCCCGCTTTGTTACTTTTTCCCGTACCCCCCTGTGGACCCCAGGATGGACCCCCCGTGAGCCCGCTAACCAAATTCCGTCAGGGCCTTTAATTTTTTCGGCCTCCCACCCTACCTTTTCAGCTCCCCTGTGACTTTACATCATCTAGTTACGTAAGTATTAATACGTTAGCTAGACCTCTTCGTTCTCCCTCACGCCTTGTCTCTCCAACCCAGCATGGGAGTTGATACCCACGCGACCGCATCAACATTACTTCCTGTTTCCTGTTTCAGACATTCAATGGAGGTCCCCTATCCCACACCTATCCAATCAGTTCCCTTCGTCAGTGGCGGTTTGGGCCAGTTTTTCCGCTACGCTCGGCACATTCGTTTGCTTCTGCCTACCTTCTCAATGAGTCTGTCCGTTGAAGAAAGTCAATCTACGTTCATTACCAAGCCGGAGTTTTCTCCGTGATGTGATGTCTTCTCGCCTACACTCTTGCCCACATTACTCAACCTCTTGCCATTGAAGAGTCTCCCCTGACGTTCTTACCTTTTTACCTTCTCTTCTTCTTCCTCTTATGCGATAATGGGGCAGTCACTTGAACGCCCCTGCTCCCAACCTGTTTTTTTTTTTCAGTGTTTCGCCGCTTAATTGTCCTCCCCAGCTCACATCCTCTTCTACTATCCCCCGTTGTGTTGTTTTATAGCTCTGTTTTTTCGCGCGCTGTGATTCTTACAGCGGTCGAAACCCGGACACCCGGCCCCGTTGTACTCAGTGTTGGGTCTCCAATGACTGCCCCCCTTTATCGCCGATTCGCTTCAGTGAATTGCACATGTTGTACAAAGCTTGCTCGCGAACCTCTTTTTGCCTAAGATTGCTTCTCTACCCAAGGAACGATGTGGCTTCAGTTTTCCGCTTTAGGGAAAGCACGAAAGCCAAGCACGTCTCTCTTGTACCTGCGGGGTCTTTCCTTCTCCCGCTCCCGGACCTTGCGCCGTCGGCCGCCTGACGATCTTCTTCCTGACTCTTCTCGTTAACTACGTCCACCGCCCTGCTCGTAGGCAGTTTTGTGGCTGTTTTTTCGGTTGCTAGTTCGCCCAGCCCCCCCCTTTGCTCTATCTAACTCAGCCTGCCTCCAGGCTGTTCCTTCTGTTTAGTGTGTAGGTCCCCCCTCCAGACCATTGCTTTTGTTTCCCTCATGCGCCCCCCTTTGTCCTCTTGAGCTACAGCGGCCCGCTTCCCGACGCGTGTCTTTCCTAGGAATCGCGTCTTGCCTCCCTCGTGTACTCTGGCAGGTGGCTTTTTCTAAAAAAAAATTTTCCCGGACGGCCGTTTTAGTCCGCCCCCCTTCCCAGACTTTTCCACAGGCGGGTTGCTTCGTTCCAAAGGGTGGGGAGTGTGTTCTCCAGTCAACAAAAAAACAACAATCCCCGGCTTCGTACGCCGTGAAATCTCATCTCTATTCAGTCTTTCGCGCTTGGAGCTCCCTCTGACCCTAATTTTTCTCCCAAGCCGCGGGTACCCCCCATTTCTCCGCCGACGTCTCTGAATCCCTTAGGATCGCTGGCGGTCACTAGAGGCTTGGCGCAAGTGGTTTTCTGAGCAACACAAGCCCCGCCACAGTTGTGGCCACATTTGCGGTGCTACTTCCTCGTTTTTTTTTTTTTTGCTTATCGGCTTCGTTCTGACCTATGCTGCTCTCAAACGTTGATTTTTGGGCGACTGTGAATATGTGCCTTTCCCCTCGACTGTGATATCCTTTTTTGTTGAGCGCCTGGACACCAGTCCCTTTTCCCCTAAAGACTTTTCCGTTTTCTGGTGGCTTCAATAGGTGAATCCCGAGCAAGGGGGTATACCCATGGTCTGTCCCCAGTTGTCTCCTCCTTTCGGTCTTTGCTTGACGCCGCCTCCGCTATTTCACCAACTGTTTTCGAAAACCGTCATTTTGATGTCCGCATTACAGCGCTTGCTTCTTTCTTTGGTTTGAGAACGAACGCACGAGTCAGGTCGCTTCTCTATTCATTTTCTCACCAACAGGATCACTCGGTCACGGCCCTCAGGCGGGCCTGGTGCCTTCCTCTTTCCGTTTCGTGTTACGGCAATATTGGTTCACCGTTCAAAAAATGTATTCTATTCTTTTTTTATGACTTGTTTCCCACAAGGGACCTCTTCAGATGACTGCGGCGCCCCGGTTTTTACCCCTCTTCCCACTGCAACCACAGCCCTACCCCCCGGTTTTTTTTTCTTTCCCCGCCGGACGCATTGACCCGAGCTCTTTTCCCCACACCCCGTCGATATCTGAGACGGTTTATCTCAGCCTCTCTGTCCTACCGAAAATCCAAACCAATATCCTCGTCAGTGCTTCCCCCGTTTTTGTGAGGCGAAGTCGCTGATTTACCCCCTGGAGACGGCGATTGTTCCGTTGTTACCAGAATGTTGACTCCTTCTCTCTTTTTTGCCCACAGAGCAAGGCCTCAGGGACGTATGAACATCGCACCTTTTTCCGTCTGATGGTCATCTCTGCATCGTCCCCCCCCTCTCTGTTTCCTTTTCGTGGCACAGTTGGTGCATGCAGTTGCCCCCGTTCTTTCTATGCAGGGGCAGGGGATTTACTTTTTGAGGACTGAGTCTTTTTTTTCTTTACCGCTCGCCCGCTGCAACCTTTGGTAATTCGCGCGTCCTCTTTCTCTTTTGTCGGCTCGAGGCTGGTATTGAGCTCTTTTTAGGATGCTTTTTCCCTCCTTTCCAATCGGACATGGATGCTTGCTAAAGGTGAGGGAAATTCAAGGCCGACTGCTCTTTTTCTGATGTCTTTTCTTGGCCATGGTTCAATTTGAAATGCGCGGTGAAATGCTCCTCTTCTTTAGCGAGCTTGCGCCGAAGCCTTGGTTTCCCCCATCCCCCGGTTTTTTTTCCAACCCCCGAAAATTTGCACCGTTCACCAAACCACCTACTTTGCCGGGGAGGGCGAAGTTCTGGCCTTTAAACCAATTAGCTCTTTGTTTTCTGAGGTCTTAGTCCTACACGGAACGCGAGGAGGGGGGAGGTTCGCGTCTCGTCACTGTGAATCTTCTTCGGTAAAATAAGGGGGGATTTTTCGGTTTTTTTCTCCCTATTAGGTTCCGCTCCGGATTGGCGTTTCTTATCTTTTTCGGTTGGTTACGACTGGGCTGCGCCCGTTTGTGTTAGTTGTGATTGGTTGTCGCTAGCTGTTCTTTTTTCCCCCTCTTTCTTCTCCTTTCTACGAGAGAAGAATCGCCGTGCTACACCCCCCTATTTCATACTATTTTGATTCTCTCTTTTAGTAATAGCTATTATCGGTTGACTATCGTACACCAAACTTTCCCCCACTTTCTGCCTTCTTCCCCCAAAACCATTATCTCTCTTCACCATTTTGAACTCACGCTAGAGAAACCCATCCCCCCTTGCCACACTACAAGTTGCTCCCGCCCCGTCGCCCCTTTCCTCAAGTCACCCTGTGCAGATCGCGGCCTGGAAAAAATCCAAACACCCAGTGCATTCCCCCATCTGGACTCTCTGACTCTCTCAGTCCCATTGCCATAGACTCCGAATGACGGATCCCGTCTTTTTCTGTGTGAGGAAGGAAGACTCCCTCCACCCCGAGTTTACTTTGGTGCGATGACGAAGTCCATCTCCACATGGCCCCGGCGCCCGGTCTTTTGGTAGAGGACGGTCTAGGTTTTTTGTCTATTTTCGGTCCCATTCTAGGGCGACAAGCTCTTCACCCAATCGGATCGCATTTTTATCCTTTAACTTATCAATGGGCTCACCGTCCCCTCCCCCCCCCTCCTATTTTCGCTGCTTTGAAGTTCTAAGAAATTAGGCACTTGCTCCTTTCGCGATGGACTCATTTGACATCACTTAGGAACATATTTACCCCCGTTTGTCCCGCCCTCCTCCTTCCAGGCTGCCTTCTCCCTTACCCATTTTTTTCGTCCCCAAGAACTAAGCTCCTCACCCTCCCTTCCATCCCCCATGCCAGCCGGCACAGCGCACCGTCCCCTTCCGCTTCACCCACTGTGTCTTCCGATCTTCCAGGGACTATTCAAGAGATTCACATATGGACTCTCGCGGGTCCTTCGCGTGGCTATGTCCCTTTTTTCCCCCCCCCCACTCTCCTTCCTTTTTCCCTCCTGCCAATAGCCTTTCCCCCGTGATTATAAGACTTTTCCCAGCAGCTTGTCATGCCCCCTGCAATTTCCGCGCTATTTTTTTGGATTTCGTTTTGCGCCCGTCGTTAGGTCGTCTCGTCTTCTGATCGCCTTCCCCATCCCCGTCTGATGATTCCCCTCCCAACATCCCCAATTGGAGCGTATGGCTTTTTTTGGTTGCTTCTTCGGGGTTTCCTATCCCCCACTGGCGCCCCGCAGTTTAGTTCCGTCTATTTATTGGGTCCCCCAGTCATTAAAACGACATATTCTTTCCAATTGGTTCATTACGGGAACACAACCGTGCCGGTAAACTAATAACCGTCGGAAGCGCCCAGGTACCCCCATTTCCTCTCCGGGCGTTCCAAGAGATCATCCGTTGGGTCGGAAATTTTTTCCCCTTAGGCTTTCTCGCATCAGGGCGTTCGTCCCCCTCGCCCTTTCAGAACCCCACGCGCTTGTATGTGCCATCGTTTGCGATTCTTTTTCTCCTCCCTTGTGGGGGCCCAATCGCGGAAAGGCGGTCCGTCTCCTTCGCGGGTCCCCGTTGTGCCCCATCCAAATTTGATACTCCCCCAGTCTGAGCCTAGTTCCACTCCCCCCCTTCCGGCCCAAGTATGTCTGCCGATTATGCCACTCTCAACGTGAGCGTTCTTTATCCTAGCCCCAATCCCCGCTTTTGCGTCGGCCCGGACACCCTCCGCCCTAAGCCAACAAGAGAGTAGCAGCAGACGGCTTTCCCCAAACCCTTGGATTCCATCCCTGGTAGAAAAAGTTTCAGCACATTCGTCATCGTCCCTTCGTCTGCCGAGCGTCGGTCTTGATTGTCGGCTGACTCACTTTCTTGTTTGGTATACCCGCCGCTTTCACGCTCCCCCCCTCTCTGCTCCGCCTTTCGACTTCCAGTGATTTACAGCACGTTTGGCGGCATGTTACCCCCCTTTTTCAACGAGCACCCCACGCTAATGGGGTCCCCCCCTCCCCTCCGCATTACTTGTGCGGAATTTTTTTTGCGTTTTTCCCCCTCCCCCCCAATGCATCGGGCAGAGTCCCTGTTCCTTCCCTGTCCGACTAGTTCTACCGCGTCCGCGATTCCTTCGGGGCTCTCGAATAGAACCATCTTGAAAGGCAACTTTTCTTCGCGCAAACCCAGCCAGTTCTTTGAGTGGAACCTACCCCCCCAAAGTCGCCGGTCCCCCACGGTTTCCCCCTTCCACGGGCTGCCTCCGTCTCCCCTACGCGAATGGCGGCGGCCCTTTTCCAACATGCCTAATCCCCCGGTGCCCCGGCTTGGTTGTGGTCCTTATTGTCCGGCTCCCTATGTCTTCTGCCAGATACCCCCCCCCGTGAAGGAGGACTTTTCCTCCTCACTGAGGAATTTTCCGCCGTTTTTTTCCCGCAAGTTCAAGACAATGGAATTTTCCACATCTAGGTGACTTTTGTTTCGGTTAGGGTGACCGCCCACTATGACAAAGTCTCCCCCCTTTTTCGTGCCCCTTTTCGAGTTCTCCTTTATTACTCCCCCTCTTTTTTAGCTGCCGACTTTTAAATGCTAAAGCATCGGACGAGTAGTCTGAGTACGGTAATTTATTCCTTGTAACGCAACACCCCTTAGATCAACTTTTAAGGTTTTTGTGAACCCCTTTTGTGTTTCTCTTCTCTCCAGAGTCAGCCACACCACATCTCCGAGACCCCCATGAA
>Ga0179591_1338487_pt1 | contig 12551 bp, 15 predicted proteins | sample CZOMad2_1_08_16f_FD_182891 | JGI IMG/M metagenome (GOLD analysis project Ga0179591, IMG submission 182891) | Vadose zone soil fungal communities from Angelo Coast Range Reserve, California, USA - CZOMad2_1_08_16fungal (PacBio error correction) | ecosystem: Environmental > Terrestrial > Soil >... | reverse complement strand
CTCTCTTCCTAAAAAAGGAATCCTTTCCAGTTAAACCGATATGGCGCGCCCCCCTCCCACTATTCGGCGAGCGGTTATGCCTCACCAAGTTCCCCTCCCCCCTTCGTCTCGAGTCCCTCCCCTCATACCTTACTCGAGAATTAAACCAATTTTTTGCGGAATTTCAACCAAAGATTTTTCCCAGAGGGATCCCAGACGTGTCCGACTTTCCCTTCCCGCTGGTGTCTCTCTCCGTGTTTTGATACGACCTTTTGCCTCCCCTCAGATTGGACCCCTCTCTTCTCTTTCTGCTCACAGGTCCCTGCTTCAGCCTTTTAGGCCTTGTAATAATTATTGATTTTGTCTTCCAGTCCCCTCCCTTCAGAGTTCCCTCCCAACCCCCCTTCGCCTTTTCCTTCCCTCCCGGTTCCAAGCCGAGGCTCTTGCACCTATTTCCTGATAACAGAAACTTTGCCCGCTACCAATTCCCTAATGTTGTTTCCGTTTATACCCTTCACTAGCTTTTGCCTCTCCTTTTCATCTTATAGAGATCCTCTTTACGGCGCCCTACAGAGATCATAAGTTTTTTCTTTTCACGACGTCAAAGGAGAACTACCCATGTTTTTCCCCCTCTCCCGATTTACTTGTCCCCTGTGACCTCCTGGAATTATCGCCCCCCTACCCCACTCCCTGCCTCTGAACCGCACGTGAACCTCCTAGAGGTTTTTACCTTTCCTCAGGATAATTTCGTGCTCAGTGTGATGCCATCATCACGAAAATTCCGCCTACTTTTTATACCTATCTCCACGGTAGGAAACCCATTCATTTGAAAAGCACCCTTCATTGTCCCTTCAACGAACCTGTAAAACTTCCCTCCCCCGCCCAAGCGCGCGGTCTTTTTTCTTAGTTGACCTCTAGACAATCGTACACAAAGATTTTAGGGCTTTCGACGCAGCCGTACTACTCCATCAGGGCCTTTAAATTTGAAACCCCTTTTCGATCTTATCCAGCGGGCTACTGTCCATGGCCGAAACGGATCTCCCTCCATGGTCTCCTGGGCTTTTGTCTTATGGAGGGAAATCGCTTCCGCTCGGCCCTGGAGCGGCTCCACTGCCCTTTTGGGAGATGATTCCCTTTCTCTCTCCTGCCGGTGCGTTCTTTTTCCCTGTTTAGATTGATGAACCCCCTCCCCCCGGTTTAGACGTCACCGCCAGCACCGCCCCAAACCTCAATTACGATCCATTTTCTTCAAAGTCCTCTCCCCGCTATGGAAACTTCCGGGGCCTGTACTCGTTTTCTTTTATTTTCTTTTACGGCCAGCTCCCTCCCGTTAATATACTGTCCAATACGTCTCTCTTTTGGGAGAATGCCTTTCTTACTGGCATGGCGCATCCCTTTCATGCCCCCCTGATAAGTTTCCCCCCCTCACGATCCTCTTCCAGTTCACCCCACCGATTTCTTTTGCAACCCCCCCTTCCCCTTCCCTCCTCCGATTGACGGCTGCCGTTCTTTCTCCATGCACCCCCCGTTGGCCCTGCGCCAGGGAAGGCCGTATATGTCGGCGTTCCTTTGGAGAGTAAAAAACATTCCTTGCCTTCTTCCCCCCAATCGATTTTTCGGTGGTGACTCCCCCTCTAAAAAAGTTCGCTTTATGCCGCCCTATAATTTGGCCGATATTATTTTGCCTCGGCCTCGGTGATACCGCTTCTCATTTCCCCAACCATTTTTTTTTCGTTGGGGTCCCCTTCCCAGGTTCGGACCCGACGTACTTTTCAAGATCTTGGGTCAGTCCTATTTTGACGTTGGAGTTTCGTTCCCCAACTCTATTCAGTGCCCGTGACTCACCCCGGTTCTTCCCAAGTTCGCTCCTTTTCCTTCCGGCCGTTTTATGAGAGGTCCTCTCGAGGTATGCTTAAAACTTCCTTAATCGTCAACACCTGACCATGTTTTTTCCCAGAATTGACCTCGGCGATTCCTCCTTTCCCCCGCTTTTAAAGTTGTCTTTGGGGATTTATTCCAGTCCCCCCCCCCTATAACTTTTGGAGAGAAGGACGTTTCCAGCTTTTTCAGGGTAGGCGGATGAAAAGGCGTTCATAGTGACCTTTACTCCATTCCCGTACGTATATTTCTTCCTGGCAACTTTGTTAGGTCACCATTTCGGTTGAACGGACACACGGGATGATTGACCCCTCATCTAGATTGGTCGTACTGATCTAATGTAATGGGGTTTGGACCCTATGACTTCCGTCATTTCTTGGCCTCGTTCTTTTGTTGGTGCAGGGTTTGACTTCTCTCTCCGTTGTCCTTTAGAACCCAGACCTTCGCAGAAAAACTGGTGTTAAAGGAAGAGAGAAGAGCCACCCCGGTCTTTCCCCAAGATTCCACCAGGCCCACGTTACTCCTTAGCACACCCGTGTTTCCCACCTTGACATTTTTATGCGAGTGTTGCACTATTGCCAGCGCGAGTTTGCCCCACTCGGTTCTCCGCTTCTAGTCATCAGCAAGACCCCTTTTCTTCGCATATGCCTTTATCTATGCTTAAAAACAACGGACTTCTCTTCTCCTCTTTTTTCGGTACCCTCGCTCATTCCTGTTCCACCGTTAACATTACAGGATTCGTCCCCAAGGATCTCAACCGGCACATTGACGTGCTATCGCCACTTCCCCGAGTGTTTTTTTTCCCAGTTTCCCCCCCTCCTCCGACTCAAAATCAGTGTCTGGTCCGAATAAAAGCTTCCGTTTTTTTGACAGTCTTCCAATGGAGGACGTGGTTTTAGTTTTTTTTACATTGCAACTCTTACGCTCTTTTTCCTTATCTTACGGCTCCCTCCTGTGAGATTCTTCTGAAGTGTTATGGTGTCCTTTGTGATTACGCTTCTTCGTATTTGTGTGTCTCGGGGACTGTCTGGACAGCTGCCGTCTCCTGCCATGTAACCCCCGAATATCCCCATCGTTGCCCCCGCGAGGGAGGACACGTGTTTCGCTAGTAGGTTTCCATATCTGATTACGGCCAACCCCAACCTCCCATGATTTTGGTCTCGACCGTCGCCTTTTTCGGTAGGAAGATGCTACATTTTTTACCCTCTCCCCTTCCCCTTTTACAGGTCAGAAGGCCATCAGACGACTCGAACCATAGGTGATTTCGATCCCCATGTTTACACAAAATCTCTGCTCTGCATTCAAATCCCTCACACCCCCCAGAATTTGCTGATTTTCACTCTCCCTCTCCCCTTGAGTGCCCTCTTTGAGAGTGAGCCCTCGCCGCCCATCACCATGTATCCCATAACCTCCTTTTACCACCCCCAATTTCTCATTTTTGTAATTTCCATTTGTTTCCGCAAATGGATGTCCCCCCGTGTTTTTGCTCAAATCTCTAAGGCCCTCAAATCTTTTTCTTTCTCGTCAGTCCCGCCTTTAGGTCCTTCCATTCTGAACTTAGGATCCTAGTTTTCCCTGTCGGTATCCCCCATGAATCCCTTTTACTTTCCCTGAAAATGCCTTATCCTGATCCGTTCGATAGCCAATTGGTTCTCTTGTTCATACAATTATGCCCCCCTGAGACATTTTGCGCTTTGCTTCTTCACAAGCACACACCGGTTTAGAGTTTTTTTTTTTTTCTTCCACTGCATAGGTCCCACGGGATGCAACCCCCTACCTTTTGCAGATCCAGGAAATTCTTCGTATTAACCCGCCCCTCAAGGATTTTACCTCGTACGGCTTTTACGTAAATCTTTTTGCTATAGAACCCACCCCTTTCCCTTTTCCCTCCTTTTAGGTTAAATAAGAGGCGTTCGGTCTTGTGTCTAATATCCCATCACTTGTGAACTGTTGTGCCATTATTTTGAGTGTAAATCGTATGTTCCCCTTCTCATCCTTATCTAAGTCCAATTCCCTCTGTGCTCCCTGGCCTCGGCCCTCCCCCTACTTGCCCAATGAGCTTCAAACCCCTTTCTTTTGAATTGAAAGGGTTTTTTTCTCCAGTGAGAGCGTCATAACTTGCGAGATCCCAATAACCGATTTTACCAATCGCCTTCATTCTCCCACGAAGTTTCCTCCCTTCTGTCATCTATTCTTTCTGAATAATAATGTGTTTGTTTGTTGAGAGAGATGACTCTACTTTCTACACCGTCTGGGCTGGATGATTCGCCAGTTATACCCGATGTTCCATTTTTGAGGCGCCGTTCCCTCGATAAAGTTAAAACCTTTTTCTTCCCATCAGGAGTTTGTGGCCTGCCCGATGTTGGGGCCCAGATTGGCCCCAACTTTACGATTTTTTCCTGGAGAGTCCCCTCTTTTCCGCTGCAATACACGCTCGACCAAGCGGACGGAGTAGCAGCGATTTTACACTGCCCCCCCCATCTATTTTTATGTTTCTATTCTCTTTCGGCTAAGAAAACATCCCCTCCCCTCCCTTTTTTCTATGCAGCTATGCTATGACCCGGGACATTTTTTTCTAAAACTTTCTCCCCCCCAAGTTATAACCCAGCCCTTGAGGGGTTTAAGAGATATTTTCTTGTAAAGAAGCCCAGAAGGGCCTTCTCTCGCCGTGGACCCTTTTCATAACTTTTTTCTCAGGCCCAGTGAAGAAGCCTCCCCAACCTTTCTTTTTGCCTAAAGCCCCTCCTTCCCCCCTTGTCGATTGGTCCTCAGTGGAACTTTCTCCCATTAGCTTACTCAGAACCCGGAATCCATGTTCCTTCACTTTCAGTTGGATCAGATAGCCATTCTTGATTTCCCATTGATTTTTTCACCCTACGGTAAACCTATCTCTCATCCCGCTTTTAATGTAAGTGCCTATGTAATGGACCCCCCTCTCGCTAAAGTCGTGCGTGCTTTCCTCTCTTTTTCTTTTGGAAAGGTTTTCCCCACTTGTTTTACCCCCTAACCCTTCATTCAAGGTCAAGATGAATCCCTGCCGGTGTATTAGGACCTCCTGTGATGTTGACCTATCCCCAAACTAAGCTCCCCCGAGGTACTTTTTTTTTCGCGGAAGGAGTTTTTCCTCATCCGGTATTTATAACCTGTGACTTTAGATTTACGCCGAGACAGGGACTATATGTTGGCCCCCTTCCTCCATAATAACAATATTGGCTGAAAGCTTCTTTCTTCGCGAATCCTCCTTCTTGCTTGATCTTTTTACCTAAGAAGAGCATTCCGAAAAAAGGCTCTTTTCGATCCAATAACTCCCCCTTCCTTCTTTTTTCTTTTCTCACTTTCAAATCCATTATCATGCCCTGAAGTAACTATTGTCCTCCTTAAAGTGTCCACACCGTCGGTTGACCCGTTTACCTTGGACCCACCTTCCCTACTTCTGATCGTTTCCCAATCCAGTCCTGCCCCACCCTCTCACGCTCTCCCTCTATCGCCCTGCCCGGGCACAGACTTTCTAACATCTTTCTTCCAGCAGTCCCCTTCGATTTCCACGCTCTTCGCTTTCTTTCCTTGCTTCCCCCCCCCACTTTCCATGTAATCTGCCACCCCCATCAAGTTTAATTTCTACATAAACGATTTTGTTATCGCGGAGGTTTAGACACTCCCCTAGCTCTTTTACCTTTCCCTCTATCCCCGTCCTTTTCTTTTTCTTTTCACGACTCTGATTGCACGGAGTTCCCTTTTTGTTCCGACCCCCTCGTCTCTTTGCCTCGCGCCGCTTTGCCCTCCCCTTAGTTGCTCTCTCTCTCGCCGCCGTTGCCTCACGATCCTCCCCGCCCCCCTCCCCCCCCTTTCCTGCCCCCCATCCCCTTTGTCCGTATCAGTGTTTACCCCCATCTTATGCTACTCCCCCCCCCCCTTCCTCCACCTGTCCCCCCCCGTTTTCGGCGCTTTCCTATCCATTGTTACCCCCATCTCGATACGACCCATCGCTCCCCTCTTCGTACTGTCCCGTGCCCCCACTGTTCTTTCAACAGTCGCCCCCGCCTTAAGAGGACTTCTCCCCGAGCCTTCTTCCCGTCCCTTCTAACTTAACTCTCCTCCCATCTCCCCTCGTCTCCGCTCCTGGCTCCTATCGAACTCCTTCCTCCTCAGGGCTTGAACGCGCGCCCCCTTGGTTTGCCCTTTCTGAGTCTTCTATCTGTCAGTATTTCTCCCGTTCCGCTCTCTCTGCTTTCCAGTCCCAGCTCTGTTGGGGCTGTTTCTGCCTCGCTTGCGTCTTTGTGTGCGTTCCCGTCTCTTTGTGTTTTTTTTTTCCCCTTTTTTCGGGCAATACCTACTCTAGGAAGCTCCAATTCCCCCCATGTGGTTTTTTCCTCGACAATCATTCCCTTACCGGTCTTTATGGCCAGGATCCCCTTATAACCTAGTTTGGCGAACTCTTTCAGCTGCTCTCTTCGTTGCACCCCTCTATTCGGCCGGGAAAGTCAAACTTTTGTCTAAGGGCTGTCCCTTGGGAAGCAGTTGTGCCGCACTGTGCACTCACTGTGTTCTTCGCCTCTTTTAATATTTTCCCAAAGGTGGATCTCCGGATCTTTGCGACATTCCCCCTTGACTTCGAGCTTCCCTGCCCCGCGACATACTATTCGATCATGCCTCCCAGCCTATAGAATATTCACCTACCGTCCAGGCCGATCCCCCCTCTCAGCCGCTTCAATTCTTTCCATGACGCCTACGCTGTGTCCTTTCCGACCCTTGATGAACCTCCCTTTTTCACTCAACCTCCCCTAATTAATTGAATTCCTTTGCATAAATACATTTTCGTTGCTCTTGACGCCCTACCCCCCCCTGTCACCCAATTATGGCCCCGCTCTTCTCCGCTCTGATCTGGGAACATTTTCCCTAATAAACCCTGTCCTTTTGTCACTAGAATATCCCCCGGTGTTCTTTCTTGGTAATCATTTTTTGTCGATGCTCTTTTTTCCTAATTCCTCCACTATCCGACCCTTTCTTGTAAACTGCTGCCCGCCGGCACTCATCGCGCCCTTTTTGTTAAGTCTCTTTGTATATAATAGCTTTGGCCCACCCGACGACCACTTTTTCCGGGTCCCCATGTACACTGATCTCCCCCCCCCATCCCTTGGCCGAACTTCTTCTTCTGACCTGCCCTCCCCTTTGTTTTTCATTCTCCTAAGATCCCCCCCCCCTCGGCTCCCCCAGATTTGCCCCAGACTCTCCCCTCACATTCTTCTCCTCCCCTCTCGCTTGGTTTTTGGTTTTATTCCACGCAAGTCGGGATTTTTTCGGAATACAAAAGTTGTCACTTTTTTTTTTCTCCGCCTGCCCCCTCCAAAATAACAGGCCGCCCTTTAGAATGAACCCCCTCCCTTTCTCCTTCCCCTCCGCACACGAACTTTCTTAATGAGTGCCACATCCTTCCGGTACCTGGAAAGTATGTTAGGCGTGGAAACTTTCGCGTTTCATCAAAAATCTCAGATGATGACTCTATACGTTCTCCAGACCCGAGTGTTAACCCTCTTTTAAGTGCTTGAGCTGGCTTTCTTCTAGATAATAAACCAGTAGTTTACCGTCCCGTCTCCTCACCTCTTTTGGTGGTCCCCCTAGGCTGTTTTCCCCGTTGCTCCCGTTTTGTTATGTTTGACCTTTAGATGGATTGCTGTATACGTTTATTTTTAGGTAGCGGGATTCCGTCTCTAATAAAAAAAGGCCCGAGATGATGATGTCCTTTTTATCGCCCCCCCCCCACCAGTGATCTTTTGGCCGGTCTTCCGTCTCGACTCCCTTTTTCCCCCGCCCTCTTTGTACGCCATCATTTCATCTTTCGGAAATGTACTCCTGTTGATGATCCTGGTCAGGTTTAGGGAAAGACACTCCTTCCGAGCGTGACCCATGAGTGTTTCCCTTTCCACCTCTTCTGGTTCTTCCTTTTTCTCACTCCTTCAATCTTGGGCCCCTCTATAATTTTTGATTTCCCTCGCACTTGATAGAGCGCATTTTTTTTCCTCCCTCTTTACTCGTGGGTTTTATATGATTTTCTTTTCCCTAATTTTCCTCCTTTCGATATATTTAGTCCCCTTAGTCACTGTATGATCCAATCCACTCTCTCCCTCCTAGGTAGATAACCCCTCTCTCCTTGATTTAACCAGTCTTCCGGTATTTTCTCGTTCCTTCTCTGGTGAGGGTAGTATACATTCCGGAACATCGTCCCGTTCTAGCCTCGAATCCGGTCCTTGAATTTCGACCCTTTTTTTCGACATCGATCTCTTCCTTATCCTTAGAGCTTGGTTCCTCAGCGGACCTGCTAGAACATTTTTTGGGGTAAAGGTATAAACCATCAAGCCTTAGAGGGAACTTTGTTCACTCGTCTCCTCCCTTTCCGTACCTTTTCCCCTTCCCCCGCTTGATTCCTGCTGGCTAAGGTTGGGAATTCCCGTCTCCCTTTATGTTTACCAGCCCTTACAGAGGGGGAATGGACTCTCTTTCTAATCCCTCCCTCAGCTGCTTAAATGCGGCCCTTTATTACCTCAGAATAGATTCTTTTTCTCTTTCTGCTTCGTTTACCCTCTTCCGCGAGAAAAGATGCCCTTTCTTGGACCCCGTACGATGATTCGTGCCCCCCCATCTTTTTTAATTCAGAAACCGTTTGATAGGCGCACGGTGCTTTGGCAGGCTCCTCCTTCTAGCGGACTGAAGTTTCTAACACCCCCCGTAGGAGCTTTGATGGTGCGCGTCCTCTTCTTCTTTTCCATATGAAGTTTTTTTCTATTTCTCTCTTTTCCCTACTAATAAGTTGGGCTCTTGGATCAAAACGGAAGTACATCACTTCCACTCTCTCTCTCTCCCCCTCCCTTAAGGATTTCTTCTTCCCCCTCCTCCGAGTTCTTTTTTTGCCCATCACAGAATTGCGCGATTTACCACCCCAACTTCCCAAAGTCTTTTTTCCCGCGGGATACGCACGCTCGTTCTATTGCCGCGGTGGAAGAGGCGTTGTCCCTCTCCTTTTGGCCCAGGCCCTCCCTCCCCTATCTGACACCCCACCCTCTCTCGCGGGCTCTCGACCTATGCTTTTAAAAAAGTCTTCTTCTTCCTGTAGAGATAAATTTCCAATCACTCTTAGAGGTGGCTCCCCCATTCTCGGCTTTGCATTCCATCCCCCGCAACGGCACGAGTTTTTCAATCACCCCCTCTTCTTTCTAAACGAGAATAAAAGGAGTCTCCTCCTTCCCCCCGCCGTTATTGTGTATAACTGAACCCTCTTTGTCTAAGATATATCCCCCAGAGATCTCGTTGCCCCCCCTAGAAATCCCTTAGATCTATTGTATTTCACTGACTTTTCCCCGTACTCACCACAGTCCTTGTCGATCTTTTGCCTCTTATTCTTGGTTCCTCATGTCCTTTTCATTTCTGAGGAAATAAATCGACATGGCAGTTCGTCCTCCACGGTGAAACTTCCTCTGAGCGGGGTTTACCTATAAACTCTAGCATTTCGCCTGATTCCATCTCCCCAGAAATTCCCCTCTAAGTGCATTCCTCTGCCCAGGAGGGAAACCCGGAAACCCCAGCCCCTTCTAATGTTAAACCCTCCCCCCTAAGCCATGAAGACTCCCCCCTTGCCGCGCGACCTCCTTTGGGCTCCGATACCACTTCTAACAACCTTTTCTGGATTTTCAAGAATTACAGTCATCATACCAAGGTTTTTTCCATTGGCCACAGGGGCCAGTCTCTTGGTTTTCCGGTTTCTCCGTGACTGACAGGAGCAAGGTAGCCGGGTTTCCGCTATGATTTCGGCTTGTTCATCTCTTTACGAGTGCCGTCTAGACGGCCCCTTTTTTCCCCTCCTTGATGCTCCCCCCTTTCCTCCTCTCCCCTTCGGGCCGATTATACGTTCCTTCTTCCACCCCACGCACCTAAAGTGCCAGATACAGCATCCTTTGATTCCCCACATCCAGTTCACGATCACCTTTTATACACTAGTCCCCTTATGGTTGCCATTCCCACGGGTCCCCCCGGTTTTTTTCTGCGAACGGTCCCCTCACGCGTAGAGAGATACTGGTTCCCCTCTTTTCCGTGGGAGAACGTATTTCCCTTTGCCTCTGCGCATAAATTTTTTTCCGAAAACTGTCCGGGGCAAAACCCCCCCGCCCGATCCTTTCTCCCAGGGCCCCAACACTTATCTGTGAAAAACTCCCCAGTCTTTCTTCAAGGCCCTGACAGGATGGAGATCTTCTTTTCACACCTTTATTAATGCCGACGTTACTGCCGGTTTCTTTAGGATTTCCTTTCGACTCCGTGAAAACTTGTCTTTCGACAACACCTCCCCCTCCTTCAGTTGACTCTCCAGTCCGTTATAGTACTGCGCACTCATTTGCCTATATTCTTTGTTTGGGCTTGTGACTCTTTTCTCCGTTCTGCTTCCCCCCCGTGCTTTTTCAGGCATAACATATCCGACTAAGTCGGATGTGGTGAGGCTCCGGGTACATTTCCTTTTAAGAAGATTTTCTGTGGCCAAAGTAGGAAGCTTCCCTTTCTGAATTAAAGGAATTACTTTCTTCTCCGGATTTGCCTTCCGCCAGTTTTCAACGTCTATTCTTGCTTCCCGATTTCTGTCCTTATTTTAAACCCTCGATCATCTTCACACAAAACTGCTTGTACAAGCCCGAACACCCCCTTTTCGATGCATGACACTGCCATCGTGTTGATTATGTTAACCTTCCCCCCTCTTACCTTTTTTCTCTTTCGGCGTCCCTCTTTTTTCGTTGTAGACCCGGCCGACATCTTGTCCTATTTAACCCCTTCTTCCGTTCTCTCATTACGGTTTTGAGTTTTTTTCCCTGTTTTCCTCATCCATTCCCTTAAACCCAACTCTGTGGCTGGCTGGAACTCCTCGTCTGCTGGCGGAGATGTTCAGCCTGGGCATTCTTGTGACTCTTGATTGCGCGGTCGTCTGCTTAGTTTTCGGGGGAATCTACCGGTTTCCTGTTCGCCGATTCGCCCCTCGAACCCCGGTGCCATCTCTTTTAAACCTCTCCTCTCACCTTTGCCATATCTTTCACCCCCCCCTGCAAAAAACTAATTCCCGTGAGAAATGAACACGTCAAGGCATGTGATCGTCTGGTTCCAGAATTTCTCCCGCGTCTTTAGTGACTCTTTTGAGTGCGTCTCTCTCGAAATCGGCCACCATTCTTCACGGGAATTAGTTTATGCCTTTCCACCCCCCACCGGTGAATTCTTCCAGTTTCGACGATTTTCCTTCCCCCTTTCCCCAGACTTCCTACCTCAATCCTTATTGTTAACCACTGATCCTCCCAGCACAGGGCCTGATCTCACTCAAAAGCTCGTTCTCGAAACCCCTTTTCCTCGACCCCCCCCTCTTTGTCCTGCCTTCCATATTCTTTCCCTACAGGAGACGTGGGTTAAGAAGTAGTCCAAGTGACTAGCTTTTGACGAATTCTCGGGCCAGGTCAGCCCCCTCCCTTGTCCCTCTGCAGTTGCCCTTGTTGTGATTTCTCCGCTGCTTGGGATTGGCTCTTTTCCTGTTAAGTGGTACTTATCGCTTGCCCACGGTACCCCCTCAGCGACCCCATATTCAGATCGGGCGCACTTTCCTTCTCCTTCCCTTCTCTTTGTTCCCCCCCCCAAGTCCCTTGATTTGAGTTAGTATTCGACCCTTGCTTTTAGTACGATGCTAGTCTTCAATAGGAAATTACAGTGCAAGGGACTTATTCATTAAGGCCATAATCGGATCCCCTCCCCCTTCTTTTATATGGTCCGGAATGGCCCCCAACCCCCCTATAATACCCTTCCGCTTCATACACTCTCAAGTAACTATACCCGACCCTTCCTGAGTCCTACACTCATCCTCTCCCCCCCCCGGTACACTTCTTTGCTCTTCATGATTTTCTCAACAATGCTGTCCTCCTCCCCCCCCTGTCAGTTACATATACACTTCTTGCAATCTGCCAGTGTTTCTTTTTCCAACAGGATTTTCTACTTTCCTTCCCACTCCTCGCACTTCCAATCTTTTTTATGTCTCTTTTCCATGACACTGGTTCCCCCGGTACTTCCCCCATGATGCACTCCCCTAAACCTTCTTTACATGTTTGTCTCTTTCCCCTCCCTTTTATGAAATCCTTTTTCCCTCTGCCCCTTTGGGATCCTTGCAGCCTCTGTCCGGATCCTTTTCTGTGTAAATTACGACTGCCAATGCGACATGAGTAGTGTGTCCATCCCCCCCCCCCCCTTTTTCCGATGTCTTCCCCTGTTGTTTCCCCAGTGGATGACCGATCCGCCCCCTGAGATGGAAAGTTTCCTTTGTAAAAAAGCGCTGTCCTCCCCTTCGATGTTTCAGAATCTTTTTTTTTTCTCCGTAGCACCCCTTCCCCCCTGTTTCAGTGCAGGTTCCCCTCCCAGCCCTCGGCCTGGTCGTTTTCTAAAGTCAATCTAGACAGTGCCGACTTTTGACCGGTTTTTTGTCCCGTTACGCTCACCTCTTTTTCTTATTATCAGCCCTTTGTGTGCCACCTTTTCTCCAATCTTCCCCAATCGCTTTTTTACACATTGAGTCCCCTCGAATGTTCCTCCATGGTTTAATCCCTTTTATTCGGTCAACCAATGGCTCCCTCCGTTACCTCTTTAAATATACACTCTCAATTTCATTCGCCCAGAGGGCGCCGTTCTTA
>Ga0179591_1240181_pt1 | contig 12551 bp, 12 predicted proteins | sample CZOMad2_1_08_16f_FD_182891 | JGI IMG/M metagenome (GOLD analysis project Ga0179591, IMG submission 182891) | Vadose zone soil fungal communities from Angelo Coast Range Reserve, California, USA - CZOMad2_1_08_16fungal (PacBio error correction) | ecosystem: Environmental > Terrestrial > Soil >... | reverse complement strand
CCCGCCGCCTTTTCCCCCAGGTGCCGCAGGCTCAGACGGCGGAGCCCTGGCTTCCCTTTTGCCTTTTTTCCCAACCGGGGTCCCTGGGTTTTGCCCTGTGTTTCCGGCTCCCCTGCCGACGAGAAGAATGCGAAACTTCTTACTTTCCCCGTTTGCATTGCAGTACTTTAATGCACTTCGCCTTTCGAGTCCGGTTCATCTTCGAGAATTCCGAGTTCACGGTAAGGTGTGATTCAGGCTTCTAGACCCTGTACGCCCGCTTGTGTCGGGCTTGACTTTATACGCGGTCGCGCGAGACTACGTCCCTGCTTCCTGTTGCCTTTGAGACCTAACCTCCACTCTCTTCTCCCAAGCCAAGGCGTCATCCCGCATGACGTCTTCACCCAGTCCTCCACGGTGCGCCAACGGAGGCATTATTAACTAGGGCCCTTTGTGACTAGCTGCGATGTCTGAGACTCACAGTCTATACCTATCCCCCTCCGTTGTGTGAGATTTTGCCGCTATAGAAAAGCGTCGTATTCCCCCCTCCCATTGTTGAAGACCTCCCTGTCCGTGTCCGGGGGGGAGTCGTCATGAGGGCCTGGACGAACTTTTTTTTTTTTCCCGACCAGCTCTTTGGGTGACGGGCACGCTTTCTTTTGAGCGACCTCAGGGGTGCGGCGGTCACAAGACTGCATCCCCGACTGATCGAGTTGGTTGCTGGTGGTCCCCTCCGACGGCGATCCACTCTTTACTGCGTGTAGTCCACATTCCGTGTTTCCCTCTATGACAGGGTGGACTCGACGCGTCCTGTCTTTATCCGGTACGATAGGCGTTGCATGTTATAGTTCTTCTTCTTTTCTTTGACCCTCCTCCCGTTTCCTTCCTAATCAGCCGACCGGGCGCGTCACCGCGGCTCTAGTCTACCTTCGATCCGGACACAATGCCAGATTTCTCCTTCGGATTGAGTTGAATGAAACTTCCCCGTTGTGTTTTGAGTAGCTGCTGTTTTTACGACGCTAGAGAGACTTCCTGACACCCCGGTCTTTGAGAGGTCACCTTTACTCTTTTTTTAATTTCCCGTTGGCCATCGGCCCCGAATAGCCGTCGTACTGGCGAACCGTGGAAGTCTTTTTCTTCTATCGGGTCCTCTTTATGAATCTCCCCTCCCTTTATCCACCTGTTTTCCCCTGCTTGCCCCTGTCCGCCGTAGGCGGATGTTGTTCGCAGAGATGTCTTGGTTTCCCCCCTTTCAGCTGTGTGTCTTTTTTTCTCTCCGCCTCTGTCCTCCTGGTCGGCTTGCCGACGTGGTTGTTCCAGATGTTCCCCCCCCCTGACTCGTCCTTTTCCTGATGACCCCCCTGCTTTTTCTTTTTCTTTTTTATTCGCCGGTCGAACGGCTGCTCTCTGAGTTCATAGATTCCTCAGAATTTTCCCCGGTCAACGTTTCTTTCTCTTGGGACCACGTAAACCTCCCGCGCCGTTGTCGCGATGATGATGTTCTGCTCCCTTCCCGTTCCCTTCTAAAGTTGAAAATTAAGACGCTTCTTTTTTTGTATTGAAACCTCGCGGAGGTGTCCCGTCTCGGTTTCGATCGTAACCTGTCTGCGCTGCAACTTGACCAGCAGGACCGTTTCCTTTAACCGGCGTCGTGCCTATTTTTTTCTTTTCTTCGTCTCGGGCGGTGCGCATGCGATCACCCAGTGATCCGTCGACCTCGGGCCCCCGCTCCAGAGGGGGTCCTTTTTTAGCGCTGTACCTTGGAGATTCGAGCAACGTTTTTTTGTTCTACCTGGATCTGGCCTTTGAGCGCAATCTCTCAACCTCTTGAGCTAACGATGTTCTAGTGTCTTTCTTTTGCTTGTCGTCCTCCCCTTTTATACCCAACCCCCTGGTTACGACGAGACCCGAACTTTTAGTACACATGCCTTCACCACACTGGGGATCCGCCATAGTGATTGCCCCCCCCAGCTTTTTTTTTAAAGGGGATGAACCGCCAACCCTTTTTTTCGCAGAACGGCTCCGCGCATGCTTTGGCTGCCCAGCCGGTGACGGGCCCGAACCCCGAACACAACATTGTACCGCCCTTGAGAAGACTTTATCTTCAGTTTTATTTCCTCTTTCCCATGACTGAATTCGATGCCCCTTTCTTTTGCCCTCCTAATTTCGGGGGGGCCCATCGCTCGTCCAACCTATGTCTTGCTCCTGGTGCCCGAGGACCGAAGTGTATTTGAAATTTCCCCACGACCTTTCTCTTAGGTATTGAAGGACTCCTTTTCTCATTTTTATCATCCCGGCGTACCGACGCAGGGGTGACGTGGGTTATCTATGTGACAGGCGGGGGGATTTGGTGAGGGGCGGCGCGGGTGGAAGTCTTTCGGGTTTCCTCCTTCTTTGTTTTTTGTGTCCTCGAGGAGTCGTCGGAGTGGTAAACGAGAGTTTTTTTTAATTACTTTTCTCTTTGGGGCGGCTCCTGGGCGTCTCGAGGGGTAGGCGCTCAGGGGTCGGCTACGGAAACCGGTTTGGTCACTTCCCGGTTTTTTTTCCTTTCCTTGTGGAGGACCTTTGTCCCTAGCGGCAGTCGCCCCCTGAGTGTTTCCAGCTGCGTCCCGGCGACATGTATGTATGATCAAGTTTTTTTTGCCGGAGGTTTTTCCCACGCCTCGTGCCTCTTCCCTTAAAACGTCCCTGACCTTCCTTTTTTTTTTTTTTTTCGACGCCCCCGGCTCGCGCTGTCCCGTTGTAACTCTTATCGACGTGACCTCCATTGCCCTCGCAGAATGATGTTTTCCAGGTACTTTCGTGACTTACCTCCCGTTGTTTTCGTATTAGCGCTAGGAGAGCAGCTCCGACTTGGGGTTCGTCGGCGCATGGCACTAATGAGCCGGTCGCTTCTCCCCCCCAGTCCACGCTGTAGGGACTTAAGACGTTAAAACATTTTTTTTTTTTTCGTTCTAAGCGTTCGTCGCACGCCGACCCTGCCGTCTTATTTGCATTGTTGTTGCTCCCCGCTTCCGCCGCGAGTCATTTACGGAGTCTCTCTACACATTTTAGACTCAGTAATTGGTTTCTTTTCACGTAGGACAATCCAACCAGCCCTGAGACACGTGCGGTGTCCTCAGGGAAGTTTTATCCGGTGCCTGGCTGACGCCGTGTCGTAACACGTCCGCGTTGGGCGTTTAGGTCTCTTCCCCTCTTCTGGACTGACTTCGTATCTCCCCTTTCCCCTCCCCTCTCCGTTTATTAAGATCCGCGGTTGGCCTCCGCGGTGGGCCCGAAACCTCCGCTTTTATCCCTTCATTCTTGGAGTCGTCCTTTTGCCCCTTTTCTTTTTTTTTCCCTTCATGTCCAGCGAGCTATCACTTAATTCACATACTGGCCGAGAGCAGGCGATGGTGCCATCACATGAGGACCCCCCCCCTCACCCTTTCTAATACTTTTTTTTTTTTTTTAGAGATTCATTTTTTTTTCAGGTTGGTTTATTCTGGCCCCGAAAACTTAGCTTTGGTTCCTGCATTCACGTCTTTTCGGGCTCGGTGTACACTGTTCCTTTCTTTAGGGTCCCCTTTGAGCTCAGTTTCCCTCTGAAGGACAAGACCCCTTCTTCCCCCTCGGACGTTCCTCTCTCTCCCCGATCGTCACGCCCCCTTACGTCTCCTTCTGATAGCGACGCTAGCTTCGTGATTTATATCTGTCACTGACATAGCTAGTCCCCTTTGCCGAAGCCCCCTTAAGTTCCGACCAAGGTGTCCTCCCTCTCTCCCACATACGCAGTACCCGACATGGACGGACACCTTCCACTTATCCACCCACGGGGGATCTACCCCCTCGACCGTGAGAGAGGTTTAGCGTCCCTTCTTTTCCTCTTTCCCTCCGTTCTTAACTTTTCTGCCTTTCAATATGAACATGCCTTTTGCTCGAGCCATGGTTCGGACTCTACCCCCTTCTCGCCCGCCCGTGGGTACTTTGTCCCTCCCCTTTTTTTAATGAGGCACCCTTCCCCTCTTCCCGTTCTTCTTTCTTTCTCCCGTTCTTCCTCCCCCCACCAGTCTATCGCGTGTCTTCCCTATACGTCGCGTCCAGGTGCAGGGGACGGTCCTCCGTGCTCACTTTTTATACTACCCGGCGAGGTTCTCCGGGGACTTTGGAGGTTTTCTTTTCTTTTCTATGAAACGCGGTACACGCCAGATTCCCCCCCGATCGTCTGGGTTCGCCGGCAACGAGCGGAATGGAAGATGTTGGGGCATTCTCTCCCGACAGTAGGTTTTACTTGAACCCTTGATGTTCCCCCCCCTTGCTTAAGATACATTGTGCCCGAAAAGATCGCTGTTAATTCCCGTGTTTGTCTCGGTAATTTGGCCCTGTAGAAGTTTGTCCCAAATTCTCCCTTCCCCAGCCTGTATGAAAAAGGTTTTGCCCCCCGGGTTCGATCAGACAAAGAACTTCTAAGCACCCCCGGATAAGTGCTAGCCATCTCAGGAGCTCCAAGCTCCAGGAGCTGCCCTGCAAGAATCCCTCCTCCCCCGGTTTTGCAAATTACAGACAAACACTCCGCCTGACCCAGACCCACAACTCTGACCCCGCCCAGACAACCACCCAGGTGTACCCCCCTGTCACCCCGGCCGCGCCGCCCGTAACGCCTACGGTCGTACGGGGCCACCCTGACCTTGGTTCAATCCCCGACGCTTTTGAAGAATTCTCCCTTCTTTCTTTTCGTTTGACCGAGGGCCGCTTCGGGAGTGCGCAAACCTGCGCTCCTGTCGCAGCGGGCGTCGACTTGCACCACTCTATTCGAATGGTGTATTTCTGGGAAATCTCTTCGAGCCCTTCTGTTTTCCCCTTTTCTCAAAATTAGATACAGTCCTCCGGTGACGGGTGTCCCGTGTCCTCCCTACGGTTGGCGCAGTCCCAGAACCTGGGCGGGCCTTTTCGTAATTTACTTCTCCTCTTGGTGTATTCTAATCCGCTTGTCTTCCTTTTTCCCTCCTCTTTGTTTAAAATGAACCATGTCGATCGAGGCAGTGCCCACTGTCCTATTCGGCCTGCCTTCTTCCTTTTTCTAGCCTTTTTTTTCTTTTCCCTCACAAGGCGAACTCTTTCATTCTCACACCGGGCTTGGCGTCTGAGCTCCTTTCCTTTCCAAATTCTAAAGCTCCCTTTTCTTGGACCCACACTCGGCACGGCGTGCAGCAGATACCTTGTCCCTCCGCCATCTTTTGGTAGCGGTGGACCTCGTTCTTCAAGGATTCCCTCTGGAGGCCCTTTTTGTGATCCCTTTCCCCCCTAGTTACCTTTCAGGTGCTGGAACGACGGACAAGAATTCTGAACCTCACGGTCCCCGGAAAACTTCGGGCATCGCGCCGTGAAAATCCCCTCTTCAACCTAATCAACGATCCTATCCTCTCTTCTTTTCGGCATACAACTCTCGCTTTCACTACCCCCTCCACGGCGTGATCTGTCCCGTGCGACGAATGATTGTTCCCCCTCCCCCACCTCCTTCCTTTAATGGTCCTCTGCCTTCCTTTGTCTCTGTACACTCCAACGAGGAATCCTTTTCCGGACTTGGAGGGACTGATATCTCCCTCCTACCCTTTGTTTTTTTTTCGGACATCTACCTTGCAACGCGGCCTCGTGTCGCTTCGGGTTGTACTTTTTTTAGCCCTTTTCCCCACACAATTGATTTCCCGTGGTCCCCGATACCGCAGGACGAATCTTTATCGAGCCTCAACGCGATCACGTGTCCAAGAGTCCATGCTTTTCTCTGAACCCACTCCTTTTTCCCAGGCTTAGAGTGCATGCGAAATTTCCTCCTGGGAGAAAGAACTATGATCATCCTTTCACCTCCCCTCAACCTCATTTCTTCAGTCAGTCCTTTTTTCCATTAGAATTCTTGGCGATGGAACTCCCGGATTACCACAGTGCCCGATGCTCAGAGTTCCTCCTTTCCTTTATTTCCTTTCCCTCGTCGTCCCTTAGTTATGGTAATGCCTTTTAACGGACACATTACTGGTGAAGTTACTAAGTTTCCCCCCCCCCCCCCCTCATCCCTGCCCTCGTCTGCCAGCGCCGTTGCTGGCAGATTTGGCGATCCCCGTATTTCAGTGTCCTGGATTTGAACACTTCAGCTGCGGAGCCGTGCCCGCTCGAGGATTAAGGCTCCCTAGAACTCCCCTATCATCTTTCCTAAGCTTTGTCCTGGCTGAGCGTTCCAACGCACACTCGAGTCCGAGCCTATACGCGCGACGCCGTCCGAGCACCTTTCTAAAAAGTTAGTGGATTATTTGATAGTTCCTTCTTTTGCCCCATCGTCCTTCGCCGTTTCTTTGTTGGCAGGGAACCAAACGGCGTTCTAGTCCTATCTCTTCTTTTTCGGCGTCGAGACAGTCACCCCCTCGTTACACGGGCGTCCTTACCCGCATTCTTGACGGCCCACCCACCATGGCCCCCTCCCAAGTCAATTGTCTTCTGCGCGGTACAGCTCGGGACGCCCCTCCTATGCTTTTTTCGCGGCCGATCTTTCCTCCCTCCGTTGTTGTTGTTGAGATCTCTTCTCTGAGAAGTCATGAAATACCCCATCTAGTCGTTCCCCTCATTTGTAACACACTCTTTTTGTTCTTGTACAATCTGCGGTGAGCTTTAATGCGGGCATGCCCGAATGTGATTTGGTACTACCTTTTGTTCTTTTTGTACGGTAGCAATTGCAGTGCCGAAGAGATCTTCGAGCCGAATTTATACCCGTCTTGTGATTTTTGATGAATTTTTGGCCAAAATCTGTCTCCCCCTACTAGTCCTCTTTGAATGTCGGTGTCGATTGTCCCCTTATCCGCCCACCGCATTCCAAGATCCCCTGATAGCCTTCTTGCCCTCTCTTTTGCCTGAGGTCTCCTGTCCGGCTCTGCGAAGCGCTGCATGTCCTCCGGACCCCCGGCGTCGCATTCTTTCTTTTTTCTTTTTGCTCAGGCCCTCTCCTTATGCTCTCTCAGTTGTTCAGCTAGTCGTCCGGGATCGGTGGCTCCGTCGCGCATGCGACGGCAACCTTATCGCCTGTTCTGAGGATTGAAGGGAGCCTTTTATCCCTGCCCTTCGCAGGGTCAGCGCCCCCGTTTCCCTTGTTCTCGCCGCCCCTGTACTCTTTTTTACGATTTAGAAGGCTGCCGGTCGAACCAAACATTGCTTCTCGACGCTGTGTGGTTCATTTCATTCTGCCCATCGGCCCCCATGCGCTTTTATGAATTCCTCGTTTCCTTGAACGTTTACTCACGGTAGAGTCCGCTGAGATTCCAGAAGTTTGAACACCCCCGAATTTTCTGTCTGCGTTATTCATCGGTACTCTCTCTTCAGTTAGAAGTGTCCGCACGATGATTTTCTTAAACTTTCTTTCTCCCCGTCATCTTTGAGATTTGCCATCCTGAGGTGACCGCCCTTGCAACAGGTCCTTGTTTTCCGACTTTTCACCTCCCGGACCCTGCCCCATCCTCTCACTGTATTTCGGTTTAGATTGCGTCGTGTGTAGTTTAAGATTGCCCCACTTAGCTTTACTTGCTCTCTTATAGATCTTCTTTCCCCCACCTGCTTTAGGAGAGAAGGTTCGGTGTATGTTAGATGTTCAGTTTGAACATTAGAAACCAATTTTCCCCCTTTTAATTCCCCCACTTTTGTCGGTGTCTGATGTGGAGTCCATCGGACCTATTCCGCCGTTATCAGGAGACTGGGTGTAGTTGCGGCCTCTTTTTCCAGTCTTATTTTTTTTTCCTTTATTTAGTTCGCGTCGAGGCTGTGCCTTGTTCACCCACCAAAGACCTGGTGCCCGTTATTCGTTTCTCTTCTTTTTCTGTATTTACTCAAAAGTTGAACTTAGAATTGTCGAGCCCATGTTCTCAAGGTGCTCCGTTCTCCTGTTTCTCCCACCCCAGTATACCCGGACTTTCCCCTTTGTTTGCTCGCGTTCCAACGTCACCTCCCCTCTCCAGTGGTTTCCTCACTGGACTTTAGGCCTTGGTGAGCTCACGTTGAAAGACGCCACTTTTTGGTGGTTTGCCGTTCCGACTCTCGCTTTGGTAGACGAAGAATTTCTTCGACTCCATTGATTACCCTGATTTTCAAAATTTTTACTTTCCCTTGCTCTCCCAGCTTCCAGGTCCCCAATCGTTAGCTTGTTCACCCCAATAGTTAGCATGGCCAAGCTTCACGTGCCAACCGTCATCTGTCCTCCAAGTTTCTACCACTTTTCCTCCCCTGTGATTTTGATTTTGGCCTGTTTCCCCTTTATGTCACCAAAACGGTCTCGGGAAGACTGGATATAGTTTTCTCACCCGTCCCACCAAGAGTCCCTCTTTTGCTTTTCCTCGAAAGACCAGGTAGACGTCGTGGGCGCCATAGATAGACCGTGCGACAAGTCCCCCGGGTTTCGCCTTTTTGGAACCTACGCCCTCTTCTCTTTCCCCCCCCATGGACCGTATAGCGCTACTGTAAGCTCGCTGATATTTCACTCTTTTTTTCCCCTTGAATTTTTTCCCCCCCGTCGTCCGGATTTTGCCCTTCTCTTTTTTTTTAGCTTCCCTGAGGTGCATAGGTCGGGGTCACCGCAGGAGGCGGGAGGTCGACATTTTTTGAAAAGGCCCTGTAGTCTTTTCTTGTTTTGGGTTTTCACCCGTAGGGCGTCGGAGTCTGGGTCCTTCCCGGAATTATTTGGGCATAAGGTGTCTCTTTTCATGGTCGGCTCGGCGCAGGGGGCTCCGGGCGAAGGGGTCGGCTCTTGACTGGGTAGGCCATACCCTTGTGTGGTTTCCACCCTTCCCTTTTTAGTTTCTTTCTTGATTTGGCGGTTCTTCCTTTTCCTGGGCGGCTCCTGTGGTCTGCCGATCACCACTGAGGTCGTCGAACGCGACGGAAATCGCTTTGTTTTCCCCCGTGGCTAAATGTATTTCTTCCCCTTTTTACCCCCGGATTCACCGCTACTTTCGTCGATATCCCCTAACACTTGTGCGACCAGGCTCGAGCGCGGGTTATCTGGAAAGTTTGTTTCCCCCCCTCTTTTTTTCTTCTCTTTTTCCCAGTACGCACCCTTCTTCACCTCTAGTTTCTAGGTCCATGCATTTCTTCAGAACACTTGCGTAGCGAACGAGTGAGCCTCTCTCTTCTGCTCGTCTGGCCTTCCTCAGAGTTTCCCCTCTTCTTTCTGTGACTCCCATTTCTTTCGTCCGGACACTGTTCGGGTTCGTAGCATAAGGACGGATCGGAGCGCCGACGATTGGCGTCCGTAGTCGAATCAGTGTTCTCTTGAGTACTCCCGTCCCCCCTCTTCAATAGTTCTTTCCCCTATTTTTCCTACTAGATCATTCCCCCCGCGGACGGATTTTTGGTTGACGTCCCCAGCACGCGAGAGGTTCACGTGTAAGTTCTGTTTCAATTTACTGAACTTGTTTCCTCTTTCCCCTTGGTCCCTATGCGCGGATTTCTCCGTGTCGGAAAAGTCCTTATTCTTCTTCCGGCCTTCTTTCTCGCTAGGATTATGTATTGAGCACGAACCGTCTCCCCCCCATTAGTTCTCCCCTACCGATATAGATTCTCCCTTCCTTTGGTTTTCTTTCCTTTTTTTCTCCTTATGGAACGACGTCTTTCCGTCTGCTTGTTATCCTGACTTTTCCCCCTATCGCCGGTCCTCATCCTCACCCGCATCGGTGTACACGAGCCGACCCTGGGCCGTTGTTTGGGGCCTTTGGCAGGACCCCACCTTGTTTTTCCTCCCCTTTTCCCTCCCCCTTACCCCTTTCCACGGATCTCTCTTTTTTTTTACTCATTTGTGTTTTTGGGAGAGATACCGTTTTATTGGTGCCTGCGGGAGGGACCCCGCCCCTTCGCTGTTGCCAAAGCCCTATCGGCTCCGTTTCCCCTCTTTTTTTTATTGCTCTGTCCACCCTTTTTCTTTTTTTCTTCCCTACTTTTTTTTTTTTCCCCCTGAAACCGGCCTGTCGTCATATGAGTCGTCCAGGCGCCCCGCCGCTCGTCGTAACCCTGCCCTTCCCTCTCTCTCCTCTTTTGATCGGAGCATCTTTTCCCCTTTTTGATCCTTCTCTCTTCCCTATCTACGATGCCGCTTACCCCCCTCTGCAGTTAAATTTTTTCCTTTTCTTCTACTATTTTTTCCCACTGACGCCGTCCAGCCCTCGCCTGAGGAACCCCTTCACCACGTGACCACCCTTCTCCTGATTGGTCTTGTCATACCGTGTTCCCTTTTTTTTATGCCCGTGAGTTCTTCTCTTACTGATCGTCCGTCTTACGGTCATTCTTTTCCACACGAGGCACGACCTGCTTACGGACGGCCATCGTCGGCGCGACTCTCAGTTCGTTCGCTCCCTGATTTTTTATTGCCTAGTGTTTTCTTTTTTTTTAACAGGGGGCGCCCTTTTTTCCGGTATTTTTAAAACCCCCCACGTCGTCCCCTCGCAACCAGTCGAGAGCGTGTCGATTTCGCTTGGATCCCTCGCCCTTTTCTCCTTTAATCCCTGCATGTCCCTCCAATACCCCCTTACTCTTCCTCGTTCTTTTCCACGTGCGGTCCGGGTCGCGAAACCGCGGGTACCGAAGGCGTCGATCCGCTCGGCGCCTGGGGTCCGTCGGTTTACAAGAAGTCCCACTTTTATCCCTTTTTTTCACCCGTATTCTTTATCGCCTCTTTAGTTTTGAATATCTGGTTACAACTGGCTAAATACATGTCGCGGGACACCGCTCGTGTCTCCGTGGCGACGACTCAATGTTCCCCTCTCCTTCCATGATTTCCCCCTCCTTCTCCCTGCCCTTTTAGCTGTATTATATGTCCCTGCCCCGAGATGCCGGAGCCCACCAGTCGGTTCCGTTCTCCGAATTCTCATGAGCTCTCCCCCCTGCCGCCCTTCGCGTTTACTTATGGCATCCTACTGCAAGGATCCGACCCGCCCCGGGCCTCGGACCTCCTAAATGTTCTTCCCCCTAATACCGTTTCACCCTCTCCCTCCGTTTGACCGAAACATTTCCCCCCCGTCCTCCGACTTCTTTCCCTTCTCCCTACTCCGGTTTACCCCCTCCTCTTTCCCCCTCATTGTCACGCGCAGCGCGCCGGCGTCCGGAGGCTGACCTGTTCCATCGAATCGGCCTTTCTTTTTTCAATACTTCGCTCTCCGGAGCAGAGCCCATTTTTCCCCCTCGAGTCGGGCTCGGCAACAAGAGACCCCCCGGGGCCGTTGACCGTTTCTCTACGAGGTGCCCCTTCTGATACCCCCTTTTCCTTAGGTTTTCGCAATACTTCGTTTTCATAGCGTTGCAGTTCTTCTACAGGACGGATCCAGTCGGCTCTTCGCAGACCGTTTGTGTTATGGTCTCGTCCCCCCAATAACCGGATTTTTCCCATTTCCTTCTGACCTGGCGGCGACTTGTACCTTTTATAGAGTTTTTATTTAAGCGCGCCAGCGAGACGAGTTTTTGCACCACCGGTCATCCGCTTTTTCTGAAAGTTTTCTTTTTTTGTCGAAGGTCTTCCCCTTTTCTCCCTTTCCGTACTCCGATCCCGTGAGCGCGGCCTTCTCGTGACCCCCAAAGCTCGAAGCAGAGCCTTTTTTTTACGACCTTGGGTCCTGTCATGCGTGCGCGTGCGTCTTTAATCACCAGGACATCAAATCCCTGGTTGATTTCCCCCCCAACCCAGGTTTCGAGTTACATTCGTATGCCTTAGCAGCCTTACCCCCCGCATCCCTACTTTGATCCCTTTTTTTTTCGCCTAGTTTCCCGCTTATCCAGAGGTGCGGCGCCATGGTGATCTGACAATGACCCTTCTTCTTTTTGGGTCCCCTCTACCCTCCGATTTTGCAACACGTTCAACAGTCCCAAACCCTGGATTCTTTTTTTCCTTTCGTCGTGTTGCACATCGCCTCAACGACCTCCCGTACCCCGTACCGTGACCGGAAACCTACCCCCTCTTTTTCCCCCACTTTCACCGCACTTTTTCTCTTGTGAGATTTTAAGTTTTTTACCCCTTCTTGTATCCGCCTCCCTCTCCGACAAAGTGGCGCGACCGGGTGTTTGTAGCACTTTCTCCCCTCGTCCCCATCACTCCACCTTCCCTCTAGTTCACCTTGGGGTAACCAGTTTTGCCTCCTCTCCGACTCAGCCGAGCGGTTTTTGGCACTACATAGTAGGTGCAACTCCCCTCTTTCTACTTCTTTCTTCTCGCTTAGTGCCTTTACTCACCCCCTTTTTCCCCCCGCTCGTCGCACGCGGACTATAATCCATTGCAGCGATTCCTTATCTTCTCTTCCTCCCTCCTTTGATCCGTTCTCCATCCCTTTCCTTTGTTTCACACCCCCACATCTGTCACGAGGACAGGCGTTCCCGTCTTTCCTAACTGAACTGACCCCCTTTCTTTTTTTTTTCCTGGCACCTATTCATGCAAGGAAGATCATCTTTCTTACAGATTTCTTGCTAAGTTATTTTCTGCTTTTGCTTTAGGCCGAACGGGAAAGGCTTCAACCATCGGTCGTTATCTCATACCTTGACGTGGCGAAGTTTTTTTCCCCTTCTTTCTCCTATAGTGTCCTTTT
>Ga0179591_1220429_pt1 | contig 12552 bp, 13 predicted proteins | sample CZOMad2_1_08_16f_FD_182891 | JGI IMG/M metagenome (GOLD analysis project Ga0179591, IMG submission 182891) | Vadose zone soil fungal communities from Angelo Coast Range Reserve, California, USA - CZOMad2_1_08_16fungal (PacBio error correction) | ecosystem: Environmental > Terrestrial > Soil >... | reverse complement strand
CCGCAAAATTGCCATTTCCCGACGTACTTCTTTCCGTCTATACTAGGGAATTTATTTTTCTTTCCTTTAAGGTATCGATCTTTCTAATGAGTCCATCGACTGGTCCTCTTTGTAATCCTTTTGTTCTTCCCTTTCTTTTCTTGAGCGATGCGCGCCGGCCTAACTAACGATCAAAGACCTTTTCTCTTCCTAATCGTCCTTCTCCTTGTTTTCATTCTGCCAGTGATTCTGGGCCTTGTGCACTTCGAGCCACAGGATCTAGACCGCCGCTACCTTCTATCTAATCTTCTGTGTCGCGAGCACGCGATTCGCGGTTGGTGACCTTCTTTTCCCTCCTTTTCTACTTAGCGTTTATTTGACGAACTTTGTTCAAACTTTTACATTGGCCTCTGTCCGACATGCCTCAGTAGCGCCCTCGTTCGACGATAATTTTTCTTTTAATTCTTTGCACCTAGTAGACGCACCGGTCCCCATCGACCTTCTTCCATTTGAATGACGTGATAACTCCTGAGTCTTAAATGAAATTATGCTTGTCGCGGGGATTAGTTTTTTCCCGAGTACTCTTCCTCATCATTCCTTTCAGAAAGCGGCCGAAGCCCCATCTCTCTTTCCGAGAAGAACTTCTGTCTCTCCCTACCGGCTGAAATAATTTTTTCTGAAGTGGAAATGCGGTCATTTCTGTCTTTCCCCCCCTTTCGCCAAGGCTTAAGTTTCTCAGTTCTTTTTGCTCTCTTCTTTCTCCAGATCAGCGCACTCTCCACTTTCCATATTAAGATCTTTCTCTTTTGCGACGTCCAATTAGTGAATGGTTTCGATTTAGAATTTTCTTTCTAAATTCCTATCTCTTCTTCTTTTTCCCTGGTCCCATCAAATCCCTCTAGTTGGACGCAAGTTTTAGGCCGTAACTATTTAGTTCGCCCCCCCTTCCCCCCTTAACTTACATCCGCATGCCAGAGAGTTTTCAGCCCCATTTTTCCCTCAGAGCGCTCTCCATTTTTTTTTTGATCCTTTTCTTCTCGTTCGCGCGGCGCGAAATTGCCTGCAGTTTTCCCACTTCTCAGATATTGGTTGCCCATTGATTTTAGGAGCTCATCCACCAAACCCGGGGTGTAGATTTTTTTGATGATCCTTTCTTCCCCCCCCTCTTATGCACGATGAGCAGGTCCGGCATTATCATTCAGTTGTTCTACTCCCCCCGTTCCTCCTCCCCTCTTTTATGAAAGTATCGGCGAGACCGGATGCCGCGGCTCAGGCGAGTTGCCCTCACTCTTCTCGTCAGATTCTTTTTCTCCCGTGCGGGAAACCATCTTGAAGGGGGATTTTCTTGTTTCTCCGGATTAGACTTTCACCTCTTTTTCTTTATAGCATCGCCTGCCGGATCCTGTAGCGGCTACCATCCTTATTCTTACCCTCTTTCTTTTCTCAGGCCGCTACGAGCTCGGACCCAGAACCCCCCTATCATCCACGCGGGGCTTCACATCCCTTTTAATCTAGCCGCCATCCGCTGAAGCCGCTGTTTTTTCTTTTTTTTTCAGATTCCTTGCTTTTTTCTTAAGGCGATCGAAGCTGCGACACAATAGACCATGAAAGCCCTTTCTCCCCCCTTTGGCCAAAGTCGGATTCGCTGCGAAGTTCGTTAGCAGGAAACGACACAGATTACGACTTTCCTCAATCACTTTTTTTCTTCCCTCTCGACGACTTTTCACCTGATGAGTACTGGAGGTCCAGGCTTTCTCTTTCTCCTCCTGATGCTTTTTCTGTCGTGTGCGCCTTTTGGCTGTATTCAGAAAAATACGTCCCCTCTTCTCTTCTTCTTTTATCTTTTTGAGGGAATATCAATCTCCTCGATGAATTTCTCTTTCACAAGTTAGTTGGCGTCGGTATTGGAAAGCATTCCCACCCCCCCCCCCCCCCCCCCCTCACTAGCAGCTATTTCTTGAGTGTTTCCTCTTGTTTTGAATGTCAATTTCCCCCCCTCTTCTTAAGTATTTTCGACAGCGCGTAAAATATCCCTAGCCTATTCCCGCCGATCCACGGCTGAACAAAGGTACCTTTCCCTTCTTCCTCCCCTCTTGTGACTCAGTCTTAGAACACCAATTATGCCTTATTATTTTTTCCTTCTTCCTCCAACCTCCCTTTGTGCAAGATTTTCTCTTCAAGGCCTCTTTTTTTTAGTACTATCTTCCTCTTCCGTGCCCACACTTCTCTTCCAATGAGAGGCCTTACCATTTTTCGACCATACCAAGGTCGCAGCGCCCCTCTTCCTAGATAAATGCTAAGGTCTTTTCTTTCAGTCTTTTTTTCCCTGAGGTTCCCTCAAAATCAACCATCGGACGGCTGTTCTACTCCCTTATTTTTTGCCGTTTCGGACCTGTCACTAGACTCTTCCTTACTGCATTGTACCTTTCACTCCGGCAATGGCGATGAGAATCTATTTCCTCTTCGAGTCTCTCTCCGTCTTAGAAGGAGGTACGGCCTTTCTTCCTTCTTGATGCGCCCTTTTCATGTTTTTGTTTTCTCACGCAAAAGAGCTGCCTCTTTTCGGTTTCGCTATGGTCCCTTCTGCCGACCCTTTTCCTCTTTTTGGAAGCAATGCTCCGACGTCCCGCTGATGACTCTTTCCCTCTTTACAACTCTTGCTGATCGAGGGCGGAGCAGGTACCACCCAACCCGTCATCCGATTTGGTTTTTCGCGCGATTTTCCTCGACACCTTCCTCCTTATTCCCCTGAGTAGGAGCACCCCCCAAAATAATTTAAATTTTTTTCCCCTTTTCTGGCCAATTGAATCTCTTTCCTCCTCATTTTTGAGAGAGCTCACGACGTTAACCTTCTCTCAGGCGCCTCCACCCTACTGGCATGAATTGCGGCCATTTCATCCTACCTATTCATGTCTCCCTCAGATTCCCACCTATTAGTAAAACTATGTCGTTTTTAAGGAAGTTTTTTTCCCAATGCTCCTCCCTTTCTTCTTCTCTCATAAGAGGTATGCAACAGCGGCCGGTCGTAGCCTTATTTCCCCCCGTTCTGTATGTTTGACACTAACTATCGGACACCCGTTTTCCTCACGGTGCTTTCTTCCTCCCCCTCATTTTGCGCCGCCCGCCTTTTGTCTTATTATGACCGCCTTCGAGAGGCTTTTTACTGATCACCAGGCCCCTTCAATTTTCCTCTCCGGGACTAGAATACGCCTGTAGACACTTACAGCTTCTCTTTTTATGAATAGACTCGTTCTCCTAGACGGCAGCCTGCACTCCCCCCCTCAGCTCCTCTTTTTTTTCTGCACGTCCACATCATTTCCCCACAGCACGAAGGATGTTACCATTGAACCTTATCTCGGCCCTCCTTGGATGCGCTCCTTCGGTTTCTTATACTTGACCTTCCTTCCATCCGCTCATTTGCCGGGAATTGCTTCCCTTTTCCATCCTACAACATGCCATGCCCGAGACTCTTGAAAAGGCACTTTTGCCCTTTTTTTTATGTCTTCTTTTCCTTAAACATAAGATTTTCCAGTTAATTTTTTGCCTCTTGATTCTCCCCATCCTTTACCGTTTTCTCAGGTTATATTCGGCATCGTCTCTGGCGTTTTTATTCCTTCTTTCTCAATTGGAGCGAAGTCTTGACACAGACTAATTTTTCCTCCTCCAAACTCTTTGGGTCCTCCAGCAATAGCTGCTAGTTTCGGCGGTTCGTTCCCTTCCGAAAGACCCCCTTTCCTACCCTTTAATAGAAATTGCTCGCGGCGGAGTGGCGTCCGGTCCATCCCCACTCTCTTCTCGAAGTACGATTTTCGGAATTCGCCTCAGCGGCAAACTTTGAATGCTCCGAACGCTTTCTGATTACTCCCTTCTCTTCAACGCCCGGTTCAATAGTAGATAGTGTTTCTTTTCTCCCCGTCTCTGCTATCTTCGTTCTTCTCCACCCTAGACCCCCCCCCCCCCCCAACCACCAAGCTGCCGCCAGCGACGATCCGGCGGAGTCTTTTTCTCGATGACTTTCTGATTGAAGAAGTGCGTCGATAGCCTTCCGCATCCTCTTTTTTCTTTTCCTACTCAAAAGTCACTGTAGGTCGAAAAGAAGTAATCATCCCTCTTTTCTTTTCTCATGAGGCTTTCTGAATAGGGATTTTCCACAAACGGCAGGATTTTTTAGCTTTTTTGTTCCTTCCGACCGTCTCTTTTTTTCTCTTTTAGCGACCGCATGATCGTTTGTACTCGGACCTTTTTTCCCACTTTAACTGTTTTGCCAACGATATGTCCCTTCCGATTGCCGTACCTCGTCTATTAAATCCATCCCCTCGTTCTCCACCAAAAACGCCCCGCGATGGCTGTACTTCTTCTTCTCCCTCCTCCCCTTTTACTCCCGTTGAATGGTTGTCGCGCTGACATGAAGGAGCGGCATCAGGCGGGATGGAGGTCTTGTTCCCCTTCCCCTTGCCCTTCGCCGCCACATGCTGCATACCCCCTGGAATTCGCTCCGCTCTTTTTCCCACCCCTTACCCTCCCCCCCTATCTCACAAATGTGGAGAGGATTTTCAAGCCGGTGCGCCAAATGAATTGCCGGAGAATCTGTTAAAATATGACGACTTTTCGGTTCCCCCCAGTCTCTGAATCCGTCTCACACGCCCTCTCTCCTCTCTTAGCGGCAATTGGGGCTGACCCGGCGGACAGCGCCGCATAAAATCCTCTTCTCATCCTGCGAACGCCCTTAGAAAAACTTGCGTCCTGCCCCCTTACCCTTTTTTATTTCGAACAATCTTTCTTCCTCCCCTCTTAGAAAAGCCCGAACCGACAGCCATTCGACACTTTTCTGTATTTCCCGGCCAGGCGCTATGAGATTGTCGTTGATCGAGGAACAAGGCAACGCAAGCGCTAATTCCTTTTCTCCCTCCTCTGGGCAGAAATAAAGGTGGCACGCATTACTGAAGTCTTCCCCCCTCCTTTTTCCCCCCTCTATTAACTTCGGATATCGGATCCCCCCTAGGCTTTCCAGCACAGTTAGCTGGACGAAGCGAGGAGGGTTCATCGGCCTCTTTTCGCGCTAGAGCATTTTCTGGCCAATCCCCCTTCCTCCCACCACCCAAGAATCCAGCCATCACTTACTGTACCCCTTCTTTGCCCCCCTTCTTTTTATCGCAAGTCTGTAAGGTCTTATATGGCCTGATTGATCATTAACCTTTCTGCGTACGCTTACTCCCCTCCATTCATCTTCTCCTAGGAGAGAGTGACAGTCGGGCGATTTCTGGTTCCCTCTCCTTTCGTATCTTTGACCCAATCGTTCATCACAGTCGAAGGCATTTCTGTTTTCCCCCCTCTCCCTAGAATCTCTTCTGATTTTCTATACTCATCTACAGGTGCATCGCCGGCTGAGTTTTTCTCTATCTTTCTCGAATTTAAAATTTCCACCACTCCTCCCACCACAAATATCAACGGCGGGATATGATTTTTGCATTCCCCTTCCCTTCTCCCCCCTGCAGGAGGCGAGCATCGCTATCCGCCATGATTAGCTCCCACCTCCCCTTTGAAGATTTTTTCCCTACTTCTGCCTGCCGAAAGGTCTCACTAGAATCTCGATACTCGGAAGCTAGGATGTCATTTTGACTGGATCCTTCCTCGTGTTGAGAGAGCTTTCCCTCCCCGGCCTCATCACTAGCTCCGTCTATATTTCTCTCCATTTCGCGTCCTGTACGGTTCGACCCTTTCTATTTAGTCCCTTTCAACCGGAGATGGCATCGCCCGTTGGTCGCGATCATGCTTGACATATGATTCCTCTCTTTCCCCTATGGAATCTATAGCCAAGCCGATTTTTTCTCCCCTGAAGTGCTTTCCTTTTTTTGGTTCTTTTTGCGTTGGTGAGTTCGCAACCTTGGAAGCAGGCCTCCGGCGAGATCAAGTTTGAACATTAGCCTTCTTTTTTAGGTGGTTATTCTTCCCCGCCCGAATGTCTTCGACGAGTTTCTCCTCCCTTGACCCCGTCTTTCCTTAATCTTTTCTCGCAAATCTCTCCCTACTCTCCTCGGCGCCGATTCCGGGATAGGCACCGGCTCGAAGATATCCTCCTCAGAACAAAGAGGTGCCTTGGCCACCCTTTCCCAGCCCTCTTTTCACCTTCACTTGCGACAATCCACTCTTTCTCTTTGCGTGGTTATTCCTTTCCATTCTGATGAACGAAGATGATCTCTCCCGAAGCCGGGCCGCAGCCGCCCCATTCCTCCCATGGAGGTCTCCTTTCCCTTCCGCGTGAATTAAGATCTTACTCTTTTTGATCCGTCGGTGGAAATGCTGTCGCGTATTTGCCCCAGGGTTCTCCCCTTCCTTCTTTTGAGTAGAGATAGTCCTCTCCTCCGTCTCGATTACTCTGGACCCCCCCCTTACCTCCTGCCGTTTCCTCAAGCGATCGCTTTAATTCGTCGTAACGGCTTCGAGTCCCTCCACCCTTCTCCTATGAGTGATAAGTCATCAACCAATATAGGGGAGGACGATTTTCTTTCATCCACGGCTCTTACTCCTTCATGCAGCTATTCAACTTTTATTTAGCGCGCTTCCCGGTTCCCCCCAATTTGCCGAGGGCGATACAGATTTCGTTTTTTCTTTCATTCTTCTTGTCTCTCCATTGATTCTAAGTCAAGGAGGTCAGGTGGCCTCCCCCCTCCTCTGATGCAGGTCTCCACATCTTTGAGGCGCTCTCATCTATGGGGGTCACTTCTCCTAGCATTCCAGAAGAGTGCACGCTTCGAAGGTCGCGCCGTTCTGCGGTTTCACATGGCTCTCCCCCCATCTTTCTTTCACCAGAAGAGGTCTCCATGATGAAGAAGTTCATCATTTTTCTTCTCCTCAATCGCCGCGTTCTCTTCCCTTTTGCCGTACATCACATTTCTGAGCCGGGGGCGTGTATCAGGTTTTCCTCAATCAGCGGAGAGGTACTCTTCTTCCTGCCATGTCAGTCCTTTGTTTCTTCCTTTTTCTGCCTTCGTTTTTAGAGCATGCGGGTCCTCACGACGCATACAGAGCCCCCGTCCCCCTCCCAAAGCTCATCACCGAGGCAGTTGGCGTAGCTCTTCAACCTCTTCCCTAATCTCTCCCCTCGTCGAGTTTTCGTATCCCTTAGTTTCGAGAAGTGCTTTGCGTGCGTCAGCGCGAGTCCCTTCCCCTTGAAGACGGATTCCTTCGGAACGGACAGGATCGCCCTCTCTCTTCAGCAGTTCTTTGCTCTTCCCAAGTTAAAAACTCTCCTCAGACAGGTTTTCTCCACTCGAGTCCGCCGATTTTTTTTTTTTTTTCGGTATCCCCGCAAGCCCTTCTTTTTTCCAGGTTCGGCCCCCCCTTTCTTTGAGAGTGCCCAAAAAAAATCGTTACCGCTTTCGTATCATTTTTTTTTCCCCCCCTTCTGCATGATCCTCCGCTTCTTGCGATGACAGGTCTGCTGAGTTTGTTCTTTCCCCTGTCCCTCTCCAATATCCTCCTTTTTTTGGTACCCGGAATTGATGCCTTTCTTTTCACGAGGATTATTTTTCCCCATTATTCGCCTCTCGAACCCTATCCTCTTTAGTCCCTTTTCCCGAGACTTACCGTACAAAGCGGAAAACAGGCATCCCGCGAGAATATTTTCCTTGAGCATTCACACTTTAGTAGGTATCTCCTAGTCACTCCCACAATTTCTGTCTTCTAATCCCTTCTTCTTTCCTACATGAGGGAGTTGTACAGTCGCGGACCGCCCGCTAACTTCTCTCGTAGATGCCTTCTTCCCAATAACGTCAGGCGCTCGCCATCCCTTTTCCGATCTACTGTCCCCCCTTCCTTTGACCGCGTCCCCTTTCTGTGGGTGAATTGATTGGGGCTGCAAACATCGGCTTCGCGGCTTTCTGTTTTACTTCTCCTGTTTATCTCTCCGATGTAGATATCGTATGCGCCTCGTATGTCTCCAAGTAATCTTAGATTATTTTTCGTTCGATTCTTGAGGCTCTGGCGAGGTTCTCCGAATCCTGGAGGTATCCCTTCCAGACCAACGTCTTCGTTTACTTCATGGCGTGAGTGTTTTTCCCTTCCCGGTCCTCCCCCTTTTGTTCCCTTCTTCCCTTCCAGTTCTTAGATCATCATGCCAGCGGAAAGCCCGGCTCTTTCCCTCGTAGGGAAGTTCGGATAAACGCAGCCTTCTGCTCCATCTTATTTTTGATGCGTTCCTTTTTTGGTAACCAAACCCGGACATCCCCTATATGAGCGCGTGCAGTTATTACCCCTCTTATTTCCGAGTAGTCTCACCTGCGACAATTTGTGAGGGCGCGTAACATCTTCCCCTTTCCTATATATTTTCCCAGAATAAGTTGTTGTTTTTGAGATTCCTCCTTTTCCTCTTCCCCTAAGGGTCATTTCCTTTCTCCTCTTAATCGTCCAGATTTTCTCTCCCTCATCTTCCAGATCTTTTCTTTCTCTTTTTTGACCCGGTATCCGATCCTGTAGGAGCCTTGGCGGAGGGCTTTCTCCTATGCTTATGTTTCTTTCCGAGATTAATGATGATATACTGACCCACTCGCAGACAACTTCTCGATGAAGGGGGAGTTTTTCCCCAGAACGGTCATAATCCGGTTTTCCCTCCACTATTTTATGAACGTAGATCCTCGGGCCCGCCTCCCTTTTCCCCTATCTCCATGTTCCTTCCTTTGTGAGACATGCCCGCTGCCTTTTTTCGACATACCTTGTCTCCCAGGTCTTCAAACCCTAGCCTACCGCGCCGTCCTGATTGGCACTTCCCCTCCAGAAGGAAACCCTCGTTCCAGTCATCTCCCTCATTTTATTGCTGGAGCCTGATTTTCTTTTGACATTCCCCCCTCCAATAAGGTCCTCCTGGTCCTTGCGGGCGCTATTTTTTCATGAGAACCTTTTCCACGGAAGGGCTTTAACATGGTTGCATCTATCCCTCCTCTTTTTTTTTTCCCCTGTTAATTTTCCCCGACTTCTTTATATGTTCTGCCAGATTCCGATGCCTTTATAGGTCACTACATATGGAGGTCTCGATTTTTCTATCCCTCACCTTTGTTCAAGAGGGTAAACTGCCCCCGTAACCCGCTGGTCCTTCCTCCTAGATGCATTCTTTCTTTTTTTGGAGTTAAAGACCCCATCGCCCCCCACTACACCCCTTCGTTTCTCCCTTCCCCCTTTTCTTATCGGCCGACGGTCCACCACCTGCGCCTATCTCCTCCAAGATGTTTTATTACTTTTTCCCCTTCGAAGCAGCGGAGTCTTTTCCGTTGTCGCCCTCCCCCCCCCTTCCCCTGGATTTTTGTTGGAATAACCGCCCACCTCTCCCTCTTCTAAAGTAGTCGGAGAATCTTCGAAGGTTTTCGGCGCTGGCATTGTTTTTTGTCACCGATCTCTTATCGGTCTTGCCTTGACGGGACTAAGAGACCTTCTTCTTTGTGACCGTGTTGCTGCGCGTTGTCGTCTATCCCGCAACCTTTTCAAATTGATCTCCCCCTCTTTGAAGCCTCAGACCCCGCGCTCGATGCGGCTATTGCCGGTTTCTGTGTTTATAAGGCCCCCTTGCACATGAGGTGGTAGTCTCTTTGCGCTGGGAGATGCTTTCTCTTCTCCGATGACTTGACAGTTGTCTGACAGGAACGTTTCATTTGAACCCTCTTTTAGTCCCGAAGGGATTCCTTCTCCTTCTATAGATGTGTAATAGACCTCTTATACCCCTAAAAAAGCCCACCTGTCGACATTGGTCCATTGACAACTTCCCTAATGAAGAGATTTCTCTGCTAGTGACCTTGTAAGTTTCAGGTTCCCTTTCCCTGGCTGCACCCTGTTTCTGCGGTCCTAAGTCCTTGTGATCTGAGTCGATCAAATGATGACTAACTTTCCTTTCGAATTTTCTTATCCTTGTCCCGACCAACCCCTGATTCCCAAATGTGTTTGGAGAGCCTAAAAGCGTTGTCTCCCCTGCACCCTGTGGAGATACGGGTAAAATATGCCGAATGGACTAGGCTCTGAGACCGACGCGCCGTCTCTCACCCCCCCCCCCCTTCTGACACTTTAGAGCGTCCGCTGCAAATGGTGGTTTATCTTCCAAGAGAGCCCCTCCTCCTTTTGAATGCTTTATACGCAAAGCCGTTTTCTCCTCCCTTGGTTCCCATAATTTGCTTTTGCGTCTAACATTCTCTCCTTCAGAAAAGCACTCCTCCCCTCACTCGAAGACCCTGTTCGGCTGCGAGCTTGCTGCTACGCTTCCTTTCTCTTTGCATGAGAGGACCCTTTGAACCTCCCCCTCGTAGCTTACGTTTAAGTGGAAAGCCACTGAAAACGTTTTCCACCTCCATCCGCATCCACTCTACCCGACTCGTACGGACCACCACTCCTCTTTGAAGGTCTCCTAAGTTCGAACGGACGACAAGCCATTTGCTAGGACTTTTCTAGTCTTTATTCCTGACGTCCAGTCCCAAAGGAGAAACCCCCCCGATAAGCAAGCCACTTCGCGTCTACCTCCGTTTATAGTCCCGTTCAGGCTGATGAGATGGCTTCTTTCGTCGTGCATTGTGGCTGTCATCGTAGCCTCCTGGGGAAGATCCATTAATTATGAGCTTGAAGGCCTGAGTGCTCTCGCTTCCACCTCTCCCTCCTTCTTCAAGGTTCCATGCGCGATCTTCCCCCGGCGAGTTTGGGGGAAACCTCCCCCAAGAGCATTCTCAGTGATCTTTTGACCTCACAGCGAGAGGCTTCTCCCCTTTATTTCGCGACTTACCAAGGACACCGTAAAAATCAAGGCCAGTCTCCTACCCCCCTGAGATTTCTTTTTATAGTCTTTTGGAAGCGTCCGCCTTCTCTCCTTCTCGACCTAAGCCATTGATCTTAACCCCTCGAGCCAATCACTGTCGCTTCTCATACGCGACCTTTTTTAAGACAAAGCAGAGTAGCAGAAATCCTCGATTTCTCTGGCCTAAATCCCCTGTTTCTTACCCCTGTTCCTTTTGATCTCTACTCTTTATCAATCCGGTTTTTTTTCTCAATATTCCCGGCATCAGCGAGCTTTTCGGAATTATTTTGAGACTCAGTCTTTTTCCGACGAACCCGAGATGCGCCAATTCGTCCCTTTTGTCCGATGGCACGCCGAGTTGGCTCTGATCCTTCGTTCGTTTTTTTCCTTCCTTTTCTTTTGCCCCGACTTCTCCCAGAATACTCTTCTTTTTCTCCCAACGAAGACTCTCATCAATATTTTTTTTTTGCTGTTTACATGCTCGTTCCGTGCTTCACGGTCCTATGGTGCCGTTTTTTGCGCCCCCCCCAGTTTTTAATCAGAGAACGTCTCCTTCTCCCCAACTTGTCGCTGAGTACCCCCCTCACGCGATTAGAACTTTTTTTCTTTGAATAGTTTGGTCCCCAGGAATTGCCTTCTCCGCTTGATAGTCGAACCTGGTTTCCACCCCTGAGGAAGTACCTTTTTTGCCGTTTAGTTTTTGAGTCCCTCAAATCTTCCGCCTTGTCCAGAACCTTCTTACCTCCCCATATGAAAGGTCTTATTGGTTTGAATCGACGATCGACCGGAATCCCGGCATCACTTCCACCGAATGACCCCCCTTGGGCGCGCAATGCCGAATGTCTTCTTGATTTTTTTGTCAGACCTTTATTTTTAATCAGATGTCGCTTGACTCGCCCTCCGTAACCTCCGCGACTTCGTCCTTCTCCGCGGTAGACTAACTCAGGCTTTATATAAAGTTGGGAAATTTCTCGAGACAGATTTCTGGTGACCCCAGCGTTTTCGCCACTGGAGTAGGCGTAGATTTCTGTAGCCTGCGTCGCATTGCCCCTACCCCGACGCATCCGCTGCCGCTCGCAGCACAGCTCTCGTCAATTCTAGATTGGCCTTTTTTAGGCGTTCCCGGGCTTTTTCGTCCCTCGATAGGCGCCTGTCGATCCCGGTTCCCCCCACCCAATATAGGGACGAACTTCGGCCCCTGACAACCTTGATTTTTCCGTTAGATGGCCACAACCCCGTCAGAATAGTCATTTAGCGCGCTGTAAGAGAACTTCATCCCATTTCTTTTTCCGTAGCCAGTGGTCGCTTTTTGTTATACCCGTCTTCTTTTTGACGGACGGAAATAGGTCAGATGACTATTTTTCCTCCTCCGAGGATTTTTTCGGTCCTCACAGGCTTTTATACTCACAAGTTGTTAGATATGTTTTGTTTCTATTAATCCAATCCTCTTTCTCACACCTCTCCTCATTTTTGTAAGTTATGCAGCAGGTGCTAACGCATTGCGCAAGACATGAGGTTTCCTTCCCCCTCCGTAGGATCCAGCCCTCGATGACTCCTCCTTCATTGTCTCTAGAGAACTGTCCAGAGTAGCTTTCTAACTATTTCAAAGCCCTTCTCTTGGGCCTTTTGTTCTCTTCTTGCTTCCATCGAAGGTATCTGCCATCAATTGAAGCGGAAGAATTTTTAACGTGTCCACGGTTGGTATCCTTATCGCAGGATTAGTCGATTTGTGAAAAAGAGTCCATCCGGCCCACTGGATACCTTTGACAGTGTTGAGCTGACAAAAGGATTCCTTTGATGCCGGTTCC
>Ga0179591_1207788_pt1 | contig 12552 bp, 8 predicted proteins | sample CZOMad2_1_08_16f_FD_182891 | JGI IMG/M metagenome (GOLD analysis project Ga0179591, IMG submission 182891) | Vadose zone soil fungal communities from Angelo Coast Range Reserve, California, USA - CZOMad2_1_08_16fungal (PacBio error correction) | ecosystem: Environmental > Terrestrial > Soil >... | reverse complement strand
AGTCCGACCACTTCGCGGGTCGTGGAACGGGACATGCTCTGGGGTTTTCAGCCCACGCGTAGGAAGTAGGGTATGTCCACGTATGCTCTCTTCCAAAGCGTCTACCCGCCGGGCCCAGCTTTGCCCTCCTCCTCGTGTGCCCCAGAGATCAACTGCGTTCAAGGGATGGTCTTACGAGCGTTCTTTTAATTCCTAGGTGGCGATTTCCTTTCTCCCCCCCTGCCATCCTCCTTCGGCTTTGTTTCTGGATGGGGATGACCCCTGTTGAATGCCCCCAAAATCTTCTGATCGACCCTTCGTCACCGGAAGACCCACCCGTAGTCATTCTCCTAGGACCGACCTTCTTGACGAGTCACCCCACGCCCTAGCCGGACAAGTCTGGTTGAAAAATTCTTACAACCCGAGCTGCCCTCTAATCCCCCCCCCCGAGGTTCGTACTTTAACTCTCCGTCCCTTCCCTGCCTCTTCTCCCTCCTCTTTTCCCCATGTACCGAACAGCTTAAATTTTCCCCCTTTCGGCAACCTCCCATAGAAACGACGTTTTTCTCCCTCTCCCGACTTTCGAGCACAACTTTCCCTTCGGTCGACGTTGTTACGGTGAAGGCGTTCCCGACGCTTTCCCGAAGATTCAACAACCATGCGCCCCCCCCGGGCCCTTCTGCTCTCTCCTCAGGGGACCAGCGTCGCCGACCTGCTCTACTACCTTGTGAGCATATCCCTTCCGAAGACTCTAACGCAGGACGTCGTGAGAACGCCCTGCCACGGTTAGCTCTTCTCCCTTGATGCACCACCCCATTTTTCATGGCCGCGGACACAGTACCACATGAACCCGGCTCTCCAGGGTGGGTTCCTATTAAAAAAGGATGTTGAGCCAAAGCCCCCCTTTTCGAATCCGCCGTTTGTCCAGTATTTCCCCCCCCGATTCTTGTCACGCGACCGCTTCCGGCCGCCCTTTTTGAATTGTGACCTCCCCCATTCCTGTTGGAAGGAGATGATTCAAACCTGTTCAGGGCCGTGTGAATGAGCTAGTCTCTCTGAGTCCGCTCTTCGAGCCACTTTACTGATCGCCCCAGGATTCTTCTTCTGTGTACGACCCTTTTCCCTTTCTCACCTAAAAACAGCCGACGGCGATCAATATCATCGCGTTTGCTGAGGGAAGCAGGATGACGACACGAGCGCTCATCGTGACCGGGGCGTTTCACTTTTTCGCGTCACCCACTTCACGGGCGGATGATGTGGTTCTCACTCCTGCGCCTTCCCCTAAGACGAACTTCGCACGCCCCTCTTGGACCTTGGGCAAAGGCTTCGCAAACAAAGAAAGCTAGATCCTGGTGGCCGCATCCCCCCCCCCTTGCGGAACCGCTTATTGTTCTTTCTCCCCCTTCCGCCAACGGTAAAGGCGCGGTGACTCGAGGGTTTCCGATCGGCCCAGGATACACCATAGAGAGCAGAGACGCCTGAGCACGATCCCACCCTTTTTCCGTCAGCTGACGCCCGCTGTCAGTTCCCTCGAACGTCGCCCCATGACAGTCTGGGAGACATCCGAAGGCTTAGCTTCGCTGACCTGCAGGCATTCCACTTATCTCCTCCTGTGGTATGCCGGCGGGAGACAATCGTACCCTTCGCGGTGATTGTCGTTAAAGAATGAAAGGAGATATGTTCTGGGGTGAGACACTGGCACGTCCCCCTCCCCGCGTCCCCAATCGGACTGGGAAAGCAAACAAGGCGCCTTCCCCCCCTCCTTCCCCCTCAGAGTTCCTATTGACGTCCCCTCTCTCGTACCAATCCCTTTTGAAGTGGTTATTTTCCCCCCCTAAAGTGGCTTACCGTTGCTTGCTCGTGAGCAGAGGCTTTCTATATACCCACGGCTAAGGAAGCATTTTCCCTAGTCTATTAACACGTCCGGAGCCCTTCTCTGTCTAATCGTTTCAGTCAATGGTGCAACGATTTCTTGACGTTTGAACGGTCAGCCAAACTGGGTGGTTCGGCCCCTCCCTTCTCCCCTCATCAGAGTTCAACGCGGCGTCATGTCTTTCTTTTTCTTTTTCATAGACTGAGGCAGGCTCGGCCTTACTTCTCGAGAGACGCCTTGGGCGCAGGTTTCTTTACTTTGATGAGGGTTCTACATGTTTGTTCACCATTCGTTTGCACCCCCCCTTTCACTACCAGAACCTCCCCACAACTTTCGAATTTCTCCCTCCACCTCCTTCCTCGAGTCCTTCTTCTGGTGACACATTCCTGCCGGAATTTACAGGTCGACTCACGAAGGTGTCTTTACCTCGTTGGGAAGGCAGATCGATCTGATTGAGGATCTTTTCCATCTTTGGTTTTTGAGTCGATTTCCTCCACTCATCTATAGCCGCCCCGGCAGATGATGCTGAGTGCCCTTCTTTTTGATTAATTCTCTTTCCCTTCCTTTCGGTATGTCTCCCTCTTCTTGATGGCCCTACTGGCTCCTTTTCTGTACGGTATCGCACTTTGGTAGGTTTTTGAAGTGCGGTTTCACGTTCTTTGGCACCACATCTTATCCTCCCCCTCTTCCGACACCTTAGCCCACTGCTTGCTTCTCTTTCCTCTCCCTTCTTGACTACTTGTCGACCTTAATCGTCGGTTCGTTTCTTCCCCAAGCCGCGACTAACTGGAATGGAGGTGGAAGCCTGAGGCGTTCCGCCTGGTCGTTTCCCTAGAAACCTTGGCGTCAGGAGACCAACGGCCCTGCCTCTTTGTTCCTTTTTTCCCCGAGTCTCCCAGATTTTACCTCTTTCTGACCAAGTTGTCGTTTTCCTCGACGCCGCTTTCGACTCGGTCTTCCCTTAGAAAAGTACGTCCCACTGAGTACGCGCCGCTTCTACTTGTCGGTGAAGCCCTACAACGTCACCTACCTGTTTCACTCTTTCTTTCCTTTCCTCAACTTTTTCTGATGGTCGTCGTGCCTCTTTATTTTCCAGTATGTGAGAGTGGTTGAGTTCCCACAACTAGGACTATATCCTGTCCTTTCCCGGACACCTCAGCCTCTCCTTCCTCCCTCCCTCTGTCGACCCTTGCCGTGCATACCGCACCGCGTCTCGTGCATTCCTTTCTTTTGGAGGCTCCTCATTTCGGCTGTACAAAGACGGGTCTGGTAGACGGTCGGGCGTGATCAAGAAATTACAAGCTTCTCTCTACCCCTGGGTGCTTCTCTCTTCCTCCGTATTGGGTGGATCTGCTTCCGGCTTCCTTTCAACTTTCTCGGCCTTGTACTTTCGAAATTCTATAATCGGGGAATGATTTTTTCTTCGGCCGCCTTAGTTCGCCTTTTTCCCAGATGTCCTGGCGTCCCATTTCGTTTTTCCTGTGTTGTCCGCTCTCTTTTTTTTCCCACCTACAACCATAATCCGTCCTTTCGGACTTCAGGGACTTGAACCTTTCCCTTCCTCCCCCCTTTACGATGTCTTCTTGCGTCGTAGCTCCTGGTAAAATAGGACTATGATCCTGTTCTCGTACGTAGCTGTTTGGTTGTGCTCCCCCCGCGGTAAAGGCTATTTCGTAAAATTGGAGAGCTTTAAGTTTCCCTTCTTTCTCTCTCTTATCCAGTCAGGTCCCTGTAGTATTATGTAACCACGCCTCGAGACTTTCATATTCTTATAGAGGCCTTTTCTTGTCGGCGTAGGCACCCTTCGGATTTACGCTTTTCGAGGATTTTGAAGTTAACGGTGTATACGTTCCAGCTATCCCTTTCTTTACTGAGTCGTACACTGGTTTTCGGTTCTAACAACCACTTTTTTTCTCATCTTGAACCCCCTTCGCTGTATTTTTCTTTCTTGAAAATTCATTTTGATTTCTCCTGTCCCCCCGACTTTCCTTTTGACGTCCGAAGTTCTCACTTTGGCTCTTCTTTTTCTCCTCTTTGGTCCCTGCTATACGGTAGTAGTGAGCCCTTCTTTGCGACGCTGGAGGTTTCTCGATGAAGATGGCACCCTTATTCTTTTGATTTTTTTTGTCGTCTTTACCCCTCTGTTTCCAAATCCTGCCCCCCAGTCGAAAAGTCGACCGCTCTTTCGTTTCCTCTCCTTCGTTTATCTTTGCCTTATTTTACCCCTCTGGCCAGTTTATACGGGATTGAGAAAAGGGGGACCCTTTTTCTCTTTCTGTCCCATGTTGTTCTATTTAATTCCGAGAGTCGCTCTTCCTTAGTCTTTCTCTCTTCCGCGACGCCCCCTTCTTGGCGGTTGCGTGTCCCTTTTTCTTTTGGTGTATTTTTTTTTACCAATTGTCAATGATGCATATCCGTCGTGTTCCTCCTGTCCCCTCCAACTTTCGTTCCATCTTCTATGCTCCTATTGTCGGGGACGATGGGTGTTTCTATTACTTACCCAATATGTGTGCCTATGGAATCGAGCTGTCATCTCCACCTCTCCCCCCCACCCCCAAACTCCAGGCTAGTAGGATTTCTTGAAGTTTGGTCTCCATTTTAATAGTATCATAGACTGACCTTCAACCAGTATTGAGTATTTCCTCCCTTTTGGAGGCCTGCTCCCCTCTTCTTTTTTTCCCGAGAGACTTCAGAATTCCGTGAGTTTTTCTGTCTATTTGTGCGACTTTTTTTAAATCCCTAATGTCTCATTTTAGTTTTTCCTGACAGCGGAATTTTTCATACGCCACGTTTCAGTGCCTATCTTATCTCCCATCCTTCCCTTTTTTTTTTTCTCGAGATAGTCACTTTGACGCCTTTTACGATCGGCTCCCTTCTTTTCTGCACTGACCTGAGTAGCAGTACTGTTGATGCCACCGTGAGGCCCCCCCGTTCGGCACAAGGCGCAGTGCCCCCCCTGTTCCCCATTCTCCCCCTTCTCTCTTGAACCCCCAAGCTTTCATCCGGCGCGTCCCCTCCAGTTCTTGCGTATACCTCTCGGTCCTCTTCTCAGTCGGTTTAATCGGGACTTTTTCAACCTCCCATCCTCCTCTAAGCTTCCCCTTTTTTTGGTTGATATTTCTATGACGGGGATATCTCCCTCCTTTCCCCACACCCTTTATCGCATAGTCCCTTCAAACCTTCTCAGCAATGATCTTTCCCACTCTGTAGTGTTTCAAGAATAGCCTCCTCCCACCCCTAATGGCCCCATTTTTTTCCCATTCACAAAGAGTTTCAATCCCTCAAAACCTCCCTCGATTATTGGCTTCCCCCCCGCTCAGAGCGACGGGTTTATCCTCTCTCCTTATCCTTACCCATTTCAAGAAACGCCACATTTTTTCCTTCACCCTCCTGGAAATCCCCTGGTATCGTTATTAGTAAATACCAGAAGTAGAGTCCACCCTAAACACGTCTGTCGACGTTTCTACGTGTGACGTCTGTGGCACCTCTTTTCTCCTACACTAATCCCCCGACAGAAGCAGGGTCCCTTTTTTTTTCGTTTCCGACATCAGTCAGCTTGTGACTGCCGACCCTGTCGCTACCTCTCTCTCTATCCCCCCGCCTACCGCGCACTCAGTCCCTTTTCAACTCCTCTCATAATTTCGGTTCTGCCTAACACTCCCAATGGTCCTGTTGAGCGTCACGACCCTTTTTTTCGGATTCTCCATTTGGCTCTTCAGCACCACCGGTTGGTCTCGACAATCCCCCCCCCCTTTACACCTCGCCCGCTGGATCCTTTTTCTTAGCACGAGAGTCTTTCTCGAACTTGGTTCCTATTGGTGAACAGCCGTCTCCCACATCCAATTCCTGGTCTTTCTTTTCCCACGTCTTCTCCGGTCCCTTTTGACATCCATAGAGCTCACGTCAGTTCGATTCTCGCTTCCAGCCCAATGATTCGAACCAGGCGAGAAGGAAGGTCAGTGATAATGTAAATAGCAGTGTTCTTTTGAGCACTCCCCCCAAACAGCGACTTTCCGATTTTCTTCTTTTCTTCCCGAGCGGACCTCTTATCTCCTTAAAAAAGTCTTTCCTTTTTCAACATAGCTCTTTGATTCTGGTGTTTTTAAATATCTGGTTAAGTCGAAGAACAGGAATTTCACACCCCTCGTGTCCTTCCTGCTTCTTCCAACCTCCCTAGAAGCGGCCCTCATACGGAGGGCCATCCCTCCCCCTCTGCCCCTCTTCTCTCGTTAGAAGACCCTTTTTTTACGTTAAAGGAGAGTTTAGGCAATCATTAGATACCCCAAACTCTAGCCTAGGCGAAACGACTTCCGTCTCACCCCCTTTTTCTTTTCCTCTTACTCCCTGGTGCTAATTTTCTGGCTCACATCCATAGAAAACCCTCTGGGGTAAATCCTTTTAAGATTCTATTGCCCCTTCAACTTGCAATGGAAATTCCTCTCCTGGAGGCTGGGTCAGGTCGATCTATCGAGCACGTCCCTTTGCTTTGTCGGTTTTCCTCCCTGTTTGTTTACACAGTCACTCCAAACGTCTAACGGCCACTCTTCCGGGTTCCCCAGTCTAAACCTCCTTTTGTTCCCCCCGATCACCCTTTGACCCCAAACCTGAAGATTAACAGCGTTCAAGTGGTTAGGCTCCCGACAGTCTTTCCTTTTCCGGTTCTCTTTACTAGCGTTAGAACTCCGCCCTTCGTCAGGCTTTCGGCGCGGAAAGATCCCTACTCACTGTAAGATGTCCTCTCGGGGAAAACGCAGAACACTCCTTTGCCTTGTTTGTCGCCCCCCCTTGTTTATTTCACCCCCGTTCCCGAATATCCGGAAAAAATCCCGGCCGTTTTTTTTAGTGAATAGCCTTTGTTTCGTAGTGAACTCCAGTTAAGTTTCGGTAGTTTCCTCTGCAGGGGTGCTGAGGGTTGTTGTTCCTCGTTGACTGGGCGTTTATGTCCCTCCCCATTGGTGTTCCCCCATTAGTGCCCTTCCCCCCTTCAGACCCGAAGTGTCTGACATTAAAGGAAGGAAAAGTCTGAGGGCCACCGGGGAGGGGATACCTGCCGCGACTTTTACCCCACTCTTCACCCCTCTTTCTTCCTCAGCTCTGCCGTTCCTCTCTATCGCTGCTCTATACTATAGTTTTCCTCCTCCTTCCCCTTGTTTGGTTCTCTTCCTCCAAGTAGACGATCCAGGAAGTTCTTGAGTTCCCAGTAGGCTTTCTCGGTTAAAGGCATTTCACCGCTGGTTCTCGAGATGGCCCCGGTTGTTTTTCGGGATTAGAAACTTTTTCCCCTGTGTTTCCCTTCTGTTGAGGGACGATCTTTGTGGAACCAAACCCTTTCTTTTTTCCCTTCCCGTCCCCTTCTGTGGTCACGGCATGCGCCAATCCCCTGATAAGATCCCTAAGTAAAGATTTTGTCTCACGACTTCATCGTCTCCCTCTTGACCCCTCTCCGCCGGTCCTCTTTTCATCGGAGCGGGCTCATGGTTAGTGGACTCTCCCCCTTTTTCCCCTCCTGGCCACTTCCAAGGCTCGGCGTTTGCGGTTCCCCCCCCTGCGCACAAGCGACAGAGGTCTAGGACAATCCTTTTTACTTCGACGCCGACTGTCATTACCTTTTCGGTTCCCCCTCCCCCTTCCCCGATCGCGGCTTGCAGGACTTACTGTAGGTTGCTCTCACCTTCCGAGATTTACTCTCTGCTTCCCAAACGTTATATTATGTCGAGGAGGGCCTTCTCCTTTTGGCCTGTCTCTTTTCTCTTTTTTTTCTTGGCTCTTGTCACCACCAACAGAGGCATATCTACGTTATCGTTTCACGACACAAAGATGAGTGCCCTGAGCTTTTCTCCACGTGAACAGTGAATAATCCCCACTCAATCCTCTTTCACTGCCGTGGCCGTTATGCTCTTAACGATTTCCTCTTTTCTTATGTCCTACGGTATGGTCTGTCCTTTTCTAGGGCTTCAACATTCTTTTTGTTAGATAAGAGCAGAAAAATTGGGGCATGTAGTAGAAGTCTTTTGGGTTGTATATTTCCTTCTGGACCCTTTCCCCCTCTCCGGTCCCTTTCGGCCTTGGATTCTACCTGCTTCCAGGTTCTTGTGGGATTTCATTAGGGATGTGAGTTGATTTTCTAAGTAATTAAGTAAGATTTTTCCCTTTCGTTTTCTCTCTATCTTGACCCAATTTCCCCCTATAAGTTCTTCCTTGCCGCTTTAACTGTACTGAACACTCCCAGTGGTAGATCGCGATTGCGGTGCTGCTATCCTCTCACCTCCGTCTTTATCGGTCCCCTCCCCACCCTCCTTCGCCGTTGGGCTGTGCTCCACTTTAAAAGGGCATTTCTCTCAACTACACCGCCTCCGGAGGTTTTCCACGTGGCTGTCCGAGATTTTCTTCTGTCGGTGTCTATATGTAAAACTTCTTACGCCGTTGGAATCATCTACCGCTCCTTTTCTGTTCGTCGGCTGACAAACATCCGTGCAGTTAATCGTTCCCCTTCTGATTCCAATAGGCACCCTTCTATCTTTGACCGTGAGAGGTATGCGGTTGGCTGATTCGCCCCTTTTTCCACGTTCCTTTTTCAACCCCCCCCTTTCGTCTCCCGTGTTCCCGGTGGTAGTGTCATTCCCATCCCTGTTGTGAATAGATACAAACTCCTGATACCTTACGTTTTTCTTCGTCTCTTTCGGTTACTATTGATCGAGGTAGAGCACCCCGGAGACGCTTCCGCCTTTTTCGACTATAAAGCCTCACTTGCTTCGTGGTGTCATTTGTAGCGAGTTCTTCACCAGGGGTCACTTCACTTCACCTTCCCTACCGAGCGGTATTGTAGGTAGTTCCTGTAGGGGAGGTACTCGTTGACCCCCCCCCCCATGACTTTTTTTCCATGATTGTGTGAGAAGGTCCAATTGAGAGGTATTTCACATTGGTTGGATCCTTATCGTCGATCGTCCTGCGTTCCTTCACTTCTTTTTTGTTCGACGCATAGTGGCGGTGATGTCGTCCAGCTTTTTTTCAGTTGTCGACACCACTGTAGCTGCTTTATGGGCTTTCTTTATCCGGCCTGCAAGAAACTTTGTCCTCGGCGATTACTAGATTGGTCGTCAGGTGAAGGTTTTCCGTACTGTGTCATGAGTTTTTTAGAGACCTGTTCATATAATCCCTACATCACACAAAACCATTGCGGCGACGTATTCTTTCTTTTTTTCGCCCCTAGTTTAGCCTCGTCTCCTGACTCCCCACAAAACCAGTTAAACCTACTTTTGAAGCCAAGGAGTTTTTTTTTGGTTTCTACTTGAGTTTACTCTTTGCCTTTAGGGGTTCCTTTTTGGTGACTTTTGACGTGACCTATCGGTGGACCATAACATTTCGGAAGCGTTCCCTAACCAGAGGGTATGGACTTCGCCAATTGTTCCTTTTCATCTTTTCCCTTTCACCCCCTTCCTAAGTTTTTTGTTTTTTTTTAGAGTGATCGCACGTTGACTCGGTTGATTTTTTTCCACTTTTTTATGAAACTAACCACCCCATTGCCGTGAGCCCCCCCGGTGTTTTCGTTGTTGTTTGCTTGTTGAGGGTTTTTTTGTGCTGCGTTTTCGTAGCCGTCGGGGATGGAAAAAAGAGATGCCGTCGAACCAGATCCAGCCCCTCGGGCCGCTCTCGTCTTGCGGCCACCTCTTCTCCTTCCTTCCGTCTCCCTGGTTTTACGACCCGGCAGCGGTGTGATCCCCTGAGGATGGGAGTTTTCCCCATGGATCCCGCCAATCTCTTCATTTGGTGTTATTTTTCTTTGTCGCTTACTTTCGTCCTATTCGTGATCGTCCCACCCTGCAGTCACAGACCGCAAACTTAGATCATCGATGCGGGACCCTTGACAGGGTAGTTGCGTCACCCCTCCTCCCTCTCCATCTTTCCAAGGTGTTTCGACCAGGCAAAACACCTTTTTGACTTCCTCACTACATCGCGGCGTCGACTCTTCTCTACGCGGTACTGATTTCCTCCCCGTACCCAGTGTCACCCGCCTCCCAATTTGCGGACATCGGCCCTCCCGCTTTTTTTTTCAGTACCTCCCGAAGTAGAGTTTAATACCTACCCGCCGGATTTCGGTTAAGGTTGCCCGCCGCTGTTTTACCAGCGGTCCCTCCCTACACAATGAGCCCCATCCTTCCGGTCTTGAGATCGATCATCAGGAAAGCGGTGCCGGAAAGACGACCGATCTGATCATCTTCCCCAGCCCCTCGAAGCCTCTCCGTTTTCACGCTTCCCCCCCGACTTTCCCGTAGCCTGAGTACAGAGGAAAACACAAACATTGTGGTTCCCCCTACAACTGAACCTTCTTTCAGGTGTGTCCCCCCGCTCGAACACCCTATGAGCGCGCACCCCCAACATGGCGAAGAATTTTTTTCTGCCAGTCACTGAGAGGTCTGTCCTTAATTCCCTTTTTACGCCATCCCCCCCTTTTTCATCGACCCGCCTGCCGGGAAGGCACCCTGATTAAAACGTAACGTTTCCTCGCTCCTAACTTGACCTCCTCTGTACTCCACTCTCTTCCCTCGCCCCCCCCGTTTCGGCTCGAACTGTTATGGGTTTTTTTTACTAGCCCGTTTCTTTTTGTAGCAGTACCCCCCTCTTTCCCCCGAGCATAGCCCGGGATGTTTAGAGCTCTGAGATATACTCCACGTTCAACAGGGTCGGGCGGGCCCCAGGTCCCTTCCCTTCACGGCTTGGTTTCTTTGTTCTCATCCTTTTTACTAAATCCCTTTCCTTGCCCTGCCACTTTTTCCCCCAACTGCATGTTTACGTATGGCCCACCTAAGCGCACGATTTTGGCCCAGTTTTCCTAAACAGATGCCCCCCGAGTAGATTTCTTAAGCTTCTCCTCCAGGCCGCACCGGTATGTCTTTGTTCGAGTCCCATGCGAGATACCGATGCAGGCGACGAAGAGCACGACACCACAGGTAGTTTTCTCTTCTTCTCCGTTCTTTCCTCTTCCCCCTCTACCCGTCTTCCCCAATTTTTTCCCCTAGTTTTACATCTGCCTCTTCTTTTTTGCCTCCTGCGTTTTTTTTTGACTTTACATCCGGTGTATTACGGGAAAGGGCGAAATAGTCGTTCAATTCGCGGCTGATTGTGTCGTATGACCTGCGACTTATCTTTGGTTTCCCCTTCCGGCCCCTCCCTTCGCCCCTCTTCATTTCCCGCCAAAACAGCGAATGCACAGCCAGCCTGAGATCCGTGACCAGCACCTGATTTTACACTCGTTATGAAGTGGAGGGGACGTAGTTGTGACCCGCGTAGTGATAGTAAGAGGATTGCGCCGCCGTCCCCGGCTTCAGGATCGTCGTGTCGAGGAACCCCCTTTGTGGGCCTCTGTCTGATGTGCGGACTTTTCACCGAATCCAAACCTTCCCTTCTCTCATTTTTTTACGCCAAAGGGGGAGAGGCATCCCAAGTGCGCCCGCCGCCGCTGACCAACCTTCTTCCCCCGTGCTTTTACGCTGAGTGAGTCATTTCCAGATCTCGTTGTTTACCCGTAGGCCCCGACGTAGCAGATCGCAAGAATTTTGCGCAGGTTGTGGAGGGAAGGGAAAGTGTGGGTCCAATTCTCGTGACCCCCCCCTACCCCTTCACGTCGCCCCCGACCCCAAGTCTACAGCAACCTCGACATCATAGTTAACCGCAACCCTCATATGATTCCTGTGGCGCCTTTCTAAATCAGGGCCTGCAGCAGGGACGCCCCTCTCCTATCTGATTGTCGGTTTCTCTTTTCATTCTTCTTGTTTTTTCTTATCGAGATAAGCCCGCACCCTCTGGGCCCGGAACGCTGCTGTCGTTTCTCTTTCTCCTCCCCCTCCGTCCATGCAGGTAGTCACTTCTGAGGATGGCCCGAGGGTCTTTTTTGTCTTGATTTCTAATGTGTGTAGGTGAGTTGCCTTAAGGGTTCGGCAACGCGTTGTGCTACAACTTTTCATCACCCTCCCTCCACTAGGGACAGAACCCATGAGCCCCCTTCTTGCTTCTTAGTCTTCCTGAATTTTTTTTTTTCACTCACCTTAATCGTCCCCTGATGACACTCCTACGACCTTGCATTCACTCGGGGGTCCTGCGTGGAGGGGCCCTGTTCTTGTCTCCTCCACCTCTTGTCTCCTTTCCCCAAAGGTCCTATTCCGCGTAGTGTGTCATTCTTTTGACGATTTTTCCTCCTCTGACAGATCTCCGAACATCTTACTCTGAAGCGACTCGGATTTCTTTCTTCTTCTAACTTTCCAGTCTCACTAGGCCCTTTCTTCCCTTCCTGTCGGTGCAGCCACCGTCACCTCCCTTATTGTACGAGCGCTGTCGTGGTAATTTTTCCGTGATCGTCCCTTTTTTCCTCTTGCTAATTTGATTTCCCGATAGTGGATCGAGGGTCGTGCCTTGTCCCCCCCCCCCCCACTGAGGCCTATCTTTTCCCGGCGGCACCCAACATTCCTTCGATGTTAAAGTGTATTGCAGTTGCATACCGCCTATTGAACCTACTTGCACTGCCGTTGGCGGTGCCGGCACGATTTCCCTCTTTCTCTTCCCCGACGGTCTTGGAGTTACCGTGGTAGTGTCTGCGCCGACCCGAAGAGGAGGAAGTCGCGAAAAGTTTTTTCTTTCTTTCTCTCTGGCTCTTCTTGGTGATCTCTGTCCTCTTGACCCTCTAAAGCTTACAGTGCGGCGGTACA
>Ga0179591_1366100_pt1 | contig 12553 bp, 13 predicted proteins | sample CZOMad2_1_08_16f_FD_182891 | JGI IMG/M metagenome (GOLD analysis project Ga0179591, IMG submission 182891) | Vadose zone soil fungal communities from Angelo Coast Range Reserve, California, USA - CZOMad2_1_08_16fungal (PacBio error correction) | ecosystem: Environmental > Terrestrial > Soil >... | reverse complement strand
TGATCTTGGATCTCCGTTCCGGTAAGGCCTCTACACGATCTCCACCTCTTCTGGTTAGTTCAGATTATTTGATAAATGCCCCCCTATGACGGGGTAGTAGGCTAAACCTTAGTCGCGGACCTCTCTCTCCCATGGTTAGCAGGTATGTTAGACCCTTCCTGAGAGCCTTAGGGACAGGATTTTACCCGAATGCTAGAAAGGTTTTTGTAGGTGCGATGCCTGGGCGTCCTGGTATTTGGTGAAATGCATGAGAGAGTTTTTATAAGCCCCCCCCCCGCTGACTCGCGAATCCGACCTGACAGGCGCTTCCCCCCACCCCCCCCTCCTTGTCTAGTCCACCGGAGACAGTGTGATTTGTTGGTCCCGTTTGGCTTTTCCCCAGAACCTAGGATTTCCTCCCCCCCCGTCGACGCTCTAAAGGATTGACCATTTAGAAAAGATGATGTCCGATGGCGGACGTGGCCCTTAACCACCCTTTGCCCTTCTCGACCCCCCCCCGCCCAATTAGAGCCCCGCCGTGTTCCCGGTTCATCGAAACGTCCTACCGGAAATTGTTCGGACCGCCCCAAACCAGAGGACGCGCGCCCTTTGTCCCGACCTAGCCCCCTCTTGCTACAATTCCCTCGTTCCACGTCCGAAAAATCAGGGAAAGATGAGACGCTCACGACCCTCACAAAAGGGCGGTGTTCTTTGGTAACGCAGCTGCTTTCCCCCTATTAAGTCTCCGCTCCACGAGCTCTCTACAGGGAGCTTGCCCCTGAATTCCGGGCTTCTGTCTGCGATTTCGGGCTTGAAACCTCAACTTCACTTGTCAACGGGATTTTCCGCATTTAAAAGTCCCCAAGGGGTCCCTGCTTTCCCCTTCCCCGGCTGGACACCTTTGAACCCTTCAGATTTGCCCACCGTATTCCCTCTCAGTACCTTCGTGCGGCATGCCGCAGCAGATTTAATGCAATCTTCAATCACCTGCTTCGTTTAGATTGGAGTCTACAACTCCCCCCTCTTTCAAGCACCTTTTCGTATGACGCGGGTTCGTCTTTCAACAGATTGAACTTACGATGAAGCCGACGGGTCCGGACGGCTGTTCGTCAGCTCCAGTCTTCAGCTTCTGTCCCCTCTCTTAACTCGTTCGGTTAATCTCTCCAGGAAGCTTTCTCCACTCTGGTACGTGTGTCTTCTAATGTCATGGGTCCCCTTCCGCTACTTCATAGCTCTCAAACTCAGATTTTTTTTTTTTAGGCGTCGGCTCGCCGTTGCTAGACTGGATTTTCTAAGATTAACGGATACCATTTTTGATCAGCGTCGCGCTGAAATCTAAAGAGAGCGATCATCCAATTTCCGTCTCCGGCTCCTACCGTTCAGTTCTGGCACGCGTCGCCTGACTTGTACTGTTTCGGCCCCCCTTTCCGACACCGACCCACGCCCAGGAGCACGAGCCGAATACCTTGTCCTCTCCGGCCAAGCCGGCTCCGCGTTTTGCCTTTTCTCTTCCCCCCCCCCCCCGACAGCAGCTGAGGCTCTATGGCCCGCGGTCAAGAATGACATGTGACCCCCCGCCTTTGGTGTGGGGAGCCTGAGTTTCCTGCTCTCACTCTTAACCCCGCCTGATTCACGTCCCTTCCCGCGTTTTACTTACATGAGCTTCTCCGCCGAAGACTGGAGCAGACGATTTACCCGAAAAGCCCGATTCCCCGCACTCCGTCGCTCTACCTCGGGTGTTCTCGTACCCGCTTTTCGAGCCCACTTTTTTTTGCCCCCCGTTCACACGCAAGAGCGCGCCGCCGGATACCCCCCCAGCAGAATGGTCGAGCTTTGCTGCCCCCCCCCGGTTTCGCTAACGTGCTATAGACCACTCCTGTAATCAGTTGAGGAGCCGAGACGGCCTGAGCGCCTTTTATCAAGCCCATTTTTTTCAGCACTTCTGTCTCCCGAACAGAGCCGGTCGGGGCGTTGCACTCGCTCCTTTTCTTTCCCTCTTCTACCATTGTTTCTCTAGGGTCCGTCTATCGCGCCTCCCTCCTCGTTCACGTCAAGGGCTCTTACGGACAAGGTTTTGCATGGATTCCTTCTCCTTCCCACTAAGGGAGGATTTTACGTGACTAATATCGACGATGGTCACCGCGTGGCGTCTGAGTAACGTCGCGCAAATTCCGTCATGACGATGATTGCCCACACAAGCTATTTTTCTTGCACCTAAGCCGGTTTTACTCCGCCACGCTCTTTGGATTTTACCCCCGAATGCTCTGATCTACTCGTTCTAGCCCTACGGCTTTTTAAGCTCTTTTCAAGCCCGCGGGAGTAGGAGCCCCCCACCGCCCTCATTAGGCTCTTTTTTTCCTGGCGACCGCGAGGCTTCGTCTCTTTCTTTTTCACGAATTCTTTTTCAGTCCGTTCAGTCGGCCCCTCACACCCCTCTACTTTACAGTGATTGCTTCATAGGAGAGATGAGAAACCCGCCTTTTTACTTCCTTTATCTTTTATCGTAGAGCGACACGTATTCTATAGGGAACTTCTGCGGGAACTCTCTCTCCCCACGCCACGTGCTCGGTTTCTTTCCACGCCAACCCCCACCACCCCCCCCCCACTTTTTCCGTTTAGTTTTTTTTTTGAGGAACGTCTCTCAGCGCTCCCCGCTGCTCTCGTCACTCTTCGGAAGAGAAGTTTTTGAGGGACACTCTCTTCTCCGGCGACGTCGATGCGGCTGAGCACCGTCTCTCTTCCACGCGCAGTTTTCAGCGACTTCCTCGTACCGCACCTCTTAATGGTTCTCCTTCTCGTCAACGCTCTGGAGGTCCAAGCTTCCTTTCCGTTCTCACAGGCAAACCGCCATCTGTTTCCTTTTTTCCCCTAGGCAGCATTTTTCCCTGCCCGCACAGTCCGCCGCTCCCCCCCCACTCGCCGTTTTGCCGTTTCTACACGCGAAACCCGCGTCACCCCCCCTGTGCTGGCTCTTCTTGGTCCCACGTTCCCGAACGCCACACCGCACCTACCGGGCCGGGCGTTCTGTCGGGCGTATATTTGGATCCGAGAGGTTAGCCGCCAAGTTTTTCTCCTTTTTCTCCTTTTCGCGTCCCCCCCTTTTCCGCCCTTTTGTTTACCCGCGGAAGTCAGCGCTTCCCCCTCCCAGGTGCCCCCCGTGCTGTTCCCTTTCACCGTTTTAAAAACCCCCAAGTACCAACCCGTCGTCTGTCTCCAAGATGCCCCATACGAGGACTCTTCTCTTCTTTGCCGGCGCTCCGTCGAGGCTAATTTTCTCGTCCACGACCCTGTGAGTCTCGGAAAGGCGTCAGCTCTTCCGTGAGTGGTTTTTTTCGCCGTGGTACCTGTAGTCACTCCGGGAACTCTCCTTCTTTTTTTGGAGGTTTGCCGGAGAGTAGATTTTTCAGTGTTGAGTCTCGACACCATACACTTTCATCGTTCTCTCGCACCCCGCGCCACGAGCAGTCCCTCTCGGTTCTGTCGTGGATCGGAGCTACGTCTTTCATCTGCTCCGCGCGCATTTCCAGTGCTCCGCCCTTCCAACCTCTAGAAGGAGTATGTCAGTGAATGACCACGCCTTTTTCTTTCGGGCCTGCAGTTTTCGATACAGCAACTCGACTCTTCGACGCGTATTTCCGCACGCGCTTCTCACACGTTCGCGCAGGTGGTAACGATCTCTAGAGGTCTTTCCGCACTCACACGCGCTTGTTCTCTCCCCTCGGCGCTCCTCGCAGTTCCACCTCCAAATTTTTTAAGAGCGCTAGCCCGCCCTTTAGTCTTGCTCTCCCTTCTTAGGGCCCTTCCTTTTCCCGCTTGAATCGCGCCCTTTCACAGGGTCCTCCGGAGGGTCGTCTCCCTGTAGAGGCCGATCGCTACAAGCATTCCGTGCTCAGTGGCTGGCCACCGACCTATTTCACCTGTCCCAGACTTCGCTCGACTCCACTCTGATACCACCAGCCGTTCCCACTTTTTCTGCCGCGCGCTCGCCATCAACCCTCCCCTTTCCTTCTCACTGGGCCCCCCCCTCTTCCCACACACACGGCCGTAATTCGCTCTAGCCTTCGTTATACCCTCTCCCCCCGAAAGCCGACGACCTCCTTTTCTTCCTTCCAACCCACCCCGCCATGCGCACCCCCCCCCTCCACGCACGCACACCTTCCCCCCCCGACGACCACCCAGCTTTCTCCTTGCCTCCGCCACCGACCGACCCCCCTCCCCCTCCCCCCCCCCCCCCCCGGTTGTATCCAGGACGACACGCAGCCCCACGCAGATGTCCATGTCCCTTACTGGTAGAGCATAGAGGTCATTTAGACACCTGTACACCTACCCCTTGGTATAAACCAGAACCTCTTAGATTTTGAGTTCCCGAATGAGTAAGTCGAGTCCCTCATTTCCCTCTTTAAAGTGCTAGCCTTTGGCGGCGACCGGACCGCCCATGCCCTCCCTTTTCTCTCCCTTCAAAGCAAATTCTCCAAAAACCCCCCCACAACAAACACAAAAACCACCAACCCCCAACCCAAAAAAAACCAACCCAAACCCAACACAACCCACCCCACCCCCCACCCCCAAACACAAAAACAAAAAAAACCAAACAACCAACCCCCCTGCTTTTTTCTTCTAAACTCACCCCGCGGATTCTGGCGCCCGCGTACCATAGCTCTTCCCTCTTCCTCTCTTTCCTGTTGGTATGCCGGATAGGTTCTTTGGACTACGGCACGATGATATCCTCCCTATTTTTAGACCTCAACTCAGCCTGCATGGATCTCTTCTACGTGGGGCAGGACCCGTCCCTTTTTCTACGAGTACCCCCCCATTATGACTTCAACTTTTCAAGAATCGCCCTCTAGCGATATTGTTCTTTTCTCAGCAAGTCTACTGCTCACGCGCACTTCCTATCTAATTTGTCCCTCCCTTACCCTACCCCTTGAGCACCGTGCCACCCCTGCTCCGCGAGCAAGCGGACGCTGCCCTTCCTTCTGAGAGGTTATTTCCCTTCGTTTGACAGAAGCTCCACATTCTTACTCGGACCACTATAATGAGTTGGCTGCTGCCTCGGCTCCTGTAGAGGATACTTCTTTTCGAACCCCATGTCAAGCTCTCCACCCAGAGCACCTCCTTGTTCTCCTCTCGATGTGGTCACGCCTCGGCACCTTCCTCCTATGACGCTAACCAGGAATTACCCCCTTTTCAAAAGAGGATGACGGCTCGTTATGGGCCCCATTAAAATCTGACGTCCCTATCCCTCCTAATCAGTGTTGTCTCTTCTTATAGAGTCAGAGCTTAAACTTTCTTTCTCTCTTTTGAGTAGAGCAGTCTCCGTCGTGTAGTTTAGACTGAAATGGGGCTCTTTTCTTCCTTGATTTAGTGGTACCACATTAGATTAGTAGAAATTAGGCTAGTGGTTCCCCTTTGAAGCTAGAAATGTTCTTGAGTCTCCCTCTTTCGCTCTTTAAGTCGACCTTCCTTTCCGATGCCTCCCCCTAGTAATGGATCTGTTCTCTCGGGGGCAATCCGGCTTACTTCCCTACGGGAGCCACAAGCGCATTCGGGCCTCTTTTCCTCTTTTGAGAGGAGGTGAAGGTTGCACTTTCCTCGTCTCCGCTCGGGTCATTTCTTCGCCGTATTCCGGATGGCGCTTTAACCCTTGTGAGCTTTGTTCCCCGGGGTCTTCAGGACACTCACTCGCCAATTGTAGGGAGCATCCCTTATATTTATTGACACAGTGGACCGAGGCTCCCCTCTTTCATAGTGATTCCTTTTGGTTCCTTCCCCCTCCACGTAGAAGGATAATCTGTAATGTTGCGTTTGTTTATAAAGCCGTATTAACCTCGTCTTTCCTTCGTGAGCACCAGGCTATACATGACAGTAACTCTAAATTTCCCTCCGATTTAGAAGGCCCTCTATTTCGGTCAGCTACGATAGACCCTCCCCCCTTCGAGTGATTTTTCTCCTCCAAAAGCAAGACTTTCATCTTAATTTCGTTTTTCCAGAGAGCGGGCTTTGTACCCTTCCCGACAGGTCCCTCAACATTAGGAAGAACTAAGAGAGAGATTGAAAGATTGAGTTTTTTTTGAGGAGACTTGGGCACTTCATTAGTTTCTACTACAAATTTCTCCTTTTTTATAAGAAGGGGTTAATGCTATGAACTATCTAACGATACGATAAACTTTTCTCATTTCATGTCACCTTCGTTTTTCTCTCTCTCACATAGGATTTAGGAGCCGTCGGTATCTTCGACCAAGAGCTTTCCCCTTGACCCTGTTTCTTCTCCCTCCTCTGTCAGATGTCTCTACTCTGTCTTTCGAGCAGACTACCTTCCAGTGAACCCCAGTCTTATAGAAGCCGTTGTAAGTGATAGGTGGAGCCCTTACCTTTTTTTTCCAGCCCTAGACCGAGAACCTCCTCGGCAAGAATCTTTGTAGTTGAGGCTAATTTCACTATTAGCAGATCAGTAGGAAGGTGAGTACTATTCTCCACAGACGAGAAGGACGCTCTGGGAGATCATTCCTCCCGGCAGCAGTGAGTGTCCTGTACAATTCTATCATCTTGTTAGATATTTCCAGCGCTTCTGCGAGGGAAGCCCTATCTAGTGGTCCCCCCCCCTAGCGTCTCCGGGAGCCGTATGTCATCCCTCGGGTTCAGTCGGGTCGGGTTTCCCCCTTTTTGACGGTGGTAGACGACCCACATTCTATCTTCCCATCCACGGAGTAGTTACCCCCCGCCACCTTCTGGAACTCGGCGACACGTAAGGTGTTGGGATCCCCTTCTTTCCCCCGGAACTGACGGTGCACTTGCGGCCAAGAAGGACGTGTATATCCCAAGACGCCCTTCAGGCTTTTGCGAAAGATGCGACTTCCCCAACTCTGTCCCCTCCTGAAGACCAAGAACACTTTCCTGCGAAAAGAGTTCACTTTCATAAATGGCGTCGGCCCGCTTTCTTGCCCTCCCTTTACAGATCCTCTCTTTTACCACTAGCTTTCTCCCACAAGCAAGCTCAAGGCACCCACTTTCCTTTAAGCTGAGCATAGAAGACCCTCCCGACCACGCGGGAGGGATACCAGCGCATTGTATGTGGGATATCTTTCGACCTTCCTCCTGCGAGAGAACTCCTCCTTACACCTATACGAAGGCCCTTTGCCAATCGAGGCTTTATATTTACCTTTGAAATCCACGGACTGACAACGGCGAAAAGGGTTTTCGGCACAGTAGTAACCCCGACCCATGATCGGGCGATTTCACACGGTAACTTCCCGGCAAAAGAGTTCGCTCGTTTACTTCGTAATTCTAAAGGAAAGATTCAGCACCGCCTTTGACCGTATCTACTGTATCTTTTCTTTTGGACCCTCCCCCTTATTTTCGAAACTCCCCCTCACGCGAGGGTGTCGTCCTCAATCGGACCGGGAGTTCCTTCGGATTACTGTAAGGTGACTCCCCCTCTTCGATGACCGCGTGAGCCTTTCCCTTCCTTGGGGCACGTCTGGCACAGAGGCTACGAGCTTGCGTCGGGAAAGAAATGTATTGGCCGCCCCTTCCTTTAGCTCGGTCCACCTGACGAGTGTTCTCCGGCCGTAGAGGATTGTCCGTCGGAGCCGGCAGCTTGATAGCAAATAACTCCCCCTGGGCACCCTTCTTGCCTCGTCCGCTGAGTTGGACGCGGAAAAGGCCTAAGATGGGTGGTTTTTTTGCGTTAATTTGCCCGCGGTCAGACGCTTCCGGTCGTCGCGATCGCCTTTTCTTTTCCTGGTTCGTCGTTGTATGTAGCCCGCCGACTCTTGCTTTCGCTATAAATGATCCACTAGACTTCGCAAGGGTACGGGGGAGTACCCCTGGTTTTTTGTAGATTTTTTTTTCTACGGCTCCCCCCTCCACTTCCCGAAGTGAGGTCGTCCCTGGGCTGTTGCCGCTACGTAACTTCTTGGATGAGAAGTATCCCTCCCCCCCCGCTCAACTGAGATTAGAAAGAGGGCTGGACTGTTTTCACCGCTGAGCCGCCGCTGTTCCCGACACGAAGTCGCACTCTCGCTTTTGGTTATCTGCTTCTTACGTTCGTTTCTGACTTCCCCCGAGGGCTCTCGGGAAGCCGGACGATGTCGAAATTCCCTCTTCGAGATTTTCCAGCTGTGATCTTGGACTCCCCCCCTGTCTTTTTCCCCGCGCGCCTTGCAGAACCAGTTTTTCTTTTTGAGTTCGTTGATCCGGACGGGCCGAAAGAGGATGCGACGCCGGAGTCATCCGCCACGCCCCCCCTTTCCAATGAGCGCCCGGCTTTTCCTTTAACGACGCGAAACGAATCTATACCTCTTCGTTGTTGGAGAGTGATTTTCTGTTTTCCACCCGCCCAACTTTAAAGGCTTCCGTCGGGCTTTTTGCCTTCAGGTTTCCTTTTGCTGATGAATCCGCGTCGTAAAGTCGGGCCTCGCCTTCGGCATCCAGAGCAGTCTTCTTTCCCGAGTTCGCGACCTTCGTAAAATCGCTGTTCTTTTCTGCCTTGCGTTTCCGTCGCTGCGTGACCGGCCCTTTTTCACGCGGCCAGTTGAGGTGCTCTCGATAAGCCGAGCGTGTTTTGTCGAGGGTCAACCACGACTTCCCTTTCCCGATTTAGACGGGTCGAAATCTGCGGCGGTTGCATTCTTGCGCTTGCCCCCTGTTCTTTTCGGCGAAGATTCCGTGGCGACGATGCTCTAGCGAATCGGTGTTCGCCTTAGTTAGCCGTCAAGTTTTTACATGCAACTTTCCCGGCGGAGGCCTTCGTCTCAGACACGTCGACCTTTGATTGATGAGCGCTCTTCTCTCCGTGAGGTAGCGGCCCTGCTGCATTTTGTACTAGCGTCCCCGACCCCAGACCGTGCGAGAGGAGAAACCCTTCGTCGCGGTTTGTACCGACCCGATTTAGACTGACCTTCCCCCCCCAATGCGTTAGTTTCCGAATCGGGTGGTGTTACTTTCTTTGAAGAGGAAAGAGCAGCCCAGTGCGACTTTTCCTCTTTTCCCCCGAGTTCCTCCGAAACACCCCTGGATCTAGTTATCTCACCCCCCTACTTGCTTCCCCATAAATAGAGGTGTTCCCTTTTTTGTATGACCTCCAGAAAATGACCAGGGCGTAGCCCCCGGCGACCCTTGTAAGAAGGCGAACTGTGCTGTTTGACTTTGCCGACTTCCCCCCCGTACGTCAGATAGTTAGTTTCTTCTGCTGAAGAGTGGGACCTTCCTCCGGCCGGCCCCGGCGTCAGTGCCCCTTCTTTCTCGAGATATCACGGTAAACTCCTCGACGTCTCACGCGGAGGCCATCCTCCAACTATACGTCAGAGGTGCATTGCGTGCTGACCCCCTCGACCCTCTGCATGGCTCGGGAGGGATAAGCACTGGGTCGACCTTTGGTTCAGGTGAAGACCTTTCCTACCAGGTCCCAGGACTTTTAATTGACTCCAAACAGTCCGTGTCGTGCTACCCTTCCTCGCAGTCGGTTAGGTCTGTACATGCGTGGATGGGACATCATGAGGACTGGGCGCCGTCTCAGTGAGAGAACTCCCTTTTTTTCTGACCCTCCCGCGCCAGGTCATTGTGTTCTTTTCGCCTCGTGCCAGGAAGTGGGCGCCGTTGGAATCTCTCCCGGTTTTCTGAGCTCCCCTTTAGAGTAGCGGGTTCATTTATGCTCTCGAATCTGTGTTTTTTCCCCTTTCGATCACGGGCCCGGCGGGGAGAAGTGACTGGGTGGTTTTTTTTTGAGAGTGAAGAGCATTTTCTTCGCGGTTGGTGCTTTTCCATGCCGTAAGGAGAGCTCGGGATACATTCCCTTAGCATTACTAAAGGGCCCGGATTAGATTCGTATAACCCATACACCAGAGGTGTAGACATTCTACGACCCCGAGGGTGGAGGTGGAACCCGAATCTTCCGGTATTTCATCTCTCCTTTAATCTCTTGTCTTTCAAATAAAGGTATAAGGACTTTAACCCTAAGCATCCTACCGCGAGCCTTCCCTACTGCTCTTTTTTCCTTATTCGTCAGAGCCGGAATGTAGCTGCTCGCTGGCCATCGTTCAAAACGGTACGGCCCCCTACAGATTGTTTAGGAATCGGGAAGAGGGTTGTTCCAGAGACTGACCTTGCCTGAGCGTTGAGCTCTCTTTACCTCCGACCTGGGCTCAAAGGATTTCCCACAATGACCCCTCTCATTTGACGCGTGCGGGGCTCATATAACCGGGACACACCCTTTTCTCTTTAGTCTTTCCTTGACCCCTTTCTTTCTTAGAGTTAGGAGTTTCTTCTGATCTCCTACGAGATCCATAGACGCCCTTCTATACTCCATAAAGCTTTCCGTTTCTTACCTCAGTGTTCCATCATAGTCTGCGAGTAAGAGCAGCTGTCGGTACCCCCAATTTCTCTATCGGTCACCTCTTCTCCTCCACCATACCGACCGGCCTGCAGCTAAAACAAGTCGATTTAGTAGGTGCAGTGAAACAGCGCCTTAAGAGAGTAAAGCTTTCTTCCATTTTCTTCCGTCTTGCTAAAGACTACGCAACAATGATCAACATAAGGCCCTCCCAGTAGGTATTATTGCGTACCCCTTGAACCCTCCCGAGGAGAGAAGACACCCTACTCTCTTCCGTCTGGCTTGCTCTCGTAGGTATTAAGCAGGTTTCTGTCTAAGAGGTTAGACTCCCAAAAGTTTTCTTCCCCACGCCTCCTCAGCAGGAGCTGTCTACTGTATTTCCATCCACGTCTGATAAAGTAAAATCTTCTGTTGGCATGAGGGCAGCCAAGAGCGAGACACCCCTGTTCTCCCCCCCCCCTGGTATGTTCACGTTCCTGTCCTCCAGTGTATGACAGGGCACTAGAGTTAATTCTTTAATACTTGTACTCACGAGATGAAACTTCCCTCCTCCCCGCCCGACCCGAGTTCTGCACACTATGAAAGGAATGATGCGCTCCTTGGAATCTCTTTGGGTTCGAGATCACATCTCTCAATTTGATGAAATTAATCTTCTATGCGAAGAATAGGTCCTTCTATTCAAGGTTACTCTCTATGTCTATCTGCTAAACCAGGCCCCCTGACCTTTTTTGACGAAGCCTGTTGACACGAGTCCATGCAATGTGCCGGCCTATGTTCCCAAGGGCATCGCCTCCACCTTTTACCTCTTCGCTGTCCCTTTTTCTACGTGAACATATTCGCCCATCCCCATCGAAGAATGCCTGACCTCTCTCCCCCTCCCCCCGTTGTTGTTGATTTTCCTATGGTCAATGCCGGTCATTTGTTATGTGTAGATGGAAAAGTCCCTTCCATCGCCCCCGCTTTGAGTGTTGTTAGTATCTGGGTCAGCGCAGCGTGTCGGCAAGTTTCGACATCGCGTCTTGTTTCCAAACAGCGACTCTTCGCCCGTCGGTGGCCGGGTGATCTCCCGCCATGACTGACTGTCGACATGTATACCTCGCCTGCCCCTCACCAGCAGCGCCGCTCCCTCTCATGGATAGGCTGTGTTTGTCTCATGAAAGATTTGCTGTCTTTCGACCCCGAAGCACGAAAGCAGCAGGCCTTGTGCAGAGTTGCTGTGTGATAGAGGGGTGCCTGTTGCCCCTGGAGCGCTGAGTTTAGGGCCGGTCGGGTTCAGAGTTTGAAGAGGACTTGCGTTGCACGGGCAGTTACCTGACCCCACTACGTCTCCAGTCGTGGCCGACCGATTTACTTGGTTGCCCCGATGTTATACAAAAGATTACCTCTCCGCGCCGCCTAAATCAAGCGTTATCCCCGAGAGAACTCATGGCCGGTTCTCGGAGCCCAGAGAGTCTGCATGGGGAAGCCCTTTTTCCACCCCCTCTTCCTGGGCGACGCACTCCGCCCTTTTGAAAGGGAGGAGAGTGAGTTTCGGTTTTTATGACTCGGAGAATCCCCTATCGGTGCCTGGTGACACCAAACTCCTCTTCGTGGGATTTCCATTCGCATGATGGTGAGTATGAGTTTTTTCTCTCCCATCCAGGAGAAGGAAGTATCCCCTCCGGCTCGTATTTGTAGACTTCGCGTGAGCTTATGAAGAGAGGTCTCCTCAACACCGCTTTTTTTTTGTGTAGACGCCTCACGGCTCGGGTACCTGGTCATTCTTCTCTCTCCGATTTCCTCGACTTCGAACCCTTTTCTCCCCCTCCTACTTCGCACCCATGCTTCCTTGTTAGAGATAGACCTACGCAGGTCTTTGGCCCTTCGTTTCAACGTGTTCGATTGTTTGAAGTCCTCAATTCGAGATTCCTCCGTGGAGCAATAAGGGATCGACGTCTTTCTGTCTCAACGTCCCTCCTTGTGGCAATAGGAGACCCATTTTTAACTGGTAGAGATCCCTCTCACGACTCCCTTCCAGTGACAGTCCAGCTAAGTGGATTGCTCCGTCGTGAATGCCGTCGTTTTCCTTTTTATGATGGGTGAAAATATCAGAGGACACGGCACTTCTTTGAATTCAAGAGACGTCATGAACCGTCTTCTGACTTCCCCTCTTTTCGAAGGTTACATCTCTTTGAGCCCTGCCCTTTCATGTGTCTGCTAGATCTTCTCGGCCTAATGCGCGCTTTTCCTCCCAGTTTACTTTGA
>Ga0179591_1364447_pt1 | contig 12553 bp, 6 predicted proteins | sample CZOMad2_1_08_16f_FD_182891 | JGI IMG/M metagenome (GOLD analysis project Ga0179591, IMG submission 182891) | Vadose zone soil fungal communities from Angelo Coast Range Reserve, California, USA - CZOMad2_1_08_16fungal (PacBio error correction) | ecosystem: Environmental > Terrestrial > Soil >... | reverse complement strand
TTTTTTGATCTCTCTCCCGCGGTCTAGCGTCGCGCCACTCTCGGACTCCCGTCCAGCCTTTCCAAGGAGGGCCTGGGGCGAGTTATAGAAGGGCCTCGTTCGCGCCCAATTTTCAATTTCCTCTTTCTAGGGATCCTTTTCCCCTTTTGCGGAGAAAATTGCCCTAGTCAAGCCGCCGCGCCCCTCATTTTGATCTTCTTTCTTTTCGTTTCGGAGTGCCTCCCTTCCTGGGAAGGTTTCTCCGCTTGTGCTCGCCGAAGTCTTTCCTCAGCCATTGTCTCTCCGGGCGGGGGTAGGGGTTTCTCGGTCCGCCGATCGTATCGACTCTTTTCTTCTTCTGATGTCTCCTCTCTGATCGGGTGTGGTGGCCTCTTTCTTCATGCTCTGCCACGTAGGACGTCGGCTAGGAGAAGGCACGTGCATCTTCTTCTTTTTTGCGGAGTTTTCCTCGCCGGTTGGACGTTCTCGGCCTGAAAGTGCGCTCGGACTTCTCAAACCTTCCCCACCTGCCAAGAGAAATTGGACTCTTTTTACTTTCGAATTGTCCTACTCTCTTGTCCTTAGCCCAAAATACACCGTCCCTTTCCCCTCCCGCATGACTGTGAACGTTTCGATGCCTCCTAGAGATTCCGTGAGTCCTCTCCCGGCGAGGGAAGTAGCTCTCGGTCAGATTCTTTTTGAGCGGAGTCCCCTCAGTCGGCTCCGGCGTCTGGGCCGGCGACCCCTGCGGCCCCCAATCCGGTAGGGCTCAGCGCAGGCGACGCCGTCTCACCAGCGCCGCCAGGCCGTTTCCGCGGGCCCTAGTCGCCAGGTAGTCTTTTTTTTCGAGTAGCCTTTTCGCCGTAGTTGTGACAGACCTCCCCCAGGCGCTTTCGCGCGACCTAGGCAGTTCCTCCCTTTCCCCGGGCTTCGATTTTCTCTTTTACGCTCGAAGATGCCCGATCGGTTATTTCGATCGAGCTCGATTCGGGGGTTTTCACGGTCTGGTCCAGACCTCTTCACCGAGCGAAGTTTCCCGGGCGGGGTGAGAAACAGACTGCCTCCCCCTTTAGGAGGAGTTTCCGAGGACAGTCCCCTCTTAGTGGCAAAGGTCGGCTTCTTCTTTGCCTTCGTAGGGTAACCTTTGTGTCCTTTTTCTCGTTAACGACGGTTTTTCGTGCAGGCCTCCCTCCATTCCCCCCAACGACGATCTTTTGCGGATTGCCGTTCTTTTTGCGACGCCACAGCTCGGAGGCCCCGATTTCTTCCTTCTACCTATCGCGTCAGGTTTCGAGAGATTCTTTGCTCCTGTAGACTTTTTAAGCGCTTGCGTTCACCTCCCCCTCTCCTCCCCCTTTGTCAACGGTTGGGCTTTAGCTGAACTTTTTTTTCGTCTCTAGAAGAGGAGATACAGCCCCTCTGAGCTCTGAAAAGAGTCCCTCCCTTCTTTCTGGGAGAGGGTGTCAACGATCCCCACCGTTCGGGCGTAACTTTTGCTTTTGAAACACGAATACAAGTTTGCCCTCGTGAGAGCGGCCCTTTTCCAGACTCTCCTCCGTATGTACGGACATTTTTCGCCAGCGTCTTTTTTCCTGAAAAGGGGACACTGATCCCAAGTCGGTTGATGAGTCAACGGTTCGCCGAAGCAGAAGACTGTAGAAGAGTGGTGTTTTATTTTTTTTTTTTTGTATCTTCTATGTGTGCTTTTTTGGTTTTTTGTTTTTGTGTTTTTTTTTCCTTTCTTTCCTTTTCCTTTCCTTTTTTTGGTGGTTTTATTTGTTTTTTTTTAGATTTTTTTTTTTTTTTTTTGTATTTTTTTTTTTTTTTTTTTTTTCTTTATGTTTGTTTTTTTTAGTGTTTTTTTTTCTGACCGCAGTAGTAGGCCGTCCTTTTTTTTTCTTTCTGTCAGGAAGAGATTCTCTGGAGAGAGTTTTTCTAAACATTGAGGTTCCTTTCTTTCCCAGAGCAAGGAGTCCCTTCTCCGCTCCATCTTTATTCCTGAGTGCTCCGTTTTTTCTTTTAGATCGAATTTTAGTCCGAGTAAGATTTTTTCCTCCCGTAAGACATCAACTATGGCCCCTTGGCAGTTCCCTTTTCTAGCGGCGAAGCGTTTTTCCCCCCCCCCAGTCGGAATGCTGGTATTTGATGATAGCCTCACTCAGCCCTGCACCCCTCTCCGCTACCCGGAGCGTTCACGCTCGTTTTTGGCGTGTGCAGGTGCCAATGTTTTTTTATACGAGCCCCTTAGGCAGTTTTTGCTCTTCGCCGAAAATTGGGAGCTTTTCCTCTGGCGTCGAGAGCTCGCTCTCTTTGGACGCTCGAGGTTTTTCCTGGATCATAGGAATGAGTGATGGGCCTTCTCCCCTTTGTGCCGCTGCTCCCTATTACCGCGCTTCCCCCGGCTTCCCCCTTCGAAAGGAGCAAGTCCGATGGGCGTGATCCTGCCTACCGTTGCCGACGATCGCGCGGGCCTGCGCGATTGCGCACTCTCCTTTCTAGAGCCGTTGTTCTTTCGTGCGTGGAGACGCCCGCTTGAGCTTACTAATTCACTTCTCCATACAACTTCATGTTTATCGAAGACCTGATCTCCTCTCCTTTTGCTCGCGGGGCTCGGATTCTTCCTTCGTGGACCTTTTATTTTCATCCTCCTCAGTTGTTGTTTTCCTTTTCCCCCTTCTCCGAGTAAAAGATCTTCTTATCCCACAGAGAGCTCCCGGCACTTTGGTATAAGGGATTAGACTTCCCTTTTCTCCCTCACGACATTCCGTGGAAAAGTTTTCCCCTCCTGTCAGTGCGCCCACGGCTCGATCCGTCGCACACCTCTCTTGCGCCTTCTCCCGAGCGCTAGTAGTCTGGTCAAAGGGTAGGAAGGTATCTTCTTTACGTCATGGCGCCCGACCTGCGACAGGGTTCCGATTTTTTCGGGGTTGATTCCGCGAAATGGAGAAGCTATAGCCTCTCCCCCGATGACAGCCTTCTTCTCCCCTAGAGTTTTTTTCTTCCTCTCTTTTCCGCAGCTGTGCGATATTTTCCCCCCCCCTCTTTGTCGGCGACTCTTTCTCGGAGTCCCGGGAGATCAGCTTGAACTTGGCCTTGCCCTCCTGAACGAGTTTTTTCAGCGTGCGTTCGGCGCTGGTGCGCTGTGTCCTTCGGCGATCAGAAACTTTCTCGCCTTTTGTTTAAACGCCTCTCTCTTCTCTGCTGGCTCCCCCTTTTCACTTGCAAAACATAGTTGATTTACCTTCTTCGGACTCAGACTTCCTAAGCAGGATTGTCTACTCCACGGGTGACGAGAATGAGCGCGCTATTACCATCGACGTTCTCCTTCTTTACTGCGTTTATCTCCCCTCTCCTCCAGAACGCGATCGCTTCCTGCCTCCTTTCCTGCTTCCCTCTAAGCGGGCTCTCCAAGGTCCTTTCGGCGTAGAGAGCTCCGGCTTCGGTTTCGCTTAGACCCACACTCCCCCCCCCTCTCCCCTAATCCCGGTCTTTTTTCTATCTCCAGCCTTTTGCCGATCGCGCTGTGATGACGCTGTCTACTTGTCGGGAAAGTTTTCGCTTCGTCTGATTTCCTAGATAGACGTGAGCAAGGGAGGCGGGTGGCCTTCCTCTCGGGCTTTCTTGTGGCCCCCCTCCCCCTCTTGCCGGGAGGGATCCGCCGCCCTTTTTTTTCCTGGTCGCGAAGAATTCTTTCCTGAGACCACGACTCCCAAGTTTTAATCCGCAACACGGTTGAACTTCGTGGTCGTCGCGGACTTGGAAAGCGCTTCTCTTCTCGATCGACGAAGATCCTTGACGGCGTTCGTCCTCGCAGAGTTTTCTTGACCGCTCCCTATCGGTTGTCAACGGTCCATTCCTAACAGTGATTAATCCCTACTTGCGTTTTCTCTTTCCCCGTTGCACTCATACAGCCGTCTTTCTCTCTCCCCCTAGAGAAGCGTCATTTGGGCCAGTCATGCAAAAGCCTAAGACGGGGCGCAATTTCTTACTCCCCGTCGAAGGCTTTTTCGCAGCTTCCTTTAGGTCCCATTCCAGGCAAAACGACGAGCTAGATCCTCTTTGGAGCGATTTGAACGCTTCACACGTGAAAGAGGAGGCCCCGTTCCGGTTTCAGGACTTTTTCCTTTCGGACTTCCATCTTTATTCGAGAATGTGATAGTGGCCTTTCCTACGCTTTTCTTTTTTGGGGGTTTGTTTGGTTGGTGTGTGTTTTTTGTTTCTTTTTTTTTTTTCTTGTTGGGGGGTTCTTTTTTGGGTGTGTTGTTTTTTTAAGAGAGATCGCGACGCTTTCTTTCCCCTCTCACCTGGAGGGACTTTTCTGAAGGCCCTTTCTCTTATTTTCGTACGGTCCTTTTCCCGTCGTCCTCGTAGAGCCCCCTTTGCCGCCTATTTCCCGACGCCACTCGCACCGACTTTCGCCCCCTCCCTGAGGTCTTTTCAAAGTCTCTGAGAAGCTCGTTCACAGGCGCCCCTGACCCTTCTGAGGGAATCCGGCCTCTCCCCGTTCAAAGGACGGCGGACTGCCTTTATGCCGTGTAGTTTTGATCTGCTGGCCCACCCATCGAGTTTCAAACCTATGAAAGATCGCCGACACCCTGCTCTTCCCCCCGTCCATGGGGTTTTTATGTTAATGTTGTTTGCCTCTTTCTCTCTTCCTCCGTCCCTACAAACGTAACCGCGCCTCTTTTCCCGCCATAGCCTTTTCCCTTGCAAGTGCGGCGCCCGAGCGTTTCCGAAGATCGTCGACTTGAACCTACTGTGTCAGCCTTCTGACCTATCAAGACATAGTTTCGCCCTTTCTCTCATTCTTGCCGGGGATTTGACGATCTGCGGCTGAGTCACCCACGACCCCCCCTAAGTCCCCTGTTCTGCAGCCGGAAGACTATCGAGCACTTTTCCTCCCTGACGGGATCTCCGTTAATCACGCGTAAAAGCAGTGCCACCCGAACTCGACTTTCTTTTCTGCGTTTTTTCTGCCGTCGTGTCTCCCCCCTCCCCTCGGAACGTCTCCCCTACGCTCCCTTTTACTGAGAAATGTTTCGTCTTCCACGTCGATGCGAGCCTCCTCCCCCGCCGGAAGTGTGCTTTCCTTTTTTCCTGACGTCTGCCGCGGGTGGCCCCCTTATAACTTAGGATCCTTACCCCCCCTCAGTTGTTGTGTCTATGATCTCCGAAAGCCCGGCCCCTTTTTCTCGGCAAGCATTTTCTCGATGCGCGAGCAACGTATGGCGGATTTGATAGGAAGGGACCTTCCCTTTTTCGCGTCCATACCCTGGCGTTTTTCCTTTGGATAGCCTTTTTTTTGGCTCACATGTAAACTCCTTTTTAAAGCAGACTCCTATCCTGGGAGCGAGTTAGCTGCAGAGGTTCTTTTCATTGGCTGGATCACGTCGGCTTTCCTTCTTTCCCCCGAAGAAGTCGTCTTCCTTCATTACACGTGTCTTTCTGTTTGTTGGGCCAGGGGGGGTTTTTCTTGCGCGCTTTTTCTCCGTTCCTTTCCTTCTTCACAGACTTGGGCGATGGTGAGACTGCTTGTCCCGGTTGCAGAGACTTTTTGCTATGACCCTTCTTTGCGGCGACGATAGGTCTTTTCATCCTCATTCACTTAGTAGGGATCGAAGTCGTACGGCTTTTTAAGAGGGACCTTCGGCGCGTTGAACGTTTTTGCCTTGGCATGAGACTCTGACGACTCGGATCTTCCGAAAACGCGCCTCTCGGTTAGGCTTAATCGGGCATGTGGAGGGTTTTCTCCTATGGTGGCTCGCAGCCAACCCCTGGACTACCGAAGGACTTTCATATTTGCACAGAGCGAAGGAGGCTCCCCCGCTTATCCGTGAAAAGAGCCCCCCTTCCCCCGGTGCCTTATGAGGGAGACTTTTGAGAGACTTTCAGTTCTTCGCAGTTTTCAGGACGGACTCCAAGAAAGGTGCTTTCCGATATATCAGGAGACCTCCTCAGAAAAACTGATCTAGGCCGTCGTGGTTAGAAGGGCTCCGTCGCCAGTCTGGTCGGTTTAGTCCTTTAGGAGAATGCTCTCCCCTCCAGAGTATTCTTCGTTCACTCCCCTCCCAGGCGAGTCTTTCGGACCCGAGACTCATAGGACTGCAAGTTTCGAGTTGGCCCCTCTTACTCCGTATGTATTGCGCGCTCTCTGATTCTTCCCGCTCGATTTTTTTGTGGAATTCACGGCGGTCCAGCCCTGACCCCCTTTTACAGCAGTGCGAGTAGCTTTGCCACGTTCTTTTCGTAGGAGGCGCCAGGTTTCTTTCCTTCCCCCGAGTACTGGTTTTTTGGGCGCGCGACGAGGGAACCTATAGGGAACGAAGGTGTCGCAGTCCCTCGAATTTACAGGCCTCTATTTTCGAGGATGACGCGCCCCCCGCTCAGTGGTCCTGTCTTTAACATATAGGAGACTCCTATCTTTCCTTTCACTTCCTCGTTTAGATAGTATCCTCGCATGATAATCGAGGCCCCTCTGAGTCACGGTTTTTCCTTTTTTTAGTACCCATTCGAGTCTGGTCGCGGCCTTCCCCTTTTCCTTCGCTCCAGCATCGATCAGCGTTTTCTTTTTAGCCCTACCGGCAATTTTTTCTTTTTTAGGGAAGCCCCCTCAACCGTTCCTTTGTAGAGCCCCTGTCCGCTCGATTCACGTGTGCCCCCCTTCTCTTGTCGCCAACCAGGCAGAGCCCCTCTCTCCCCGTACTTTGAGAGAAGAGTTTTGCCACGCCTGATCGGCAGACACGTGACCCCCCAGTTACTGGAGTCTCCCACGCCGAGGTTTTGTGTTAGCGAGGGTTCGAAGCGACCCCTCCTGCAAGGCCTCTCGACGAAGACTCTTTCGTAGTAGGCCGTTTTGAGTTGAATTGGCGCGCATTGCGATAGCTTGGGGTCGCCTTTGCGCGGTAGTAGAGACCCTGCACGTCGTTTGTCGAGAGCTTTCCTTCGTCTTATAGTCCCCTTTAACGTCGTTGCGAAGGCTCAGCCGGTCCTTTTACGTTTCGTTACGTCAGCATTTTTTTTCCCCTAAATTTTTTTTTTTCCGGCAAGGGAACTGACTTCCCCCAGCTTCGTACCTACGATTTTAGAAGTCGGCCCTCTCTTTTCCTAGCGCAAGGGGATGATCTCTCCTAGCGGAGGTGAATTTTTGGAGTCCTGAGACCGAGATTTTCTCTTCAGGGGGCAAGGCTTTTCTTTATCCTCCCCTCCCGCCCCCTCCTCTTGTGATTCGATCAGCTTTTTCTTTGATCGGATTGCCCTTTTTGCTCTCGCATCCGATCCGCTGGTTCTCAGGGGAGGCTGACGGGACTTTGCTGGCCTCTTTCTTCTAATCTGGGCCGCGTCCCTCCTTCCCCTTCGGAGATTCTCGAGAAGCGCCTAGTAAGCGGAACGTCCTCTCCATGCCGCCCTTTTTGCAAGACTTTTTCGCGTCGCTTTCTTTTTTCGCAAGAGGCGGTTTTTTTCCCTTGATCGCGAAGTTTTTTGGTCTCGTGCCTCAATCCGTTTAAGAGCAGACTACTACTTCCCTTCCTCTTCCTCCCCCTTCATGGACTCTCGTGTCCGCACGCCCTTTCGCTGAGCACGCGGGTGACTTCGCTCCCTGGAGAGCGTTTATATCTTCTTTTTTTGAGAGAGATAAAGCTTCTACGTCCTGTGAAGCAACCCGGACGGTTCTCTATTTTTTTTGAGCGTCCCGCTGTCGGACCACGGTCTCTCCTTGGGTCGCCTCCCTCCCCCCTTTCTCCTTTTTTAGTTAGATCGCGAAACGTTTTTTCCTCCTCCCGTACAGTGAGTCTCGATGAGACGCCGAGACATTCAGCTCGATCCGCGATTCGTGCCAATGGGTAGGCTACGGAATCTTTCCTTCTTTCGGAGACGGCTCCCTTTCAGTGCTCAGACGTTTTTCTAGGCCGCTTTATTATGGGTTGCTTGAGCCTCTGCGTTTCCGGTTAAGAGAGAGTCCCCTCCCGTCAGTCCTCCCCTCTTTCCCGCGTCGGGATGAGCTCGTTCGCCTTTCTCCAGCTGTGGAGTAGCTTTTTTCACGGACGCCCTATCCGGTCGTGTAGAGGGCTGCGAGTGTGCTCCAGCGTAATGCCCTTTTCCTTGTTTTTTACAAGAGAGAAAAGCGTTCCTCTTTCTGACCTTGGTTAGCGGCGTAGTTCTTATCAAGACCCTTTCCCCTCAAACGAGCAGGTTCCGCTTCCTTTTCTTTATGGTAAGTTCACGTGCCATTTCCTCCCCTATTGAGGTTTTTTCCCTCAGCAAATTCCTCTTTTCTCATTGGAGCGCTCAACCTTCTCCTGACGAAGAAAGCACTCCTTTCTTGAACTCGACGCCCCCCTTTTTTCCTCTACGACCGCGGTCCTGCTTTTTTCCTCGCGCAAGGTTTTTCCAGGATTTCCCCACGGTCCCTTGTCGTAGTCCTTAATAAGCGGTCCCTCGACCTTTCTTTCTTCCGCGTCGAGAGCTTTCTTCTCCTGAGTCTTTTTTTCTCCCCCCCCCGTGCTCATCACGGGCGGGAGAATCTCCCTATTTCTCCCGTGGCAAGGTTCTTTTTTGGCATCGTGAAGACGTGCGCTGACTTCGTCTTCTTTCGTCCTGCTGGTGGTTCTTTCTCGGGCAGCAACACGGGCTCGGTTGCAGCTTTTTCGGTCTAATGCGTTGACACACCGGTCATACCCCCTGGAATTTTTTCTCTCGAGAGCGAGGCTGGAGCTGCCTCTTTTCCGCGAAAAAGGACCTCCAAAACGGTGACCCCGAACTTGGTGTATCTTTCTGGCGCGATGAGCATGCGTTTCTCCCTGAGCTAGTGGCCACGGCGCGATAGAAGACTTCCCCTGAAGGCGTCTCTCTGTTCTCCGAGATTTGTGACTTTGTTTTCAACGTAGGCTCTATGATCCCCGGCGTCTCCGCCTTCTTAGAGGGTTCCCTCCCTTCGTGCACTCTAAAGACCTCGGTAAGATAGACCTGGGAAACCGCGGTTTCTTTTTTTTTTTTTTTTTTTTTTCTTCCTCTCCCTACGCCGGGAGCCCGACCAGTCTCCTTTACCTACCCTTCCTTGCTGTCCGCGATGCCGTGCTTTCCCCCCTCCCCCAAGTTACCGGGAAAAGCCTTCTTCTCGATCTCTTGCTCGCTGCACAGAGACTGACCCATCCTGATTTCCGAGGAGCGGTCTCCCCTTTTCCTTCCTCCCCTTTTTTCGAAGGTGAGCGGTCTTCTCTCTACGTTGCTGTGATCTTTCCTAAGCTCGAGTCTACAGCTGGAGGAGTGACTCCCGAATAGACTTTTCCTTTGGCGATCGGTGCTTACGCCGACGGCCTGGCTTGCTTTTTTTTTCTCCCCGGCGAGAAGTCTTTTTTTCACAGTCGGCAGCTCTTTTCTCGCCCCCCTCGCAGGACAGCCGCCCCTTTTTCGCCGTGCGTCCTGCGACGTAGGCCACCCTTTCTTCCCTCTCACCCGCTCCTCCGCGGCGGGAATTGGCACGTAAAAGGATTCTGCAGGCCGGTTTTTTTGTAGGTTTTTTCTTTTCCTGAGAAACCCGCCTTGCTTCGCCGACCCTCGTACTAGTCCCTTTTTCTTGCGTCGTAGTCTGCGGATTTCCGGGACTACAACGTCCCCTGCCGCATTCCCGCTGACTCCCTTCTAGCGTTTTCTTCACCTTTCCTGAGCGTCCGACGATCGTCTCTTTCCCACCCTTGGTCCTATATGCCCCCCGAAACCTTCCCACACCTAGGTCTCGCCACCTCCTTCGTTCTAGACGCTCCGTCTTGACTTCGAAAGGAACCCCGACCCCCGTCGCCACCCCTCAGAAGCTCTTCCTTATGCGCCGCCAATCTTAGAGCACTACCGGTCCCGACTGGATCCGGACACTTCTTTCAAGCCTCCCCCTGCAAAAGACTCCCCAGAGATTGGCGAGGAGGTTCCCGTAGTACATGGCTTTATCTCTGAGTAACGACGATAGTTTACTCCTCCAGGGCTCCCCTTCGCGTCTTCGAAATGTCCCATCCCCGGAAGTGGAGCAGGCTTTGTCTCCCTGCGAGGGACCCCCGGCACACTATTACCTTCTTTATACTCTCGTTGTTGTTCTTTTTTCTCTCTTCCGAAGGTCCCTCCCAAACTCTTGCAGTATAGATTGATCTTTCTCGTCTCGGGATGGCTCCTTGGCTTCTCCCTTACCTCGACTTTTGGTATCCTCCCCCCTTCGTGGGCTGAACTGGTTCCCTGCTTTTCCTCGTACGTTCCGGTCATGTACCCAGCCTTTCCACGCCTCCGAGCAGCATTCCTGGTCTCTTCTTTTTGCTTTTTCTCTTCATGACCAGAGCCTGTTTCTCGGCGGAGACCTTCCTTCGTCCTGCGTAGCCCTTGATCCCTGTAATAGTTGGATCGCCACGGGGGCGGGTGGTCCTTGCGCGGCCGCGCTCCTTAGAGCCCCATACGTCGGATGTATCGGCCGATTTCTTGGGAGAGTCCCTTCTTTCTCGAGCTTTTTTTCTTCTTCACCATGGTGGGGTGTGGCCTTCCCTCCCCCTCATGTAGGACCTATCTGAAGGCTGCAATGCATCCAGAGATCGACGGTCAGTCTTTGAGGGCGTTCAGAGGGAAATGTTTCTTGTTCCTCCCCTTCGGCATCCTCCTTCTTTCTCCCAACGGACCATCCGCACCCACTTTCTGACTAGGACGATTGTCCTTCTTTGCTGTTTTCTTCCGATGGGCTTCACGAGCATCCACCCACAGGCACTACAGAAGGCTTTTCCTGAGAAGGATGCCCTTTTCCCCTCGTACGTGCGCCTTCGGTGGGCTAGAGGAGCCTTTCGATGTTTTTTGACGCCGCTCCTCCAGGCAGGCGGTCTTGGCGGCTTCTCCCCTTTTTTCCTGAAGTGACAGCCAGGTCTTTTTTCTCTTCGGACGGCGCAGCCGTTCCCAACAAGACGAGACAGGTCTCGGTTAGAGGGAAGAAACGTTTCCTTTTCTTGACGGTCTGCGTCCCTTCGTCACTCTTTTTTCGATAGAGCGTAGGACCTCCCCCTCCACCGCTCAAAGTCCGTTTTAGGAAAGCGCACCGCCTCAGCCCTTTGCCTGCACCTGTTTCTTTGGAATCATCGGCCCTCCGGATGTATTTCCTCTGGCGAAGTCACTGATCTCTCCGATCAGGCTTCCCGGGCCTCTCAGCCAGGCCAATCTTTTTCCCAGCAGCGCTCCCTTGTTCTCCGATGCGCACCGTAGTAGGCTACTGGTGCTGACGAGGACCTATGTTTTTTTACCCCTGCTTGATCGAGGGGCGCTCGGACCTTCCTTTTTAGGAGGAAAGACTTTTCCAGACATTCTTTGATCGCCGATCCTAGCTGTTTCGTTTTCCGACTTAACACCAGATTCTTTTTTTTTTCGGAGGCCCCCCTCTTTCTACACTTTTTTTTTTCTGGCGTCGATGTCTCTTGGAGTCTTACTAGATTGCTGCCTTCTTCGCGCCCCCTCCCCTTTCCCTGGTCCGTTGGAGCTATTTTTTTTTTCGTTTTGGTAGAGGCCGTCCCGCGCCGGGCGATCCTTTCGAATCGGGTCCCATACAGGCCAGTGTAGGTCGACTTTTCACGACGAACACCTCTCCGTCAGGCCGAGCCCAGCAAAGTGATGCACCTTCTTCTTCGCTCACCAAAGGCATTTCTCCCGTACTTTCCTCGTAGGAGGCGCTCTTTCATGACTCTAGGCACCTCCCAAGCCCAGGAGAAAATGGAGATTCCCCCCCCTGGATGATTTTGTTGTAGCCCAGATTCCCGAAGCCGGCAATCCGACTCCGAGAAGCAATTTGCGGAGAGTTTTTCCCTCTATAGTAGTATTTTTCTCCGATCCCCTCCTCCCCTTTTTTTTTTTTCGAGAGGGGGTCCGTCCCCCTTACGCTGCGTAGTAGTTTTCGAGCGCCATCTTGCTTCTCGTCCCCTTGTAGCGTCTTTTTCCTTCGTCGAATTCAGTGGCCTCCCGTAAGAATCTCACGGTACCTTTTCTTGAATTTGAAGCGGACCTCTCTGCCGGCTGCGGCGTTTCTCCCCTGCGATTATCTCTCTCCCATTTCGCCGCCGACCGCAGCAGATTTTTTCTCCCCTCGTATGCAAAGATGCTGCCGCTTTTCTGTTTACAGTGTCTTTTTTTTTTTCCTCTTTTTCCTCGCACCTGCCTTTTCATCCTATCGAAGCTCTTGCCTCTAGCACATTCGAGCTAGACGCTTTTTTTTCGTTCCTGCTCGAGGGTTTGGCTGACGGTCTGCGGATGCTCCTTTCGCCGCTGCAGCGGCCTAGAGGAGGCAAGAGCGCGTCCCGGCGGCCTTTGTCGGCTTCCTTGCTCTTTCCATGACGTACGTGACCTTTTTCCCTTTGCAGTTCTTCGAGTAGCGGTGCTGCTCTCTTCGGCGCGATGCGGGCTCCGGCTGTTTCTCAGAGCAGTGGGGCTCCCAGGTAGGTAGGAGGGCCCCCCGACGCCTTATACTACGACTTCAAGGTCAGTAGGGTTTTTCTTCCTTATCTGAATCGCCGTGGCCGACGCGGCGCTTTTTTTTTTAACCTCCGGGTGGACTTTCTTTTTTTTTTTT
>Ga0179591_1319605_pt1 | contig 12553 bp, 9 predicted proteins | sample CZOMad2_1_08_16f_FD_182891 | JGI IMG/M metagenome (GOLD analysis project Ga0179591, IMG submission 182891) | Vadose zone soil fungal communities from Angelo Coast Range Reserve, California, USA - CZOMad2_1_08_16fungal (PacBio error correction) | ecosystem: Environmental > Terrestrial > Soil >... | reverse complement strand
AAAAACCCGCTTCTGAGAAACCAAGAGTCTCTTTCCATCGCCACCTTTCCCCGGATCAAAAGAAATCCCGATCGTAAATGTAAAAGTATTTACCATTTCCAAAGCTACTCAATCTCCCTAGAAGTCTGTACGTTTCAGCTCTTTCGAAGCCTCGCTCCACTGCATATCCTGGCCCAGTTCTCTTTTGACCCTTGTCCCAAGAAGTCCCCTGCCCCGCGTGTCTGAGAGTCGAGGAGGGTGGCACCCTTAATCCCACCGCGACGTTTGATACAAGTTTCTTCAACTTAGGTAGCTTCCCCCGAGTCCTTTTTCCCTGAGCGCAAGATCTTGCACTGCTTTTGCTCTTCCCCCCCAGAGAAGTAAGCGATCCATCTGAGATCAAAATCCCCTTCCCACTTTCGTCGCGCGCTTTCTCCCAGAATATTTCCGCCTATGACGCGTCGTGCTGGCGCCGCCCCCCTACTCTCCCCAGGCCCCAACCTGTGATGAGCGACCCCCCCCTCCGCCGGGATCAGGCAATGTTAACCGCGGTAAATAAAGCTCATAGCTAGCTTCGGTCACCCTGGTAGCCAAATCCGGCGATGTCAAGCCCTGAGTGAATCATCGTAAACACCGTCTCCCCCCACCCGACTTACCTCTTTCTGCAGTGATAGATTTTAGGCTCTTTCAGCGAGCCCGGTCGGGAACCCTTCGTGCGGGAATTCCCCAGCCATGTGCCATCCCCACAAGCAATCCGACTCAACTCCCTCTTTTCTTTCTCCTTTCCTCCTCCCCCCCCCCTCTTTGTTGTTTGCTAGATTTTATAATGGATGGTGCTAATGCTGCACTATGCTGGGGCTTCACCCCCCCCAGGTGACAGTTCTCGCCAAGGAGCATCTCCCATTTATTAGCCCGGACAAGCTCGATTCTATTACGTCGTGTCCTCGTATTACGAGCGCGATGCAGGCTTAATAGTTCCCCTTAATTTTGTCTTCCTCTCCTCTATCCTTCCTGATCAGTGATTAACCGACTGACCACTGACGGTCATGATCCTCGACAATCCAAGATTGCCTGGCAAGAGCTTTTGCCCATCTCTAACGTAGAGAGTCGAAGCCCCCCCTTCCAGCTCTTTTCTCCCTCGCGACCCTGGACTCTCCCGTTCGCACGGAATTTCGTCCCCCCCTTTCTCCCCAATTCCCTCCGATGTCGCGGCGCGGACCTGTCGCGTTTCGCGTGCTTCGCATGCCTCCCGTCTCCACTTCCTTCTTGAGTCCTCTGACTTTTTTGGTGCGGCCAGCAACGATGCGCAGCGCCCAGCTTTCTCAGTGGCCCTTCTCGTTCACCTATGACTCTATCCAGTCGATTGCTTGGCGCGCCCGTTCCCCACCACCGGAGAACCCCGTCCCCTTCCTCACTTCTCCGTTCTCTTAGTCTCTTTCCGCACGGGATTGAGCGGGATTCGAGCTGTTAAGTTCGGGTGACGGAGGATTAGGGCACCCCCCTTCTTGTTTTTACCCCAGCGTTCTTTAGTTCCCCTCTTTCGCCCTCCATGTCCTTCGACAAACTGCTGTTTCGGGCCGCAGATGAGTTCCAATAGTAAAAAGGACTTCTTTCCATGACATACTCTTACTCTCCTCGCCTGAGAATACCCCCCTCTCCATGAACTCCTCGGAGGACCTGACCGCTTTGCATCGGCCGCATCCCCCAAAACTTCTGCCCCATACACGCCTCGTAAAGTGATGATTATGACCTCGTTCCGATTTCATCTTCTTCACCGTGTGTCTCCCCCCCAAATCGCGCTTGAAGATGTTTCTCTTTGGCAGCCGCCGAAGAGGTGATTCACTGATGACTGTTCTCCTCTTCCTATCTCCCTTCAAGCAAATAAGCCATCGCAAAACTTCCAATCCGAGTTCTTAACCGAAGTGATTCCTCCCCCCCCTCTACTTAAAGTATTCCAGAGCTCCCAATCTGCACGCCTCGCGGGAACTCGTCTCCACTAGGGAGCCCCTCCCTCTCACTCATTCCCATTTCTCAAAGTAAAATTTGAATGATCCTCACTGTGGTACTTCTACCGAACACCAAAAGTTTTTTTCGTTGATGAACCGTAGTACCAAATACATTGAAACCTTCTCCCACAGGTATCCAGGTGCCGTGACGCCCCACGGCTGTGGAGCCGTTTTCGGTCAATGGCGTAAATTCCAGCGCTCTAAACCGTATGATGTTCCGGGACCATCTGTCAAAGGATGAGAGTGAGTTCGGAGTCTGCCCCAATAGAGAACTCCTCCGCACGCTCGGTCAACCTCCCCCTCCCCCGGGCCAGAGCTCCCCCCTTCTCTTACCAGTTTCGATGCCTCGTTGCACGCCGGTCTTGAGTGATCAGATTCCGACACCGGGGAGGCCCAAGAAACCTCATTCCACTCCAGGTCCTGCGCGCCAATAGCCCTCCATCAACGAACGCTTCTTGCATCGACGCTCCCCAAATATACTTTCTAGAGCTCACCCTGTCGGGGAAGATCTCGAGTAAGACCCGCTCCTTCGCTCCTGTGATCCTCGCGGTCCTACCTCGTTAGCATGAGGTAAAGAAGGTTCTTGTAGTGGTGGAAATCATTCCCGTGAATCTTATCTTCTGTTCTGATGGAGGCTCTTTCTCTCGGTTTTCTCTCTAGCACCCTTTATCTCAGTTACCTAGTGGCGTGAACACCCTATTTAAACTGTTCCACTTCATCTGAATCCCTCCTCCGCCGGCGTATTCTGTGCCGTCGTCCGAGCCCTGGCCCCTTCTTCTGCCCTTGGCTATCCGGGCAGGGTGACTTACCGTCTTCAGACCTTGAGCCCTCATCGAAGTCTACGCTAGATTCGGCAGCCGTGGGGCTTCTCATCCCTACCTGAGAAGGCCGAAATACCTGGTAGATCATCGAGGTCGCTCCGTACACGCGAAGGACCCCCCCCCCCGAATTTTACTCCTCGCAGTAAACCGCAGAGAGACCGCCCTCGAATCCCCCAGTCTTCTTCGTCTCTGCCTCTTCAGAGTCCTGCCAAAGTCGGATTTCTTCCCCCCTTCGAGGATCCCTTTTCGTACAAGCGATTTAAATAGCCTTTCTAAGGCCTTCTCTTGGGAGGGCAATTAAGGGAACAGGCGCCCGAAGCCGCTGTGCCGGCCGTCTGCAATGGTCGACAGATTCCCCCTGAATCATGCTTAGCTCGGCGCTGCCCCCCCCCATGAGTGGTTGGAGTCATCCAGCCCAGAAAGTGGTCTCGCCCAGGAGGTCTGGCGGATGGTCTTCTGCGGCAGCCTTTCCCTGTGCGTGAAGCCTTAGCAAGAAAGCGCATTATTCCTTCCTGCTCTCCTCCCGAGAATTTTTTTAGAAAGAAACGTGTTTCCCCCCCTTGCTGACGCCCGGAACCTGAGTTGCTTTCGCCGACTCGGAGAGTGTAAGCCATTTTTCTAGCCCCTACCCTACTCTGTGTGTAATCCCCCTTATCCCCCCCGTTAAAGAATGGCTGTTCCTCCTCTAGATCTCCGTTCCTCCCCCCTTTTTTCCTGAAAATACGTTCGATCCTTAAGAAAGACTCCGACGTTCGTGGCGGATCCCCCTCTTTTCAACTCCTCCGGCTCCCCGGAAAGTGGAAGAACTACCTCTCCACTGGTGAAGCCGTCCACGAGTGGCATGCGGCGCTAAAGTGCGCAGAACGTTTTTTTCTACTTCAAAACGTTTTTCCTCCTGGCGCCCAGACGCTACTCCTGAACCTCCTTTTTCAATATTAACTCGCGATGCGTGATCCTGGAATGCCAGCCACACGGCGCCTCTTCTCCTTTTCCTAATAATCCCTTGTTCTTTGTGAGTCGTCTCTGGTAGCTGATGAGGATTTCTTTTGTTACCCCCTTCTAGCAACTCTTATGCTGTGAAGATACTGACGGAGCCAGATTTATGGGCGCCATTGCTGAACGGCTGAGCAGTCTGGAGTTCCCTCTCGACTGATGGACGCCGCTGCTGAGGAGCTATTGCCGCCAGCGGCGTGTGGCTCTCCCCTTCTCTTCTCCCGGGCTGGTCCCGGACTGAGCGTTACCATTTTAGATCGCCTCTTCACGTGGCTTCCTTCGAGAGAGACCCCTGGTAGCTGGTCCCCCCCCCCAGAACTTCTTCCCCCTCATTCCCTCGATCGTCTGCGACCTCCATCTTTTCAAGGACAGCACGGCTTCCACAGAGGCGCGACCTTCATTTCTGCCACTCTAAGATATAAGTGAACGCCTCGGTTCCTTCTTTTGCACCATTCTGCCCTTCTGACTTAAGTTTCCTACCCTCCTAGTAGCTTCAGAATCATTACCACGACGCGCTTCCCGGGCTCGCAAGAATGATGCTCTAAAACTCTTCTTCCCTCCCTCTACCCCTGTTTTACCTTCCAGGGCTATTTCTCCGCCACCCAGAAGGACGATCGCCCGAGAACCCCCTGACTATTCCTCCGTCCATCACCAGGCCGGCATTGTCTATCCGACTGTCAGTTCCCCCCATTTCTTCCTCTATCTCCCTTGGCTTAGAGTCCTTCTTAACGGGATGTTTTACCAGGATAGCACTGCGCTAACCCCTGTCTCACTCTGATCTCCTAACATTCAGCCGAGGTTGCGATAGATCCTTCTTATTCCCCCTCCCCTTTCCCTGGTTCCTCTGGAACCCCACCCGAAGGCAAGCGCGAAATATCCCTCTATCCTACCTGGATTCGCCCCAGGGCGACCCCGTGAACCAACCCTCACCCCCTTCCCGTCCCTCTATCCCAATTAGGAGAAGAATTAATGAGGCACCCCCTCCACTCAGGAACGAACCTCACCGTCACCCTTCCCATCTCTTGTTCGAGGAACTCACACAGTGGCTCCGTTCGGACCCAAACCGACGCCGCTTCATAGGTCCCCATTCAGTGGAACATGTTCTTTCTCCTTACCCACGATCGATCCTTCCCCTTTTCTTAGCCAGATCCTTAAACAGCAGCTTTGGACACGACTTGACCCTCGTTCCATTATCGAAAGACCGGTTCCCTTCTCAAGCGCCCTGCCGAATGCCCTATTCTCCCCCCTCCTGCAGCAGCTCTCTCAACCCCTCTTGAGCTCCTGTTTTTCAAGGCAAGACTTTTTTCATGGTGGTCTGTTTCGCTCCTTTGAGGGAAATTTTTCGGTCCCGCTACCCCTCGTGGCGTCCCTCGATAACTTACCCCCCCCCATGCCCCTTCTCTTGTCTTAAGCCCCGGATCTAAAACGCTGTCTACATGTTTCCAGGTTCACGCAGTAGAACCCGGCCTCAGTTCGAGGCCCACCTCCCCCCCTCTCACCTTTCAGTTTTTATATGGTCGTTGCAAGAACCTTAAACTTTGGATCTCTTGCATTTCACTCCTATTTCGTGCAAAGGTACCGAGGGTTCCCGCAAACCCGCCAATACCGCCGTCCAGTTTCTCTTCCACTTACGCTTCTGTACTACCTTTGGATTGACTGGAAGGTTCTGGCCAGTCAATACCCCTCAGGGTTCACATTCAACTTTTCCGTTGAAACGCTGCAGGCGGCCTCTTGCAGACCCTGCTGATCTCCTCCCCAATTCCGTTGTCCTTCCGACTTCGTTCGTTCGTTTACTTTACCATTAGGAAGCGTTCTTACCCCTCTTTCGTCCGTTTCCTTCCCGATTTTCCCTTCTCTCGTTTCAGTACCTACCCCTGAACCCCCCCTCCTAGGGCGGCGCAAGCTATTCTGGCCGTACCATCGCACCGAGTACACAAGGGACATACCAGTCTCAGCGATCTGGTCATCTCCCTGAGGCCCGCGTCCCGATAGTGATGGCCAAAATGTGTTGAGCGAGGGCAACCGTCGATGCTTATTGCTACTTTGGACTCTCCCCCCGACGCAAATCCCCCTCCTTGCAGAAGTGGGACATGTCACCGCCTCGCAAAGACCCCTTTTGCTATAGATTGCACCCCCGCCCCCCCCCCCCCCTGGCAATTCAATTCCTTCCTGAGAACTCTAGAGTGGGTTGCAACGGCAACGTCCCCTACCCCACCCCGAACTCCTTCCTCTAACTCGACAAGACGTACGTCGGCGAGCAGTCGAACCACCTGAGATCAAGTCTCGCCCCTTCCCTCCCCGTTTTTCTTGCTCTCCCCTGGGCTCCAGAATTCCTGGCCGCGTCGAGTTTCCCATGATGACAAACTCGGAAAAATGCCCGCTCTTTTTCTCCGGACCTTGACGCCCCAATCAACCGCGAGTCATCGCTCCGAAACTAGGCCCAGAAGGCGAGTCTGTTGCGTCCTTCAGCTGAATCCCCGCTATTGCACCCCTCTGTCGGGAGCCTGAAATCGACTCAGTTCCTCTCTAAAGTTAACTTAGAGACCTCTGATTCAATGTCGAGCTCGACCGGGCCCCTCATCTTGCCGCAGAGACCCAGGTTTTCGATCCTGCCTTGCAGCAATTCCTCTCGCGTAACCTTCGACAGCCATCCTTAACTCTCCTCCTCAACTGCTGGATACCCGGCCAAGATTTTTTCGGCTGGGTACCCCTTTCGCGTAAGCTGAATGCCGTCACCGCTGTTTCATACCCTCTTCCACTATAGATCGTCCTCTCCCAAGGCCATCGATCGCGGCGCGGTCGGCATCCTGCTGTTTTCTGGGCCCTCACCAAGCTTGTTCCCCTTACCACTGCCTCTTTCCTCACCTAAAGAGTTTTCTAGTGTTTACCTCCTCTTGCTCGTCTGAGAGTGGATGGCCGGTGGGCGGAAGCCGATGTAAGAATGGGGAATTAAATCCCAAGCCTTCTCAGGATGTCCTAGCGAAGAGTAATGCCAATCATTGCCCCCCACTTACAGAAAGAGGAAGCAGTGAAGAGCCCCTGGCACGAAGAGAACTCCTCAGGAGCGACTCAGAAAGACTTGTTTGCCAGACCGCCGCAGCCCGCCATGATGACCGTATACAGCACAAACATGCTCCCTACTCTCATGTCAAAAGAGTCCGCCCGTCTCTCGTTCACGAAGTCTTTCTTTTCCCCACCGGAAACCCATGCAGTTTTCTCCCTCTCTTAGAGTAATTCCCTTTCACCGACGAATGTGTCCTAAGGACTGGGTAGCTGAGTAAACGTACTCTAGATGTCAGATCCTTCCGCTCCCCTCCAAGAGTTTCTGCCAGCCATGTTTTCAGGCCCCAATTTTTTCTCCGTTCCTCAGTCTGGGAGACGATGCCCGTCAGGTGGAGTCCCCGGCAAGAAGCCTCTGATCGTAAACTCCCCTTTCAGCGGCATGAGTTGTAATAATATCACGCCTACCCAAGACGCCTTGAGCGCAAGGAGGATCGACCTTCTTCCAGAACAGCTCCTATTTGTTGAGATTGGCTCCGATAGAAACCTCCTTCCTCCCCCGAGGACGAGTTTCGGGTTGGGATGGAACTAACCTTGTCCCCCCCCCCTCTCATCATGGGGTCATCCCAGAGGTTGTAGTGCTGGTTGGACCTTGAAATTTAGGTTGGTCCGCCAAAACGCTTTCTTGTATTTTTCCCGCTGAGTTAACCTCCATGACTGCTCTGGCATTTGGTCGTGAGAATCCACGGCTGCAGGCTTCCTCCTCCTTCTCCCCTTGAACTCCCCCCTTTTGCGCATACGATACGTACTTCTTCCCCGCGATACTTCAGTCTAGCTTGCTCTGTCTAGGCCGCTGAATGTATTCGCGGTTGAGATTGCGGCTTTCCCCCCTCAATAGTCTATCGGACGAGGCCTGTGCGTCCCGTTTCAGCTCTCCCGTCCCGCAATAAGCCCTTGGCGCGAGAAGCAGGGTTAAGACCTTCTAGAGGACCTCCCCCACATCTCTTCCAGTTACCACAGCGGTCCAATGGACTTTTCCCGTCTCGTCCCTTTTTCCCTCATCCCCGTTTAGATTAACAACTCCCCTTTTAAAGAGGACTTCACCCGTCCCCCCCCTCTATTCCTTCCTAGGCTGACCGGTACGAGTCCGGTTTCTTGCCCCCCGCCCCATTGCCTAGGTTGCCACACCCTCTGACCCCCCCTCATTCTCAGTTTCATTTGAAAACACTTAGCGCAGGTCCGTTTTACGCCCAGGCAGGGTAGTGCTCTTCATGTCTGTTTTAATTTTCCTCTCCCCCCCCCAGGTCGGTCTTCGACAAGCAGGTTGCACCAAGCTGGTTGATTTTGCTTTTCCTGAGAAAGTGAAATAGACTTTTTCCTCCCCCCTAGGCCCTTTGGACGGAATTGAGCCTCCGTTGAGATATGGCGTCTGTCCTCCGCCGGATGGCTGATCTTGGCCACCAGTTCGACTCCTCTCCACTCAAGTTCCCAATCTCCTTTGCGAGTTCTCGCCGCCGTTCCACGCAGCTTTGTTTGAAAGTCCCCCACCTCTGTCTGATCCAGGTTGGCCCCAGCCTTTACAGCCTATTACGGGTAATGCGGCCCCTAGGAGAGAGCGATGAGCCACCGATCTCGTTCTGAATTCATTCCCGCTCTAGATTGTGGCGTTCCATATGCACGAACGTTCGTTAGCTTTTTCTTGCGGTTTTATCGCGACCAGCCTTGAAGGTCCCCTTCTGCATTCCCGCCTGAAAATTCTGTCAAGCGAGGCCGCCGGCGCCCTCCCTTGGCATTTTATACCCTGAGTCCAGTCCTTTGACTTAATACCGATGGTAAGGTTTGTGTTGAGTGCGTTCTCTTCTTCCTCGTTCCCCAATTTCCTCAGGGAAATCCGCCCGAATAGAGCTCTCTCCCTAGGCACATACTTGGCGGCCGGTTCCCCGGAAGTAGCCCCCCTTGATTAAGCGAAATAATTTTCCCTGAGCCTCACGCGAGCCGCGCAGGAATCGCGTGGAATTCCTGAGCCAGTATGGCTCGAGCTCTGTCCGAGAGTACCCCATGTTTTGCTCGTTTTAAGATCCCAGCGGCCCCAGTCCCCCTGTCATTTTCGCTTATCCCTGTTCTGACGCTCTGACATCGAAGCGAGCAGCGTGCGCGTTTTTCCTCTCCCCCTTGACTCCACGTTTCGGCCCAGTTTCCAGCAAGCCAGAGCGTGCCTTTTCCTTTGACTACCTCTCGTCTGTCCTTGTCGAGCATGGAGGCTGTGGGCTGATAGCCCGTGGTCGGTTAGAGTAATCGATGCGTCTTTCTCCGGTCCTCCTTCCAGCCCTGATTGTGCGTGACGAACTGCGCACTCCCCCGTCGGGAATGATTTCGGCGGCGAGCTCGCGAAGCTCCGAATAACCCGCTCCGTCTGAATTTGCCCTTCTCCCTTCCCCGTTCCGTTTTTCTCTTTTTTTTTTTTTTTGTCTCAGGAATCGGCGCGTCAGCACCGTAGAGTTGCCGGCTCTGGGTGAAGCCTCTCATTTTAGTTACGACCCGTACTTTTTGTCGCCGACGATCGATTCATGCGTCCTCAAGTTTCTTGTGGCCATAAGGGTAGTCCCTTTCCCCGCAAGATGCTCCCTCACGCCCCTTTCGGACTTCCCCCAACCCCCGATAGGTCTACCAGCCAGTTTAGAACAGTTCCCACCCCATGGCACGAGGGGGATCAGCAAATCTCGTGGACGAGTACACCCGCCCAGCCACGGGCTGCTACCTCACTGTTCAAGCATCCAGGTACAAGACTCCTCGTCCTCACCCCCTAACTGTTCTTTCAGTCTTTTACTTAATTTTCAGCAGTTCCCCCCCCCCTCTTTTCATTCTCCAGTGTTGTTTTTGTTTCTATGTACTTAGGATCGCGTCTTGCCCCAATCCCGGCCGCAGAGCATGCGTCTCTTGCCGAATGGCCCTTGAGTTTCGATAGAGGCTTTTTTGTCCAGACCTTCCCTGTCTGATCGTCTCTGTCACTTTGAATGGTTGGACGCCGCCCGAACGTCCCTATCTCGCGCGGCTTGTGGAAATGTTCGCGTGACGGGTCACCTGGCTCGCTCCTTATACATTTTCTCTCTCCACCTCTTCACTTTCTAGTCTCTTCCGAGTTTATTTTTCCTGACACTTCCTGGCATCATCCCTCTGTCTCTTCGCCACTACGGAAGAGAGAATGTTCTCACAAGCGTCTTCCCCTCCTAATGGCTTTCAACCTTCCTTGACATACGAAGTGCAGACGGTTCATGCTCCATCACTCCCCTACTCCGTTTATAAAATCCTCAGTGAGTCTAGCCGTCCCCCTCAATTAATTTCCCCCCTTCAGTCCAGGGACCATTCGCACAAGGCCGCCTCTCATGATCAGGGGACCTGAAAAAGGTCATCTTTCCGCACACCCCACCTCCTCCTGGATAGACCTCCAGCAATGACTGATATGTCTCTAAACCCTCCCAAGGCAGCGGCGTGTGCCTCCACGTCTCCTAGCACTTCCGACGACGAGCACGGTCCTGTCTCCCACCTCCTTTAGTCCTCCCTCACCGACCGAAAAGGTGTGACACCGCCTTTGTTCCCCTCTTACTCTTCAAATCCTCCAGAAAAAGTCCGGATAGTCCCTTCTCTTCCTCGAGCCTTAATTCTAGAGACACTTCCACTCGAGGGCATTCGCGCCGTCATAGTTGCTCTACCTATCTTTTCGGAAGTAGCGGCTATGCCAACCGCCCCCACGCTCCGCGAGTACCCCCTTCTCTCCCCGAATTAGCATCCCAACGCGACCAAGCCCACCCACCCAACAGGTGCACCGTCCCCATCCAGAGGAACCCGCTGCAGTAGGTCTTTTTCGCTAAAACCGGTCCCTCTTCCCTGCATCCGGTGTTTCTCCCCTTCAGTGGCTGGGATGCAAGACCGCTTGATCTTTTCCAATAGGACTCTTCTACCGAAGCCATCCCCCAGCATTTCTCCTCTTAAGAATCCCATCTAGCAACCTTCCTCCGCTCTAAATTATTCCTCTCCTCTAGTGCCTCAGCGCGACCGCGGGAACCTCAGATACTCCTACAGTAAGACTCACCTCTTTGGATCTCAATTCTTTTCCCCATTCACAGTCACCTTCTGATGTCCTCGTCGGCGCCCCTCGACCCACTGTGTTGCACCCTTAGTCCTCGATCCCCCCCCCCCCCCCCCCTGTCTGGCCCGCCCAACGCCTCCCCCCATTCCCGAGGGCACCTATGAAGCGAGATCTCCCCTATCTTTCCCCCACCTCTGTAAGCGCCCCCTGTAACGCGTTCACGCTACTGAGTCGAACTCCTCTGCCTTCCCCTCGTCTCATTGAACACCTCCGAAACATCACGACCCTCCTTAACGCTCTCTGAGACCAGCACTCTGATCGACATGAATAACGCACTATGAGCCCAAAACCGGCCTACCCTCTCCGGCTCCCTCCCCCCGGCCACTACGAGACCCCGGTTTCCATCCGCATTAGGTTACACTGTTACCCAACTCCGGCATGGGTTTTGGTTCTCAGGCCCCACCAAGGAACCTACCCCGGTAACCGCAACTTTTCCTTTGTACCGTTGATTCCCTCTTCATAGTGCCCCCTCCTCCTCCACCGCATCCCCTCACGCAAAAGTCCCCCTGATGCCTACAATCTGAAGCCCTGCTGCTATGTCTCATGTCCAAGGACGTGTGGTAGCGACCCCTCTTTTTGGTACCTCTTTTACACGGATGGAAAGATGTATTACTTCTTCGTTCGCCTATTTGCCCCTTCCCCCACCGCCCCCTTTCTTCAAGCCAGTTATTTGCAAAACGCCGATTACCTCTCACAGGATACTCGAGACTCCCGTCCCCCCTCCTATCTTCTGTCCCGCTGTCCCAGATCCCAGTGACTGTCGCAAAATGTGTTGGATGCGCACTTTCCAACTGCTTCCTCCCCTTAGCTCACCTCTTACTGTCTGCGCGAAACTAGCCGGCATGCCGTTGGATCTTGGCACGCCCAGACTGCCTCCCCCCCCATTTTGCGCCATCACCGCCCAACGCCAACCCCCGGCACTCACAACCTTAATCCCCCTTTTTTTCTTTCCCTATCGGTTGCCAATTTCTCAGTTGCCAGCCGCCTCACCACGAAAACCCCGCTCGACCTGTCCCCCGTCCTGTTTGCGGAGCCTCTGAAAGATAGAACGAGAAGTCTTTCGGTGCTTTCTCCGGGCTAGGAATAGAAGTGGCGCCCCTGCTTCCTCATATTACACCGCGGCACTGAATGAGCTGCGATGGAGCTTTCTTCTTCTTCCCCCGACCTAGTAGATTTCAACAGGTCTCCAGTCCATGAGTGTAGCAGGCAGAGCGACTAGAAGGCTAAAGCTCAAGATTTCCCCTAGTCAGGAACGTCGCTTGAAACTATCAGAAGTCGCTGACCTTTCCTTGCGAACGAGGCTTACCAGGTCGCGCCGTACCCAGGGTCAATCTCGTTGCCGGCAGATGTCTCTGGGCGCGCCGAAGCTAGGACGACTGTCGTGTAGATTTATAATGAGGTCCTTTTCCCTCTGATTCCATTCCCCCTTCTTTTCTCGGCCTTCTTCTTAAGGGAGCAAATCTCGCGCCTGCTGAGTCTCGCGTAATACGACCTCACGACCTCTTCGAGAGAGAATAGGTCTTTATCTCGCTAGTAGAGGTACCTCCCCCACCCTTCCCCTTTCTTTTAAACTGACCCTACCTTCTTCATACGAGACAACAAGCCCG
>Ga0179591_1224061_pt1 | contig 12553 bp, 17 predicted proteins | sample CZOMad2_1_08_16f_FD_182891 | JGI IMG/M metagenome (GOLD analysis project Ga0179591, IMG submission 182891) | Vadose zone soil fungal communities from Angelo Coast Range Reserve, California, USA - CZOMad2_1_08_16fungal (PacBio error correction) | ecosystem: Environmental > Terrestrial > Soil >... | reverse complement strand
CCTGAACGCGCACCACACAGTAACTGTTCCCCCCTTAATTTCCTCCCCGGGGCGGTGAGCTCAGGCGTTCCTTCCTGTCCTCCCCACCGATTCACGCAAATCCACCTCTAATACCATGGAGCAGTGAGGAGTATCATGGTTTCCTCTTCCCCCCTTACAGCATACCCCCTCTCCCTCCCATCCGCTCATACCCCTCAACCCCATTCATGTCCATGAGATCTTCTCGTTTGATTAACATTACTGCCCCCTTTTTGTGCTTAGATGGCAATTGCACCGAGGTAGGCCTTCTATTTCATTGAAGCTTCTTCCTCGAGTCCGAGCCCCAGTGATTTGGGTTTTTTTCCCCGAAAAACGGGCAATTTCAGCCTTTCTTTTCGGGAGCCCTCTATTTCAACGACGCGTCATCGGTGACGAACGAACAAATCGCAGTCCTACCGTACTACCGTTTTTTGAAGGCCGTCCCTTTCTCTTCCATTTCACTACTCTCTAGAAGCCGGATTCCCCCCTTTTCAGTGCCTCTCATAGTCAACCGTTTCTTCCCCGGAAGACCCTCGTCGGATTTCAAACGGACCCAAATTAGATCAACCCCATCCCCTCCCCTCACCCCTCAGTCCACCCAAAGGGCCTAGATCCCCCCTTTGATCTTGCAGAATTCCCCCCCTGCCCATTTCTCCTAGTTGTTAGTCTTGCTAACCTCTGACTCTCACTCCTCATCGACCCATGGCAGACGACCCCTGTCTTCCCCAAAGGATTTGCCGATTCGTTCGCTTTGCCCGGTGTTCCCTTTTTGTTGTCCGGCCTTTTCGCAGCCCCGTCAGTCTTTCCGCACCCCAAACTTAGTAGGTAAGACCCCTTGGTACCCTCCCGACGACACTTTCCCCTTCTTTTCACCGTATTCCACCCTCCCCCCTTCTTTCGGAGTGCCTTAGCTGGTGATTTCATTTGGAAGTCTGGACAGTAACACTAACCGTCCCCTGCGCTAAGCCTGTTTTTTCCTTACTGAGTGTGTACTTGTGCAGTTTTGCCTCCGGGAAGCTCCCTCCTGACCCCGATTCCCGGAACCTCATGTGGCTCCCCCCCTTTCGACGTTTTTTCGCGTTCGTCCCTATTGCCCTACTTTCTCCCCTCTTGTGCACAATCTCGTCGGTTGGTCCACTTCGCTCCACCCAGTTCCACCTAGGTCCTTGCGCTCCCCTTACCCCGAACCTCTTCTTGGATTACTCCATTGTCCTGTCGCGTCCCCCCTTCACTCCAAGACTCCTTAGTGGCTTTTCTTTTGGGCCTCGCGATGCTTTTATTCGATTCCTGGTTTTCACACATCTTCCCCGGGACTCACGTTTCCCACCTCCCATTACACGAAAGAGTCAACCACGACGCTTGGCCATTGTTCGTCCGAGGCTTTTCCTCCTTCCCTGCCTGTTCAACTATTTTCCCCGAATACCTGGGGCGTCGATTTGTTTCTCCCTCGGTCCCATTACCTAAACGGCTATCGACTCTACGCCACGCCTCCGGCCAGTCGCTGTCACTCACCTCCATCTCGGTCCCTCTTTCTTTTCCCCCTTACGCCGTCTTTGCTCGACCCATCCAGACCCCCATTATTCACCTCCCAGTCGTCAGAAGACCAATGTCCTTTTCGTTTTGCTTCCCTTAGTTACCCCTACCCCTTTTAGAGAGCTCGTCCCTGCCTATGTGCTCCTCGATGCCTCTTTGTTTCCCTTTTTTACCGATTTTCCCGAACGGATCCTGACCTTCTCTCTTTTTTTCTCCCCCAGCTACTTTTTGTCCCACGCGTTCCCTCCAGAATAAAGTCACTTCTCGTTGAATTGGCCCTTGCCCCCTAAGCGTCCGTGTTAAATTTTAGAAAAAGTCTATTTTTTCTCTTCCTCGATTGCATCCTTGGTCTTTGCGGCGCTAAGAAATTTGGTCCCAGTTTTACGCTTCCTACGGAAGACCCCCTAAGTTCCGGACTGACCGTTTTTTTCCGCGGCATTTATACGAAGGAATTTTTTTACCCCCGCAGGCCTCTCGTCTAGGACGAAGACGGAGAAGTTCAGCTTTCATACGATGAAAGGTGACCCATAGAGCGGATGCCAGATCCCTTCCATTGGTGTTTGTTTGTATGTCTTTCCACACCATTTCTACTCGCCCGTTGGGGAGAAGAGGCGACGAGGTTAACCGTTCAGCCCGGATATAGAGGGCGACTTGCTGTCCCCATTCAGTCTAGCGGACGTGTCTGATCTCCCCTTCCGAGCCCGATTTGGTTCTTCTGTTACCCTTCAATGGCCTCTGCTTCCCCCTCCCCCCCTCCCCCTTAACAGACAGCGTCAAGAGTCTGGGGTCACCCATAGAATGCCGTGCGCCGCCCACGCGCCGAGTTTCCGAAATCCCAAGCTTTCCCATCTCCCAGCCTGTCTGTGAGGAAACTAAGCTCGCTCCTCCTTCCCCAGTGACCGTCCCGGGTTCATGTCGCTATTCTTTCTTCTGCCCATAATGGTGATAATGAGCACCTGCCCAGATACGTATTCGCAAGGGTTCCCAAAATTTTTTTCTTCTCCCCGGCGACCCTTTCTTTTGGCACCTTTACTTTAGAAACGTTGGTGTTGTTGTTAATGAGCATTTATCTTGCAGAGCACCCGTAGCGTTCAGCACGCCTTAGAATTGTGTTAACCCAATGTTTCTCCAAGGCGCCCTTTTTTTCGTAAGTGCTTTTCCCCCCATGCGGGAATATCGCGAAACCCTTCCACCCCCGGTGAGCCCTGTGTCCCCCGGTATCCTGCGCGGATTCGTTTAGAGAGGCTCCCCCCTCGACTAATCTTCCTTCGGTCTCATTTCTTTTTTTTGTGGGGTAGGATCACAGAATGTTCTCTTGTTTAGAGATGCCGTGTGGTGCATTCGTATAGTGAAATTCTTGGACCGTTGACCGTGCGCCGTTTTTACATGAGACCCATTGGGCTGACTCCTCCATCTGGCCTCAGAAAACCGAGTTCAGGGTTTAACTCCACGGCTCATATATCTTACAGCTGTCGGTCCCCTAACTGACCAGTCCTCCCACTTCCCCGCGATTCAAGTTTTTAGCTTTAAAAACCACCCTTAGACGGTGTCTGCGCCGATTATCTGGCTCCGTTATTTGCTCCCCCCCTCTGCTCTTTTGATAGTTATTTCGGAGTATCTTCTCTCTGTTTTGTCCCCTTTCGATGCCGTCCTTCTTGGGCCCTAAATAGCCTTTTGCGACGGCCCGCGACCTTCGTTTGATGTGATGACTCCGCCCGTGTCTCCCATTTTCGGCGCCCCCCCTTATGAACGCAGTTCATTTCGCCCCCTTGCTTCTTGCTATTTCCCCTTGTTTGTAGCCACAGTTTGAGACTTCGGGAGGAATGGTTCCTGACATTCACCTCTCCGGGCCACGTTTCAGTTCTGGTCGTATTCCCATTCTTTGACAACAGTAGGGCCTTTGCGCCGACTTTTCTTTTACCATAAGTTTTTGTAATCGTTCCATTTTCTTTCTCGGTGCGAGTGAAGGTTGGGACTTTCTGCGTGCCCGATCCCTTATTTGTCGCTTGTTTTTAGTTTCCCTCCGCCTCCCCCTTTTCGCGAATGGTCAAAAAGACGCCGAGTATGGTTGTTGCCTTCGGCGTAGACGAGTCTGGCGCTCAGAAATCTTGCTCGAGTTATTTTTCCCTTCTCCTTTCTGGGGTCGGGTTGGAGTAGCTTGTACCCCGGCCTGTTGGACTCCTCTTTGCGGAGCTCTCTCCCCCATTCCGCCTTTCTTCGTAATTTTTAATGCCGTGATTTCCTTTCCCGTCGTGGACCCAACCGAAATTGCCCGCTTTAAAGGTTCTTATCGCTTTTAGTACGGGTGCGATTTTTCCGCTGAGTTTTTTTCCCCCGCTTCTGCCCCTAGTCTTTTCTCAACATTCTTTCGCTCGGCCTGCACGGTAATCGTTCCTTTTTCCCCCTCCGATCCTTTTTTCTTTTCCCGTTTTCCCCCCCGCTAAGTTCTTTTTATGTTTAGCTCTTCGTTGCTTTGGTGAATTTCGCGCCTAGCCGATTTTTTTCCGTTGTGTTGCTCTGTTTTCGCCCCGAAGATCCGGTTGCTGTTTTGGTCGTTTTTCATTTAGTCAAAGAAACGCACCACGTTTCCACCCGCGCGCCCTAGTTTTAGCCGGTCGTTAGATTCATACTTCCAGTTACCTCCCCTTTAGTGATGGTGGATGACTGTCGTTTCTGGTTCCGGGCACGTCACTGTTTTCGGATCACCAGCTCCCCGAATTTTTTTTTTCCCGGTGTTTGACCGGTTTGGAATCTTGATTCAACGGGCAGACTTTGTCGTCTAGGCTCGTCTTTGCCCCGACTCCACCGAATTTTCAGCTGTTTTTGTTTGCCGAGCTGTTTTGGCTGGTTTTGTCGTTGGAAGCCAGCTGAGAAAAATCGCGCCGCGTTCCCACCTTTTGCCTCACGTAGCCCTTTTCTTCCCTTTCCTGAGGTTTTTCTATCCCACGACGCGTCTGCCTTTTCCGGTTCTTGTCCTCAGAATTTTAGTAGTTTGGCCGTAGTGGGTTTTTCTGTTGGTCCTTTGTGGTTTTTGCCTTCCCTCAATGGAAAATAGTTTCGTTTTGACTCCGGTCCCCACACTGTTTGCTTTTTTCCTATGGAACTTGCGATGCATTTTTTTCCTCGGCGAACCCCCGAATTCCTCAGAAGGTCTTTTTATGACCTATTGTCGGAAAAATGTACGCGACCTTCCCTTACATGCGTCGTTTTCCTTTGACTTTGATCTTCTGTTCTGGATTCGATTTCGCTCTTTTTTTTTTCCTTTTCTGCCCTATCAAAATAGTAGCCCGCTCGAGCCTGCATCATCGTGATCTTCCCTAGCCTCGAAGCTTCGCCTATACTGACTCCCCGCTGCAAGCAGTTTTTTACTGCCGGCTTTTTTGCGAGTTCCCCCGTTTCTCCCTCCTGCCGTTTCGGCATTTGTCCAGGTTCTGAGTGGATGGATCTTTGGCGATGCTCTGGGTTCGCCTTTTGCTCCGCATGCTATCGGCAGTTCTGTACCTTCATTTGAGGCTTTATTGGGAGGTTGGCGTCTTTGCGGATTCTGACGACAAGCCTTTCTTACCACTCCGGGGTCTTTTTTAGCCGATTGTTATTGCTTTTTTCGCCGGGGCTGTATCTTTTTCCTTTATAAGACTGGTGGGGGGTCTCATTAAGCAGCCGGGACGGCCACCCCCCCCACGTTTTGCTTCAACACCTTTTCGCTTTCAGGAAAGGGAGTGGTACCGGGACAGTCGTCTGATTTCATCTCCTCGCGCCAAACTCCACTTCTCTCTCAATTGATGTAAATGGCAGGAGGCCTGGCCCTGGGCTTCACGCAGACATTTTCTGCGCTTGCATTCTCCCCTAAGCAGCTTCCGGCCAAAGGGACAGTTAAAGGGCTCTTTTTACGTATTGCTCGGAGAAAAAGGATTCCCCCAATTGGTCTGATATTCCACGGGTGTTCATTTCGGCTTCCTTTTTTGCCTTGCCTTTGGCGAGCCGATGCCCCTTCCGATGATTTTCGCGGCCCCATTCAGATATTCTTCTGGGCAGATCTTCGTGTGCAACGATCTCGCATTCCTCTCATCCATTTCCTTACCCCACCGTATTCCTCCTTTTCCCCCGCATTCGTTCTCCTTTTGCTTACATTAGAATCGAGAAGAAAGCTGGATCTTCCTCTGTCTGCTTTTCCAGCATGTCCCTCGGAGTTACAGATTCAACGTTCCCTTTGATGTGGAGGCCCCCCCCGTCACCGTTCCTTTTCCTTTCTGCCACCCTGAAAATACCAGAGTTCCCTTTCACCCCACACGTGTCACCCCGTTAGAGGTTGAAACCTTCAATCGCATGTTCTTCCTTTAGTTAGCCCCATAAATTTTTTTCGATTCCGCAGAGACGACATGTTTTCTCTCTTCAACGGTGTTCCGATTCTCTTCGACGGGGTTCGAGGATGGGCGATAAAGAATAGCCAGCCCCCGCCAATTGGCCTAACCCCTCGCTTTTTGATTAGTTATCATCACTATACGACGATGAACTATTTTCCCTTTTCCCAACCTAATGATTCGGGTTAGTGAGATCGGTGATGAACATTCCGTTCCCCCCTTCACCATACGACTTTTTTGAATTCCAAACGCCGTGCCGCGGAGGTATTGAGACCGAATGTTCATCCCTCGACGACGTTACCGCTCCCAATTGAGCTCCTGTTTCTTTGTGCTTTCGCCTTTTAACTCGCCTCTCAGCCTTTGGTCCTTGGCAAGGCCAAAGCGTTTAAAAGTCCCTCGGTCTATGCTCTGGAAACGTACACCCCCGCCTGAAGTCTGCTGTTCTATTTGTTTTTCTCCTGTACCTTTTCCCAGACCAAGGGTGCATCTTCTAGATCAACCGTCCGCCCCAGACTCACGTTTACTTTCATTGCTTTCGCGTCGCATCTTTCGATGGCCCGGTGTTTCCCATCTCTTCCCATCGGCAGCTGAAAGTGCTTCTACCCTCCGTCCAAGCCTAACCCGGATAGAACTGTGACCAGTCTTCCGCTTACTTACTTGTTTTCACCCCTCCTCTTTGCTATGCTGTTTGCGTGTTTTTTTTTCCGCTTTCTACAGCCACGGTCATCGATATGACCCCCCCCTCCCCGCGTTCAGGAGCATCTTTCACTAACCAATCGGCGCTCTCGTTCCCGGAAGAGCTAGCCTCCATCCTAACCATCCATCTGGGCAACCTTTAAAATGGACCCTTGCGCGTTGGGACGGCCCTACCGATATCGGGATCTTCTTCTCGTCCCTAATTTGCTCTTCTTTGGCCTCGGCCGTGACCAGTCCCCTAATTTAGAACGGCGGTCCCTGCCATAATGGGTTTTCAACGTAGGAATAGCAACACCCACTCACGGGGCCCGTTCTCGTTTGCCGGGAGTGACCATCCCTGCGCACGACGTCTCAAAATTTTGTCCGACAAGTTACATATATTTTCGGAGTACGGCGTCGGCTGCTTTCACTTTGGTTCGTTCTCTGTCATCCGACCTTAAGAAGTATGGTTTTTTCTTTTTTACCTCTTTGTCTCTGATTCCGCGTCGTGACCCCTTCGACTATCCTATTGACGAGGCAGATCCTCTTCGCGTCCCCGATTGAGACGACCGGTACGCCTCCCGGAACCTCCGGAGAATTGTTTTGGCTGCGCGCACCTTTGATGGCTCAAGTGGGGGAAGCTGTAGACTTTGACCCCTCTCCTCGGTTGATTGACTCTGAGTGCCGTGGTTTTCCTTGCTGAAGTTTCCTTGCGATGGAGCGTCGTGATCAGCCCGATGGTTGATTCTCGCCGAGTGTCTTTCCTTTTCAATTTCTGCTTCTTCCCCAATAGACCCTTTTTCCGACCGAGCGCGGATTTCCATAATCAATTTTTTTCGTCTCTCCGGCCCCGTCTTTTTTGCAAAAGTGCTCGCTAGCCGTCGCAAAGGTCCCAAAGAAGTTTCCTGCGCCAGTTGTCTCTCCCGGTCCCGAGGAATTTGATCATACGAATAAGCTCCCGCTAGTACCAGGTTCTTCCTTCTTCCTTTCTCCTTTTTTATGCATCATCTTTTCTACTCTGTTTTGTTTTGATCTCCCAGACCTGTTAGTCGGGAACGACTGTGCCCGTTGACTTGCTGGGTCCCACCCTGGCGAGGCGAGATTTCCTTAATTCCCCCCACAACTTCTTTTCACAAATCTTGGCCGATTCTGTCTTTCACCATTTGAGCTTTTTGACAGGGGATGAGCCTTCCGTTTGCCGCAAGTTCCTCTCTAGTCAGCTCCTCGTTTCCTCCGGTGATATTTCTGGGCTGGTTTGGTCCACCTCGATTACGAGCGCAGCTGTGGTTTCCCTTTCTCATTTGTATAGGGCCTTGAAAGGAGGTTCTAGAGTTACCATAGTTCTTACCTTGCCTCTCATCTGCAAGGTAGTTCCGCCTTCGAATGGGTTCCATGCCCGGTCGACCTTCCCTTGCTCACTGGTCACCCTAGCCCTCCCCTCTTCTCCCTCCCCGCGATCACGGTTGTCGCCTTCCTCCCCATTCGCCGTTCTTTCCGAAGAGAGAGTGGCGCTTCCGTGGCGTGCCTTCCTCCCCTTTCTTAGAGGAGGCGCCCGTTCGCGTTGCGCTTAAAGGAGGAAATCCCCGCCTCCCTTCCTTTTATTCCATCCGAACTTTGCTTCTTTTGATGACTATCGCTACCCCAAATGTGAGCGAAGCCGACGCCTTCTCTCTTCCTTCGATATGACGTTGTTACCCCCGTTTTTTGTCTGGCTGGCAGTCTCCCCGCCTGGACCGTTCATTTTTGATTTCCCGTTTTGAACACAAAAGTAACGTTCAGTGCCTCCCCTCCGTTCGGGGACAATCCGTTCTTTTGTGCGGGATAGGTCAGTGCCTTACGTCCATTCGAAGAGCCGTTTGCCGATCCCGTTGGATAGCTGCCGCGAAATGATTCCCCTTTTTTCTTCGACTTTCGGTGAAGCTGTAATTTTTAGGCCCCGAGAATCTGTCGAGTCTTGCCTCTCTCTGATTTTGCCTTTCCCTGGCCGCGGTTCTCTCGGGTTTGCTAGGAACGGGTACCGATGTCATCTCCTCCCTTCCTTTCTCCCTCGTCTTTAATTGACGGCGTTTAGTATCTCGGAAACGACCTTGGATCTTGCATAGGTTCTTGTCCTCTAGTTGTCGATGGACGCTTGAGGAAGCTGGACACCGCATCCATCCGAAACCCGTGCTAGGCTCCCTTCCCTTTACCTGTATTGCGGAATCCCCCTATTGTGTTGAAGGTTAACATCTACCCCCGTCTCTGTCCCCTTTTATCCGCTACTGTGCGTCTGTTCGTTCTTTGCTCATAGATCTTCGTCCACTTTTTTCCGCGCGTTGAATGTCCCCTCCGAGAAGTTTTTATTGAGTTGCTCTCTGCTTGGATACCCCGTCCCCCAGGAGACCCCGATACGCATAGTTTGTCGTGTCCCCGGTGAGTATCTTCCATTTCTTCCACTTCACGTAAATGCCATAGAGTTCGGTCTTGGCTGATCCTGTGTTTGGCTCGGAAATTGAACCTGTTATGCAAAAATCTCCCATCATCAGACAGTTTTCCGTGTAGAGCGTTAGCGTGTAGGTTTTCTGCTCGTTCTGCAAGAAGACATCCCGAAGCTAAGCGTTTTTGCTTGCCGCGATGAATGGCTGTCCTGGAGGCCTGGACTCCCGCCGGAGCCCGTAATGCAGCGCCTAATCCTGCACTCTTTTTCCGCTCCGGAGACCCTGGTTTACCTTATCGTTTGCGTTGAAGCGGCATGTATTTATCTCGTCCATCCTTTGCGCTTCTGCTTTTCCTGTTTTCTTCCCTCTTCCAGGTCCCCGGAGTGGGTTATCCTTCGGTTTCTTTTCGCCAAGCGGTTTTCAAGACCTTTGGACCCAACAATAGTTTGAGGTTGAAGGCCGGCACTTTTTCCCTTGCCAGTTTGGGAATATGGACACTCCCTTACCTCTGCCTCCGAACCGCGTCGACTGTCTTCTAACCTTGATTCTTGAAATGACGCCACCTTCCCTTCCCTTGCTTTGTAGTTTTCTTTACGTGCATTTTCTTTGTGGTTTCTGATACCGATGCGCCGACGTTGCCCCGATATCTTTCGAGAATTTTTTTTCAATAGCTGAACTTTCCGGATCATGTCTCCTTCTGCTCGTATCTCGAACCGCCGCTTCCACGTCTTCCCTCCCTAGAATTGCCCTCCTTACCTGCCGACGCGAATGGCCATTTCTCCCTCCGTCCTTCGATATACATCCGTCGTGGTCAATCGGTTTGGATGGAGGTCACGTGTCTCTTCTGGTAGAAGGTTTTGCCGACTTTGCTCTCCTTAACATGACCCTCATTGTTATTCTGATATTTTTGTCCGGTTGATTGTCTGAGAATGAAATGAAGAAGTTATTCTTTTTGGACCCTCACGGGCTTTCGCAGCCGCGCCTTTTGAGTCTTGCGTTGTTTTCCTCCTCCCTCTTTTTTTACATACCGTTTTTTTTTTTGCTGGATAAGTACATGTGTACAAATCACTATCCCAAGTCCTCCCTCCCTTTCAACTTTAGGGCGCACTTCGTCATTCCGTCCTTACGAGGCCCCCAAAACCCATACTAATGCCTTATTCTTCCTTTTAGACCTCAATACGAGCAGAACCTTCTCCCGTTCATCTGCCCAGATCATCCAGTCATCCAGGACACTCTGTCACTGGCTATCTGTACTTTCGGTGACAATTCCCACCATTCTTTCTTTTTCTGCAATGGTCCGGCTTCGGCCCGTATTTCGTCATCCTTTCGTCCTGAGTTTTTTTGAACAAGTAAAGTCCCTATTCTCCCTTTCTCTGAGACTGAACACTTAGCTATTTCTACGGGCAGATTACTGCCCTATCGTCCCTCCCCGTACCTGAACCTCAAACTAATCGGAAGTCACCGACCTTACGACGTCCTGAGTCCCAACATTACCATAATTAAGATCGCAGGCCTTAACCTTGGGGGACTTTTCCATTCTTGAACTCCGATTCCCCTCCCCGTCGATTTTCTGCTTTTTTCAAATGGAGTTTCCCTTTTCCCGATTTTCACCCCCCTTCGAAACTCCCTCCCAGAAGTTACCCCCCCCCCCAAGGGGCCCTTCGATCCTTTCGCGGCCGACCCAACGCTCCTTTCGCCGTTAGGTCCCTAACTCTCCCCTCTTTTCCCGCCCACGACAGACTTTTGCGCTGTGCCTTCAAGGCCTGCTCTGCTCCGGGATAGCTTTTTCTTTCCCCTGTCCCTCCTCCCTCCAGTGGTCTTGTAACCACACGCGCTTGGAGTTTCTTTCCAGACGTCTCTCACTATTTTTTCCACCGTTCTTCCAACCTTTACTGATTTGTCCGGGTCCCCCGTCTCTTTTGATGCAGTGTCCGTGAACGCCCCTCCACCCTCCAGGAGATAAACCGCGCCGCTTATTTCGTTGTATTGCCGTTCCCGCCTGTTGATCTACGCCTTAAGTTCTCCAAATATGCGGAGTTTCCCTCCTTTTTTCGTCGTTCACGGCCCTTTATCTCCCTGATCATTCGGGTCTGGTCCCCAACGCTGCTCCCACCCTTCAACCTCTTCTCTTTCCCCCCTTTTCCTTGCAGACTTTCCTTCTCTTCTTTTCCCCTAGACTGTTCGCGTCGGCAAGTCCCATTCCTTGTACCCGATAAGTGAAGGACTCTGCCCTTATTTCTATGGCCCGCTGTCTAACAGATAATTCCTTTCCCCCGCTGCCCGTACAAGGAGGACCCATTTGCAATTCCTCTTCGACGATTTTCTTTTCGCGTCCTCGAGACCGGTAACCGAGAAGGGCTTCCTGGTTCGTGGTTGACCTTCAACTCCCCGGTGGTTGACTCCCCCTCCTCCCTCGCCATTCACGGAGAAGGCGAATCCCCCTCCTCTTTCTGCTCATTATTTCTTCTGCGCAAGACCGATCTAGACTCCTAACCCTTACCTCTCACCCGACCCTTTTTCTCCTCAATTCGTTATTGGACGCCCCACTCTCCCCCGCGTGATCCGGTTAATTTTTCCGAAGATTGATATGCCTGGGCCTCCATAAACTATTACCGAATGCCTTTCATACTGCGGCTCCCATGCACCCTTTAAATGTGTGTTCAACTGTCTCTCCATCACCTGTTCATTTTAACTTTTCTTGTTTCCCCCCCCCTTTGAAGTGTCCACCTTTTCTCCAACTTTCCTCCATCTCCCTGGCTCGTTCTTGACTCTTCTCGCAATGGGTCAGCGTTTTTTTTTTCTCACCTTAGATTTTTGGTCTTCTCCTATCCCTTCCTTCTGTCTATATAATCTAGTCCCAGTGGCAAAGCTAATCCCCTCCCCTCCCTTACTTCGACTTCCCTGCGTTTGACTCCCTGCTTTCGCGTTGTCGCAGTATCCTGCTCCTTTTTTTTTGATTTTGCGAGAAACACTTTTTCTAGTTTATTGGGACGAGTGAACCCCCCCCTTCCTCTCTTCTGATATATAGTTCGGACATGGAACCTCGCTTCTTTTGTAAGTCTGATTCCGAGGATTTTCCCTGACTCAGGAAATCTTTTTCGCTTATTCCCTTCCCTCTTTCCCCGGCCAACCTTACGAAAAGCGTCGGCAACGTTGAACATTCTTTTTCCTCCCACGATCGATTATGAGAAGAAAGTGTTTTTTCCTAGGTGCCTGTGCGGCCTCCTTCCCTGTCGAGAAGCCTCACATTCTCCCCTTTTTTTCTCCTGAGCGGAGATCAAGAGTTTGCCTTAGACTCACCCTTCTCTCTCCCTTTCGAGGGTGTTCAACAGGCCAAGAAGGTCACCGGCGCCTTTTCTTTCCACTCCTCCATACGTTGTTTGTGTTCTTCTCTTCCTACCTTATTGCCTTCCCCCCTCTCCTAAATGGTAGAGCGTTCCGATGATGTTAGTACACCCCTTTTTCCTCTTTTCTCCTTCGCTTCACTCAGTTGGTGACTGATTTCGTCCTTGCGAGTTCTAGTTTGCCATTCTCTCTACGCCTTTTCTT
>Ga0179591_1441115_pt1 | contig 12554 bp, 20 predicted proteins | sample CZOMad2_1_08_16f_FD_182891 | JGI IMG/M metagenome (GOLD analysis project Ga0179591, IMG submission 182891) | Vadose zone soil fungal communities from Angelo Coast Range Reserve, California, USA - CZOMad2_1_08_16fungal (PacBio error correction) | ecosystem: Environmental > Terrestrial > Soil >... | reverse complement strand
AAGGGGGGAGGGCAAAGCTTCCACAAAAAAAAAACCCAAAAAAAAAAAAAAAGGGGGGGCTCTGTGGCCCTTATTTCAATTTTTAAAAAAAAAAAAAAAAACAAGGTTAAAAAAAAATGTTTTTTTTCCCGGCGCCCAAAAAAAAAAAAAAACAAGAAAAACAAAAAAAAAACATGTTTTTTTTAAAAAAAAAAAAAAACAAAACAATTAAAATTTAATATTTGAAAAAAAATTTTTACCTTAAGGAGGGGAAAAATTCTGAATTTGACATTATGGCGGTTATTAAAAAATATTTTCCCCATTTTTGGGCTAAAAAAACCCCCAAAAAGGCCTTCCCAAAATCAAAAAAAAACTTAAAACCCCGGCTTTTCGCGGGGGGGCCTTTTTTTTCAGGATCACTTGTCTTCCCTCTTGCTTTGCAAACAAGTTTTCCAGGGCCCAAAAAATCTGATTCCCTTCCGTATGGACGTGGGGGGCCATTGGGGGGGGGGGGGGGGCCCCAATAAAACAAAAACCACCCCCCAAGCCGTTGGGGGCTTTTTTACAAAAAAATTGGGACTCATTGAAGGGGAAAAAAAAATTTGTTTAACATAAGGGGCCTTTTTTCTTTAAAAAAAAACCAAGGGGCCCCCCATTGATCAGGCCGCGAACAAACAAAAAACCAAAAAAGGGGGAAATTTGGGGAAAAGGGGGTGGGAAGGGATGATCCCAGGGTATTTCAAAAAAAACAACAACCAAACAAAAAAAAAAAAACCCATTGGGAAAAAAAAAAATTGGGGGGGGGGGGAATGGGGCCCATTTTTTTTCTTATTGCTGAATATCGGAAGTTAAATAATTTTTTTTTGTCAAGGGCCCGGGGTGTCCCCAAACGGAAAAAAAACATCTTTGGATTTAACAAATTCCGCCAGGGGGGGGGGAACAAAATTTTGTTCGGATGGAAAGGGGGTGGTAAGGGGGGAAAAATTTGTGGTCCACATCGAATGGACATACTATTTTCCCATTTTGGGGCCTCCAAAAAAAAAATGTTTTTTGGCCCAACAGAAAACTCTACAAGGGGCAATCTTTCAAGGGGGCAGGGGAAAACCAAAAATTGGGGCGCACACACCAGAAAATCAAACAAAAAAATAAACCCCAAAACAAATTTTTTTTCACCCCCGGGGAGGAACAAAACAAAAAAAGAAAAAAAAAGGAAAAAGGACAACCACAAAAAAACCACAAAAAAAAAAAAAAAAAAACGGCCAAAACTCGTTTTTGTGACTCTTAAATGTGGGGGGCAAAAACCAACTCCATTTTCTTTTTCCCCACTTGGGCAATTTAATGGGGCAAAGTGTTGATTTTGAAATTTTGTTTAAATTGTTAATTTCCCCCGTCCACATTTTTTTTTATTTTTTTTTTTTTAAAAACCCCGAAAAAACGGGGGCGAATTGGGGGTTTTCGGGTTGAAAAAAAAAAAAAAACAAAGGGGGGGCGGGGAGGGGGGAGGGGGGGGGCGCGCAAATAAAAAAACAAACCCAAAAAAAAAAAAACAAACGTCTCAGCGGGGAAACCCGGGGAAAAAAAAAAACCCAGGGGCGAAAGGAAAAAAAGGAGGGCCAGGGGGCGGGGCACCATATAAATGGGGGCAATTTACAAAAGGGGGGGCTTTATCCCTTTTTTTAATTATAAAAAAAACAACTTCCAGGATTTTCCCTTCAAAACCGTGGATTTTTTAAGGGGGAACCTTTAATGATAAATCTAACCGAAAAAAAAAAAACACTTTTTTTGGCCCCAGGGAAAAAAAAAAAATTTTCAATACCACCAAAACACCCTGGGACTTTTTTCCCAATTTGTAGTTTTGTTTTTTTTTTAAAACACACAAAAAAAAAACGGCACAAAAAAAACGTTCTAATAAACACACATGAAAAAAAAATCAGGATTTTGGTAAATCCCCCTTTGCTTAGGCATTTTTATTTCTAAACCACTTGGCACGGGGCCCCGATAAATTTTAAAAACAAAAACAACCGCAGTTTGGAATTTCCTACCAAAAAAACACCAAAGTTTTTTTTTTAAATTGCCCTTTACTAGGAAATTCCCCCACTTGTTTTGGTGGGGCCCAAAAAAAAAAAAAAATATTCTTTCGGTGCCAACTTTGTGCATTGGAAAAAAATAAAAAAAAAAAATTTTTAAAAACGTGGAAAAAAAATTCGGGATTCTTTTACATACCCAAATTTAGGCGAAAGTGGCATTGGGGGGGGCACAAAAAACCAAAACCAAAATTTAACTTCTTCCCCAAACATTGGGGGCCACAACCCAAAATTTGCTTTTATAAATTTAGGGTTTTTGTTCTAAGGGCAAAGCGCTCCCATCGAAACAAGAAAACCGACAAAAAAAATAAAAAAAGGAACACAAAACCAGGTGGGGGGGGAAACAACAGGGGAAAACTTGCTTTAAAAATAAAAACACAATTTTTTTGGTGGGGGGGGGGGGGGGGGGCGGGGCGCCACAAAAAAAAAAACAAAGGTTGACACCTTAAAGTTGTGGGGGGGGGCCCGATTATGTGTAAAAAAAACACAAAATGCCACAAAAAGGGGGAGTAAAAAAAGGGGGGAGGATTATTTCTTTTTCAAAACAATCTCGAAAAAAAACAAACAAAAAAAAAAAAAAAAAAAAAAAAAATGGCAATTCAAAAAAAAAAGATTATTTAACAAAAAAAAAACGGCGTAAGGATTACAAAAAATTAAAAATGGGCGCAAACTTTTGGAGTACCAAAAAACTTTGGGGGCTTTTTCCCCCCCCTTGTTTGGCTCAAACAGTAAAAAAAACCGTGGGGGGAGTAAATGTAAAGGAAAAAAAAGTTAATAGGGTGGATTGTTTCTTTTGGGGGGTTTCAATTTTTTTTTTGCAGTCCAAAATAAGGGGGGGGAAAACGGGAAAAAAAACACCCATTCCCTAGGTTTCAACGGGGCATTTTCATTAAAAATTCATTAATTATTATGTGATCAATGGCCCCATTAAAAAAAAACTTTTTGTTCATGGCGGTACAAATTAAATTAGTTTTTTAAAATTTTTGTGGGGGGGGGGGGGGGCCCCCGGCGTTTTGCTTTGGGGCAACTAAAGGCGGGGGGCTTTCCAAAGGCAAGGGAATTTATTTTTTTCTCCAATGCTTTCGGTGGGCCTTTCTCTTGGCACCTTTTTTTTTGGGGGTGGATTTGTGTTTTATGAACTTTTTCCAACAGGGGTGGTTTTTATCAAGCCAAAAGTCGTTTCAAAACCCGAAAAACAAAACCACGGGCTGGGGTGGGTGCGCATTATTTTTCCGGTGGCTTTAATTACGGGGGGAACAAAAAAAAAAAACATGCCATTTTGGCAAAGAAAAACCCAGGGGGGGGCCGAAAAACAACAAAAAAAAAAAAACTTTTCCGGATTTTCACTTTTTAATGGGAATTGGAATTAAATTTTTCCCTGCAGTTTTGGGGGGTGCTTCCCCCAACAAAAAAATTAATTTTGCCAAAAACCCCAAGGGGGTGGGGGGGGCCTTGTTACAAATTTGCCCACCGAAACGCTGTTGGGAAAGTGGGGGGGGCCTTGCTTTGGCTTTTTTATGGTGAAAAAGTTTTTTTTTTTTTTGTTTTTTCCCCCCCCCCACCCAAGGGAGAGGGCCAAGGGGGGCCAATTCGATTGAGGCATTTTGTGGTTCAGGGAAAAAAACTAAAAAAGAAACAAAACCACAACGGTAAAAAAAAAAAACCATTGGGGGGGAAACAAAACAACATATAGGGTTTTCGAGGTGGTGACAAAACAAAAAAACCACCCATTCCCCCCGGGGGGAGGAAAAAAAACCGGATTACAAACCAACAAAAAAAAAGGGGTCTTCCAAAATTTTTTTAACAGGCGGGGCCAAAAACAAAAAATCCACCGGCTCTCGCATAAACTAAAAAAGGAAAGGCAACCGGGTGTTTAATTGGGGGGGAACCCCTTTGCGGGGGGGGGGGGCCCCTTTTTAAAAAATAAAAACCGGGGGAATTGCGGGGGTTCCGGAGGGGCCCCAAAACCATTGAAGGGCAAGGGCTTTCCGCATACCCGGGCCCCCCCCATAACCCCGCCCTTCAAAACAACAAACCAATTTTAATCGAAGTCTTTCCCGTTAATAAGGCATATAAATACCCCCCCAATCAATCGAAATCCCCTTCCGTCTTTTTTTCATGAAGGGGAAAACTTAAAAAAAAAGAGCCTTCCCCAAAAAAAAAAAATCAATTGGACAGGCCTTGGGGCACGGGGAAAATCCCAAAAATTAAGGAACCCGAAAAAAAAAAAAAAGAAGTAGGGGGGGAAGGAATTTCGGGGCCAAATATCCAAATATATTTTATTAAGGTTAAGCCAAAAACCATAATTGAAAAAACAAGGGGGGGGAATTTCTTTTATACAGGGGAAAAAAGGGCTGTTTCCGGGGCGGTCTTTTCTTTCTTTTTCTAGTTGGGGGAAAAGTCGGTTTTTAAAAAAAAAAAACCAAATTTTTCTAAGAGTTAGGGGGCAAGGGGGGGAACCCGAAGGGGGGGGAACCTGTTTGTGGTCGGGCCGTAAATTCCCCGCGTTAGGGGGCGGGGGGGAATTGGATTAAGAAAAAAACAAAACAAAAAAAACGAACCCCCCCGCCCAAAATGTAAACCCAAAGTAACAAAAAACCCCGCCAGGGGCAAAGAGTAACGCCCCCCGGCCCAATTTAGGCGCCCCAATTCCCCACATCATTCGGGGGGCCGCCCTTTTTAGGGGGGGTCCTTGTTTTTTTTTTTTTTTACAACAAAAACAAAAAAAAAAACCGGGGGGGGGGGGAAATTAAACTTGCCCCTTTTCCCAAACTAACTTCGAAAAAAAAAAACAGGGGGGGGGGGGGGGGGGGGGGGGGGGGGGGGGGGGGGGGGAAAACAAAAAAAAAAGGGGGGGGGGGGGGGGTATTGTTCCAAAAAAACAAACCAAACAAAAACCCCCCCCCCCCCTTGTCCCGCCGCTTTTCCTTTTTTTTTGGGGGGCGGAATACCAAAAATGGGGTTTTGGGGGGAAAAAGTAATTGTTTTTTTTGTTGCCCCGGGGGGGGGGGGGGGGTGGGGGGGGGTGGGGGGGGGGGGGGGGGGGGGGGGGGGGGGGGGGGGGGGGGGGGGGGGGGGGCCCACCCCCCCCCCCCCCGGGCCCCACCCACGTGGCCGGGGGGCCCATTTTTTCCCCCCATCCATTGAAAAAAAAAAACACAAACCAACCGGTTCAACATTCCCCAAAAAAAATGTAAATGGGCAAAAAAAAGGGGAGGGGGAACAAAGAATTAGGGGGAAAGGGGGGAAGGGGGCTTCATCCAAAAAAAAAAAAAAAGAAATCATTTTTGGTGCAAAAAAAAAACCGCCCCCAGTAAAAAAAGGGGGGGAAAAATTAGTTTTGTTCCCCCCAAAAAAAGGGCAGGCCCATTTTAAAAAAAAAAAAAAAAAAAATTTATTTTTTTTTTTTCCCCCGGGGGCAGGGGAATTTTTGGGGAGAGGCATTAGGGCGAAAAAAAAAAAAAAAAGTGGCGGGGACGCATAAAAAAAAAAAAAAAAAAATTGTATATCTTTTTTAATTTTCCCTCACCTCATTTTACAAGGTTTGGGTGTGTTGCATTCATATGGGGGGGGGGGGGGGGGGGGGGGGGGGCGGGGGGGGGGGGGGGGGGGGGGGGGGGGAGTTTTCCGTGAGTGTTTTTTGGTGATTCTTTGGGGGGGGGGAAGGAAAGAAAGCTAGTTTTTTTGGCAACGCGCGGGGCCCGTTGGGGGGGGGCAGATTTCGCTTCAAAAAAAAAAACTCTCTGTTTCTTTTGGCGAAATTATTTATGGGGGGCTGGCTGGGGGGGGGGATAAACAAATTTGCCTTTGAAAAACAAAATTTTGGGGCGGCGGTGCCGTGGCGTTTGGACAATATTTTCTTTTTGGGGGAAAAATTGGGGGGAAAGGGGCTCCTTCTATTTTTTTCCTTTCTTTTCCTTTTTGCAATTTATTTTTTTTGGGGGGGGGATGGAACCAACGGGGGTGGGGTTGGTTTTTTTCAAAACCGGGGAAACATTTTTTGGGGGGGGGGAATGGTGGGTGGGGGGGGGCCGGGGGGCCTTTGCGGGGGGGGGGGGGGCCCCGATTTACTCCCACCCACAATTGGTGTAATTTCGCAAAAAAAAAAAAAAAAGGGAAGGCGGCGGAAAAAAAAACAAATGTTTTTTGGGGGGCCCGGGGAAACAAACCAAAACAAAAAAAAACAACACACCCAGGTTTGGGGGGGGGTTTTTTGGGTTTTTTTGGGGAAACTTTTTTCCCTCAACCTCTTCCCATTTTAGGTATTTTTTTTGGGAGGAGGGGGGCAAGTTTAAGTTAAATTTTTTTTTTCCCCCCCTTTTTTAAAGCAGGGGGGGGGGGGGGGGCCCCCCTATTTTTTTTTTGGCGACTCTTGAAAAAATATTTGGGGGGGAAGTTGGGGCGGGGATTTTATGCCGGATTGGTAACAAAAAATTTTTTTTTTACTCTTTTGGACCCCCTTTGGGGCGTTACCTTTGGTATTTCAATTCTGGGGCGGGTTTTTCTTTCCCTTAATTTTCCAAAAAAAAGTCGCCCTTCGGGGCGATTAAACTTTGTTTTACGGCAACCCCAAAAACCAAGGGTTTTTTCGGGGGGGGGGGGGGGGGGGGGGGGGGCTCGGTTCTTGGGGGCCTGGGGCTTTTAAAAACTCTTAGGGACAAAAAAAAAATTAAAAAATTACAAAAAAAAACCAAAAAACGGGGACGTTCCCCCCCACCCAAAACTAGGGGGGAAAACAAAAAAAAAAACAAAAAAAAAAGAAAAAACAAAGAAAGAACCCCCGAGGAAAGCTTCTATAAAAAGCAAAAAAAAAAAAATTTTTCTTTTTTTTTTTCAAAAAAAAAAATATCTGTTTTCTTACCTTAAAATTAAAAATTATAATTGTTTGGTATTTAAATTTTTTGGGGGGCGGGGAATCTCTTTTTAACTTTTTTTAGTCTTATTGTGGAATTTTTCGTTTTTTTTCCCAAAGGGGGGGCTTTTTTTTTTTGTGGGGTCAATGATTTTGGGGGAGGCTCTTTTTTTTTCCTTACATGGGGAAAACGGGGGGGGGACCGGGAAGGGGGGATAATTCGTCAATTGATTTGGGTTTTGCCTATTACGAAAAAAAAGGGCCCGGGGTCCGGGGTTTTTTTTTTTTTTTGTTTTGGTTTTTTGGAAAAAAAAAAAGGGGGGGGGCGGGGGTGGGGGGGGGGCCCGGGCGTTCACCCAGTATTGGGCGGGGGAAAAAAAAGGCTTTTTGTAAAAAGGATTTTTTGGGCCCCAAGGGGGGGGGGGTTTGGGGGGGGGCAAATTGGTTGTTCAGGGGGAACCCGCTTATTTTTAAAGGGGCGGGGCAACCAATGGGGGGGGGTCCCTAATAAAAAACGGTGCCTTCTTGTTTTCTTTTAGGGGTAGCACGGGGGGTGGGGGGGGGGGGGGGGTTTTAGGGCGGTTGATTTTTTTGGGCCTTTTTTTTTGATGGATTTTTCATTTTTTTTTTCTCCGTTTCCTTTTTCAACCGGGGTGGGGGCGGTTTTTTTTTAAAATACCTTTCCGGGGAACCTCTTGAAAATTTTTCAGTGGTTTTTTTACCCGTGGGTTTTTCTTTAATTTTTTCGGAGGACCCCACAAGGATTGCTCTTTCCGGGAAAAAAAATTGGGGGGGCCTGCCGGGTGCTTGAATTGAAAAAAAAAACAACAAAACTTTTTTCACAACATTTAAATATTAAAAAAAAAAAAAAAAAAAAGGCAGGGGGAAAGGGTGCCCTCAAGGGACTTTTCGGGAATTTTCTTTGTTTCTTGAATTTTAACAAGGGGGGGGCTGCCCTTGGGGGTTGGGGCAAAAATTTAAGCATAGTTTTGGGGAAAGGGGGCAGGGGGCACACTTTGCAGGGGATTATTCCCATCCCCCGTTAAAAAAAAAAAGTTTTTGGGGATACCGGAGATTTCGGGGGGTTGGGTGTGGTTTTGGGCCCAAAATTGTGAATTTTTTTTGGTTCCCCGGTTTGATTTAAAGCGGGGATAATTGGGGGGCCGGCCAAGGCTGCAGACCTGGTTTTTTTCGGGTTTGACCGATTTTGGTCTTTGATTAAAACCCCCCACTGGTGGGGGGGAAAGAATTTTTTCCCAAGTAACCACAAAAATTTTCCCCAAACAACAAAAAAAATGGGGCCAAACGGGAGGAAAAAAAAGGAAAAGCCAAAAAATCCGGAAAGAATTGAAAGAAAAAATAAATTTCTTGTGGCTTGGAAAAACAGTGGGGAAAAAGGGCTCGGTTTCAGGGGCCAACGCGGGGCCAACACAAAAAAAAAAGTTTTTTAAACAAAAAAAACAAACTTTCTGTAAAATTTTGTAACCGCCATTTGGGGGAAAGTGTTATGTTCTGGGGGCCAATGTTAATCATAATTAATATGTTTTTTGTTAAAAAATGGGGGGCGGGTCGTGGGGGGGACTTAGGGTTTTCGGTTCCTTATGTTCTGCGGGCCAAAAAAAAAAAAAACAAAAAACTAAAAAAATTTGAAAACCCCCCACAAAAAAGTACCCCTGTACAATTATCCCTTTTGTTACTCCCAATAGTCCGATAACAGAGAGCCTAACGATTACAAGTCGGAAGGGGCAAAACAAAAAGGGGGTTTGGGGGGGTTTGGGGGGGGGGGGGGGGGGGGGTTGGGTAAACGGGGGGGGTTTCGGGGGGGGTGGGGGTGGTTAGGGTGGTTTTTGGGGGGGGTTTTAAGGGCAAAAAAAAAGTTGTACCTAAAAAAAAAGTTGGGGGGGGCCCTTCAAAGATTAATTATTTCTCGCGTTGTTTGGTAAGCAAACTTTCTTTTGATTTGGCATTTTCCCGGGAAATTTTGATTAATTTACCTCTTTTTTTTTGTTTTGGGCAATTGTTTAAAATTTTCGGGCGCAAAACAACCAAACTATTCAAAAAACTTGGCCGGTGGGGTGGGGGGCGCCAAACCCCATGTTAAAACAAAAAATTAAAAAAAAAAACAACCCGGGGGCCAAAAATTTCTTTCCGTTTGGGGGGGGAGCTTTGCCTCGGAAACAAAAAAAAACACTAATTATTACAAAAAAAAAAAAAGGGGCAAAATTTTGTTTGTTTTGTGGGATGGGGGCCCTTTTGGGGGGGGGAAGGGGGAAAAAAAGGGAAAAAAAGTTGAGGGAAAGGTTAAAAAAAATAGGGGGAAAGGGGGGGGGGGAAAATAAGTGTTGGTTTTTTTGTTGGGCAAAAATTTTGCTGGCTTTAATTGCTCATTTTTAACAAGGGATTCGACTTTTCAGTAATTTCCAAATGGGGCCAATGGCGGACCAAAAAGGGGGGGGGAGGGTGTATTTTGTTGGCCCCCAAAACAAAAAACAGGTATTTTTTACTAGGGGAGCCGAGTTTTTTGGTGGTTTAAACAAAAAAAAAAAAAAACACCCCCTTTTTTTTAAGCAGTTTTTTAACAGGAGTTTTAAGGTAACAAAGTGTTTTTTACTTTGTTTGTGGGGGGCGGGATCTTCCAAATTTTTGGCCGTTTTGTGAAATTACTTTTTTCATGGGGGGGGGGGGGGGGGCCCTTGCAGAAGGGTAGGAACAAATTTAAAAGAAAACATAATGCTCAAAACAAGGGCAAACAAAAAAAAGAATTAAACCAATTCTGATTTCATGGGGTTCTTAATCAAAACACAAACAAAGTTTGTTGGGGGGGGCAGGTGTTTTACTAAAAAACAATGGAACAAGTTTTCAGGGGGGGTTTGAAAAAAAATGGGAAATTTTTTCTTGGCGGGGGGGGGGAAAAAGGTGTTTTTCGTAGGGATATATTTTTAGTCTTGAAAAAGACCACCGGTTTGGGGACTTTTACTTGGAGGTTATATTTTAGGAACTAAAGACAGGGGGGGCTTTTTTTTTGTATTTTTGGGGGCCCACCATTTTAACAAGGGGAGGGGGGTCCTTTCTCAAATTTAAGGAACAAATGGTTTTAAAACAAAAAAAAAACAAAAAGTAAAAAAAAAAAAAACAGGGATTTTTTTGTTAAATTGTTTTTTTGGGGGACCCAAAAATTTCGATTTTTTCCCACAAACTTCCCCCGGGGGCTGTTTTTCGGTATATTTATGAAAAAAGATTTAAATTTTTTATAATTATCAATTTTGAAAAACGGGAATTTTGGGGGGGGGAAACATTATCACAAACACAAAATTTTTTTCCACAACAAAAAAATCCAAAAACTTTTTTCATTAAAGTGCAAAAAGTGGGGAAAAAAAAAAAAAAAAGGAAATTGAAGTTTCATTAAAAAAAAAACAAAAAAGGGGGGGGGGGGGGGGGGGGGGGTGGGGGGGGAACAATTTGGGGAAAAGTTTTTCTTTTTTTCCAAATTTGTTTTGTTCAAAAAGGGGGGATTTTTTTCAAAACCACAAAAAAAAAACGAAACAAATCAAAAAAAAGGTTTGCCGGGTTGTTCTTTACTTCGGATGGATTGTTTTTAAAATTCTGTTGCGCCAAATTTTGGGTTTTTCTTTTGCTGGACGGGGGGAGGGGGGGGCTTGGGGGATGGGGGGCTTTTAGTTTTTTTCTTGGGCCCCAACCCAAAATTTGGGAGGGGGCAATGGGGTGCCCAAAAATATATGGGGATTCATCGATGACCCCCCCAAATAACCAAAATTCCTTTTCCCCTTTTTCCATTCCGGGAAAAAAATTTTGTTTTTTCCCTCGATTTTTGGTTTAAAAAAAAAAAAAGGAGGTTTTTCGTATTTTGAAACGGGGCGGGATTTGGATCAAAATTAAATTTCGATTACATTCAGCCCAACAAAAAAATTTTTAAAAAAGGGGGGAAAACTTTTGGGGGGGGGCCCAATTCCAATTTCAAAAATGGGTTTGAGAAAACAACTGGGATTTTTCCAAGTTCTTTTCATTCCCCAAAAAAATTCTTTTAGGGGTGTTTTTTTGTTCGCGGGGGCGATCCAATGGGGGGCCCCTTGTAGGGATGGGTGAGGAATTGGGGTGGGCCTTTTATAAACTAAAAATTTCCTTTCCCACCCATTGGAAAGGTTCCCCATTGTTTTTTTTTTTGTTAAAAAGGGGGGGGGGGGAACCCGCGGGGTTAATTGGGGTCCCATGGCGGTCATGTTGAAAAAACCGGAGGGGGATAACAGATGTTGGCTGGGGGGGAAACCGTTTGTGTGGGCACGGGGGGAGTATGCATGTAAAAAAAAAAAATGGGGCCGTCCCGAAACGGGGCGGGGGTAGTTTTTGAATTTTTTTTTAGGCTTGGGTTTTTTTTTTAGCCCAAAACAAAAAAAAAAAAAAAAAAAACTTGGGGACCCAAAAAATAAAATTAAAATACCCGCCACCCCAGTTTTTAAGGTGGGGGTGCCAAAAAGGGGTACAGAACAAAACTTTCTTTCATTTTTTATAATAAAAATTTCCAACAATAAATTTTTAACATGGGTTTTTTAAAAAAAAAAAAAAAAAAAAACCATTTGGTTCTGTTTTTGGGCGGGGGGGCGGGAACATTTTTACTGGTTTTTGAAAAAAAATTTAAAAAAAAAAAAAAAAAAAAAAATAAAATTCAAACAAAAAAACAACAAAGGAAACGCTTTTTTTTTTTGGTTTGAAAATATCTTTCTTTTTCTTTTCCTTTTTTTTCCCCCTTTTCCCTCCGGGTTTTGGTGGTTGTTGGAAAGGAAAGGGGGGGGAGATCCACCAAAACAAAAAAAGGCTATTTGCATTAATTTTTTAATTTTTAAAAAAAACCCAAAGGTACAAAAAAACAAAAAAATTGGGGTTTTTTTTCCGAGCGCCAAAAAACAGGAAAAACCCACAAAAGGGTGTTTTAAAAAAAAAAAACACCCATTTTTAAAAAAAATTTTTTTATAAATTTGGAAAAAAATTCTATTAAAGGGGGGGGGGGAGGGGGGGGGGGAAAATTAGGGGGACTTTGGACATTATTGCGCGTATTAATATTTTTTCCATTTTTTTTGCAAAAAAAAAAACAAAACCCCAAAAAAAAAAGGCCTAACAAAAATCAAACCTTTAACCGGCTTTTTTTCCGGCGGGGGGGGGGGGCATTTCACCATGAGTACCTTTTTGCTGTGAGGCCAAACCAAAAGGTTTCACGCCCCCAAAACCATTCTGGTAAAAATTTTTTTCACCTCGTATGACGGGGCCAAATGGGGGGGGGGGGGGGGGCACAATAAAACCCCAGCGTTTTGGGGGGCATTTAACAAACCAATGGGGGGGACATTCATTGCGGAATTGGTTTAATAGGGGCATTTTTAAACAAAAAAAAAGCCCACCAATTTGGATTTTTCCAAGGGGGAGGGGGCCGAAAAAAAAACCCAAAAAAAGATTTGGGAAGGGGGGAAAGGGGGGGACTTGGGGATTTCAAGGGTGTCTCAACACAAAAAAAAACATTGAACAAAAATTGGGGGGAAATTGGGGGGCCCATTTTCTCAATTGCTGGATAATCGGAAATTAAATAAATTCAAAGGCCCGTTCCACCGGGGCACCAATCTTTGTTTTGAAAA
>Ga0179591_1300715_pt1 | contig 12554 bp, 18 predicted proteins | sample CZOMad2_1_08_16f_FD_182891 | JGI IMG/M metagenome (GOLD analysis project Ga0179591, IMG submission 182891) | Vadose zone soil fungal communities from Angelo Coast Range Reserve, California, USA - CZOMad2_1_08_16fungal (PacBio error correction) | ecosystem: Environmental > Terrestrial > Soil >... | reverse complement strand
ACGCGTCAACTAGTTTGTGAAACCATCGTCCCCTGGCGGCCATGTAGGTCAAACCCTTCCGTGTTATGAAACATTGGAAATATAAGATTTTTTCCTCACATTCCCGATTAACTTTCTTAAAGTAGACGTTTTCCCAGAGGATGGCCTTTTTCTTCAGGCGTGTGAAAGCTACCCGGCCTCATAAAGGAGGTTTCTTCCCCCAGAGTTTAACTCTTGACTTGAGAACATTGTCCCTGGAAATAGCGCCCCTTACGTTCAGACTTCTCCTGGATCCTTTCCAGAGGTGGATGTCCTTGAAATTTCTCTGATGAGTATAAGCCCCATTGAATATAACGCTATTTCGGATCCTCTGATTGCAGAAGGTCCACCCTCTGTACAATGGATGGTCCATTTTTTTTTCCTTCCCTCAGCCATTTGGAAGAAAGACTGTTTTTGTATAAAATTTCCTATTCCCTTTGGTTCCTCTCTCCTTGGGAGCTTGGGTGGAGAGGAGCCTTTCCTCGAAAGCTTCTTCTGGGGAGGTGATCGTTTTTTTTCAGATTAGATAGTGGGTTCCCACGTTCGGCCGACAGCTTGTGAGTATAAAGGATGCCATTCCCTTCCTGCACGGCGCAAGACCAAAGGCGGCGTTTTATCTCGTAGATTGAGAATTTCTCTTGATCGGAGCCCTCTCCTCTCCCTCTGATGTCCGGCTCGGCGCCTTTTTTCCCCGAAACGGATCCTCCCCCCTACAGGAAAGAAGAAGTAAGAAGGAAGCTTCCGCGGGCCGGGCCGTCTGCGCGAGGCTTTTCATAGTAAACCTGTACTTGTTCTTTGGATGATTAGGAGCTTTTTCTTTCTATCCGAAGGTGAAAGGAGCGTCGAGCTCCTCTTTAGAAGCTCTTTCCGATCATTACCACTTTGTGGGAGGCTTTTCCTTCTCTGGTCATATATGGAACTTCCCCCCCCCCCGGTGATGAAAGAGGCAATGAAGTTGTGATAGATCTTCTTTTCTTTTCGTGCTGCAGCGGGAGGCGGCAGGAAGGGAGACATCCCCCTTTTTCGCGCTCTCGACGAACATTTCTTTTTCCCCCCTCTGCTGAAAACAGTTTTTAAGGCCCTGGTCGGCGAAATCTCGGCGATCCCGTGCAATCCCGTTCACGCCCTTTCCCAGAGCGACTTCCCCTGTAGGCGCCTTCGTCTACTCTAGACTTTCTCTTTTCCTCCTCATAAGTTGTGTTTTCTCCTCCTATATGCCGAAGGAGCCGAAGAATTCAGAGTAGAAGAGGATTCTCCCTTCTGGTAAAGATGTCACCCCTTGGCGGGTATTTTTCTCTGATACCACGTTGTCCCCCCAAGGGGTCAGAAGCTATTCCCCTCAAGTTTCCGAGCGAGAGAGAGTGGTTTGTGATCACTTCTTTGCTGCCTCCCGTCCTCCACCACAAGCAGCCCCCATCGCGCGTCCCCGGAAGCAGAGTCGTCATCACCCGAGGAGCAACTCTTTTTCCTGCCCCGGTACCGAAGAGGCCCGGGTACAAAAAGTACTCCCAGTGATTTTTTCATAAACACCTTGATAGTTTCCTTCCCTTGGGAGCGCGCCCTAAGGTCAAAGTAGGCCCCCCACAAAGAAAATCCCCCGAAGTCATCAAAAACAAAGTACGTCCCTCGGGTGACCGATTCCAGAAGGATTCCTCGGAATCCTCCCTTTCCCCTACGAAAGTTTACTGCTTTCGCGTTCCTTAAGGACCTGAGGAATAATGAGCCTTTCCAGGCGCAAGAGGCGGGCTCCTCAGATCAGTATAGTAGACTTCACGAGCCCCCCCTCCCCTGCTCAGGCTCGGCCTTATAACGCGGACGTTGTTTCCTCCCCTCCCCTCTTTTTGGTATGCCAGAAGGTATACCCCAGGCTGGAGGGCCCGTTCCCTCGGTGACCACCCAGCTCCCCCGATGCGGCCCCCCTTCTCAAAAAGCATCCCCCACGCCGCATGCGAGCATCCTTTTTTCCTCGCCACCCCCCATACATCTCAACCGCGCAGCAGCCAGCCTCCCAGGCCCACCTTCGAAGAACAATTGGGCTCACACCACCGGAGCGGCGACGGGCTTTCTTTCCCTCTTTCCCAGAAAGATTTCCCCCCACCAACCCCCACTTTCTGAAACCACTCAAACAATGAAATGTCCCCCCTCCATTCAGAGTAATGCTGTCCATGTCGTAGACGACCGCTCATTCAGGGACATCCCTCGAGGTGCTTTAATAAATTTTTTTTCCCCAAAGGAATGGTCTTTCGCGGGATGGAACTTTCTTTTTCGATGACGAAGCTTGACTGGGTCACGCCCCCCCTTCGGGATGAACGCGATGTTGTACGTTTTTTTTTTTCTGGCAGAGCAGCTCCGCCGAGTAAACACGCTCTTTTTTTCCAACCCCCCAGGGGGCCCATTTAACTTGCTTTTCTCTCATGTTGGTTTCTTAGATGGCCCGAAACAAAAAAAAAAACACTGAAAAGGGTTTCCCCTCCAAGATAGGGACTCCCGGCCGTAGCGCATGGATGGGTACTCCCCGACCGCGACACCCTTTTTCCTCCCTAATTCTTTTTCTTTTCTGATAGGTGTAGCTTTTTCAACTAGTGATGTCTGCCATTCCCAAAAGACCCTGGAGGACCCTCTTTGTTCCAAAAAGCCGTGGGAAGGTGCTCCTTTTTCTCTGAATAACACTGATCCCCCGCCTTACCTCCCCCTTGTCAAAGTAGAAGGGTCTGTTAAGAGGATGGCATCCTTCTTCCGGCTGACCTACAATTTTCTTCCCCTTTAAGAAACGGCCCCTTCTAAAAAAGTAAAGATATTATCTGGCAAAAAGCACTTCCCCTCATTAGACACGACCATTTTCGAGCATGTCCCTAAGCAACTCGAGGATTTGTCAATGAATTGGTCTTCTTCATATAGCCCCCATAGGGTCACATAGCTGGACTCTTATTTTGGCAGCTTCGGTTTCCCCCCCCCAGAAGTAAATGGATGGGTCCAGGCGTGCCGAAGCAAGGAATCCCCTTTTTTTTTCTTATTAAACCTGTGATAGAAGTGTCGGTCCTGGTTTTAGTGATGCTGATGGCGTTTTTTCGCGTATGGGTGCGTGGAGGAGGGTTTTCCCTCGGATTTTTGATGGGGGGATCTGGATGGTGGACTTCTCCTCAAGTGTGGGTTTAAGATTTCTGCCTCAGAAGTGGTTGGGTTTTGATTGCCAGAACCCCAACTTCTCCCTACCACCGAGGATCGCCTGAACTTTGTAAGAGTTTTCCGCGCCGAGAAGATACTGACCTTTCTTTGTCCCTCCATTGTTGAGCAGTTGAAGGAGACCTGGGGAGAAGTACCCTACGTCAAGGGGGGACGCATACTTTAGGGCTCTCCTCTCCTCGGGGCCATCCTGCTGTCCTCTTTTTACGCGGTTATTGGTTTCTTCCTTTGATTGTGGTTGAATATGGGGCGTACCCGGTGGGGAGGGTTTTCGCCTCTTGAGCTGACGGAGAGTCTATTTGCTCTCTTTATAGGTTTTTTTCCGCCTATCTTCGGACAGAATTCCTCCTTTTCTCTGACGAGGTGATTGATGAAAGCTTTCCCGCTTGAAGTTGTGGCTTCCTCTTTTCTCTTATCGTGATGCCGCGGTCCTTCTATAAGTGAGAAAGCTTTCCCCGAGAGATCTCGGCGCGTACCTTTCTGACCACTTTTTTAATGGCACCCCCCTTGTTAGGAGCCATAGCATTCCCTGATTACCCGCCAATCCGTTCACGCATTTCCCCTCGAGACCCTCTCCCTTTCGTCGGCGCCTGCGGCTTTCTCCCCATCTCTCTCTTTATAATCATCGTTCTCTTCTCGATAGCCAGCAGGCTCCGAAGAAAAGGTCCTCATGTCACAGCCTTCGCGCTGCGTTCCATTTTTGATTTGCTGCTTTCCCTGGATTGGCGGGTATCTGGCCGGTCTCTCCACGGTGCCACTTTCCCCTCTCAGCGAGGAGAACTCCCCTTCGCGCCGGAGAGAGCGATTTTTCTTTTTTTTGCCCCCTCAATTCGAGGAAAGTCCTAACCAACGCGCAGTCCCCTTTGCAGCTCGAGCCAAAAAGGCCCTGTCAGCAAAGCTTTTTTTCTTTTCTGAGGTACAGAAGCCCAGGAAAACCTGTCTTGCCTCCCCCAAAAATTTTTAATGCATCGTAGATCCCTCTCCGTGGCGCGCGCCCGAGCGAGATCAACCTCCTTCTGCCAAAAAACGAACGCTTACCCTGGCGGAACGAAGGGATGGAAACGTTCCCCCTCCTTTCATCGGTCATGAAAGACCGTCAAGACAGTACGGCGTTGGGCGGCTGGTAAGTATTTGGGCGACCCCGAGGAGGAGCCACCCCAGCCTCAGGACTTTCTCTCCCTGGCCTCCGAGGGCCAAAGAGTACCAATGGAAATGACAATGTCTTTCTCTCGATAACCCTTTTCGAAGCTTCGGTATGAAGCCTTCCAACACAAAGGGCTTCCTCCCCCCTCCCGGTGAAAAAAAAGACCCCTTCAATGGCCCCCCGCGGCCACCCCGCCCCAGAAGCCCCCTTCCGCTGCCGCGGCGCCGGACCCCCCCTCCAACAACCAAACAGGAGCCCACCTCCCCCTTGCAAGAATCATCCACTAAAAAAACTCCTTAAGAACCATTGTCGCCACAAAACTCCCTCCGTTGAGGAGGACAGATGTTTCCAGAAGAACTTCTCGGTGATGTTTGTCTTCCCGCAGCTTCCCCCCTTTTTAATCCGAAGGCCCCATCTTGTGCCCATTGGCGTAGCCCTCCTTCCCCCCCCCCCTCGACGGTGCTGTGAGAGAATCATGTACTAGAAATAACCCGGCTGAGTCCTCCCCTGCCCGTTCCGATCCCGAAGATTCCCCCTTTCCCTCTCCGGGATGAACGCGATTTCGCCGGGTAGTGGTCTCTCCCCTCCTTCTCGAAGGATGAAGACGCTCACCCCCTGCGATTAATACCCCATGTATCTAAGGTGAGGCCTCTCTGATGGACAGCCTTTTTCCACACTGCCAAGGGTTCCGTCAAAGATTATTTTTCCCGGGCGTGAAGCCGCCTTTCTCACTCTCCTTCGGATCTCTTTATCTTTTCTCCCAGGTGTGTTTGAGCGTATAATCGGTGTCTCGTGGTTCCCCCCCAGGAGGATTCCAACGGTTTTCTGAAAGATAGTGTCGGTCCCCCAAGCAGGTGTTTATTCCCCCCTAGGGCACATTCCATGAATCAAAATGATAATCTGGTTATACTGGTAAACCTCTCTTAGAAGGTTCGTGTACGGCGGTTTTTGACTAATGAGATGACCTTGAAAGATAAAAATCTTCTCCCCATAGAGTCCCCTCCTTTCACGAGTGATGACACCCAGAGATCATTAGTAGGTCTATCTTCCCTTTCCCAATAGCCGAGTCCGCGCCCCTCTTCAGTAGCACGTCCCCTCGGATGTCATCTCCTTTTGCGGTATACGGAAAATGGGCACCTATCGCTTTGCCATGAGGATGAAGGGAATTATAGAGCTGATGGCCCGGAACCTTTCTTGTTTTATGGGACATCGTGCCTCCCCAAGGGAATGGTGGTGTGGATGATAAAATTTTTCATTACGTGTGATTGTGTTTCGGTTTTATTGAGGATGCTCCTTGCGCTGGCTTCCTCGGAGGAGAATGGATGAAAGATTCCATTGGATGTTTGAGTGGGTCGAGTGTGTCCTTGTTTGTCACGAGATATTTGCCTTCGTGGTAAAAGGGCCGAAAGCAGTGGGTGGTATCTCTCTTCCTCCCACGGTAAGAGATAAAATCACCCCTTCGAGTCTAGAGCCTCTTTTTCATGTAATTTGCCTGTAACTCTCCGGCGAGAGAGATCTTATCTTTTTCCCTCCCTGCTGGAGACTTAAGGAGAAAATTGCGCAGTCCATACGTCCTTCTTTCCTCTTGACCGGCGGTGGTATGACCGATGCCCTCTCTCTCATAATGTGCCTCGTTCCCCCTTCCCCGCCGTTCTGGGTGGGGATTCCTATCCTTTCTTTTGTATTTATGATGGAGCCCCCAGTTATGGCGGACGAGTTTTTGCGCTGATCGAAGAGTAGGCGGTTTTTTTTCTTCAGTATGGATAGTTTTTTCCATGCGTTCATCTTATGGACCGCCCTCCCCTTCCATCGGTGATGACAACTTCACAGCCGGAGTGATGGATAGCTCTTCCTTCGTGCTGCGCGTTTCCGCCCCCCCAAAACCTCTTTGCAGCGCGCTCTAGGAGCTCCGTTGTTATATCTTCCCTCTTTTACCAACGTTTTTAATTCCGGGTATGAGCAAGCGGCCTGCCCCCCACCCGCCATCACGTTAACGCTCCTTTCCCAGCGCTCCTCTCTTCCTGTTCGTCAGGCGGCATTTTCCAGCTCTCTCTTTCCTCTAATAGTTGGTTTTTTTCCTTTCTCGTAGAAGCAGGGACAGACCACGGGGCATGTAAGCCTGCGTCTTTTCTCTTTTTCCGGCTGGCTGGCTCGGGTATTTTTTTTTCCTTTTCTTTCCGCAGAACACGGCTGCACCTACAACTTGGTAAGAATCTTCCTTTCTCTCAGAGAGAGCTTGGTTTGATTTTCTCACTCTTTGCGGAAGCTCACGATACCCTTCAAACAGAGAGAGCCCACCCTTAGGTCATCACCCAGATTGACGGTGAGGGCAGGCTTTCCCCATCAAGATGACCATGGAACCTCCCGACGTTTTGATTTTCCCCCAGGGATCGTTACTCTCGGCGCGACGACAAGAGCCTCCCCCCCTTCTTCTCAGATAACCAAAGAAACGCTCCTTCATCCCCAACCAATTCCCTTACCTTTCCCGAGCCCTAAAGAATCCTTTTCCTCCTTTCGAACAGGCCCGGCACTCCCCCGGTCCTGAGGCACTGGTCCCTTTTCTCATTTCTGGCGGACAAGGGCGTGCCTGCTCCAGCGCTTCATCCTCCTACAGTATAAGGTCTCGAGACTCGTTCCTTGCAATGACAATGTCTTCTGCTCGCGATAAAGCCGTTTTCTTTTCTCCTTCCGTGGTGGTATCACGATCAAAAAAACGTCTGTCTTCGACATACGGTGTCCCTCCAACCCCTCCCTGAAAACAACGCCCCCAGAGAAAAACCCTTTCTGGAAGACTGAGCAGCCGGCACCCAATAAAGAGAACCCCCCTCCTCCGCAGCAACAAAGGTCTGTCCAGCAAAAACTTTTCCCTCCTTCTGGGCAGAGGGCGCGGCACGCTTTTTGCCAGGACCTTAGTTCCTTTTTCCCCGTACCCAGAATAATACATGCCCCCTTCTCCGGCCAGAGTAGATGTGCCTCCCGAAGAGCCCCCCCCCTTCCCCCTCCCTCATCGAGGTGCGCTTGTACTCAATGGTACGCTTTTTTTTCTTTTTCGCGATGGAACGGTCTTGTCGAATAGTCTGGACACTGGGTACTCCCGTATGTCCCTCTCTTCGAAGAAGGTGTATTTTAGCGGTCAAAGAACGTCCTCTCTCTCCCAGACGAGTTACACCGTGGAAGGTTTGAACCCCTTACCATGTAATCGGACCGGATCCCCCTCTGTAGATTCCCCAGAAAAAACCTGCACTGCCCGACACGATATGGACGCCCCTTTTCCTTCTCTTGATGGTTAATAAACTCTTGAAAACTACCCGATCCCTCTCCTCTTTCATCCTACTCCTATATATCGGTTCCCTCCTTCCCTAGGGATGAACCTCGTCTTCAAAGCCTTTTTTTTCGTCACTATAGCTTTTTTTTAAACAGTTTCATTTCCCCACAAGAGCGCTACATGATCATGGAAGCTACCCTTGTCACCGGTTTAACCCTCTTTGTGGAAGAGGCTTTTCCTTGAGGTGTCGATAAAAAATACCTCAGAACATCCTCTGGACGCTGGTGCAAAAGTTAAAGAATCTTCCTGGCGACAACGCGTCTTTTCCCCTAGAGCGAAAGACCCTGGTACTTAGAGACCTTTCCTCGCAAGTCTGTTCTCAATGAATGGCCTGCGTTTCATACGAAACTTGAAATATAAGATGTCCGGCTGGGCATGGATTCTCTTCTTTTCGGGTTAACTTTTCACCTTCATCCCCTTTCTTGGGAAGAGGGATCCAAGGAAAGAACATTTGTGTGTGGATGATAACCGTGACTACTTGATGGTGTTCTGGGTTCATTTTGACCTGTGGGACATGGGTGTGGACTTTCTTCCTCAGGCAAGAGGATCGTTCTTTGTGGATTCGAGATCCGGGTGGTAAAAGAGGTCTTCGCCACAATGGAGGTGGCCCTTTTTTTTTTTCCGACAAAACCCGGCCCTATGAGAAGACGGCGGAGAGTTCCATGAGCACTTTCCCTGTAAGAGGTGATCTCCTTGACTCTGAGGATGAGTGGACCTCCCCCTGATAGAAGTGCATGCCCCCCTTTTGGAGGTCCTAGTCCTTACCTTGCGGAGGAGGGAAGGGTCACGAGGTAATGAAAGACTTCCGTATTGGGACATAATGATCGGTCTTCTCCGTTAAGAGTGTCCTGTTTTTTTCACTTAGGAGTTTCTCTTTGGAAAGAAGGCTGAAAGGAGCTTCCCTGCGCGGGAGAAGGATAGACTTCCCTAGGTGCTGGAGGCCCCCCCCTTTTTTCTGTGCTACGTTTTTCCCCTTTTCCCTCTAGTTAGAAGAGGTGATGTACCCTTGCCGCGCTCTCCTTTTTTTCCTTTTTTTTCTAGGGAGCGTGGAGCAGACTTTGGAGGCCCTATTTAAGTAAAAGAAGTGTCTTTTTCCCCTCCCCCTTGCAAGCGCCCCTCTACGACCTCCCCCCCCCCCTCTTGAAATGGAAAAACGTTCCATGATTCACCTTGGTAGGAGCCATCTTTTCCTCTTTACAAACAATAACGTTTTTCCAAACACATCCCAGACTCTCTCCCTCTCTTATGATTCCCCTGCCTGAGTCCTTCTCTCTTCTCCTACTAAGTTGTTTGTTTTTGCGCATTTCTATATAGCAGAAGGGCCGACTCTCTTCCCCCATCTGAACTGTAGAGATTTCCAGGTGATGGATGGAGTGAACGGTGATTTCTTTTCTGTCTTCGACCTCTTTCTGCCGACCCCCTTGTCAGTCCTTTCTTTTTCAGGTAGAGACAGAGGAGTTCATGTTTGAGCTGCTCACTTCTTTCCCTTCCTCCTTCCCTCAAAGGAAGCACTCCCGTATGCAGAGAGTCCCCTTCAGCTCGGCTTTTCCCCCATCTTCTCCTTCAGGGCGGTCCAGAATCTTCCCAGGAAACTCCCCTAAGTGATTGGACCCCCCCCCCCAAGGTATCGACTCGTCGATCCAGCGCCCCCCTTCGTCTCGAACTTTTCAACGTCTTCCCTCATCCAAAAGAAAAAGAAGAAGTCCCCCTTCCCTAGTACATTTTCCCTCTCCCAGCAGGATTGGAAAGACGCCTAGAGAGAATGACCCCCCTCCCCTGCCTTTCTCCCAGGTCATGACTTTTTGGAAGCCTTTCTTGGAGCATGCAAGTCGCAATTCATGGTCCAGAAGAAGAAGGATAAGTCCCTTAGAAAGCGTACAGGGCTGAATCCCAGGCTAGAGATTCACGCTTTTTTTTCTCCGATTTTATGAATCCGTTTATCCCCCCTTCGAGAAAGCGGGACACACCCCATCCACATTAAATGGCCCCCCCCCCCTATAAAAGAACATCCCACCCCCAGCCAGCATTCCTTGCGACTCCTCACCCCCCCCCGCCAAAAGAAAGAAAGAAGCTTAACCAAAAGGAACACCCTTCATAAAAAGTGGATCAAACCAAGGAGGGAGGGCGGGATTCTTAAACCCTCTTTCCAGTCCCTTTTTTTCCCCTCTGAAACCATCCCCCAGAGAATCACTTTCAGCAGGAAAGCTCTCGATGTGAACTTTTCGTATCCCTCCGCCTATAAATTCCCCCGAGTTTTTCTTTCCATAAATGGAAGCCCCCTTTTTCTCACCTGATGGGAGTGCTCCCCTCGTTGCGAAGATATTTCCCTTTTTGTCTCTATGAAAGAGATGGCGAATTTGTGTCCCCGCTGAGAGAAGGATGCCAGCTTCACACACCTTTTCCCTTCCAAGAGGCCAGGATCTTTCTCTTCCTACTCGTAGATTCTCAACAAATGCAAAGGTTCTCCGTCAGTGGAAGAAAGGGCTTGTGAAGCCTTTTTTCATTCCCATTTGAACGACTCCTCTCTATTTTTCATCCTCCTCTTTGAGATCGGTGATAGCTTTCAACCTCTTTTCTAACCAGCAGCTTCCGGCGGGGCTATTAGTTTCTGGTCAACCGTGCAGGTTCTTCACCCTCCCTCCCCTTCTAAGAGACCTTCCCTGGCCCCTCTTTTTTCCCTTTTTAAAGTCGAAGGGTTCTTCTGTAATAATGAGCTTTAGTGACCCTTACAACTACACCTCCTCCCCCTACTCTTTAATCCCTTCCCTTTGATGGAAAAAGTTTTTTTTTTCTTCGTCGGAGTCACCTCCTGTATTCGTCACGACCATCTGTCCCTTTTCAAAAGAAACCTAGGGATCTTTGCTCGGAGGAAGTCTTCAAATGAATATACGTGGACCTGCTTCCTTCCCTTTTAGGATTCTGGTCAATCCCCTTCCCTCTGGATTTGGAAAGCTCTCCGCGCCGGCCCTTTGGGGGGGTGGTTTGCCAACTTGTGCTTCGACTTTTTCTTGATTTTCTTCCTTTGGGGAAGATTAGTGGGTGGCTTCCGGGCGGCTTTGGAAGCGGCTGTTCTCTGGGGAGGTGAGTCGTTTGAAGCTTTCATGTGGGTTTTTTCTCCTATGTAGGAAGAAAGCAGGGTTTTCCGTTGAAGACACAACCCCCCCACAGGCTAGGATGAGAGAATGTCAAGTTCATGATTAGGCGCCTCTCCTCTCCTAGGAAGAAGATTCTCCTTCTCTGCCCCTGAGGAAGGCCCCTACGAACGGGAAGAATACGGATTAGGGAGGGAAGGGTAATGCTTCCCTCCTTTTTCCCGTTTTGCTGGCACGTTTTTTACGAGGTAATGGTGGGGCTGTCCTCCTTTGGGATATGATGACTATTCTTCTGGGCGCTATCTTGGACTAGATTAGTCGATTAAAAGTTGGTGAGGACCCGTTGACTTCCTCCTAACGACTTAAAAGACCTTCCTGTTGATGAACTTCTCCTGACGTTTGTGTCCCGCGGATAGGGATCGTTGATGCTCCTGGTTCCCCCTTTTCAAAGAAGTGAGCCATTTCCCTCTCGATATAGAGAGAAAGTCCTTCCTTCCCCCCCTTCTTCTGACCCAGTTTTTCTTCGGCCCCCTAGTTCGGACGGCAAGCTCCCCCCCCCCCCCCTTCACGACTTGACAAAGCGAGGACCTTTTTTTTCCTTTTAAGTTAGTAGGGAGATGAGTCCTCCTTCTTCTTGTCCTCATAATCTTTTGAGAGAGATGATCTCTAAGCAGACGAAAAGGAAGTCTTCCCTTCCTTGCTCGATGGGTATTTTGAAAGAGGATTGGCGTAATGCAGCGATGGCGCCGACCAGCCCTTTCGCCGATAGGTTTTCCGAGGTCTTGTCTTTGAGATGGCTCAATTATTTTTTTTTTTTATCCGAAGCAGCTCCTCTCCAGAGCCTTAGACACACACGGCAGCGCGGCCCCTTTTTCAACTTTCCCCTCGGGAAGGAGTCCCTCCCTAACAGGCCCCCCCCTCCAGACGACAACTTTTTCTCTGACTCGTCGTTCAGCGCCCTTTTCTTTTTCCCAGCAAGATCCCCCTCCCCCCGAAGTCAGACCCCCCCCATGCCGCGTACAGGGTGACCTAGCTCTAAAGCTTTTCTTCTCTAATGACCCGGCCGGCCCTCCCTTCCTGCGGCCAGAGGAGGACTTCCTGGGACTTCCTTTCTCCCTGAGAAGCGGTCTTTCCTCATAGCGATCAGGCTCCTGATCCCCCTCTTCTTCAATGACAAGTCCCTCGAGATACGAAGCCTTTCTCGGCACTCAGAACTTTCTTACCACCAGATCTGCCGACCCGGTGACCCCATTCAATGGCCACTCTCTCTGCCACCCCGAGTCAACTCCAAACATTTGCGATCCCCAATAAAAACCCCACCAGCGCCAAAGAACCGACAGCAGCCAAAACCTTTCCCCTCCTAGACAAACCACCGCGGGCTGCCTGGAGGAAAGATGTCCTTCCAAGTAGCCATTTTTCACGAAAGCGAATACCATGCCCGGCCCCAGTAGTTCTCCCCCAAGGGGAGGAGAAGCTTTGAGCAAGGAAGGGAAACACCCCCCCTTTGTAGGGAGAAACCAGCTAGATCCCAACTTCCAAAAAAAATCGACGCCCCTTACCTGGTTTCGTTCGTCGATGCACTTTCCCCTGTTCTCTAGAATCTGGAAACGTTACGCACGCGGCATTCCACGATCTTCCTCTCTGTTTAGTTAGCGTTCACGACGGCCTATGCCAGTCTTCCAACCGGAGACAGGTGCATTGAGACATTCCGGAGAATGTTAGGCCTCTACCTCCTGAGTACGCCCCACTTTCAAGGGTTTCCTATGGCCGCTAGGTGAAGACGAATGTTCTA
>Ga0179591_1286120_pt1 | contig 12554 bp, 11 predicted proteins | sample CZOMad2_1_08_16f_FD_182891 | JGI IMG/M metagenome (GOLD analysis project Ga0179591, IMG submission 182891) | Vadose zone soil fungal communities from Angelo Coast Range Reserve, California, USA - CZOMad2_1_08_16fungal (PacBio error correction) | ecosystem: Environmental > Terrestrial > Soil >... | reverse complement strand
GGTGTGTCCGTAGTATAGAGAGATCGGGCACCGCACGTCGCGCCTGCCGGGGGCCGTACTTTTTCTTCAGCTCCTTCAAGGATAGATTTGTCGCGCGCGGTATGATTAGGTGAAGCGCCTCTGTATTGAGGCACGGCTATTCGGGTGTCTGAAAGATCTCGACCGCGGTCCCAGAGAGGACTTGGCAGGATCATGATTTCAGTAGCTGTGACAGGCTCGTCTGCCTTCCGCGCGTGTCCGCTAAAGGCCTGCACAACGATCACAGGATGAGATAATTAGGTTGTGCGTCTTAGCGCGCCCGGACATGTTTCTCTCCCCCTAGTCGGCGGGCACCGGTTTTATTGCAATTCACCGATTCCTTGCGGAAAGGTCATCCTCGGTGGCTGGCCGAATCTTCATTCCTGCCTCTCTAGCCTTCGTTCGTAAAAGTGCTTTGCGGTTTAGGCGGCAGGTTTCTTTTTTCTCATGGCCCTACGCCCGGGAAGACGACGATGGAAGATCTTTCAGGAGGTTAACGAGGCCCCAGAAATCGTGCATGTCCCTCCGAGTCCGGAAGAAAGAAAGAGCTACAAGACGACCATCCGGTCATTTGGCTACGCGAAAAGCGGAACTTACGTTTTTCCCCGACCACGGAATTCCCCCAACCACCACTTCGGCCTCCAGGACGAGCAGTCAATAGAGGAGAAACTGGCTCGGGACTCGGATGACCTGATTCTAATCCTTAAAATCAAACTATATGCAGTAGTTTGTTGGAGTCAACCTTTTGGTTCCCCTGCCTCTGCGCAGTCTGGGGGTGCGAATGAGCGTTGAAAAGGAACTTCCTTGAAAGTTGCCAAGCAGTTCCCCGGACCCGTCCTTTTCCGCCGGGCCTGTCGTTTTTGCGGATAGTGTGGTTTCCCCCCGTGCTGGTACCGTATAAGGCACTAGGTTTCTGCCGAGCCGCCGGGCCCCTCATTGACGCCTGTTCATAGGGTGGCCACCTTTGTCTGAAAGAACCCGCTGCCCAGTCTGTCCGACAGCCTCCCCTTCGCGATGACCCGGCGTGGTCCCGTAACACGAGCATGCGTAAGTACGGCCGTCCTCGTCGGCCCAGGCGTGATTTTTTGCGTCCCTACACAGTCTGCTTGACCCGCGAGCTCTTCACTACCCCTCTGCCGAACAAGGTAGGAAAGGGTCCCAACCTATCACCAGCTTTATCCCTATCACACCCCTTTCGTTCACCGTGTTGTGGAAGAAAAATCTTTTTTTTTTTATAGCAATCTATTTCCCATTCTCCGTTTTTTTTGTGAGAGAGTGCCTAGTATTCTCTTCGAATCTAGGTGCGGCCCCCCTCACCGTTGAATTCAGTTGCGTTATATCGGTATTTCACTTGGTGGGCTTGGATTTAGGGTATTAGGGAGGGCGGTTCGTTCCCCTTCATGCCCTGGTGCGCTGAAGGACCTTCTTGGGATCAATTTCCTCCCGACTCCTGGCGTTTTAGTTGATTCTGCTGGACGGCTCTCGGTGAAGTACAGAGGGCCGGCCCCTGCCTGTCAGGGGCCGGTTCGGAACTTGAAGGGTTTTGTTTCCCAAGCGCTCTGACGCGCCCCACACCGTTTTCCTTAAAAACGTGGCCCGTTTCCAGGCCCTTGGCTTTCACCCCTCGGCTCGGCAACGACCTCTTTCCCGAGTGTTCAGAAGTGGTGGCACCTCCACTATATTCCGCGCCTTGAGGGTCAGTATTTGCGAACTTTCATGGCCCTGCAGGACCCTTGAAGTTTCCGGTTTTCAGGCCACGGTACCGGAAGGGATGGTGTCCTCAGTTCTTCAGAACGCTCAGGGAAGACGGCTCTGCCCGGGGGGTTCCCGTGTACTACCCCATTTCCCCTTCATCGTCTCGGATTTCTCCCCTTCCGTGGCTGCGAGCGTTAAGCTGGTCATCGGGCTAGTGAGTTCCCCCGCCAGTGTAAGATTCATTTTCTAATTTGAGTATTTTCCCGTTTGTGGTGGCATCTTGGAGGTAGACAGAGTGGGGAAGTAGGCGCGGAACACCCAGGCCTTCATTCGTGGTGGAGAGGCTTTGGACCCCGCCACTGTCCCCTTCTCAGTCGTGTCTACCGTTATGTACCATGACGATCACGGCAAGGTCACTCCGGGGTCTTCTTTTCTTTGGGATCGTAGGTTAAGAGCTCCCCCTGGCCGAACCGCGGCCTCTCCGAGTCCACAACGTTTACCTGACGATTCGGCGGCCGGACTAGCCAAGAACCGAGACTATTGCCGCTGGGTCCGCCCCACGCTGTGCCTGGTTGGCGGGCCCCCTATGCTGCCCTGTTAGAGTTTTTGAATGACAAACATTTCCTTGCGCCGTCGACACCTCTCTGTCCCTTCCTGTATCTCACCCGCGTTAAGAAGGAATGGCGGTGTGGTTGCTGGAGCTCCCCATCCGGCCGTTCGTCCCTCTAATGGTCAGGTTTCCCGGACCATCTGAAATCCCTGATCATCTTCATGATCGATTCGGGTCGCGTCCTTCGTCTATTGGTGCCCTTTTTCCTTACCCGATGCTTCGACGGGAATCAGGAGGTTGACGAAAAGCGATCCTGTCGGTCTCCCCCCCCCGGCCTTTAGAAAGGAAGAAGGTCCGCTTTTTCGCTGGCCCTGAGCTACGCAACCAAATATCCCCCCCTCCTCCTTTCTGTCACTCTCCGTTTTGTTTTTGCTTTCGTGGATCGGCGTGGTTGGAGTAGCTACGATAAGCGGTACCATATGGGTCGGGCCTGTGCGCAGCTCGTCAGGATCAGATTTTTTTTCTCGCCGCGGAGTGAGCAGCTTGGCCGGCCCGTGTAGAGCATAGTGTCTAGACTGCGCCATCTCCGACCCGCTTTTCCTCCTCCAGCTATTTGCGATAATGTCGGTGTCGGGGCCGTCACGTATTGAACGGAAGTCACGGCAGCTCTTTCCCGTCGCCCTCTTTCCCTCATGCACTTGGTTTCTCCTTCAGGGCGTGTAGGATCCCGGACTGTGAGACAGACCCTCGTCCCGCGGCAGCCCCCCTGGCGCGCGTCCGGTGCGTAAAACCGTGGGTAAAGGAGAGGAACTTCCTCGGAGTTAAGAAGAGTCCTTGCCGCCTCGATAGCCCTCCGTCGGTCCCGTTTTTTACCTGCCTGAGGACCCTCGTTCGGCCAGGTGAGGCGTGCTTGGCGAACCCTAACGGTTCCCGGCCGCTTTTAAGTCATCTCGACTGGACCCACTGAGGAACAGATTTTCAGAAAGCGTTGCAGCACCCCTCTCGCCGTGGCTGTCGTTCCGCCCCGACCGCTCCCATTCGTGACAGACTGGCCTGGTTGTCGATACCCCTCGAACCGTTCCCCCCCCTAGTTAGCCGCGCGAACGGAAACACCACACCTTCAGCCTCCCTTACGGCCCAGTTTCTTGAAGCGGGCGGGCACTACAGATGACAATCGGAACTCGCGCAACAGCCACTTATTCCGGTGCGTTCACATCACCGAGCGACTAGTGGGGAGTTCACGTTGTTGACCCAGTTCCTCGCCCGTGGTCGAGAGGGATGAAAAATTCCTTGCCTTTTCTCCCACTCCTTCCATCAGACGTGAAGTATGCCGGGCCCCCTTTTAACCGTTTCTCCGCCCTTTTGTGAGAAATGGTGTGAGAGGAGCGTGGCGTTGGAACCCCGTGCTGGTCCAAGAATCCCCCCTCTCAGGCTTGATATCATCCGCTTCCAAGAAGGCCTTTCGGATTGATTGCGAGATTCCGGTGTTGTGATTTTTCGCGCTTGAACAGTCCCTCATGACAATAGGAGTTTAAGGACGGTGCTCCGCCCGTCGGAGGACCCATAAAGGAAGTAACCGGTCCGGACCGGATTATTCTTCCAAGGGTGAGTCGCTCACTCCAGCTTCCAGTTTGGCGTTCCACCGGGACCTGTTCACGAACGACTCCGAACTGCCGGTTGCCCTTTTTCTCACGTGCCAGTGAGACCTTCATCACCACATCTTCACCGGGTGGTTTTTGTCCAGCACTGAATGAATTCTGAATTAGCTATATTTTCCCGTTTTTTTTTGTTGTTGTTGAGAGGACTTATAGAATTCTATCATGAGGCAGGTTTCAGCACCAACCGGTGATGAATTGGGTTGATGAATTTCGTGCCTTGTCCTTTTTTGCCCGTTACTCTTGGTTTAGTTAGTTTCGGTTAGTGACCAGAGGCATGTTGCCGGTGCCATCTGGAGGGTCGAATTGCTTGCGATGATCTGAAGCTATGACGGTTGCTGAGTGTCCCCAAGCCGTGTCAGAGGACTCCCAACCTCTTCTTTCTGCATAAAGGCCCTTGAGGGTGCTGTTTCTCACGTTTGCAGATGCACTATCCCAAGATCAAAACCCGTGGCCTGCCGCTATTTCCTGGTTTTCAAGCCTTTCTTCTGAGACCGTGGGTGCGTCCCCAGCACGTGTTTGCCCCCGCCCGTCTCGCCGACCTTTGCATGCCGGCACGGGTACATGGTGGAAAGGGTCACTGGGCCGGCCGTTGACCTGCACGTGTCCGATGCCGCTGTTTGCGCCACTGTCGTCCGGTTAACGTCTCCCGGAACACACGAGTCGATGCCTGGAAGGGTCCAACCCTTGGAACATACCTGATATTGCTTTGGAACCACCTTACTACCCCCTTGGCGTCGAGGAGTTCCGCGTATAGGCATAGGACAGAGGCCAGTGCGACGCGCGGCTTTACTGTCGGCATCCTCAGGTTATGCCTTCCGTTGGTGGTTTCTTGGTCATCGTCATGCGGCTTGGACGTCGCTTTTTTTAGAGGAAACCCGTGCTTCTTTTTCGTTCTGGATGGCCGCGGTCTTTGGTACTCCTCCACCCGGCCCCCCTTATGTGTGCACTGCTTTATGTCCCCCTGTTTCCCTCCAGGACGCGCCACTTCCCTTGTCATCGAGGAAGGTCTGTACGTTTTTTTTGCATACATTGTGTCTTGCCCTAGCCCTAATCCCTGTCCCCTTACTCTTGCCTCGTACTCCTTGCGGCTGATAGCGATTCTGACTCTTCGCCCCTCAAATATGTTCCTTTTGTATTCAGCCACACGCCTTTGTGCTGGTTCCTTCCCGGTCAAGAGTTTCTATGAAGGGTGCTGATAAACTTTACGGGCTTCTTCTACGCGGAAATTCCCCTCACCCTCGTTGTCTCCGGGTGGCATTCGACCCTTTGTGTGAAGAGAGGAAGACCCTCCGAGCATGGTCCTTACTTGACGTTCCGGTTGGCCGAGGTAAGACATATCGCCGCCCCCTGTTAGGAGGCCTTTCTCTTTTTTCTTTTCTTTCTGATAGGTCTCGTTCATTACCGAGGCACGGCTCGTCACCGCGATACAGACGACTTCCCGAGGAACACCACCGCTGATTTCACTGGCAGCTGCGCCAGGCCCGAAAAGTTTTTCGCTCGGTTGCGGTTCGTTGGACCTGGGACCTCTTCTCCCGATATCGTTTTTGTTGAGAGAGAGTTGCTCGCTTGGTTTTTCCTATCTCATCTCTATCCTAGTCCAGCGCCCGATGTTTTTTAAGGTCATGGAGAAGGCTATGGAACCTTACTCTGTTTTTTCTCGCTCTTTTCCCTAGTGCCCCTTCCGATTTTTACCTGCTGAAGTCCCTCATCTAGATCCAGCGACCTACGATCATGTCGGATTAAGTTAGGCTTTGCCGTTCTTCCCCTGTCTAGAGACCAGGCGTCCGCCCGTCCTCCAGAGGGCCCTCACAGCCTTGCCTCCCTTATGACCCGTGCCGTGGTGTCTCTTACATTGATATTTGAACAGTGATAAGCCAATAGTCACGTTCGTGACCTCTACCCTGCGATCTCGGGCCCCCCCCACGTCGAGGGAGGACCCCCTGAAGTGGCATGATTCCCTACTGTTTGGAGCCTATTCATTCCTCCTCTCTAGAAAGGTCCTGGGGGTACTCTAGAGGCGTCGGTTTTTCCAGGTAGGTTGCTCTTTTCTAAGAGGGGAGTAGCATGTGACCCCTGGACCCACTTTCTTCCAGCTTAGTTCTTTAAGGTTCCATTTGAAAGAGCAGAAGCAGCCTTCCGCCCTTGTATTTGAGTTCGCCCGCATTGATCCACAGAACATTTAGGGAAGGTGTTTGTCCGCGAAACCCACTAGAAGCGTCTACTCCAGCCCGAGGACGTGAAGTACAGACGAAGGTCCGGCCGAGAGGACTCCCCTTTGCGAGGGCCTCCTCTCCTATGTGGACACGCTTTATTTTTGTGCCGTTCCCATCAATTCCTATCTCATGTTTCCACGGTGGTTTAAGACAGCACCTTTTTTTTAGTAATTGAGCTTTCGGGCCCTTAGGACACGGTGCCCCTCCCCTTGGCGCACGACATGTCCCTACTTTCTTGCTAGCACTTCCTTTTCTGCCCCCACCGTCGCAGACAAGGCCCATCTTTAGCGATGGGTGGCACCCGTGCTTGCCCTAGAGTTCTCCGCACCATCGTTTCTTGCCTATCCGGGGCTTTTGGGAATGGTTCACCTTGCTCTTGGAGTGTCTTCCCTGTTGTGTCTTACTCGCGGCTAAAGACCCAAGCCCTTCGGAAGACGCAGACGGTTAGCCCCCCTCTTACGGCTTTGCGGCCGCACTCACAGTAGAAGGCCGCCGCAGTCCCGTACTTCACGTTTTCGGCCCCCTTCTTCTCTCCCCCCCCCGTGAACAAAGGATTTGGACCGAAAACCGCCCGCGAACGTGTCCCCTCCCCGCCCCGGCCCTTTTGTTTCCCCCATCGAGACCCCAAAAAAAGAATACGGGGCGTTCTTCCTCACCTGCCTTCCTCATTCCTACTTTCCGCTCTTTCCCTTTCCCCCGAATTGTTGTTGATTTTCTCCCCTCCGGGGCGGAAAGCCCCTCACTGAATGCGGTTCGGTTTTTTGGGATGAATCTCTGTAAGTTTTCTCTTGTTGTTGACCGGTCTTTTTTGCATTTTTTTTACATCTTAGTTGCCCACGGGACTTGTGCCCGCTTGCCATTAACTTTCGCGGGGAGTTCGCTCCGTTTGGCCAGATCGACTTATACTGACTTTACTTCGTCCCCGGTTCTTACTTCTTTCCTTACACGGCACCGTACTGGAAGCCGGAATTCGTGGTTGCGTTCCCCGTCGCTCGTACCTTTCCCCCCCCCGCCACAGTCTCAAATGGCTTCCTGACCTCTTTCACGTCGTTCTCCTCCTCTCTCGGGAAATTGAGGGGTGGAAAGTCCCCACGATCGCCAGACCGCACTTTGCTGGGCTGCACCGTTTCCATGGGCGGATAATTGGCCCATGACCCACATTTTCCGGTTCCCCTCTTTTTCGCCAATTCTTAACTTCCTAGAGAAGAAAACCAGAGCTTGCGGCATTGGTTCCCACCGTGGACCTCACCCCCCTAAGGTTAAAAAAGAAGGATCGTGTGGTTTTTGAGTCGTTTTCATCGTTAGTACCTCATGAGCGCTGCAGGAATGGCGGACGTTACGGCTAACGGACTTGGTGCTATTTGGCCGGAGGGTCTCCTCGGTTTTACTTTGATCTGTCTAGAGTCTGTTTGCATTGAGTCAGCGGGGCAGGTGCTGCACTCCTCCCCTGGGCTGTCCTTTAGTTTATATGCTTCTAGAATCCCCTTGACTCTGACGGCATTCATCTCGGCCGAGTATCTCTGCTAGACACATCTAGTGACAGAGAAGCCTAAATGGCCTTCGGCCGGCTTTCACCCCGCTTGTTCCCCTCAGATGAGTCTATCTCGGCCTGCCTTACTTTGACCTCTCTTTTAAGTATTTTTCTTAGATTGGTGTTGGCCCTGGCCTCTCTCGCCTTTTAGCTATTCCCGCAGGGAGATGTTTGTTTTTTTACTACCATTCCCTTTCTCGGAGTACAAATCCTCCCCCAAAAGGAGCCATTTTTGGGCATTTGTTCTAAGTTTGAGAGGGGCTCGGTCTTGTGCCTAATCTGTCCAGACTTTTCTTCGTTACCCCGGATGGCAAGAAATTCTCCGCCCGATCTCTTCTTTCTCTTCCGCGGTCTCTTCTGTCTCCGTTCTCCGGAAATAGTTAGCAACTACCCCCAGCCTCGGGCGCGAACACCACCTCCTTCTTTTCCTGAAGGCCCCTAGGGAGAGAAGGTTCTTGTGAGTGATTCTCTCTTATTACCTCCCCCACTCTATTCACATCTCTTCCCTTTCCTCAGCGTTGTGATTTCTCTTTAACTATAACTCCGACGGAAAAAGAACAGTTAGCCGACCTTCTTGGGCGGGCCTGGCTCATCTCTTCCCTTCCGCGGTGGTGTTCGCTGTCTGATCAGATTTTTGGACCCATCCTTCTGACCTTCCCGTTTCTATCCTTTCTCCTTCAGCCAGATTCTCCTTCGAACAACGTTCTTGAAGCGGAGTCTTCAGTGATAATTAGTCAAGTAGCTTTAAAATTCAGGACCCCGGGCCGCTCGTTCCCTCTCCCTCACGGCACACCGTCATGCCTTTACGCGGTTCTTTTTCCTCCGTTTTTCCTGCGTCTTTGTTTCCCCCTCCTCTCCTCACCCATTTTAACAGCTCTTAGGAGATTGCAAACCCAGGACTTTGGCGTACCCATCGTGCCCTGGCAGTCGTCTTGCGCAGGCAGCTCGATGCCTATAGGTCACGGGTTGCTTCCTCGGCTCCCCTTCCCCTTTTTCAGTTAGGCGAGAACTGGCTACGCCCGGACGCCATACTCAGAACTGGCTTTGCTTCTTCCTTGAGGAACCTGAGTACATACCCTTTTCAGACCCTGCCGCGCTGGTAGCCTCTAGCCCTCCCGTGTCCCCCTGCTCTTTTTTCTCTGAACGCCCACTTACAGCCGGTCGAAACGACAGACAAAGCTTTTTGTGGGTCCACCCCCCCTGAACCCGAAGGAGACTGGTGGTCCTGAGCCTTTGTCTCGTTCCCCCTTCGACTCCGCTTTCTAGAGACAAAAATTGGTTTAACTCAGATGTTATTGGGTTTAGTACCCCGGTGTGACCCATTTTCTCATCGTGGTGGTTACTTTTTTTTCGTAGTTACCGGATCCACCTTCCTTGACGTGGTCCATCATTTCCCTCTCCACGTATGAATTTTACTGTACCTGTAAAAGGTTTTGAAGCAATGCCCAGTTTTTGATTTCGATCGTGGTTTTTCCCCCCCCCCCACCCCGTGTCTGTCTTAGAGGTTTCGCACCTTTTTCTTCTGCTACTCGTACCATCCTGTCCTTTATGTGTTTGAGTGGTTTCGTGTGTGTGGAACTGTAATAGCGACTTGTAAATCCCCGAATCCAGGCTTCAGCCTCGGTGCGGCTCTTCCCTTGTGGGCTTTTCTCAAAGATAACCAACAGGTTAGCTGACCAGGGCGTGGCGCGAAATCCCTCTCCACCCCAGTTCCTGAAAGCGCCATTATAGCGGTACGAACCAGCACGTAACTTCCCTGCCCGTTTTTTCCGTTTTCCAGTCCCCCCAAAATTTTCGAGAATTAATAAACCAATCCTCACGGTGCTTGATGTAACTTACTTTTCGATTTTTAATTCTAGATCTCTCTCCCTCCTGTTTTTTTTGTGAGCGACTATCTCCCTTAATTCAGTTTCTGAAGTCTACCATTTTTTTACCCTTCGGTTGTCCGTTCGTTCTATAATGTTGGACAGGTTGAATGTTCCGGTAGGGACGTTCTTCCTTTTCCCCCCTTTTCAAAGTCTTTCCCTCTTATTTTCTTTCTCTACATTTGTCTTAGTTCCTTCCCCTGGCCTGAATTTTTGGAAGAATTGAATGCACAAAGCCCTGGTTAAGATGGTGTGGTCCCCCTCCCTTCGTTTCACTCCTCCTCATTTTGTTCTCGTCTAGGCTCTTTTTTTTCTAGTCGTAGTTTGCCCAAACATTCCCAGGACACAAGATCTCAAACCACACGTTATTAAGCGACAGTATGGAACGGTCGGCAGGCAAGCCAGCTCTATTCCTGGTACGCCGGTATCCCGTTTTATTGAATGACCTGGTTTCTTGGGTTGGGCCACCTACGTGACTTGCATTTGGGCCTGTGCTTCCCCCTTTTACTCATTGGTCCTTCATATGTTTTCCATGTTTCCCGTCAGGCATTCTCTTCCTTCCCTTCACGTGTTCCTTCTTCTTGGTACGCATTTTTCCGTAAGGTTGCTTGTTACCTCTCACATTAGCTCCCCCACTCTTCGAACGGCATGACAAACCAATAAATCTACTTTCGTGGACGCACCGATCCTTTCTGCTTCGAGTTAAAGATGATTTTCCCGTCGAGGGAGGCCCACGCCATGAGCCGTCTTCCTTCCTTGTTCCGTACTTCTTTTTCCTTCTATCTTTTGGTTTTTGTGTGTGTTTTGTTTTGTTTTTTTTTTTTGGAGGAGTGTGTTTTGTGTTTTTTATATGTTTTTTTTTTTTCTGTTTTCTTTTACTAGCTGTTTTTCCGTTTTTTAACCAGCTTCTGTGTGTTGTTTCCTCTTTTCTCTCTTTTCTTCCATACATCCACGGTTGACGTATTTCTTATCTTCTCAATTACTATCAATTCCAGGCATCGAGGGCAGATTCCCTTCTGTCCGGGCTGGTCCTCCCCCTTCGTTTCAGTAAACCTACCCTTGAATTCCCTCCCTCGCCGTGTTCTCCATTTCTGATAGAGACGGCAGGAATTCTTCTGATCCTCCTATGTTCTTTCCTGGCTAGTCCAACTTTTATGGTGGCCCTGTACTCTCCTCTCTTTTCTCTGCCAAGGGGCCGATTTTCTTCCATTCTGTTGAGATCTTTTCCGCACCCCATGTTTTTTAACTCAGTTTAGATGGGAAGGGCTTACGTTCATCCTTTTTCTGTTTGGCCACCTCCCTGTCCGGGGGCAGAATCCTGTTTTTCAGCTATTTATTCCCGTTCTCGGTTTTCCCTCCCCTTTGATCGCCGTTTCGGATGGAGATTGAAGAGGTATATCGGGATGAAGTTATCTTGACCCTGATGTCCCTCGATGGACAGGTTCACCTTTTCTTTTCTTTCACATTTTCCTCTCTTTCTCACACCCCTTCTTCCGAGCTTCCCTCTTCCAACCCGGCCGTTTTCTCTAATGGCTTTTTTTTTTTTTTCCAGAATGTTGAAAAACCGTGGAATATCCCCCTCTTCTTCTTCTTTTTACTCCTCCTCCTTTTTTTTTTTCTTATTTCTGTTAGAGTGGTTTTAGGCTCCAAGCTTCCCTCCCCCCTTTTCTTCTGGCCTTCGGGAAGGGATGTCTTCCCTCCCCCAGGCCGAGGTGGTATCTTCTGAAGTTTTCTGTGAAGTAATGATGAACTCCTGTCTCCTGCATAGGAGTTCCGAGAACGTCATCCCTCGCTTCCCTCCCGCTACGAGAACCCTTCTCCCTGTTCCAGAGAAAGTCCTTCCCTTTTTGCTGGAACCGCATTTCTCCTGCCTGTTAGCCTTCTATCTTGTCCAAGTCTTGTCAAACCCTTTTAATGAACAGTCTTCTAATGTAAGGTTTCTGACGCTCTTTTTTTTTTCTCAATTCCGGACATTTTTTCCTCACCTACTTCCTATACCCCGGCGAGTTGAGTCACAAGTCCCCCCCCTTAACTTTTTTCTTACCTCATAGCTCTTTTTTTTATCCCCCTGTGAGTGAAGGCCCCGACAGGATCGGCCTCATGTCGGTCAACTTTTTTTTTCCCGGTGTTCGTAGGACCTTCTCTTTTTTGTGACCCCCTCCTCCTTTCCGTCCTTTTCCCTTTTCAAGATGCCATGTTATTGGTGCCTGCAAACTTTTTTAGCAGTGAAGCACGCCTGAGAAGTCCGGGATGCTTTCCTCCCCCCTCCGCCTTCCCCTCCCCGGGCCTGGGTGTAAGCCACCTCCTTCCCTCCCTCTGAGTCCCCCACGACCTTTCTAACTTGGATTTACCCCGGGCCGACCGTACTGACTTTCGGTTCCGGCATCTCTGTGTGCATTTTCTCTCCTTTTCACTGAGAAAAGATTTACACTCTGCATCGCCCTTTCCTTTTTTCTGTAAACCCTTCCTTTCTTGGGTTTTTGGTTGACCAACCTTCTAGACATATTTTTGGTGGTTTCCCTGTCTTTTGAGTCCGGATTTCCTTCTTCCAGTTTTTAACTATATTACAACCATTAATGTAGAATGTAAATGTTTTACTTCCACGGTGCAGCCCTTGTTTGTGAGGAGATATTATTTCCCCCGTGCTTTGCTACTGTCCTCTGCCCCTTCGAGTTGACTTTCCCTTTCCAGCATTTTTGCCCCAAGGATCTTGTGGTCCGTTTGGGCCATTCCTCTCCTTTTCAACGCCCCCCCCTCCTTCCCATTTTCTGTACTATTCTCCTTTGACTTTTTTTTTGCCATTATGTTTTTCGCGATACAAAGAGAAGAATCCAGTCTGCCCCCGTAACGTCTCGTTTTAACTGTTTTTGCCGTCACCAGTCCTTTCTTTTTCCCTCTTAACTTTCTCTTTTCCTCCCCTAAGCCTTTTGTAACAAGGATCGTAAAAAGTTTAACCCCTTTATAAAAAAGTCGAGATTCCATACCCCACCTTTCTACAGGGTGAGGTTCTTTCCCCCTTTGTCC
>Ga0179591_1278606_pt1 | contig 12554 bp, 12 predicted proteins | sample CZOMad2_1_08_16f_FD_182891 | JGI IMG/M metagenome (GOLD analysis project Ga0179591, IMG submission 182891) | Vadose zone soil fungal communities from Angelo Coast Range Reserve, California, USA - CZOMad2_1_08_16fungal (PacBio error correction) | ecosystem: Environmental > Terrestrial > Soil >... | reverse complement strand
TTTGTTAATAGACTGGTTTTAACCCGCCCCAAGTTTATCAGTCGCCCCCCCGAAGCTGACCTTCTCCAGACTCGTCCTGATCAAAACCCCAAATGGAAGAGGGGGCCTCCGATATCATCGACTCCCCAAAAAAGATTAGACCCCCCCCCTCGTCCCTCCGAACCTTTCTCTTTCCCTTTCTTCAGATTCGATATGGGCCATCAAGCTACAATGCGACCGCATCCTTTGATAGTCCGATTCCTTCGACTTCTCTTTATTGTTCTACGCCCCCAATTTTAGGTTTTTTTTTTTTTTTTCCTCCTTCAGTCACACGAGCTCCCCCGATCCAAATCCTCTCCCCCTTACACATTGGTGAAATGTTTTCGCATTGTCCCCCCTCCCCGCGGAGCATTCCTTACAGTATACGGTTTTCGCCTTCCCCTAATTAGACTTGAACACTCTGCCCCTCCCGGCTGCCTTAAATGACATCCTATAATCCGGTGTGTCTGTATGTCATGACCGTCCCGCTACGGAGCACCCTTTTTTTCCTCCCACCCCCCCCCCCTCCCACCCTCCCTTAGTTCTCCGTTGCGTTTCCGTCAATTCCTTTCTAGGAGTAGTGTCGAAAAGTATGTGTTAAGTTTTGAAATCACTTTCTTCCGAACCGCAAGTTTCCGTTCTCCATTATTCTTGCTGTCTGCGTTGTAGTCAGTACGATTTTTCTTCTATGCCCATGCGTCGAGATCCTTGAAGACCCGGCCAACTGTGGTTAGTCATTTTTTTTTCCCTCCCCTTTAGGACCTAGGTAAATCTAACCAAACCTCAGGCGACTTCTTCTCTACCTGTCTACGACGCATTTCCCGCACCGTTTCCACACTCCCGGTGCTCCTCCACCGCCCCAGTTCTATTTTTCGACGTTCTCTTTTCACTCATTTTAAGCAATACACCCCAACACGAGACTATCGGCTTCCTCCGCCCCCCTCCCACCACAGTTGCTCCCCTCCAGTTCTCAAGAGGTTCGACGGCTTCTTCGCGGGCCAACCACCCCCCCTCCCCCCCTCTACCAATCCCCCCCATCCTCCACACAGCCCCCACCACCCACAATCAGCCCCCCCCTCCCACCCCACCCCTCCCCCCTCCCCCCCTCTCCCTAAGTCCGTATACCCACCCCCCACCCCTGCCCCCCCCCCCCCCACCCAATTCGACCCCCCGTAAGTAGTCGTTGACTGATGAAATCTTTTTGCAGTGTTTCGTTCTTTCCTCACAACGACTATTTCCCCTCCCACAGTAAGCCGTTCCTTATAGCAGTCGAAGGCAGCCGATTTCTTCGAGGGTAAATCGACTTGCCACACCACCCCAAGGGGCGGCTCTTTCGTCGCCAGCATGGGATTGTGGTTTTTTCCCTTTTTTTTCCCGAGGATTTAGTAATAAGCTCTTGTCTCCGGCACCTAAAGAGGACAATTCCCCGTCTGCTAAACACGTCCGACGAGATCTTTCTCAGTCCGACCATTAACTAAATGGTTCCGGCCTTTTCTTTGACCGTTACTCCGTAAGCCCCCCTTTCTTCCCTCTTGTAAAGAAGAGGACGACACACGAGCTCTCACCTGCGACGTACCTTTCTTCTTTTCCCCCGCGCAAAGCAGCCGAGCTTTCCGATACTTTTAAAAAGAGAGGCTTGCCACCCTCTTTGGCACATTTCTGCCACGAAACCCCCAACAACGCCCGGACCCGACCAGCATGAAATTTTCACTACTTCTTGGGAAGTGAACGCCCCCGACCACCTACAAGTTGAAAAACTCTTCGTCAGGCCCTGGGAGATTTCCTGTAGAGGTTTCTGGACGAGGAACTTTCCCCGGACAGGAGGAAGGGAGGTAATCGGCTATCTAGTCTGCGTTTCCTTTTCGTTCTCCCCATTAGAATTCGGCGCCGTGGTGACCCGACTTTCTGCTCCTCTCCCTAAGCCGTTTCTTTGACCTAGAGTAAGGAGGCCCTGCACAGTCACACCCCCTCCCCTACTCTAGCCTCCTGAATGCTGACGAAAGCAGCCTTTGTCTTTTCGAATTTACGGGAACGTCTTAGATCCGCCTACTCTTTTTTTCTTCGCATCAGCCACTTTTTTCCCTTTGCGAGTGTCCCCCCCTAGTCGCCCAGGGGAGGCGAAGGGGTTCTTCGAAGGATGTTCCTCGACCCATGGTTTCTTACGCTTTTTTTACTGCCGAGCTTCTACTAGTTACTATCTACCGACACTCAACCCCGATCCAGCCCTGTTCTCATGCGGCCCCCCAGGCTTTGCTCCCCCTCCAAGGGAGCCCTTTTTTTCCTCCGCAACGAGGGTTTTTCTTGTGGACACAAGGCCCCCCCTCCCCACGAAACGGCATCGTCGGTTTTGCTCCCTGTTTTTTTGGGTTTCCTTGATTTATCGTTTAACTTCAAACCCGTAAACCTTCCCTTTCTCTATCCCACACCGAAGCGCTTCTCCCGGCTTCATCCGCCCCCATACCTCTCACCCTAACCGTCGTATTCGAAGGACTTACTTTTTCATCGACTACCTGCTGAGTGGTCGTTCCAGTTACCTCCCCCTTTCACGTCATGGCTTTCTCCCTAGTCCTCTCGGCGCCTTTCCCCTTTCGGACAAATAAGAAGTTGTTTTCCCGACCCCACTCTGGCCTTAGAAGAAAACCCCTTTTTAGCAGCCCCCGCCTTTGGGGTGCCTAAAATTCCCTCCCATCTTGTTGAAGGTCAACCGGGATCTTCCTCTCCCTCCCTTGGTCTTCCTCAATGGAGTGCCCCCCGTTCGGCTTTTGTTCCGCATCCATTTTCCACCAGAACGGCGTTTTTTTCCCCCCAGTACCCCGATGTTGTTCGGTTCCGAAAAAAACAGATTTCTGACCGTCTCCATATTTTTGCCAGAGAACATCGATCGCTTTAACCTAGCCTACTCCACCGTTTCCAGGGGAGGCGCGCCCACCTCTTAGCCTCTCCCCCCCTTCCCAAGCCTCATGACACGTTACCTCCCCCCACATTACGATCAACCCGGGTTCCCATGCCCAGCAAACCTGCCTTCCCATCCCTCCGACGATTCTACATTCATAACTCCCCGGACTCCACCCCACGAAGAGTCGGCCACTAGAATTTTCCTCGCACGTTTCCCTCTGTTCTGTTCGTTCTCCTGTCGTCCCTCCTTTCCCCCTCCTTTGTCGAACGTCCTTTCTCCGCCCCGCCGTACGACTTAAGCTGCCAGTGAACATTTTTGTAGCGCCACGGGCTTGAGTCAAATCCGCCATTTTTCGCCGATTTTTTCCTGCTCCCCCCCTCTCTGGAAGTTGCCGCCCAGGTGCTTCTGCCCCATCAATGGGGACTAGACATAATTTCCAAAATGTTCCCTCTTCTGCTCCCCTCTTTTCCCCCTCATAGTTTCTCGCTGCGCTCTTTTTGGTTTTTTTTTTTTTTCTTGGGCCGGCAGAGGACCCGTATGATCTTGTCGTACCGACCTTTTTTGTTCAGCCTCACCTTGTTCCGGCAGAGACTTCCCAGTTCCCCCTGAATAGTGTTCTCCGTGGCTTCTTGGTGGCCCGACGACCCTGCCCTGTTTTTCAGGTCTGTCCCGTCCGGCTGGGCTGAGAATTAGCGATTCCGGCTTTTCCAGAGAATCCTTCCTCAACATCTTTTCCCCCCCGTAAATTTTCCCTTTTCTTGCGGGCTTTCCTTCCATTGGGTGGAGTTTTGAGCTTTAAGGTGAGGGTGAGGACGTCTCCTCTTCCTTCGGTCTTTTTGATGCCCTGTATTTGACCCCTTTGCTGGGATCGTCTCCCTGGGTATACCGCGCCCCCTTCATGCCTTCCTTTTCCGGTCCTCCCTGACATCTGGCGCCTCACCTCGCCCTGCTCCCCGCTTACCATCCTATCCTATGATGCCGCTCGCTGCAGCCCTCGTGTTCAACATCCCCCTCTCCCATTTGGGCCCCCGTTGAAGTTTCCTTCTGAAGTATGTTTCTTTTTTTTCCGGCCCGACCGCCAAATCCAGATCCCCCCAAGTGCTCGCGCGCCTGCCCCTGACTTTTTGACGTATTAAGAACCCCCTATTTCAGGCTCTTTTCGATGCAAGTTTCTTCCGTTTGGTGTTCTATTCGGGACCTACCCCTCCCGTTTGGGTTCTTGTTAACAACCGAGAGTGTGGCCCCGTCCGACTCTCTGCGTGACTTCTCCTGTGCCGCCTTTCTCCCACAGGACGCGTTTTACTTTCCCTGTTCTTGCAAACTTGGTGTAGATTCATTACCGTCGCCCCCTTCTTTCCTCGCGGCGTTTTCGTTGGTAGAGAGGTATGCGGCCTCCCGCTAGTGCGCCTCTTTGGGAATCTTTGACAGCTGGTTTCCCCTTTGGTGTTCCCCCCTTCCTACCGCTTTTCTTTCCCCCGTTCCACGTTTCAACTCTCGCCTGTGCTGAGAAGCCGCCCTGTGTTTCAGCCGGTGCCAGAGTGCGAAGACCTCGTTTTTCACTGAGAACCAGCGTCCTGCTAACGTGAATCCAATCCTTTTGATGCTTCCTTTCGATTAACTAAAATTCGGAAGCTGCTTGTTTAGATCAGCGAGCTATTTTTTTCAACCCTTATAGCCCAATGTATCTTAAAATATCCTAGAACACCCCTTCCACCCTGGCGTACCTCATCGACCCCAAATTTCTTCTTTTTCCTAGTAATGAGGTCCGTAAGACTCCGGACATCTCTGCCAAATAAAGAGAAATCTCCACTTGGCGTTGTTCTTCATTTTCCGTGAGGTCGCCGCTTAGAAGACCTATTCCTAGAGCCCAGTCTGAATCCGTTTCCGAATGTGAATACTCGAGAACATTTTTCGCGTCCTCTGTCGGGGAGCAAGTGTGAAGTGTCGCCTCCATGAGATACTCTTCAGAGGAACCGCGTTTGTTTGCCCTGTCAGCTCCCGCCTTCCCCCCTCTCCGCGTCACGGAGAAGCAAGATGGGGGTCCATTGACTAGGTCACCCCTTCCCCGAGTATTGGATTCCTTATGGTTCTTTTTTCTTCTTTTTCCCCCCATTTTTTTCACGGCTGTTTAGCTGGAGTTGAGTCCAAAAGGTCTTGGGCAAGCTTCCCTCGTTTCGAATCCTTTCTTTGTTCTGCCGACCGCCGACAGTAAAAACTATTCCCCGCCAGCCCATGCATTCAGGATCTTGAGTTGCGCTCTTTCTTGCGTTTTTTTTTTTTAGTTCTAAGCTCCCTTTTTCGGTTTTCCCCCTCCTCCAGGAGGCGCCGGCGAGCTTCTGCCCGACTTGTACTTCTCCTCTAGGCGCTTCTCCCAAAGCCCCTTATTGCTAACTGATCCTCTTTCTTCCCGCGCCCGGCGGCCAAGTATCTTTCGACGGAACTCTTCCGCTTTTTTTTTTTTCCTTTTTCCCGTGCCCTCCATCTTCCAACAATGCCCGCGGCCGTCGACTGACCCCCCCTGCAAGTCTTGTTTTTTTTTTTTCGTAGCATGGAGAAGACCAATGACCCAGCCTGTGGAGTCCACGGCTACCATCCTCTAACCGCCCTCCCGAGCAAGAAACCGCTGTCTCGTCATGAGTCGGTTTTCTTTTCCATCCCGCACCCGATTTTTGTAAGGGTGGTTTTTCACGCGGCAGTACTCCGTCACCTCCCCCCCAGTACTTGGCTCGAGTCGCCTTCCGTGCCAAAGTTGGTCCTGTCTTTTTTTTCCAATCATTCTGATCCCATATTCCTCATCGTGCCCAAGTAGGACCAAACTTCAGTACATTAGCAAAGACACATTCTTCGTTGTTCTTCACTGACCTTCTTCCTTCATCTCGGTATTATGCACCTCACTAGCCACAGCGTTTCATTTTATTCCCCTATGGCCTTCACCACAAATTTCCCCTCGCCCCCCTCTGTCCAAACCCCCCTGCCTCCTTAACACTAATGACGAGTTGAGGTGTGGCGATGTTTGCTTCTGAGCAGGGAACATTTTCCAGACACACATGACCAAATTTCCCTTATTTCCGGAGTCGTTTACGGTCGCCATATTAGCGCGAGGCTCAGAGTTTCCCGTTTACAATCATTATCATCTCCAAAACATCATGACTGTGCTCCATTCTCCCCGACTGATTTTTCACCCCCCCGAATGACCTTTCCCCCCCCTTCCTACCTGTCTCGAATGAGATCGCGGCCTGCCTTCCGTGTACTTTCCCCTTTTGCTGCCTACATAATTTTTTTTCGTATTTCGTACCCCTACGGTATTATAAGAAGATCCCCCCTATCCAATTCTTTTCATCATTGTCCGCGTGGTTAATCCTTAAGACGACCCGCCCAAGTTCGTTTTGCTCTCATGAGTTCGCCTCTTTTTCTTTGGTCTTTCTTCGTCGCATTTACAAATATAGTTAGACCTCGTAAGTTGAAGGAGTTTTTTTTGAGCATTCATATAGTGATAAATTTCTTTACCTTTGTGCTTCTTTTTGCGGTTTTTTTTCCCCCCGGCCTCCATTATTTTTCCCCCCCCCCCCTCTCTCTTCTCTCCTACGTTGTTGTTTTTGAGTCTCTTTTTGGCATTGATACTTGGTCACGCCAAGGTTATCTCGATTTTGAATTTAAATTTCTCGACGAGTTTTTCATCTTCCACCCCCAACACTGACTGTGACAGATGAGTTCGACACGTCTTCCCTCTTGCTGACGAAACTAAACCAACATATCTGACACGCCGCATTCCTTTCCGGTTCGATATTCCCCTTTCGGATGTTTACCTCCCAGGCTACCATTAGACCTCGACCTTTGCTGGTCCGTTCTACTGCTCTCCGTTGTTCACTTTCAAAGACGAGCAACCCAATTTTTTTGTAGTCCAACATTCCCTTTTTCATGAAAGTACACGGTCACTCCCTGACCGATCCCAATGCCTATCCCCCCTCTTTTGAACATGTTAGCCCCTTCTTTTGCCCAAGGAAGCCTGCTCATAGGCCGTTTCTTAGTTGATGACGAAGATTTTCAAATAGTGTCCCCCTTCTTTCTCCAATCCGGTCTTTTTTTGTCAAATTATTCTAATCCTTTTAAGCGTGTTCGGGGTAGGACGTATTCTTCTCTCAAGAGGACCTCCAACATTTTCGACCCCCCCCCCCCCCCACCGGCAATTCGTCACGAATTGTGTTTGCCCTAGGGGTCGTGCGTAGTTATGTTTTTCCTTTAATTGAGGTTGAGGTTCAACCCTCTTTTTGGAACTTTCCATAATTCCCCGTTTTTTTTGCCATTGCTGCGCAGGGCTGCGATTTCGCCCCTTAGGACCTTCCTGCAGGAGTCGCGACCCCCCGGTAGCCCCCTTCACTTAAAGAGTTCGTTCGGCTTTAATGAACCTTTTCTCTGGCCACCCCCCTCACAGATTCTCCGGATCGCGTCCGTTTCCCCAGATGCCCGACAGTTCTTGCCACAGAATGACATCCAAACTTCTCGTAATGCTCGGACTCCCTTTCGTTCTTTTCCCCCTAAGAAGTGATCACCACCAGTGAGACCCTTTTAGAGGACGTTCTCGAACCTCCCCAAGCCGTCGATTGACCTGCGAGTTCGATAAGTATTCTGGCGATTGTGGGAAGAAATGCCTCCACAGTGAGTACATTGGTCGTATAAATATAAGAAACTTTCCCACGCCGGAACTGTCATCCCCCCCCCTTATCGTCGCCAGTAGGACCCGTTTTCCCTCTTTACTTTTCCTCGAGCCACAACCAAAAAGGAAAGGAAGAGTTCCTGACAGTTCGTACTGGTGCCCTGGCGGACGGACAAAACCATGTCTATTCTCCGTTCCTCCCATCTATCTTTCCTCATGCACCCCTTATAACTCTGTGCACCTCCCTCGGGAGAGAGTCAGAGACCTATTCTACAGTTTGCGTTAGTTTGTACCTTTTCCCTCTCCTTTACCCTATATCCCTTTCCCTACTGACCTTTCCTAGTACGCAACCTCCTGACGATTCATTCCCCGAAGAGCCTGAATAACCTCGTTTCTGTGAAAAAGTGAACCTGATCCTGTTTTAACCCGATGAATTTTGCCCCACATTGTTTCTCATCGTTAGCTAAGCATGAAACCGGACCAGCCCATCCCTTGACAAAACAGTTTCCGCTGACTGCATAGAAAAATCCTCTACCCCCTTACTTTTCCTTCGTTTTTCCCCTATGAATGAGATCTTTCTGGATGCTAATCCTCTCAACAGCGAGGAAGTGTGCAACTTCATGTAGGCTATCATGCGCCTGCTTCTTCCCATCCGCCCCGTTTCTTTCCACCCCCCTCACAAATATAAGATTACAGTCTATAGACAGGGTTTCAGTTCTTTTGAATAGAGGGAATGACACAAGACACTTCTCTACTCTACTTCTCCTTCCGGATCCCCCATCCCCGTGGCGCGTTATTTCACTCTCTTTCCCCCCCTCCCTCTCGGTCTACATCGTTCTCGCCTTCCCCTGCACTTGCATGACCTGCTGGTCTTGAAACGGCGTCTTTCTACTTTCTGAGACTTTTCGGCGGCGTTTTCCTTCCGTAGCCATCTTCTTTCCCAAATCCTTCCCCTTTCAGGGCTTTTTTCCTGTCATCTCTCTTTCACAGAGTGACGACCCCCGTGCGACCTGAACACGTTTTTATAATCCGCAGCCCCTCTTTTCTTACTTCCTATGTGTTGCAAGGAAACACTCTTCTTTCCCGTTCCCCAGTAGAGCGCGTTCGGTTCTCGACTCTTTGGAACTTTGGAACAATCGTAGTCAATGCACCAACCCCCCCCACATACCCGCACTTCTCAACCCCCCCTCCGCCCGAAACAACCCCACCCCCCCCCCCCAGTGGGGGGGCCACCTGCTTCCATCAGCATACTCCTCGTTTAGTCCTAGGCGTTTGTTCAATAACCCCTTCTGCGGGGCGACACATACCATCTCGTTGGCACTCGTAAGCCTAGGCTCCCGTTTCCCCCCCTTCCGACCCCCACTACTGAAGTCTCTTTTTCACCCTACCACCCACTGTTTAGCTTTTTGAGACACCTCTGACGCCCGCGGCTCCCCTTCATCTTTGGCATGAGACCGTAAAGGGTTCCTTGCTCGTACCTTCGTCTCCAATTTTCTTCGGGTTTCGGTCGAGGAACCCCGAACCGGCTCCTCCAGCAAAATGTTGGGGTTCTCATATCTTTCTGGTTTCCGTCGAGTCTTTCCCACAATCTCTGCCCGAGGTTGGTTCCCCTCTCTTCCCTGCCCACTCTGCCCTTCTTTTTTTGACGTAGTGAAAAAGGTCAGCTGACCGTCCGGCGAGCTCGCTCCACCCCCCACGGATAGTTTCCCCCGTAGCTATTTAACTTTTTCCTCCTGCCCTGACTGATTCTAAGTATCCTTACCCGTTTTCCTCCCCACCTCACTAGACCCCGCTTCGTCACGGCACGCCCCTACCAAATCGCGTAGCTCCTGGGTGGCTCTCGCTTTTCCCCCGCTTTTGCATCGAGCCGCTTTTTCGCCGCCTCGTTCAGACTGCCCAATAGTCCCAGTGGGAGTGCCCCCGCCTTTTTTTCGCCGCCATGCATCTTTCCTCCGTTTTTCATTCCTTCCCGGGAACAGTCTGGCCTGCCCCCCATCAGGTCTGATACGACAAAAAATGGAACCCGGAACTTCTCATCCCTCTCTCTTTTCCCTTGTTTTGTTGTTCTGCTCCCTGCTGACCTTATGATTTTTTCTTTCCCCTTCGATTCGTGCCACTCGAACGGTTTTTTCCGGCAGATTCCATCCCTCTTGTTGAAGTCGACTTCTTTCCAGTCCCCGCGACCACCTTGCTATTGGCAGGCCGTGTCTTGCCCGTCGTCCTTTCCCTTGGAATGACTGCGCGAGAATAGGGGGAATGCCTTATGAGCCCCCGAAAAAGAACCTCTCCCCTTGCGAGGCTGGTCCTTTCCCCGCTTCATTCTGGTGGAGTGGACACTCTTTCCTTGTCTCCCCATCTTCTTCTTTCTTCGTAGGCTTCTCTGCATGATGCATTGACTCCTTTTTGGGCGATCAGTTTGAGCTTATACGGACCATGACTTCTTCTCGATGTTTTGGAGGTTCCCTTTTACTCACCCCCCCGTTCAATCCTTACTACGGCATCGAGGTATCCCCTCCAAACTCTTAATTGGTTTTGGAGAACCCACCTCCCTGAGACCTTCCCCCGCGCCTTCTTTTTGAAGGATGTGTTCCCTCTTTTCCCCCGCATTGCCATCCATATAAAAAGTTTGGCAGACGAACCTCGAGCGTACCCGTTGGCACGACGGCTTACCGCCCGATTTTCCCTATGTTGCGCTGCCCCCCCCCCCTTTTGCGTTTTTGTTGCAAGGTCACAACGAATTTTTTTTGGGTAAACCCCCCCCACTTCGGAGTGCGGGTTTCTGGAGGTCCTTCCATTGTTCCCCTCCTTAACCTGTGTCACTGTCGCCCCCGACTGTTTTCTTTTGTGCGTGTCATACCTACCCCTCGCCACTTCCCCCTTGGCCTACTAGCTTACGAGTGGATCGTTGTCTTGCTTACCCCTCCTTGCGGTTGTTCCTGATTAGGGCTTAAGTGCCGTCTTTTCCCGTGACACCGAACGTTTCCCACGGCACGCGCCCCCGCACCCTTCCTTCCTTTTTCCTGCCTGTGCCCCCTCTTTCCTTTTACTCCCCTCTTGGTCTAAGGAGAGAAGCTCGCTCGTGCTTCGTCAACGCTGGGAGCCTTAACCTTGAAATGACCCCCCTCCATTAAGTGAGGAAGTTACTTAGACCATCTTTTCAGCCAGCTTCCCCTCCCCTCTCAACAACCCTCTTCTCGGAACAGCTAAACTCAGACTCCCTTTGCCCCCTGTTTTACCCGAATTCACTCAGTTGTCCCTGTCCTCCCTAAGACGAGTCTTCGCCTCCAGGTGCCCTCCCTTCTAATTACTGCAAGTGCGTGGCTTTCTTTCAGCTTAGCGAGTTTTCTTTAGAATGCCGTCTAAGCATTATCCTCGATAAGAGCTTCACGCGCGTTTCCCCCCCTTCGATGAAGACGCAGAGCCGAAGGCCCAGGTATAGGTTCGCTCCAGGGCTTTTCGTTTCGCATTTCTAGCGAATTGCCTCCCGTAATGTACTTTCGGTTGGCCCTTATTAAGCATCACACCCATTCCCGACACTCCTGACCCCCCCCCGTTCCCTTACGATCCTCCAGTCTCGCGTATTTGCCTGAGTCCTTCCCCCCACGAACAGTATTGGTTTCTTTCATGATTTTCTGGCGGGCCCTTTTTGCTTCCCTCTGAGACAAAAGTGTCCCGGCAAGACATTTTTCCCCTTCTCCCCCCGGTATGCCCGTCCCCAACCCGTTCAGGGTCGTAGGCTTACTAGGATCAGGTTGCCTTTATTGATCTTGATCTGCTAACTTCGAGAGTTGAATATGAGGACCCGGTAGCCAACGCCTTAGTCACCGAGTTTGAGCCTTCTTAAGGAGGAGGAATGCTCTCCCCCTGCCTTCTGATACAGGGAATCCCAGGTTTCCCCCTCGACTTTCTTCCTCTGGCACTGGGACCCTTACAGATTGTGGTTGCTCTGCCCCCCGACCCACTTAGCCCGTTCCCTCCTTAGCGAGACTTCCCCCTTCCTGTTCTGTTGTCTTGGAGACCCCCGAAAACTTCCCCTCATTTTTTTGCGGACAGCGGAATAAAAATGTCCCCCGACTTGACGAACCAACTCGGTTCTTCGCAGCTCCGGGGATCTGATCGCCGTTCTTCTTCCTGTTTGTGGTTTTTTACGATGAGAGTTATCGACCGCTAGATTCACCCCTACCCGTTTGTGTTAGGAGTCGCCTTCACCCACCTTCTTTTAATCCGTTTAAGCCCTTTTTTGAGACCTCCTCTCCTAGGGAGTGCGATCCCCCCCCCAGGGCTGTCCCGTCCGCACGAACCCCTTTAGGTAGTTTTCTCAATTATCTCCTCCATGCACCCGTTTTTTTCCCTAGTACTGACCATGAGAAGCCTCCCCTGAAGGGAGCGTTCAATGTGTCTTTCCACTCAGTTTCAGTCGGCCCCCCTCCTGGACGACACTAAGAGTCCTTAATGCCCAACCACACTCATCTTTCCAACTGTTTCCTGATTTTGCTTAGTTTCTTTCCGTTGAGTGGTAGGGACATACTCCCTACAACAGTCCAAGTTTAAGTCAGTCCTTCATTCCCCCGTGTCCCCGAAGTAGTCGGGATGGGCTCCAGGGTATCGGTCAATTTCCTCCACACCTTACCCAACATGCTTTCTGCATTCCCCTTTTTCGTTAAAGGATAATTTCCCCCCACTTTTTCAATCCCTTCTTAATGGTTTCTCCGTTTGCAGTTTTTTCTCCTCCTTTTTTATTCTGTATTTCGTGTCCCCCATACGGATTCTCAGATCGTCCTATTTCACCTTGCTCTCCCCCACTCATTGTAGGATCTTCTGATCTTAATCACTACCGGCCCCTTTTTGATCTCGGTCTAATCTTTTTGATTTCGTCTCCTTTTCTTGCCCAATTCGCCATTTTCCCTCGCAGTGAAGGAGTTGTGGGACGCATTGGCTAAATTTCTCATGTCCCTCTTGCGGGGTTCCCCCCTTCCCGGCTTTTGC
>Ga0179591_1236180_pt1 | contig 12554 bp, 10 predicted proteins | sample CZOMad2_1_08_16f_FD_182891 | JGI IMG/M metagenome (GOLD analysis project Ga0179591, IMG submission 182891) | Vadose zone soil fungal communities from Angelo Coast Range Reserve, California, USA - CZOMad2_1_08_16fungal (PacBio error correction) | ecosystem: Environmental > Terrestrial > Soil >... | reverse complement strand
CCGTTCCGTTCTCCCCGTCTAGGCGCCCCGTTCTGTGAAGTCCCCTCAAACAGCTCACGCCCCCCCCTTTTGATCAGTGGTTCTGCCCCTCGTCCGTCCTGTTTTTTCCTTTTGATTTCAAAAGGGATGCATCCATTCCGCCCGGACCAGCGTTGCTCGCATGCATATCCGCGCCGGGGATGCGCCGTCGTGTCTCCGATATTTTCCAAATAGTTCGGGTTTCCCCCCTCCCTTCGCCCACAGATTTATTCTTTTCCCCCACTGTGCATTCTTACGAGCCGAATACCGGACCCCAAGCTTCTTGACTTCCCCCAGTCATTCCTCTCCACGTCTTGTGAATCGATACGATCTAGGGGGGGGAGATGGTTAGATGCGATCTCTCCTTCCCCGGTCCGATCTGAGTCGCCAAGGCTCTCTTGTCTGACCCCCCCCCCCCCCACCCAAACCTTTCCCATTCCCTGTGGTCAAAGCCCGGTAGAGGAAGATGAGGCCCTCTCTGACTACACATGCAAGACGTCTAAATTCTAGGTCGAAGCAAGACCCGATCTCTCAATGCTTTCTATCTATCTTTTCGCCCCCCTGTACGAGATTTACTGTGGTCAATGCCTAAGCGTCCCTTCGACCCCAAGAAGATCTCCTCGGTCGATGAAGCCCACTATTGCGCGGTTCCGTTTGATTTCCCTTCACACGACCTTGCTGAGAAGTTTTCCGAGACGCGTGACCTTACCCCTTGCCGCTTTCACACGGCGTCCTGAAAGTTCCAAAAACAACGACATAGGGCTTTGATGTCGATCGTCCGGACGTTCCCCTGCTCAGTCGAAGTAGGTTTTGCCCCATCTGAGTCGCGCGGTGAAAATTGCATTCTCTGCTACTTTTGTCCGTCATAAGGTCCTGTACCCCAAGGGCGCTTGACGATGAATAACTTCTTTTTTGCTGCGGGGTGATATTTTAGCACAGAACCCGGTGCGTAGCGACCTGCCCGTTATCTGCCCGCGAAGGAAGAAAAAGGGTCGGCGGCGTCTAGGCCCTTTCTCACCGTGTTTGAGAGCCCCCGGCTTCCCTCCTGACCCCCTGGGGATCAAAATTTTATCTTTCCTCCTCGCGCATTTTTATTCCCTCAGAGCGGAATCATTTTTGAGCTCGCGCCTTCTGAGCCAGGGACAGGGTGTTGTCCCCAACCTCCTTACCTGCCAATACCGATCATTTTTATTTTTTTCCTCGCCTCACACTCCCGGTAAACCTATCTTATTAGAATGCTGAGTGGAAGAATAGTCTCCGCTTAGCGGTATTGTGATACGGGATCTAACTCCAAGGTCTTCACTCGACGTCTTCTTTTACAGGATCCGTTTCTGATGTAGTTTAGACCGGAGCACCCGTTTTTTAACTTTTGCATATCCCGTTTTTTAGTTGCTCCCTATTCGACTAGTATTTCTGTCAAGCCTCTGCTCTCCTGCTCTTTCAAACCGACTTCCGGCCTCGCTTCACACTGCTCTGGTTCCTCGGCGCAGCTCGACTCTTATGCCCATGTTCAGCATGTCCACTCGCCCCCGGCTTCGTAAAGGCAAACCCCCTCCTAGAGAACCGCCCTGGTATACTCCGGAAGAGCGGGCCCTGTTAAGGGCGCTCCCCCGTCCTCTGAGATAGGCCCCGGGCTTCAGAATCCCCGATCTCCCTAAAAGCGACCTCGTACCTTAAACTGTACTCTTCCAACATCCCCTCCCGTTCCCGACCCGAGATGTCTCAATAACCCCCCCCCCCCGATTCATGCTTTACTCTCCACCTGATCCGATAATAGTAGAGCAGGCTGTCCGTACATTCCCCTACCTCGGCACCATTTTTTCTCTTCCCCTAAGGCTTTTTAAACTTCGGTCTTGTAGAGCGCCGGTTGACCGTCGCGTAGATTTCGGCGAAGTAGACCTTTCCGGTGGAGCTCATTTCCAGGACGGCGCGGGGAATACCCCCTCAAGCTCGCTTCCAGCGGTTGGATAATTCCTTGGGTTATCCGTATCTTAAAATATCCCTCTCATAGTCTCTCTAAGGGAGGTTTTACCGCAGTTCGTTCAGTCGGGCAGTCTCCCGTTTTTCAGCCCTTCAGAATTTCGTTTACGGTCCCGATGGAAGTGGACATTATGACTCAGGTCTTCACATTTGCGTTGATACCCTTCCTCCCCTCATGTGAAGAACGCTTTACGTATCCTTTCGACCTTCTCACCCTTTTTGAAGCAAGCTTATTCCTCGCTCCCCTGTTCGGTATTGACGCTTTAGCTCCGCTTGGAAAACGGTGTCTTTTTTCTCTGCCTCGTCTCCCCTGAAATTCGGGCGCTTGAACATGTCCTTCCCAAGGACTGTGTCGTGCTCTCCCCGTCCATCAAGAGGTATAGAGTCTCTTGCAGCCCTTTGTTCGTGCTCAATCAGTGTGGCCAGGCTATGCATTTTTGAGCTCCCCATCCTCGATTGCACCCCGCGATTTAATGACTTCCCCCGCAGCGGCCCGCGGATCTTATTCATGGCCCCCATGACGTAAGACACCGACCAGGTTTCCGTGGTTCCGTGTGCCGGTGGCTTACCGCGACTACCACACCAAACCCACAACCCCACACACCCCCCCCCACAACAAAACTCGCGACCCCAAAAATCTACTGTTTCAAGACGAGAGGGGTCTACTACTGAAGTATGGTTTTTTTCCCCCCCTTTGAGTCGATTTCCGCTTGAGTCCGGCGCCGACCTTTGCCTAAAGTGTTTCCCATCGCAAGTCCCCCTTTTTCTTATACCCTTTGATTTGCTCGTACCGTGCGTCCTTGCCGTCCCAAGATTGCTACACTACCCATGCGTGCAGGCTGCGCTTAAGTGACCTTTGACCGGGCCTCATCTAGTCTCCCCCTGTCGCTCCTGGATTCATCTCTTCTTTCTGGTCCTGCCGGGTTCTTGCCCAGCTATGATCGTGTGCGGCAGGGAATTTCTCGACGATCCTCAATTTCCCTTTCTCGTCACCTTAGGACTTTTTCCGACCCGGTCGGAATGCTTCTCAAGCTGCGACCCTGACTTCTCCGCAGTCTTGAGGCGGCGTAAGTTCACGACCTTTCCCCTTCTGTCCCCGGCTGTGAATAGTTTACAGTTTCCCTACAGCGTCTCTCCTCCCCGTGCCCCATTCATAGAAGGAATTTTTTCGAGCCCCACATTGATCTGTCCATAAATGCAGGAGCATTTGGACTTTTCATCTGAAGGATCATCCTTCCCCCCTTTTGTTTTTTGCTTCCCTTTCTATCCCCCGAACCTACCCCCCCCCCCCCCTTTAGACTCTTCTCTTCCTCCTGAAACTTCGATTATTTCTTTCGACCAAGAAGTCCCTGCCCTTACCGTTCTCTCATCTAGGCTTTACCTGGAGGTTAAACCCTTTTACTCCCTCCTATACTGGAATTTCCTATCGGAAATCCTCTACAGGTCCGTTAAGTTGAATCCGTAGCTTTCTCGGTATGCCTCCGTCAGCCCCTCCATTCTGCGTGCGAGTAAGTCATTGGGATTTTCGTCCTCTCAATGTCCCCCCGCCCTCAATTGCCCCTTACTAGGGGTTCTTTGATCGTCCAGCCCCTGGCCGCAACATAGTTCCTCCGTAGAGACTGAGATTTTAGGAGTTTGGAGGTCCCTTTCATTACTTAAAGCTTAGCAACTGTCCCCTTTGTTCCCTCCTTTTGTACGGCGTCTAACGCTCTCCGATGCTCCCTTTTACAGAGTGCTTTCTCTGAACGATACAGTCCTTTAGGAACTTCCGAGATCCGCGCGATCAGAAGCACTGAACCAGAAACTCTTCCAATATTTCTAAATGCCTTCTCGTCCCCACCCGGTCTTTGTTGGTAGAGAAGTTCGTTGAATCCCTTCCCTCGGCCGGAGGACCCGTTTCCTTTTGTCTTTGATTTCATGCAATTCCTTCCCTTGCCCCTCTTTCTGCGAGTATTTTTTCTCGTAACTCTCGGTTGCCCTGTCGTGAAAGATGGGTTTCTCCCCGCCCCCGACTGATCAGGATTCCCCTCCGACCCCTCCGGAAGAGTCTCTCAAACCTCCGTTCTTTCCTGGGTTGTGATCGCAACCCCGCCTTGTCCAGAAATTAAACTTTTCTCGCCTTTCCCGTTCGATCCTATGCCCCCTCCTCCCTTTCATTGAAGAGATAGCTTTTTCTTCCCCTCCCCTAGATGAATAGTCCACAGGTGCATCTCTACCTTGATCTTCCCCTCCGGCTCCGTTCTTTTTTTGTCTATACTCGGTTCTCAGTACTCGGACTCATCTTCTCATTTCATTTCTCTGACCGCTTTTTCCACGATTGTTCGACGCTCTGGCCCCCTACTGAAAACAGCACTCAGACCCCGCGGAGAACGATGTAAGGGTCTTTACCCAACTCCTTCCCCCCCCCCGAAAATTCCAACCCCCTGTGCCCGCGAGTCTTGAGTCCCCCCCAGATACACCTTCTATGTTAGCTCCCCTCACTTACAGCGAATAGTCGCTCGCTTAAGTTCTCGCCCCGCCTAACAGCTTCCATAAGTCAGGACAAGACCATTAACCTGTCTCTTCTTTCGCCACTCATACCTAGAGAGTAGCTGACTCGGAGCACGTTTCTCTGAAGGTTTTTCCTTATTTTTTTTTTTAGGTCTCTTAGAAATTCATATTCTGCTTATATTGGTCCTCTGACAGGTCCGAGTTTCTTTTTTGTCGTTCTCCTGTCTAGCCTTTCCCTTAGCTGAAGATTTAGTTCTTTTTGATTCCTTAAGCCCGAGTAGGAGACCCTTCTTCTTCGAAACCGGTATTTTTTGCTGGGACCTGCTGGTAGAAGGGACAGCTATTCAGAAACTCGTCCCCCCCGTAGAATAAAAGATCTAATCTGGCCCTCCCCAGGACGCCGCAGTTGAGGTTTTATTCCCCATTTTTTCCTTTTTCTTCCAGAAGAGATGCATGCGCATCTCCTTTAAAGACAGAAAAGTCTCAATTTCTCCCCCTTCACCTGTTACCGCTCGACCCTTTTAGCTCCCCCTGCTTTAGAGATCGACCAGCCAGGGGCTAGCCCACGGGGTCTCTGCTCGTTCTCACGTTAGGCTCCGATTCACCCCCCTCTCTCCTCCCCTGAACCGCTTCGCTCTCGTACTCAGCCGTCATCTCTCCCTCGTCGGGGAGGGGAAGCTCTCCAATCACCCCCCCGGCAAGGAGGCTCGCGTTGGTGTGTCCCCAAAAACCTACCCGTCCTGATTGCAAGTGCATGCGCGAGCTAAGTTCCTGGCGTCTTATTGATTCATCAAACGCGCGCGTGTTTAACGAGCTGAGTGAAGGACGACTGTGTATTCTTGAACGCCTGGACCCCGCTTTCAATCCAGGACGAGACTCCTCCCGTGGTTTGCGCGTCCGACGCGTCCTCCTCCAGTGACATGCGCTCGCAACTTGTCGTTTGAGCTCCCCCTTAACCACCTAGAAGAAAAAGCCGCCAGATGTGACTATCGACCACGCACTTTTTAGCCTCGCATTTTCCCGACAAAAAGTTTTAAGCCTCTGCTGATTTGGTTCGAGGAAGAAGATTGATAAACACAGGGCGTGCTCAAATTTCAAAACTCCCTATCCGACGCGTCAGACCCTTCACGATTTCTTTTTTGTCGTTGTTTCGCGGATGCCAGGTTGAGTGCGACCTTTGGACAAGGCAAGAATCCCCGGGTCGAGAGAATTCATTCTGCAAGTTGCTTAAAGACCCTCCAGCCAATACCGTTGATCAGCAGTGGGGCATCTTGCGTCTCGGACTATGGGTGTCTGCACCTTTCGCTGGCACTGTCTCAATCTTAGATTCGGATCTTCCAAAGTCCTCTATCTAATTCCTTTTTGTGGAAATTGGAATGTAGGCTAGCTGTCGGGTTCGTTTTGGAGTCTCCTTTTGTGTTCCATAAGTTTTTTAGTTGCCCCCCCCCCCAAATTGCAGGGGGTCCGGGTTTGGTAATGATGACCTCCGCAGAAGGGCATGACTATTGATAAAACCACTCCCCTGACATGCCAGTGAACAACCAAATGCCTCTATAGAGTAATCGTGCTCTCCATGTCCTCCGTCAACCTTCGCAGGCTTCTTTGCGGCTTATATCTACATTGCTCTAATCTCTATCTCTGGATTGGATAAGTCTTCGTTGCCCTGGTTATTTACCCCGAGAAGATGGACCGGCGACAGTTTTCTTTCTGGCTGCGCGCAGGAATTCTTTCCCCGGTCCCAGGGAATTTCATCAATTCCTCGACCGTAAGGGATTCCTTAGAAAAAGGGGTTCGCTCGGGTTGTTTCGGATCCCTATTTTCCTCATGGCCTCGGATCTCTTTTCCCCTGGAAAGCTAAGACACCTCTCTCTCGGGTCCTCCGTTGTGTGGGGGACCGAGGATGGCGCCGTTCGTTTCCTCACCGCTCCGCTAGAATTCCCTCCGAGCCTCCCCTCCCCTGCGAACCCCTCCTGTGAAGCCTGCGCGTAGGGCTTAAATCCTTCTTATAATTTCTGCTCTTGTCCCCTTCCCACCTTCCCTCCCGCCGGGATAGCTCCTCCGGTGCCTGTATATGGTCGATTCTAGAAATATGGGCCGTCGTAGACCGTCTCCAAGTACCCGCGAGTCTTTGCTCGTCCAATAGTGCCTTCCCGGAGAGACAAAAACCTTACCCCGCGGCATGGAAATTTCCCTTCATGATAGGTATATTACTCTTTCCTCGCGAAAGAACTCGTGCCTTTTTTGTTCTAGTCTTTCTAGGTTTAGTGAGCATCGCCTCAGTTACGATCGGCGGTTTTTATTGAGATTCCTACCTTGCCAAAAATGCCACTTGTGGCCCCACGCAAGTCAAGATGATATGAGGCCCTCTTCAGGTCCCCGCGTCCAACCCTTTCCCCTTGACCTCTCCTCCCTCTCTCCTAGCTCGCTTCCCTTCCCCACTTTCTTCCCATGTAATGCCTACTGTAATGGTCGCCGTCTCCTGAGCCCTGCCGGATTCCCTGTTCCCACCGAGCGTTCTCCTCACACATATTTCATCCTCGCCGTATTCTCTTCGCTGGATTTGTCTGTGTGGACCTTTTTCTCCTTGATTGCAAGTCGAGAGAGGAGGTCCTTCCCACCACGGGTAGCACCCTGCACCCAGCCAGAACCCCCGACACACAATCCCTTCGTAGTGTGCTGAGCGTAGAGAGGTTCCCCTTTCAACTCGCCTTTGCCCAACTCTGCCGCTCCCCCTTACGTTTACCCCCCTCATTTTTTCTCAGAAACTTGTTTCGTCATCCTGCTGCCCGTGATTTCTCCGATATACAAACTTCTTCTTCGTTTATCTAGACTTGGTTTTCTCGGTGAGCTCCCCTTCACTTTTCCGATCTCGCAATTTTTGGAGATTGCCAGCTGGCACGTCTCTAACCCCATGGTGTCCTTCCTCTCACTACATTTCTTACCGCTATTCTCGACGCCCCTCAAAAGGCACCGCCACCCTTTCTTTTCCTTCACCCCTTCCCTCTTTCAGCACTTTTCGAGCGCCTTCACCCCTTTGAGATTAGAAGTTAGGAACTCTTTCACTAAGGTACCCGCATTGCCCCCCTATAATGAATTCCTGCCGGAGGAATAGTGCATTTTCCGCTTCCCTTACCCACATCGTTTCTGGAGGATCTTTGAGCCCTGTTTTTTCCTCTATTGAGGTACTGTTTGATATTCGGGAATCTCTCTCCCCCCCTGGGAAATGAACTGTCTCGTATTTTCAACCGGTACCCTTACCGGGTAGTGCTTTGTTCGTTCTTCTGACGACGGTCAAACCTGCAATAGTCGCCTTCTTCCCTTTTGCCGAGGTCTCTATTATACTTCTTTGTCGCACGTCCCGTCTGAAGAGATTCCGAAAATTCTCAGAACTTCACTCCGCCGTTCTCCCCATGCCTTTTGTCCATTTTCGAATTCCTGATTGGGTAGAATAACGTCTTGACCCCCCCCGGCATCGTACCGTGCCTTCTCTCGCACTAAAAAGAAGATGGTCTCTCCGCGTTCTTAGTTTCGGCCCCGTAATTTCATCTTACTATGAATAGAGAGGCCTCCCATAGTCTCCCCGCACTCCCCGACCTATCCTCCACCTGAGAGTTTCCAACCAATCACCTCTCAATTGCTTAGGCAAAGGTCCTCACCACCCCAAGGATTTCTCCGCATAAGCACGAACCAGGTCGCGGTATTTTTCCTATCCCTTCTTCTCTTCAGGTCTCGAAGCCCAGTTCACACGAACTTTCCGGCTTTGAAATCTGCGCCTGGGAGGAGGGTCCGATAATTTTCAACCTTCAGTCGTATTCTCTCTTCGTGGTGTCTCTACATCCGGGGAGCCTAGGGCGGGCATCCCCCCCCCCCTAGCTCACCCTGGTTTCCCCGGTGTTGTTTTTCCGATCTTTCCCTATACAATAGGCTCCTCAAGGGGATTTAGACGTGTTTTGCTGTTTTTTTTGCCGCGCGTGTCTATGTAGATTCTTCTATTTCATATTCCTGGAAGAGATCCAGTATGGAGATTCTTCTTCCAGTTTTTCTTTTAACCTGATGTGCCCTCTCCGATGGAAGTGATCCGGTTTCTACGATAACCTGTGCCGCAACTTCTTCGGAAAGCGACTGTATTTTCCCCCAGATAGGCCATTTCCCAACGTAGTGGCTTTTCTCTCTGTAAGAATCCCATTCGATGCAAATGTCTTCCCCAGAGGCTCGATACCCTTTATAACTAGTTCCAGTGCGCTCCCCTTGCTGTGTATCGATACAATCTTTTTTGGAAATCTTGGGCTCAGAGACCCACATTTCCTCTCAAGGGTCAAACTGAGAGTACCTCAAACACTCCCCCTCGGCCAGCTGCGAGACTTCCAATTACGTTAATAGGCACCCCGTTTTAAGGTCCCGTGCCACCCCCATTGAGTTACTTTGCTTTCCAGAAGCCTGGCAGAAACAACCTGACCTGTTTTCCAAGAAGCCTTTCACGACTAATTCCCATGGGTTCGGTTCTTGCGATTGCGGGCGGGTCCTTTCCTTCTGTGAAATACCTGATTGCCCTCTTGTGCGCTCCCAGGCTTCCCCATTTTCTTTTTCCCTTTCATGTCTCACGTGCGTTTTCCCTACTTCCCAAAGGATAAACGAACCCAATGTTGGCGTTCTGACGCGTTCGGACTTCCAACTTTCCATGCCCTCATACTCTCACCGTCTTCCTGCTTGACCATATTTGTCTTAGTGGGTTTTTATTGACACCCGGATCCAACTCGAGGGTCCCCCTTTCTCCCTGAATCCGCCCCCTTCGATTAATACCCATTTTCTCCGTATTCCCTTCTAAAGAGACTGAGAGCTGAGGCCGCCCCCCGAAGAAGATTTCCTTTGCGGCGCCAATTTGCACGAACTGCCTTCTATTTCTTCTGTCGATTTTAACGAAACCCCCTGAGTCTTTTACGTCGGCCTGGTAGAAAGATTCCCTCTCCTTTTGCTCGCACCTTTCCTGACGAGCCTAATTTCTGGTCTTTCTTCTATAAGCATATATTTATATCATCGGGTTTGTTGTTATCTGAGTATACAGACCCCCTCCCCAGACGAGGAGGCTGTGCGCGCCCCAATAGCTGGCTTGTCGACAATGCAGTCCCTCCCTCAATTTCTCTCATCCTCGTTTTTTTTAACGGAGTTACCGCCTCACTCCATTATTCAAACTAGTTCCTCTCCTCTGAGGTCGGCTAACCTCGTCGCTGTTAGCCTAATTTTCGCGGCCCCGCCGTCTTGACTTCCTCTTTTTTTATCGTGCGAATTCCCGCCTCAACATTCATGTTTTTTAAGGGGCAAAGTCGACCCACTGATTCGCTTCTCAGTTTCTCCGATGGCAAGTGTACGGTCCGGCTGACACTAGTTACGAAATTACACGACTGGGTATTGTCCATTCTTTTGGCGCCATCCTCGGTCTAACGAGTATTCGGCGGCAAGTCACTTAACAGTCTTTACCCCCCATGACGCGCCCGGACAGCAGCGCATAACGTTTCCGGGACCACCCCTCCACTTCGTCCTCGTAGCCTGAATTTCTTCCCCCAAGGCAGCGTTGTTGTCGAGCTTAGCTTTAATCACGCTTGCCTTGCAGCGGAAAACAAACCTGTAGTTGCTTCCTTCTTGTTCCTCTGCTGCCTCTTCTTCGGTAAGTAGTCTACCGGCCTCTTTTTTTTTTCGGAAGTGGCTTTGCTGCCCCCCTCCCCCCTACTTCCAAAGGCTTCTCCGCTCCCAAGCCTTGAATCCTGTCAATCTTTGGACTTCTGGATCTGAAAGCCCTTTTTCCATTGTCAGACTTCCCCCTCTCCTTTTTTGACTCTCTGATACCCCTCTCCGCCCCTTTTAGGAAAATCCTATAGAGTGCCCCCTTTCCCTCCCGGAGATGATTTTCTGCCTCGTTTCCCCGCGAGGCTCCCTTCTCCGACCTCCCTTGCGGCGTCAACATTCCTCGTTTTCGCTCTCGTGTCAGACGTTCCCCCGCGTATTTCCTTTTCGCAAGTTCCAAGGTCTCCTGACCTTATTCCTCCCTCGCGTCGCAGAGAGCCGCCCCTCGAAAACATTTCACGTGGAAACCCGCCCGTAGATTCGCCAGTCTTCTTTGGTGACCTTCAATAGGAAAACAACGACCAAGTTGAGTCCTCATCTTTTTTCCCAGAGCTCTCACATGGATTCAGCCAAGGAACGCACTTCAGAATCCCCTTCTCCCATAGTTACCCTTCTTAGACTCCAAGGTCGAGTTCCAACGAATAAGCCCCAAGCTTTTCTTTTGCTTCGGTCCAAGCCCTGGGAGCTTATCTTCTCGGAGCGAAGTTTCTGCTTGCCGGCGTTCTTGATAGTGTTTTATGTTGCTCATCGCCCTTGGTTTTTTTTTCGGAGGGGCTTTTACCCAACTTTTTCTCCGTTGTCTTTCGCGCTGTCGGCCCACCTGGCCCTCGATTCTGTCAGATTAAGTTCCCCCCATTCTTGAGCTCGATCCCGTCCTGTGTTATTCGTTTTCCCTCTTAGGCGGTGGGCCCTGGACGATGCCGTCTCCTTCCTCGACAAAGGCACCCCCCCCATTCTACCGCTAACTCGCCCCCCTCTCCGGTTGGTCGGCGGCCGAAAGTTTCTTTTTTTAAATCTAGTTCCTGCTCGTCTGTCCATCCCAGACTCTAAAGACCTTTATTCTGCAAGGAGTCTTCGAACTTTTAAACATTTTTTGCTCAGCGTCCCCACCACAGAAAACGGTCGGTTTTGCTAAAGTCTTCCTATACTACCGGATATTCCCCCTTTTCGGAGCTACAGATAAGAGCACCTTAGCTAGCCCCCCCCCTTCTCCTTCTAGTCCCTCATCCCGCTTAATTAGATGTAGGTGATTTTCATCGAGACCTAACCCCTTTTTCGGAAGGAATCGGTCCCCTCTTTTGGTGTGTCCCCCACCTAATTCCTTGATTAAACTTCGGTGACATATGAGCTGTCCTCTGCGCCTCTTTTTTTCTGATGAAAGAAAATTCGCGCGTGATGAATTTCTTTGATTTTGGGTCGCTGCACCACCTTTTTCCCTCTCGCTTGAAGCAATTTGAGTGCCCGAACAATCACTTGTTGAAGGCTGAGACCCTCCGCGGCAATCTGCCCTTCATGGCCCCCTTCACCTTTCTTTAGGAGAAGACTCACCCACGCTACAGCCACCACGTAGCCGCGGGGACCACTTATTCTCTTTGTTTCAAATGTCCTCTCTTCTTCTTTTTTTTCCCCTCTTCGGCATCTCTTTCGTACACACGAGTTTATCAGGGACCGTCTCCCTGAGGCACTAATACCGATGTCGTTTTGAGGTTCTTCCGGATGCCGGTTTGCTGGCGAATGGACCTCCTTTTCCTAGCCTGCCTCTGCACGTATTAGCCACCCCCCTACGTCCGCCCCTGGAGTTTCTATCTTCAGCTTTCCTGCGTCAATATTGTCCGACCTGGCCAATTAGGGACACACGTCAAGGGCAGGGACTTATCCTGCCAAGGACGCCCGACTAATTCCCTTTCCTCCAAGAAATGGAAGAGGTCTTTCGAGTCTCGCTTTCCGTTTGTGACGTTTTTCTCTTCCCCCTCAAGAGTGACCATTCTCCCCCTAGATTTCTGAACACCTGCATTTGGGACAATTTTTGGCAGCAGAGAATGAGCAATACGATATTGCTCCTGCGCTCTCACACCCTCCTCCAGACAATGCCTTTCCCACACACTTCAGATTACTTTGATTACCTCCTCGAAGAACCTGATCATGGTATTGTTGAACGAACCCTTTCCCCCGCTTTGTCGTGCTTGGCTGATCTGGAAGCCCCCTTTGACCTAGGTGAAGTTTGTTTACCTTCTTTCCGTCTGTCTCCTTTCTTGGCCTGGCTCCTATTTCCCGACGCCCACCCCCCGAGCTTCTGCCCCCGGAGATTTTTTGATGTTGCGCCGTCCTTCAGGCCCTTCCCTTTTATTCAGAAAGTTTTAATCCGACCCGGATTTTTTTCGGCTTCTCCCCTAGGGGTAGAGAGGAGGGCGGTTTCTACCCTTGTTTTTGACTTAGGAGGGTTATAA
>Ga0179591_1293251_pt1 | contig 12556 bp, 13 predicted proteins | sample CZOMad2_1_08_16f_FD_182891 | JGI IMG/M metagenome (GOLD analysis project Ga0179591, IMG submission 182891) | Vadose zone soil fungal communities from Angelo Coast Range Reserve, California, USA - CZOMad2_1_08_16fungal (PacBio error correction) | ecosystem: Environmental > Terrestrial > Soil >... | reverse complement strand
TGAACCCCACTCTTCGCGGCTTTTCGCTGCGCCCAGCACCTGCGCCAGGAATACTCGACCGGCAATTGTACCCCAAACCGGCCAACGGACAGGGAAATGAGCCCAGATTGTATCCTGCAGTCCGCCATTGCATTACCCCTCCCCCCCCCCCTATGCCCGAATCGGCTGTATTTCCCGCTATAGTATCCTCCTTGTAACAGGCCCTCTTTCCGTAGCGCCACTTTTTCTGCAAAACCGCGTTGTTCCGCTGTCTCCTAGCGGTAGATCTACCTCCCTTCCTGTCATCTAGACGGGTGTCAGCGCACTGGCTGTCCCAGTTTACACAAAACGCCACCTCGGGCGTGAAGCTTTAGAATTGTGCGCCTCTCTTTTAGTACCCCCCAACACCGCTGTTCAGTAGATGCAGTAGCCAGGTTCAACCCCTCCAACCCGACTTCCGATTGCAGTCTTCTTTTTCCCATGATTGACTCAAAAGAATGGACCCCAGAAGTATTTACCACCCTCTCGTTTGTCCCATCATTGTCTTATTGTCTGCGTCGTCGCGTCCTAGCCTCCTGTTTGTCGCCTTTGCGATTTCCCTTTGTTGAGAATCGAACTTTTCCGTCCCCCTTCCCCCTGAGGCCTATTCCTTGGCAAGGTGAAGTGTGATCTTGGCTGCCTTCATCTTGGTTGCCACCCCTCCACGGCACCCTCTTTTTTCCTAGCTATCTTCGTGCTTCCTCTGGCGGTATGCGCGCTCCCAGGCGCCCCAATTGCCTTCCCTTTCAGGGAAAGACCCGCGCAACATTGTCTCTTCCCAGACCCTACATGGCCCACTTTGGCGCCCCGTCTTGTCTGACGTAATTGCTCTTCCCTCTCCCGATGGCCAAACTGACCATGGTTCTTTACCCTCCTCTGCCTTGCTTTTTTGACATATTGGCGGCTCGGAATGGAAACGTCTCACTGTACTTTACCATGTCACGCCAGTTACAATCTGCCCCAATCATCTCTCCGTCCCCCTTCTTTTCTTCCATTCGCATGGAGAAACCCGCGTGTTGACGACTTTGCCCTGACACTGAATTCTTACTTCCACGCCGCTTTTCATAACGATTGGAGTGGCGCCCGTTTCCAGGTTTAACCCCCTGTTCCCCTTTCCCGTTAGGCGCATCTTTCCACTCCCGAAAAGTATCCTCAGGCGACCTTCTTCCCGGTTGCTGTCCGTACTGCGCCCCAACGTGCTACCTCCTTTCCCGCCCTTGCCCCCCCTTTTGAGCTCTCATTCTTCTAATGCCATGCCCCCACCCTCTACCCCTTCTTCAATTCGCTCTCCTCCCTTTTCCCCCTCCAGAAAGAACTCGGTTTTTCATATCGCTTCGGTTCGGATTGCGCCTTCTTCCAGCCTCGCGTTTCTCCTTAGACAAGTTATTCTTTCAGACATGAGACACATGTTCCCCCCGACCCTACAAAACCCCCCCCACCCCCCTACCCCCACCCTTCCTCCCCCCTCCCCCCTCCCTCCACCTCCCCCTCTCCCCCTTTTTGGAATCCAAGCGTTGGAACCACTCTCTCCTCCTGAAACGCACACGATTTCCGCTCTTGAGGGGGCCTTTTTCAGGACCCCGTCTGGACCCGCCTGTTACGCCGGTTCCCCCTAAGAGTCCCCCTTTTCGCATCATAAAAAGCATCCGCTTGTTATATTCTATAAAGTCTGCACTTCATTTCTGGATCTCGCTCGGATTCCCCCTTTTCACAAGTCTCCCGCCGGAAGTGTCCTTCCACCCCCGCCCTATGAGCAACAGCTACCCCTCTTGGCGTAGTCCGATTTGTTTTCTCCCTGGTCGGACCGGGCGCCAGAATACCAGTAGAATCCTACTCCTCCCCCCTCGTCCAGAAATTCCGGCACATCTTTTCTCTTTTAGTCTTCCTACTGTTCTTGTTTCTTGTTTCTCCCCAGTGCCTTTCCCCACTCAGCCGCTACAATTCCTCGCTACAGGATCGCTCAACCGACCGTTTTTTTGAAGACCTTCCGCCCTGACATATCGCTACTTTCTTACTACCACAGGTCACACCCTCGAACTTAGACACTCTGCTGGTCTCCCCCCTTCCTTTAACCATGTTGATTTTCTCGTCTCCCCTCATGTTAGGAATTGTTCCTCTTGTGACGGTGACCGAGGTCTCCTAGAGTTTGAAGTTAGCGTTCTCCATTGCCGGTTTACCCTTCCACACTCTGGGCTCCGTCTCTTTTAGGCTATTCGCTCTCTTGATTACCTCGCCCCGCGCACCTTAGGCTAGATGCATAGTATCCGGCTTTGCGCGCCATCATTTCTGGCAATCCTTTTCTTTGTGAGCTACATCCTCTTGTTGAGCCTGGTATCTTGATCGTTTCATTTGTTTCATGTGGTCTTGACCCCCTCGAGATGAGTGTTAGGACAGGGCTTTGCTATTTTTTTTACTCTCTTCAGTTCCACGCATTGCCTTCTCGACGGGCGATGCTGGAGCCCATTCTTCCTGAAATTGTTTTGCCCGATAACCTCTGCACCACCTAAACCCCTTATGCCACATCTTCTCTACTTTTTCCCTTTTTGACCTGCGTATGGACCACCGCCCGGGAGGTGATCTGCCTCACAGCGCCTGGATTGTAGCGATTTCCCCCTACACACTAAGGCTTTTTTTAAATTTCCCGTTTCCTTCACGTCCCGTGTTTGATGTCCTTCACTGCCCCCATCCCCGTTTCTTTTCTCGTAGACTTATTCTAGGCGATTCTCTTTGCCGCCTTATCTTATTGCCTCGCTCGAGCACCCTTCTCTTCCTCCCCCCATTTGGAGAATCTCTGCCCTATCTTTGGCCCTTCGAGCTGGATTCGCTCTTCCTTTCCTTATTACCTCTCGCTGTGTTGAGCTAGATGCTTTCCGCGAACTCCAGCGCTTTAAACCCCTTATCCGCCTTTCTTCCTTTTAACATGTCAGTTTGTGCTCGCATCGCCGCCAATGAACCTCCGAGTCTACATAACTCCGGTCCTCCTCTTAAATGCGGCGGATCCGCCCGTTTCATTGCATTTCCTGGAGATTTGCCTCCTGTTTTCCCTTTTAAGAACAGATGCAGTGGTGATACTTGGACCTTCTTCTATTGTTTAGGCAATCCGCTTTCCTTTCCAGAGCAGCGATGCCTCAAACACAGTTGTTTTCAGACAGGGTCCAACCGCACCCTGATACCTAGCTGTTTTTACTGCTTGTTGCTGGTGGTCGAGTCGTCTACCCACACCTTCTCTCCTCAAAGGATAAGAGGCACCAAATGGCGGCCAACTGAAATTTCCCACTATTCAACCCCAGCCACTTCTGCCCTCCTCCCCTTTCGCGAGTTCTAACCCTAGTTGTGCCCACTTCACTCCTGTAGCCATGACCGGCGCCGGCGCAACCTTCCGCCTCTTCACCCTAATTGCTCCCCCCCCCATCCCTTTTCTTCGGCCGAAAAATCCGATCGAGTCCCACTTTAGCGATTTCCGCGTAGGCCGCGACAAGAATTCCCCCTTCCCCCGACATCGAGACGGATACCTTCCCTTTTCCCCAACTTTCTGACTGAATCTAATCTCGAGGCTTTTGATATTAACCAGCTTTTCCCCCTTCCTGAAACCGGCGAACGTGCACCTTCCTTGCAGAATCTCTCTTCGAAGGCCCCCTTTCTGTTTCGGAATTCTTGGCTACGATGGCCAGTGTTGTATCCCCTGAAGTGAGACGATCTATTCTGCGTCTGTCGGCAAGGAGTCCCGGTCGGTTGTTTTGGCTCCTTTCTATTGTGGGAGGTTAGTTACTCTTTACCTGCAGCCCCCCACCAATTCTACAATATTTCTCTCAATGAGGATGTGCCGATTTACGACCTTTTAGTTTTCACCTGATGACCCCCTCTTTTCCGGTAACATTGTCATTTTCTAAGCACAATTCCCCATTCCCATCCTTGCTGTTGCCCCATGAGGCCGTTCGCCATTTCCATGCTTTTTGCAAGTCGAATGTCTTACTCCCCCTAGAGCTTCCCCATAAGATTGATAGGTTTCCCTCACCTTTGCTGAATTGAGGTGATGCTCATCGGATTCTCTGTATATTTCTTATTCTTTTTATCGGTTTCTGCACCGACCCAAGACCAGGCGTCCTTTGCCTCGGGAGGGGCGGAGGTAAATTGGTGAAAACCCTTCGCTGTCCTGTCCATGCCCTAAGTGGAGAATCCGTTCGCCCTTTTCTTGCGGCCTTTTCTTTCCTCTCCTAAATCTGCGCGTCTCGGTCCCCCGTGAGGTTTGCTGCCGACCCTCCCTGGCCAGAGAATATAACGAGTTTTCGGTTTTTTTTGCAGGAATTTTTGTAAGAGAATATTTCCCCCTACACCTCTTTCACTTGTTTCCCTTCGTCTCCCGAAAATAGTAAAAGACTACCCAAGGTAGGGGGGACAAGTTTGTAGTCCACCAGATCGTTGCCATACTTCTCACCCAACATGTCTAAGGCGGCCCCAAGACGCCCTGTTCAGTTCACTCGACTATTTAGATCCTTGCACATTATTTAGATGCTTGTCCATTCACAGACTGCACTTGTACAGTTACCACGACAATCGTTTATGTGCCAGAGTTGAAGTCTAGGCATCTCTATCCTTTTTCCCCCCCAACAGAGGCTTGCTCTGACGATTCCCCCTTTCCCCCCTTTATTCATGAGTACGGATTTGGCTATTTCAACTTTTGCCCATCAGTACTTTCTACTTTTCCTTGCCGCCCCGACCCCATGTCACCATTAAGGAAGGCTGACATACACATTTCACAGTCGATATCTCCTTTCGTTCGGAAATAAGTGCCCTTCAACTTTTTTCGTTTTCTCTGGTTTTCCCTTCCTCCCCCAAGTTGCCTTGACGCTTATCGGTCCTGCTACTTTCAGGTCAACCTATTTGCCCCCTTCGTCTCCCTGCTCAGAACCGACAGCCTTCCGCTATCTCTCTTAAACCCGAATCCCTCGTGGCGATATCAGCAGATCTCCCTCCCAAGTTTGCGTCTCACTCCCCCCTTCGCTCTTATGTGGTTGCGAGGCTTTCCCGTGACAGGTCAACTCTTTTCGTGTAAGTGCCACCATTCAATATACCTGCTACCCACGTCCGGACCCTCCCTCCAACGTCCCCATCCTCCTTTGTTAAAAACTGAGATTCCGTAAATACGGATCTCATGACTCCTCCTTTCCCAATAATGTAAAACCCCGAGTATCCATAGGAACACCGTTGAGTTTTGATACCATTCTGACTGCCGCTCTTCTGAAGCGGTACCCCGATTGATTTACCACAGTATTATCTCCTTATCCAAATGTGCGAGACTTTACGAACTTGTCTTCCTTTTTCGACTTCGCCGTGACTCTCGACACCCCTCGCGCTTCAAGGAGTCTGTACCTTAACCTCGCCTCTCTCCCAGCGCACTGGGAGAAAATTACGCTTTTTGGTTTCTTGCAGACTTCTTGGTTCCTGTGTCTTTGATCCACCCTGCCGGTACCCTAATCTTCTCTTTCAACCTATTTTATCGACTCCTCCCGTGGGAATGCCCGTCTCCTCGTTCCCTTTGACCTCCCCGAAAATAATTTGTCCTCCCCGTCGGTGGCTTGATCGGTTATGTTCCTCTCCTGTACTTAATTCATCTCTGTATCCATCTAACCAGGAACAGAACGGTCTGGATTGCATTTTACACTTCCATACCTTTCAACGTTTTTTGCTTATAGGCCCCCTCACACGTTTCTATTCGCCTTTCGCGCTTCTACTCGTCCCCTGTCGCAGCCGTAACTCGGCCGGCCCGTTTCAACCACTCTCCAACCGGACCCTGCTTTTTTTTCCTCCCCTATGCCTCCTCCCCTATTGATCATGAGTCTTTAAAAAGGTACTCGTTCTTTAACCAATGTGTGTCCCCAGTCTATTCTCCGGTTCAGTTTTTTGTTGTCGCAGCCCCCCCCCGTTCACCCCCTCCCTGTTTCCAGCTGCCCCTCTTCCTTTGGCTCCCTGTTCTTGAATAGTAGGTCCTACATTCTTTACTACTTCCCCCCCTCGTCGGGTTTTCCCCCAGCGCGTAATCGACTCTCTCCCCCCCCACCAAAAGGCACTCTTTCGTGAAAATCGCATGCTCCGCCCCACCCTACTTGCGTAAACCAACTGGTACCTCCCATCAGTCCCGCTCTCCTCCGTCATTGGGATCCCCCAAAGCCAGACGTTCGAATGAAACGGTCCTAGGTTTTCCCCTTTTCTGCACTCACAGACTCCAGAGATTTTTATCTCTGACACAACTCTCTTGCCAGAATTAGGATGTTGCGTGTCGTGCCCTCATGGCCTTGTTCTTTTGTGCAGGGCGCCTTTTTTCCCCCCCTTTTGTCTCAAGCTCGAAAGATTTATGCTTTCCCCCCCCCCTTTCTGCCCCCCATCCTTAGCCTTTCCACCCCCGGTTCTGTGCAGGGTGGAGATTTCGATCGTCTCTTTCCCTATGCCTTTCAGCAAGGCAAGCTTCTTCTCTCTCTTCTCCCCTAGGACTGGTTAATCGAGGCTGCGGCGATAGCAAAATTGAGCCCTTACCCTTGCCTAACTGAAGAGGGCAGCTAGCTCCCCCCTCTTCACTTTTTAGATAGCCTCAAATTTTTTCCGCGCCCCAGTATCTTGTTTCCTGCAACCGAAATTGGACTACTCTTTCCCTCCTTCTCTCCGCCCATGGTCTATCATGCCCCTATGACATTCCTGTAACAGTATTTTCCATGACAATGACACTTGTCACGTCGAACACCCTTACAATTTCACTACCACTTCAAATTTTTTGCCAATCCTCCTCGGTCCCCCATATTTGTTGGTCATTTACTAGCTTGATCTTCAACCTGTTTTTCCTGACCACCTTGAGACTTCTAGGAACTTTCTTCCCGAGTTAATCCAATATTAGTGCCCTAAAAGCTGCACATATGTGCCAAGCTTTCTTTCCCCGCCTTTCTTCTCCAACCCGCTCTCTTCGGATCCTTCATTTAGTGCCTTTTTCCCTTTCTTTATTCTGCGCTCACTGCGCCAACATTCGATGGAGCCCTCTATTACCCCTGACAACTTGGAGCAATTCCATTGGCGGCCTTAGATTGGCGACTGTGCCACATTTACATTGCCCCCCTCCCCACTTCCACATTGGACCCCTTTTACTTTGATAATTCCTCCTTAAAATTACTTCCCCGGCCCCACCGAAAATCTTTTGAGGATCTTAGGCTTTTTCTAAGCTGCTCATTTTTTCCACTTGTTTCGCTGCAGCGACTCGCGATCCCTATACCTTATGAAATCGTACCTCTACCCTCACCCACCTTCAAGAATCAGGACACTGCTTTCGTTACTTCCAGTTGGTTTGACCCCCCTTTAAAGACTCCATGTAAACTGATCTTTACTGAGATTGGATTTGTTAGTCGGTGCCGACCCCCTTTTTCAAAAGCATGTCCTTGATTTCGGTATAAACCCTCAACATCTATAATTCCCCCCCCTTCCGGCCCCCGAGTTTGGGGTGATGCCTATAAGGCGCCGGTTTAGGATTCCTCTCGGGTATGACTATTTGGAAAGTTTAAACCTTTGATCAGTGCTCAGATCTCCTGCGACCCCGGCCCTTTTCTCCCCACTCTATTTTTCGTGGAGGTGTTCCGAGGTTAGTTACTTTTCTCTTACAATGGGGCAATTCCCAAGTGAGCCCCTTCACTCTCTCTCCCCCGGCATTGTCCCTCTTTAAATGCCGGGTCCCCCCCCTCCCATTTCTGTCGAGTGCTCTCGAAATATTTACTCGTCTCTTTTCTGTTTCTGCCCGAAGATAGCAGCACCTCCCCCTTGTCACCCCCAAGAGCTACCTTTTGGAATCGCCCCCCTCCCTTGGTTTTTTTCCTCGTACCTCTTGCGTCCGATCACAAGAAAGACCCCTTATTTTTTTAGTCTCAACGTGCCTACCAACCTTCAACATCTACTCAAGAAGTTCACCGCAAAGGATTCTTCACACACAGCCTCTTCTTCACAGGTTTCCTTTCCGTAGGGCCTGTTAGGATCCTTGCTTTTCAATCCCTTTGAGTTTTGCCCTGATCGACTGGTCTCGCTTCCCTTCTGTTTCCGATTCTTTTTTTTCTCACTTTCCCCGGTGTGTGACCAGGATCGTCTCGTTTACTGTCTTGACTTTCGTTGGATCTCCTTCCGCGCGAGAAAGCTGGCCTCCCGACCGAGTTTGTAATCTATCCGACCTTTTGGTTCCCTCAAATTGACCTGTCCCATTGATCATGGACCTTGGGGATCCTCCCTCCCTCGTTTTCGAATGGAGTAGAGGCTTTCCTGCTGCGATCACTTCGTGGATGTCCACCTATGAAGTTCCTCTCCAAGGCCCTATTGCCTTCTGACGTTGGACAGGATTCGTGACCATTTCAAGGGGAGTCCGCCCTTCCTCTTTTCCTCTTTGAGCCCGGGCCTATACTCAGCTTTGCTATTCAGATATCGCCCCCCCCCACAAACCTCCCCCATAAGAGGCCCCTCCAGCCCTGCCTCTCTCGCCTCCGTTCCCTGCCTGTCTGCAACCACTTTCCTTCTAGCCAATTTCCCTTTAGTCTTCTTCTCCGGAGCGATGGAGTATCCGCATTGGAACTTCCCCTGCCTCTTCCCCCATTATTCTCCCCCCCCTTTTAATCTGTGGAGGAACCGGCCCAATTTTCTGCTTCTTCTCTTCTCCCAGGAACTCCCAATAACCCTTCCGAGAAGCATCCTTCTTCTCGTGGCGCGATGATGTCGCCTCTTAATCCTTTGGCTTCAGCATAGAGCCCGACACTCTCTCTTCGACTTTCCATTGTCTCGTCGGCCTCCGACCCCTTATGTTCAGAGCGATGTTCCCTCCGACCGAGGTAATCCCTCTTTTCCTCCTCCTACCTTTGTTGTTTTTTCTCTCTCTCCCCTTTTCATCGTCTCATCCAGCCTATTGTAACAGTAAGTAGTCTTACGGGGCTGCGGAGGAAATTTCATGGTCGACGATAAGTGTCTTTTCTTCTGACGAAGGCCCCCGCCCTTACCGAGAAATCATCGGCCCGAGAAGAACTCCTTCGTCGACCTCACGATTGAATTTCTTTACGCTCGCGTCAATCTCTCTTTTCTGTTCCGCCCCTCTGACCCCCAAGCTGGCTACATTGAATTGGTTGTTTCTTTCCCAATTTCTGCTACTGTACCTCTCATCCTGAGAGGTCCGCAAGAAAATCCCTTCGATCTTTTTTTACCTTTTTTGAGAAGAAGGCAACTCCCAAATATCGCGCCTGTCTTGACTTCACTAGGATTTTCTTTGGTCGGGTGAGATATCTCTATCGAAAATCTTCGCCTAGATACGGCTACCTAGGCCCCTTCCTTTTCGGGAATTCCACCCCCCAGGGAATTGTCCCGGCATCATTCGTACCCAAGCCAATCTTCACGCCTTCCTTCTCCGCGAGCAATCCATCCGAGTTTGTGCCATCCACTATGAGTCTCAGCCTTTTTCTCTTAGATCAAGTTGCGCCAATCCCTCGTAATTAGGCCCTCCCCACCTCCATGCCCGAAACAATTTGAGTCGCCACCCCCCTCATCGATCGATCCACCTCTCCCTCGACTCAAGCTTTGAGGAGCGTCTCGAGCGACACGAATTCTCATTCCTCAACCCTCAGCTCCTGGTCCTCGTTTTTCCCCTTTTTAACCCGGTCGCTTAATCTCCCCTCCAGATTTCCGCCTAGCTGCGCATCTCTTTTCCCGGCACAAAGATGCTTAACCATTACCAAATTGCTCCCTTCCTTTCAACCTTCAGTGACCTTCCCCCCTTCTTGTGAAGACCTTTTAGTCGAATTAGTTACGATGTGTACGGTGTAGTCGCCGTTGAGAAGATAGACTTCTGTGCCTTCCTTTTGCACGCTCTTCCCAATTCTATTCCACGGGGGATTGTGTGGCTCACGGTAGCGATTAGTTCACGGTATCTTCCTGCTCCCCTCTGCCGAAGAAAAATCACCCTCCTAACATCTTTCTAGGCCTTCCAGATGATGTGACGGCCTTCTCATTCGAAAATATTTGAGAAGGATATTCTTCTCCCTTCCTTCCCCTTTTCATAGAAGAAGAAAACCTCGTACTCTACACCTAACCCTCCTTCTCTCTACATTCTCTTCCGAACAAAGCTGAACATGCTCTCAGTTGTCCGAACTCTTCACCTCGCTTCTCCCCGAGAGCAGATACAAAGCCAGGCTGCCCGTCTCTTCCCTCCCCCGCATTCATGCTCGGGCTGATGCGCCAGGATTCTTTCTACGAATCTGGCCCCTTCCCCCTTCGTTCCGCGGCTTAGGCAAAGACGCCCACCAATCGCTTAAGAATCTTGTCACTTCTTCTTTTAAGAGGTTCTCCAACGAATGAAGGTAAGTTCAAGGCATCCGTTTGCCTTCCGATTACTGTCTGCATATGTAGTAATTTCACTCTTTCTCCTCCCTTCCTCGTCTCGTCTCTCTCTCACAAAGTGAGGGACGTCAGCTGCTCCCGGCAGGACCTACCTCTTCAACGAGTTTCTTTTTCGGGGTGCAGTTCATTTTGCCTTCGCCTCTGCCAAAGGAACCTTTTCCCTGGTACGGGTGCGGGCCCATTTCATGGCGTACCCAGCCTTCCCCCCAAGCTCCCGAAGAAATGGAGGTGTCTTTTCGAAAGTTGTCGACCCTCTTGGTCTCTTCATCTCTTTTCAATTTTGCGCAGGCGAAGAACTCCTTCCCGGCGCCCCTCAACTTCTCCCCTAGCTGAGATCCGTGACATTGTTCTTTAGTATGAGAGTCCCCGAGCTTGCCATCCTTCCTCTTGGTAGTGCGGCCAAAACCCTAAACCTTTTCGTTGACTGTTACATGCCTACCTTCATCTGACTTTGTCGTCCAACCAAAGTGAGTGCTTCCCCTCCGATTCTCTTTTCCCCAAGCTTCCTGAGTTAAGTGGCAGCTTTTCCTTTTGCGTGCACCTTTTCAGGTTTAATTTCTAATTTTTCCCGTTCCTCCTCCACCCCCTTTTCCAACTTTCCCCATCTCCTCGGCTGCCCAATACCATTTTTCTCTTTTCCCTTCGTGACTCTCGTCCCACTTACTTAGGTTCAACTAAGAGAGTGACCCAATCTGGTGTCGACCGGTGAATATCCAAGGGCCTCTAGTCTGCCTATACTTTACCTAGGAAAGGGACTGTCCATTTGTATGTCCCTTTTCTTATCCGCGTCGTCAGCCAGCCTCTCCGTCCCCTCAGCTTCGGACAAGGGACCCCGAGTCGTTTTTCTTTCAGCGAGCTCAACCGCCAAGATCGTCACCCCCTTAAAGTTTCCCATCCTTCTTCAGTGTTCCGATTTCGCACTCGATGTTGCCGACTATTTCCGCTGTCTTCAACAATGACCCTTTCGCCCTCGCACGAACCTTCCAACATCCGCAGAAGCGACCCCTTCCCCCCCTACCTTCCTGAAACCACAGAGAGTTTGTTCCCTACGGCGTACCCCTTGGGTTCCTTCATCATTGTACCCCTGAACGTTCATAGGAACTTCCTCTTTAGTTGATTCCTTTCTTCTTGCTATTACTTACTCGATTGAACCCTTGTTTATCAACCTGCTTTTCGCACCACGAAAAGCCCCACGTGAAGTTTTTCTTCCTCCCCGCAGTCCCCCCCAACAAAAGTGACCCTCTTCCTTAGGATTTCCTTCTTCCCAAACTCTTAGTACAGAGAACGGGAGTTCCGTACTTTCTCTGGTCCTCCCTCTTGCTCTTCACCACCCTGACACTTGTTTGGATGGATACCACCCAATGGCTAACCCTGTTCGCCCTCCCAAGCGCAGCTAATAGATTACAGTGGGCAACCTGCCCCCGTCTCCTCGTAGAACTCCTTCCACTTTCCTCCCTCCGGTCAATTGTTCTAGATCTGTCACGTGATTAAGCTCCTGGACGGAAGGGTGCGCAGTCGGTTATCCCGGTTTTGCCCCTATCAATTTTAATCAATACTTGTTGGTGAATCTTCTGAAGGACCGTTCTGGCCCTCCTCCTCCCATCACCCCCTTCCTCTCCCCTGTAAAGGACCCAGTCCATCGACCATGCCCACCAAATCGACGGACGATCCAACATGATTGAGTCCTCCTACGTCTACGATCTATCCGTGCACACCCCCCGCCATTTTCTCACTACCCATAGGTGTAGAGAACCCGATAGAGTCCCGTTCCGTGCTTTTAAAGGAAACTAGTAACTTACCCGGGAACAAAAAGCGAGGGTTTCATGAGAGTAATATCCTCCCAGCCCCTGTTCGGTAACTAGCGAGAGGATGGGCCTGGTGCTGTCCGTTGTCCATTTTCGTTTTTTCTCAATTCCGGCACTCTTCGCGATGAAGATGGCACCAAACCAAACGGTAAAGATTTTCTTTTCCCAAAGAGACGCATTGGCTCCAGCTCATACCCTCCCTATGTAACACACCCGGTAAACGCCCTCCCCGGTAATGCTGCTGCAGTTCCGAAGTTGCACGCCCCCTCCCTTCCGATCGGAACTATGGCGCGTTTTTTTCCTTGAGGCGACCCATCAGGCAGCGCCGTCTTGTA